>SL_8KL_010_SEDDRAFT_10001990_pt1 | contig 17604 bp, 21 predicted proteins | sample SodLakKL_010_SED_4_FD_11160 | JGI IMG/M metagenome (IMG submission 11160)
TCTTCCGGTTCGTCTATATCTTCTTCCGCTTCCTCAGTTGCATCTTCATCGGCGTCTTCAGCTGGTTCTTCCTCTCCCTCGTCTCCCGCTTCTTCGGCTTCATCGTCCCCTTCTTCAGCAACTGCATCCTCTGTTTCTTCCTCGTCTTCTGTTTGAGCTTCCGACTCTTCTATCTCTTCTAACTGTTCCTCTGGTTCCTCTTTACCGGCGTCTCCTGTTGGTTCTTCCTCCTCTACGGCTTCTTCGTCCCCTTCCTCAGAATCTTCCTCCTCTGTTTCTTCCTCGTCTTCTACTTGATCTTCTTCCGCTTCCTCCTCACCAGCGACAGCAGCATCATCATCTGAAGATGGATCTCCTGGCGATTCAGCTGAAGAATCGTCGGGGGAATCATCCTCAGTAACCCGGCGGGCCAGTTCTTCCGGCGTAAGCTCCTCCAGGTCGTCTAAATTTTCTTGTTGATTTTCGTCGGCATTTTCATTTTCCGGACTCATTATATCCCCTCAAAAAATGTGTGCTCCAACTTTTATTTTCGTCGATAACGGACCCTGTCTAAAGAGAAAAGACTGAGCTGCAGCGGACAAAAGACAATTTTTGGAAGGGCAGTCAATAGCAGGGTGAATTGGAAAGGGTAAACGCCCGCTGTTAAGAAATGAAAGACCATAAAAATAAAAGACTGTACAGATTCAACTTTCAGATTTGTCGATGATCTCCGTGTTCAGTTTTTTGGTGGCTTCCAGCTTGACTCCGCCCTCGTCACCAGGCGAAATTTCGAAATCATCGACAAAACTGAGCGCTTTCACCAGGTTAAATGTATGCTTGTCACGGAGGTTTTCCTCAAGAATTTCACGCACGTCCGTCTGGGTCATCTCTTTGTTTTGCACCTCAAGGTCAACATACATGCCGTCGTCTTCCTCACGCACTTCTACAGAAGCCACGCCAAGCGAACGACGGTAAGCAAGCTCATGAATAATACGATCAAACGACATCAAAATATAGACCCTCATAAACCGCTGTCTCTCGTGTTTACGAATCAGAATTTCACATTCTTTGCTGACTTTATTCAACTTGTCACGCATCCGCTCGCGACGTTTTTCTTCTTCTCGCTGCTGCCGGTACATCTCCAATCCTATTGCCATTCTTAACTCTCCTTTGCTCTTGTTCGGGGTTTTTGATAACAATTTTTTCCAGGGAAGACAATTCCCAAGCGAACTATTATATTAAAGATATTCAGAAAAAAAAAGGGGGGCTGCCCAGAAGGTACTCAAACCAGGTCAGGAAACTTTTACTCAACTGTCACTGACTTGGCCAGGTTACGGGGCTGGTCTACGTCACAGCCGCGGCGGACCGCCAGCTCGTAGGATAATATTTGCATCGGTGGTGTGGTCAGAAAAGGAGTGAGCAGTTCCTCGGTGTCGGGCACCGGCATAAGATAGTCACACATCTCGGCGATACCTTGCTTATCGTCTTCCATACAGACGCCAAGAACGATTCCTCCGCGAGCTTTAACTTCTTCAATATTACTCAACATCTTGTTGTAGACGCGGCTATGGGGGCCCAGAACAACAACCGGTATCTCCTCATCAATAAGAGCAATCGGTCCGTGCTTCATCTCACCGGCGGGATACCCTTCGGCGTGAATGTAAGAAATTTCTTTAAGCTTCAGAGCTCCCTCCATAGCAACAGGATAGTTAAGGTGACGACCAAGGAAAAGGAAGTCTTCCTTTTTAAACTGTTCGGCCGCAATTTTTTGATATATTTCTCTGTCTCGAATTTGCTGATCCACCTGATCAGGAATTTGTTCAAGTGCTTCCAGCAGCTCCCTGTCACCTTCAAAACTGCCCCTGAGCCGGCCAAGATAATAAGAAAAAAGAAATAGAACGAGTAGCTGGGTTGTGAAGGACTTAGTGGAAGCAACGCCAATTTCAGGACCGGCGTGGGTGTAAAGGACATCGTCGGCTTCGCGGGCCATTGTCGAGCCGAGGACGTTACAGATAGAGAGTACCGGAACGTCCAGGCGTGAGACCTTTCGCAGAGCAGCCAGCGTATCGGCCGTCTCCCCGCTCTGACTAACGGTTACAAGCATCTCACGGTCCGCTTCGTAGTTTAGCGAACGGTAGCGGTATTCGGAGCCAATATCGACCTCAACATGTAGATCGGTCATTTCTTCGAGCCAGTAGCGAGCCACCATACAGGCGTGATATGAGGTGCCACAGGCGATTAGATTAATTTTTTCTATTCTTTTAAAAATCGAATCATCAAGTTCGAGATTGGGAAATTTTACAATTCCCGCCTCGCTATCTAAACGCCCCCGCATTGATTGCCGGAGCACCTGAGGCTGTTCAGCGATTTCCTTGAGCATGAAATGTTTGTAGCCACCCTTTTGGGCCTGCACAGCGTCCCAGCTTATACTGTTGACTGATTTTTTGCGCTCCTCTCCGTCGATCGTCTGCACCGTAATGGAATCGGAATCAATTGTAGCGATTTCATCCTCATCCAGGAAAATAACCTCGTTCGTGAAATCAAGCAAGGCCGGGAGATCAGAGGCGACATAATTCCCTTCACCCCCACAGCCAATAATAAGTGGACTTCCGGAACGGGCGGCAACTATCCGACCGGGCTCATCACGATGAACAACGGCCACCGCAAAAGATCCCTCAACCTCTCCCAGGGTGAATCGCACTGCTTCAGTTAAATCGCCATCATAATTTTCAGAAAGCAGATGGACAAGCACCTCTGTATCTGTTTCCGAAGTAAATTCTATATCTTCCGGCAACCGGTCACGCAGCCGGTCATGGTTCTCAATAATTCCGTTGTGAACCAGCATTATATTTCTGTCTATGCTGAAATGGGGGTGGGCGTTTTTCTGCGAAGGCTCCCCGTGGGTCGCCCAGCGGGTGTGGCCGATCCCGGTGGTACCTTCTATTTCTACCCCATCCAGGGCTGCCTCAAGGTCGTCTATCTTTCCTTTCACTTTTTTTAAGAAGAAGCCATCCTTTCCTTCGACGGCCACGCCTGCTGAATCATAGCCCCTGTATTCCAACCGATGCAGCGCCTCCATAATCACCGGGAGTGCTCGGGCTGAGCCGGTATAACCAGTTATTCCACACATATCACTCTGTAGCCTCCTGAATTAACTGTTTCATCTGCCGTGTTGCCTTACCAATACCAACCATCACTGCGCGGGCCACTATAGCGTGACCGATGTTGAGTTCAACTACCTGAGCCAGACGGGCCACCGGTTTTACGTTCCTGTAGTTCAAACCGTGACCGGCGCAAATTTCCAGACCCAGCTCTTCACCTGTTTGGGCAGCTTTCGCCAGCCGTTCAAGTGCCTGTGATCGTTCTACGCTGGCCGGCTCTGTTTCAGCATAATCACCCGTATGCAGTTCAACAGCTCTGGCGCCGGTCTGACGACTGGCCTCCAGCTGTTTTGAATCAGGATCAATAAAAAGAGCCACCTCTATTCCCCGGCTTTGAAATTTTTCCACAGCAGCGACGATCTTTTCCTGCGCTTTTTTTACGTCCAGGCCGCCCTCGGTAGTTACCTCCTGCCGATTTTCGGGCACCAGGGTAACTTTATCAGGACCAACCTGTAGTGCTTTGTCGATAATCTCAGGATTAACCGCCAGCTCTAAGTTCAAAGGTGTCTTTACAGTGCGCCGCAAAATTTCAAGATCACGGTCAGTTATGTGCCGCTGATCGAGACGACGGTGTATTGTTATTAAATCAGCGCCATTCCTTTCGACAATAGAAGCGGCGGCGACCGGATCAGGAACATCTATACCGCGTGCTTCACGAACCGTCGCCACATGATCAACATTTACCCCTAATTTTACATCGGTCATACTAATCACCTTGTTATCTTCATAATTTAGACCCCATAAAATTACTATCTCCCGGTAAGCGGAGGATATACGTGGGGTTTAACAGACTTATAATCTATTTGGAAATTTCATTTATCTCCGCGCAAATCGTCTCACCGATTTCCCGGGCGTAGGCTTCAAGCTCAGCCTCGTCCTTACCCTCCAGCATAACCCGAACCAGTGGTTCGGTGCCGGAATAGCGGACCAGCACTCGACCATCATCGCCGAGTTTAGTTTCTATTTTATCAATCTTTTCGGTGCTTTCTTTCAGTTTCGACAGAGGTGGCTTGGCAATCACTTCAAAATTCAACAAAACCTGGGGATATTCGGGGACTTCGCTATTCCACTCGTGCAATTTTTTGTCTCCACGGGCCAGTATTTCCAGGACAGCCGCCAGAGTATGCAGACCGTCACCGGTTGGCATCCAGTCCCGGTCAATAATATGTCCCGACTGCTCGCCACCTAAATTCCAACCCTGGTCACGCAAGCGCTGATAAACCTGGCGGTCACCAACCCCGACCACCTGGTAGTCAACACCGGCGCTGGACAGACTGTTACGCAACCCCAGGTTACTCATTACCGTGATTATCAGTCCTTCCAACTCCTGCCGTGAGGCACGATCAACTGCAAGCATATACATTAAAGCGTCGCCATTAACCACCTCTCCCTTTTCATCGACAGCCAGCAACCTATCTGCGTCACCGTCCAACGCAAAACCAATATCAACGTCTTGTTCAAGAACTTCGTCTTTTAATTTTTCCACATTAAGACTACCACAGTCCTTATTTATATTCACTCCGTCCGGCGAATCGTTCACCGTTATCAGAGCGTTACAATTGTCCTCGAATACCTCCCGGACAAGCCTGGAAGCCCCCCCGTTCGCACAATCCACTAAAATACGCCCAGGATAAAATACAGACCGATTGGAGAGCGCTTCAACGTATTCGCTTAACCAACCCTGAACATTTTCTGAAGGCCCCACTTTTTCGCGGCGGGCCAGAGTAAAGTCACTCGTTTCCAGTAACGTTTCGACCTCCTCTTCCTGTTCAACCGTAAACTTGCTGCCGTGTTCCCCAAAAGGCTTTATGCCGTTGTCATAAAAAGGGTTGTGGGAGGCAGAAATCATGACCCCGCCAGCAGTTGCACGGAGACGGGTCAAAAAAGCCAGCGACGGCGTCGAGCAGAGTCCGAGCCGAGCTGCCTTGAGCCCAACGCTCTGCACGCCGGCGGCAGCCAGGTTGGCCAGATAAGACCCACTGAGGCGGCCATCGTGGCCGATAAGCACTACTTTCCGCTTAGACTTTTGAGCCAAGTAGCTAGCGAGAGCTCGGGAAATGGAGAGAATTTTTTCGGGTTTTAAATTTCCCTGATTAACCTCGCCACGGATTCCATCAGTACCAAACAACTCAGTCATTCTTCTATTAATTCCACCTTTACTGACTTTTGTAGCTCATATTCCGGAGCAGCTTCAACTCCCTCAGGCAGCTCAACCAAAGCATTCTCTATACTCATGCCAGGCTCAGTCGGTGAGGTTACAATTACTTCTATATCTTCCAAACTCAACTCTTCAATCAGACCGGCATCACCCTTAACCTGAAAGCTAATCTGATCGGGTTCGACCGTGGCCTCCATCCCTTCGGGAATTTCTATAACTTCAACCGGTATCCCCTCAAAGGTTCTGCTCTCCAGCGGTTCCTCAACTCGCAGTTCAACCTCAAAAAAACCGGTCTCTGGATATTTAAGCTCCACTGAAGGCTCTAACCTGGCTTCAATTTGTTCAACCTTGACGGCTTCGTCTGGAGTTGGCCAGCTTATCTGTTCTAACTGTAGCGATTCCATTTCGGTTACTTTCTCCTGGGGCCCGGCTACCAGAGCAGTCTCCGGAGTTACATTTTTGTGTAATTCAAAACCGTCGGACGGACGAGCCTCCGGTTCAACTTCCAGCATGAGCTCGCGACTTATCTTCGGCTCTAAAAACACCTGCAGATCACCCGGATCGACAGATGTAACTTCGAGTCCCCTCGGATGCTGAACATCCCAGGGATAAACTCTTACTTCTCCTTCAGTTTCTTCGCCGTCAAATTCTTCCAGGGTGCTGACTACTTTGAAGTCGTCATCATCGAATTGTTCCAGGACAGTTTCAGGGCCACGAACACTAATCGTAACAGTACGAGAAGTCCGGTCGCTAACAGTATAACCTTCTGGCAGATCGACAAATTCAACCTGTGCACGGAAACTACGCGTATCACGATCCTGAACAGCCACCCAGAACCAGAAGCTTAAGGCAAGCAGCAAGCAGATTAGCTTAACAGGCCAATTTTTTAAAATATACCGGCGAAAAAAACTGATTAAATTCATTGGTTTAGGTATGTGTATAGAAGGTCTTCAAGTTCATCAACACCAACATCAACGTGCAAATCACGCTTATGGGCAAGGGTTATGCTCCCCGTCTCCTCAGAAACAGAAATAACGACAGCGTCAGTCTCTTCAGCGATTCCAACGGCTGCGCGATGACGGGTACCGAAGTTGGACGGTAAATCAGTTCGATCACTGAGCGGAAAAACACACCCGGCGCCCAGAATTTTATTATCTTTTATCACCACGGCACCGTCGTGCAAGGGTCCCTTGGACATAAAAATTGTTGTTAATAAATCTGTAGTTACCAGGGAATCTATTTCGGTGCCGGTATCCAGGTAGCTCTTGAGACCGACGTCGCGCTCAATTGCTATTAAAGCCCCAACTTCCCGACGCGATAGTTTTTGACAGGAGCGGACTATTCGATTGATCAATTCTTCGCTTTCCAGGTCTTCAAACAGAGCCCAGAAACGGCGGCGACCGAGGTTAGTGAAGCCAGAGCGCAATTCAGGTTGAAACAAAATTATCACGAATATAAGTCCAACGTCGAGAAAACGAGCGAAGAGAACATTCAACATCCGCAGGTTCAAAACCTCACCCACTCCTCGGAAAACCACAAATAATCCAAGGCCCAGCATAATCTGCAGCGCTCTCGTGCCTCTAATACTCAAATAAATCCCATAGAAGATGAGAAAAACAACAAAAACGTCAAGCACGTCTGTCCAGGCCATAAATCGTAAGACTTCGATTAATACCATTTAATCCTGCACCCACTTGTCTTTTTTCTGAAGCTCAAGTTGTCGCCTGTAGCTATATTGAGTCAATGCCTTCCGTTGATCTGTGAGGACTCCCTCAAATTCTATCCCATAAAAGTAACATTCCTCAACCTCATCCTCTTCCCGCCTGATTATGTAGCCATATAAATCGTTCATTTCTTCTTCCAAAATTGGCAGCTCAAATTTTAAGTTAACTCGCGTCGACATGGGAAGTTCCAGTTCGGCGCGGAATTTCGCGCCGCCGGCGCTCAGATCAACAATAGTGCCTTCCAATTTAGGGGGAATTGGGTCCGGAACATCACTCTCTATCTTCAGTTTAGCCGGAATGGAACAGGGAACGCGCAAATGATCGCGCAACTGAATTCTCTTGACAGAATCCGGCCGCTCAAGCTCAAGCACCGGCGGTTCAACGTCATCTTTGCGATCAACCACCCGGCTTTCAAACTGATAGCGCGCTGACATTCGCCTGTATTCGACAAACAGATTCTGCCCGGTATTAACAGGCAGATAGAGCTGATCAACCGTAGGCACTTCCACAACAATCCGGGAGGCCGAAAAATCCTTGATAAAGGTAGTATATTTCCCCTTCAATGCTCCACTGTTTAACCGCAGCTCTAATTTTTGCCGCCGCTCAAGCTCCGGTTCTACAAACGATATGTCAACCATAATATGTCGCCTCGTAATTTTAAATACCGGTTTTGCTTAACAAAACCAGCTCTTTCCCCATGAGGTCTACAACCAGTCCCAAACTTCCAGCAGATCTTTATGGGCCTTAACATCGTGAACCCGCAGGACGTCAACTCCCTTTAGTATAAGCCGGGCCGATGTGGCCAGTGTCCCCGGCAGACGCTCTTCCACCGGCCGGCCCAAAAGGTCACCCAGATATGATTTCCGGCTGTGCCCAACGAGCACCGGCAAACCAAATTTCTTGAACTGATCCACTTCAGCAAGCAGACGACGATTGTGCTTCAACCGCTTCCCAAATCCTACACCCGGATCAAGAATCAACTGTTCTTCAGACAACCCCTGTTTGAGGGCAAACTCAATTCGTTTCCCAAAAAAAGCATTAATCTCTTCAATCACGTCGTCGTAAGTCGGATTCTCCTGCATCGTTTGGGGACGACCCTGCATGTGCATTAGAACCAGTTTTAAATCATTTTCAGCTACCACCGCAGCCAGCTCTGGGTCGGCGCGCAGAGCAGTCACATCATTAACCATCGCAATTCCATGTTCACAGGCTGCCGCGGCCACACTACCGCGAAAAGTATCAATAGAAACCGCCGTATCTATCCCTGCCTCACGCAGGGCGGTCAAAGCCGGAATAACACGCTCTAATTCCGCATCCTCCGTCACTTCAGAAGCTCCGGGACGGGTTGATACCCCGCCTATGTCCAGAATGTCAGCCCCCGCCTCACTAACGCAGCGCGCTCGTTCTACCAACTCTTTTTTTTGGTTGTATTCGCCGCCGTCGTAAAATGAGTCCGGCGTGACGTTCAATATCGCCATTAGCTTCGGGAGATTTTTCATTTCTGTTTCCACCGACATCAATCGAGCTCCCGCAGCGCTTCCACAGTTGGTTTGAAGATGAAGGGACACTCACGGTAGTATTCCTTGTAGTCAAGACCATAGCCGACTAAAAAATCATCCGGTGAATCAAATCCATAGTAGTCGACTTCTACATCTACCTGCCGGTTGGCTTCCTTATTTAGCAGGCTGCAGACTGCCAGGGAAGCCGGATCCCGTGTCTCCAGCGTCTTTCTCAAGTTGTGATAGGTTAAGCCACTGTCGACGATATCTTCAACTATAAGCACGTCCCGCTCATAAATATTTTCCTTGGTGTCCTTAATTATTCGCACAATGCCAGAAGTCTCTCGGCTGTTTTCATAAGAGGAAACAAGCATAAAATCCATACAGATTGGAACTTCGATCTGCCGCACTAAATCAGCCATGAACATAAAGGCGCCGCGTAATACTCCAATAACCAGAAGTTCCTTCCCTTGATAATCACGGGTTATTTTTTCACCCAGTTTGACTACCTTCTGGTGGATTTCTTCGGCTTCAAAAACAACTGAATCAATAATTTTTTCGAGGTGCTCTTGACTTCCCGGGTCAACCATCAATTAACCTCCATTTAGTCTAAGCTGGCATTTTTATGAGGCAGCTTTTCTATCCACCTCAATCGCCTTCATTTTTCTTCCCTGTCTGAGCGAAAACTCCGTGTTCCGGTTGAAAATTAATTATAACAGTTTTTTCTGAAAAATTACCATCTTTAACCGCCAATCCCACCACGGCTACCACTTCACCTCCAGCAACAACAACCGGCCAGCAACGGCGGGCTCTGAAAGGAACTCTTTCAGCTTCAAAAATTTCTTTTAATTTCCGACGTTTTCCCCTGTATATTATTCGGTCTCCCGCCTGCCAGAGACGTAAAACACCCCCCTCAATTAAATGCTGTGGAAGCTCTGAACGGTAAACCCCTTCATCTGTCGAAGCGGATGAGCTCACATTAATTTCACCAATGTCACCCCACTTTTTGTTCATCGGCACCTCAACATTAACCGGTGAGGTCGGCGGGACAAGACTGTCCTTACGATAGATGGCCAGCCGGTCATATTCCCGGACCGCCTCAAGTTCGCCGGGAAGATGGAGACTCCGGCCCGACTTTTCACTCGAGGATAGTTCCTCCAAGCCCTCAAGGTTCTGCTCGCTCAACTTGGCTCCCCCTTCTAACTTCCGGCAAAGAAAATGCAACAGGCGGCGGCGCTCTGCCGGATGACTGTCCCGCAACTGCTCGACTCCCACCTGCACTTCCCCCGGCCAACTGGAATAGGAAAAATTATCTTTTAAATACTGCTGCCAGAAATCATTTTCGCTTGCGGTTCGACGACTCAGGTTATAAATGGCTTCCGCGGGCGCCGGCTGGGCCTTTTCCCAGGCCGGCAGGACCTGGTTTCGAAGCCGGTTGCGAGCAAACTCAAGTCCCTCGTTAGTCGGGTCGGTAACAAACGGTATCTCCCGCCTCCTTAGAAATTCCATTATTTCTTGTCGGCTGTGCTCAAGCAGTGGACGCAGCAACACCAGCTGCCGCCAGTGGCTTACTGGCTGCATCCCCTGTAGACCGTATAATCCGCTCCCCCGCCCCAGGTTCAAAAGCACGGTTTCCACCTGGTCATCCTTTTGATGACCAAGCAGAAGCATATTGGTCCCCAAACAGGCGCCGGCCTGCTGAAAAAACTGGTAGCGCAGGTGGCGGGCTTCGGCTTCCAGACTGCCACTGCCTGTCTCTAATTCCTGCGGCTGCTGGAGTGCGGTGGCAACCAGGGGGAGGTCGTGGTCGTCACACCAGCTACGCACCACCTGCTCACCGGCGGCGGCCTGCTCCTGGAGGCGGTAGTTGTAATGCAAGGGGTAAATCTGCAACTCCAGGTCAGCAGCAATTTCAGTCATAGCTGCTAAAAGAGCCATCGAGTCGGGACCACCGGAAACCGCAACCAGCAATCGATCGCCCGCACTTACCGACTCACGGCCGTGAAAAAATTCTTTAAGTGTGGCAATAATCGCCATTAAGAATCAACTCAATCCTGATTTATATTTTCCTCCGCCCGGGGGAGAAGTTTTGGGCGTGGATTCATGATACAAAAAAATAGAAGCGGTTAAAAGAGGAGTGAAATAAAAAAAGCGCCCCCCGTTTGCGGGGGGCGCTGTTGAGGGGGGGGAGAAACTGGAATTGTAAGGTAGCGGCGCGGGGATTCGAACCCCGGACAACTCGGATATGAGCCGAGTGCTCTAAACCGCTGAGCTACGCCGCTAAAACGTCAGCTGAAAGCTGATAGCAAAAAGCTATAATTACTTCTAATCGATTTTTCGTTTTTATCAGATATTGATAACCGATTACGCTTTATCGCTTTATCGCCGCTTCGCGCGGCCCGATCGCTGTTTGCGGTCTTATCGCCCACTCGCCCTTCCGCCCCGAACCGAACACGATTTAATTCCTCTCCCCTCCGAGGGAGAGGACACAGGTGAGGGGGGAACTTGAAGTTGACTTTGGCCTTGCTTTACCGATATTATCGACAATCGGTTACCGAACTTTCGCCTGCTCGCCTGTTCGAAAGTAGTAGCGGGGGCGGGATTCGAACCCGCGACCTTCGGGTTATGAGCCCGACGAGCTACCTGACTGCTCTACCCCGCGATCAATTTCAATTTATCTATTTTGTCTCATTAAGACCACAAATATTGTACTTCTACTCTTTGTTGATGTCAATAGATTAATTCAGCTTTCGCCATATTTTTAGCAAGGGCTTTAACCAGGTGGCCCTTCAGCCTTCTTTTATCTCCTCAACCATGTGCCGCCAGTCAAAACGAGGCACCACCCACTCGCGGGCTGCTTTGGCTATCTCTTTTCGGCGCTGCGGCTCCTCTATCAGTAGTTCAATTTTTTCGGCAAGCTCGTCAACAGCTTCTGGCTCAACAAGGAAACCGGTCCGCCCATCGTCAATTGCTTCCGGTGCCCCGTCGACGGAATAGCTGATCGCCGGTCGACCGGCTGCCTGCGCCTGGGGAATCACTCGGGGCAAACCTTCCCGCAAACTGGCATGAACCAGACAGTCCATTGCCGTCAGCATGCGCGGTATCTCCCGGTAAGGAACGAGACCGGTGAATACTATTTGCTCGCGAACACCAAGTTCTCTCGCCTGCTTCTCCAGTTTTTCCTTTAATATACCGTCACCAACAAGTAGCAGACGTGCCTCCGGGTGTTTTTCTACTACCCGGGCAAAGGCGGGCAGACAGTATTTATGCCCTTTCAAATGAAACAAACGGGCAATTTTTCCAATTACAAAATCATCTTCTTCAAAACCTAATTCCACTCGAACTGCACGCGCTTCCAGACTGCCTGGAGCTGGAACTTCCAAAAATTCATCCAGCTCCATGCCGCTGTAAACAGTCTTATAGCCCTGTTTTGGTTCAACCCCTACCTCCCGGGCCTGCTCCGTCATGCGGTCACAGACTGTGAAAATTTTATCAGTAATAAAAGATGTATATTTTTCCAGAAAGCTGTAGAGCCAGAATTCATACCAGGGTTGAAACTGGTGGAAAGGCAGACCGTGAATGGTATGATTTATTTCGGGGACGCCGGCCAGATAGGCGGCCCAGCGACCAAGTATACCGGCTTTTGAGCTATGGGTGTGGACGATATCGTAATCGTTGCTCTTAAAGTGGCGGTATAGTTTGTAAAAGGCAAGCAAGTCGCGCCAGGGATTTATCGCCCGGCGCAGAGAGTCAATGACGACTGGCTCGACCCCAAACTTGGCGGCGTCGTCAAAAAGATCACCTTCCGGCCCAAGCGCCGGACCGGTAACCAGGGTAGCCTCCCAGTCCGGGTCCTCTTTTAACCCGCGAACGGTAAGCAGAGTATTTTCCTGGGCTCCACCAAGGATTAATCGAGTAATAACGTGACAGACAGTAGTCACCGGCAGGCCTCTTTAAAAGGTAGGACTGTTTTTAAATGTTTCAAATTTAGTCAGAACGGCATCGCGAGCAGCCCGTGTCTCGTCTTCACTTCCAGCCAGGTAAACGCGACCAAAGCGACCACGCAGACGAAAGTGGACTATTTTCACATTAGTAGCTTTTTCAGCGTCATTGGCCAGCTTTACCGAGTTAACCGCCGGCTGGACCTCGATGATGAGCAGTGATTCGCCGTCCAGCAGCAGCGAACCGTCGTAATCGTTGTTCACCACCTGGGCGTGGTAAGGGGTGACGCGATCAATTACCTGGGTGGCGAAAATTTTCGGCTTGAGACGCTGATCAAACTGCAGGTTGAACTCGTCCAGCACCGCCTGGCCAGCGTAGCGGACCTCGGACTGGTCGTCGTGGTGCAGCTCGATAATTCCATACTCCCGCTCTTCAATCTCAACCGCCGGCCGGACATCCGTCTTCTTCATCGCCACGTCTGCGACCCGGTTGATCTCGATCCCGGGCTGGATTTCTATAAACAGCGACGCCTGACCTGAAGTTGGAATATCGCTGACACACTTCTTCGCCACGAAAGCCGCAAACTGCGGCTGAATCTTGTCCAGATAAACAAAACTTCGCAGGCTAACTTCCTGGTCGCTCATTAAAATCGCTCCCATTTAAAGTTGGAGGAATATTATCACACAAATTCAAAAAAATAACCACCCCGTCCGCCTGAACCAGGACACCCAATAATTGTAACTACTCATCTATCCCCACTCCCCTGGATGGTTCCATGAAGAGTTCCCCGATCCACACTGGTCGTCTCAAACTGAATATCATGGTCATAAAAAATCTGCTGAATCTGTTCAGGGGAACCCATCTCATTGGGAAGAAACCAGTCAAAATCAACGGAACGCCGGTGACCAAGATGAAGCGCAAGGGCGGTACCACCAGCGAGATAAAACCCGAGATCCTCAATGTGCAGAGCAGTTAGATTAATAACGTCCTCCTGGGCGGAAGTGAGAATATCAGTATGGAGTTTCATGCTGTTCTTCTCCGGTGCCAGGGCGTCTCTTTTTCTCGCTCGATCCACGCACTAACCTGCTCTCCCGGTAAATCAAGTAGTAACTGCCAGAAGCGGAGCTGACGCGGAGTAAGTCCACGCCCCTGGTTTTCCAGCAACCAACCTTTAATTTCACTGTCACCAAGCTGGCGCCTTAACCATTGTATCTCCTCCCAGGTCCCTTCAGTCAAAATTCGCTTAATAACAAAAGGGCGCGAAGGCTCATCCTTTACCTCCTGGAAAGAACAGTCCCAAAAAAGGTGCTTAAAAGAAGCGGGCAACTCACTGGAATTGGAAGACCCCATACTAAAACATCTCCCGGAAAATATTGCTTGTCCTCGTTTTTAATATTATACCATGACAAGCGTGCGAGAACGAGGCAATAGGAGCCAGTTTACCCAAACGCCATAATAACTATAAAAGTCCTGATTTTATTTTGACACATCCCGTCCATCCAGTAAATCCCGTCCAACATAGATGTTGAATTTATCCGTGCAAATCTGTGCAATCTGTGGTCCCCCGCTTTTGCCGCAATTTAAATAAGCAGAAGATTTAAACCAATTTATGAGCGATCTAAACATAAAACGAGTTCCTTTCTCCAGGGAAGATCTTAACCTTGCTTCGCAAACTTGGATGGATTACCTCGAAAACCGTTCCCCGAAAAAAATACAGTGCCCACTGTGCGGCGGCAAAAAAACTGTGGTTTGGGAAGACTGTAATGAAGAAATATCTTCCCGCCAGCATCTTCTGCCTGACTTTCTAATTGGCGGTCATGCTCAGATACAGGCCGATCGGCTTTTTACCCGTGACCGGGGATACTACAGCACTTATTTCCCTGAACTTACCCTTCTTTCCCTGGATTCAAAGTAAGGCGCTTAACTGGAAATCTTTTCAATCCTAAATTTGACTTTTCCTGGCTTTTATGGTATCTTTTGTACACCTTAACGACACAACATTCAAGCCAAAGAGGTGTCATGATGACAAAAAAATCACGAATCAGTGCCCGGGTGGAAGAGGACGTCAAAAAAGAGGCGGAACAAATATTTGACCGGCTGGGACTGTCGACTTCCTCGGCCATATCTTTATTTCTAAACCAGGTCGTCACCGAACAGGGTTTCCCTTTTCGCCCTCGTCTGGACGTCAATGCAAAAACCCGCCAGGCAATGCGGAGAGCGCACTCAGGTGCAGTGGAGACATTTGAAGATGAAGATGAAATGTTCGCTGAATTAGGAATGGACTGAACAATTAAAAACCAAAAATTCAACCAGGTTGCCTACGTCCGCAGCTTTAAAGAAGACCTGAAACGCTTGAAACAGCGAGGCCTAAATATACACCAAGAGCTAAAACCGGTAATGAAAAAGTTGATCCGCAAACAGCGCCTGGATTCTTGCTATCGACCCCATCGCCTCTCGGGAAAGTGGCAAGATCACTGGGAATGCCACATAAAACACGACTGGCTCTTGATCTGGCATGTCGATAAAAAACATAACAGAATAACTTTTGTCCGAACCGGTAGCCATGCTGACCTCTTCGACTAATGCATTCTTTCTTGTACCTCATGTTTACGGTCTATGGTTTTCAACTTTTCAACTTGCCTACTTTCCCACTTTCTTACTTTTCAACTTTCAAACTTTCAACCTCCGAGGTAATCAGGTAATTAAACAAACAACTGGTCACACTGCTCATATACAAAATATTCCTTGACTTTCAAGGATTTTTGGGCTAAATTATCAATGGTGATAAACATGGAAAACAAAAAACAAGTGACCGTAACCGGTAAAAGACAGATAACCCTGCCCGTGGAGTTCTGTCGTGAATCAGGGGTTGAGCAGGGCGAAAAACTGGAAGCTGTTTTTGATGCCAACGAATTGCGCCTGCGCAGAGTATCTGAACCCGAACCGGCAGATAAGTGCAAAGGGTTTTTAGATTTAATAGGTGCTAAAGAAGGCGACAACGAAGATATAGACCATGACGAGGTCCTCGCTACCGAAGCCGACCCGCGCAAACAGCAATCCCGGTGAAATCTTATCCCGGGGAGGTCATGGTTGATTCTTCCGCCTTTCTGGCTCTCTACAATTCCGGGGACCCGGCTCATAAATCCTTAACCCGATCCGTCAACAAACTCGCTGAACACCGAAGTGGATTGATCACCACCAATTTCATTCTCTCGGAAGCTTACACCTTGATTGGCTGCCGCCTATCATTTGACGACGCCCGAACCTGGCTTAAGAAGATTGATGTCCCAGTGGAATACGTCAGTCCGGCCGACGAAGAAGACGCCCGGCAGATATTACAAAATTACGATGACAAAGAATTTTCCTACGTTGACGCGACAACTTTTACGGTTATGGAACGCCTACAGATAAAGACAGCCCTCACCCTCGACTCAGATTTTGAACAGTACGGTTTCCAGGTTCTGAATTAAATCATCCTTCCACTATTTCTCTTTTTCCGCCCCAACAGTTAGAGACTTAAAGCGCAAAATTAAAACCGATTTACATTCAAAAGTATTACGTCAAAATACTTTGACGTATTGCAAAAAGTAAGTGTTTAACGTCTCCTCTCAGCACCTTCGCAAAACATCAGCCTAAAGCTCAAAGCCAAAAGCCGCAAGCTAACTCAAATTCATCAAGTTCTCATAATCTTGCTCATCCTCTTGAACTTGATTTTGACTCCCCGAACGTCATTGCGGGCCACGACCCGCAATCCATCTTGATTGGTCCTTCATAATTTTTGATCTTGATCTTCGCTCCCGCTTTTGATTTGCCCGAACTTCCGCCTGCTCGCAAGCTCGCCCCTTTGCGCCTTTGCGTTTTCCGCCCTTGATCTTGATTTCCCCGAACTTCCGCCTGCTCGCCTGTTCGCCGGTTCGATGTTTACGCCCTACGCCAAGCGCCCTGCGCCCCGCGCTTTCCCCCTCGACCTTCGACCGTTGCTATAACCTCATTTGCTTACTAGCCTGAAGTGTCGTATACTTTTAAGTGGAATTTAGCTAATTGGGAGGAATCTTTTATGTCAGAAAAAACAACAGCTCGGATAGAAGAATATATTGAAGTCAACCCGGAGATAAAGAATGGTCAGCCTGTAATAAAAGGCACCGGCTGCCTGGTCAAACGTATTGCTGGCTGGTACACAACGGGCTTATCTCCTGAAGAGATAGCAGCAGAATACCCTCACCTGAATCTTGAGCAGGTTTTTGCCGCTCTTACATATTATGAGGCAAACAAAAAAGAAATAGATGAACAACTCTCTGAAGAAGAAAAAATCGCCGATCAAGCTGCTTACAAAGAACTCCAAACTAAAACTACTGGTTCTTAATGTTCGATTTATATATTGATGAAGATGCAATGCGCATTAGCTTTGTCAATATTTTACGTAGCCAGGGTTTTGATGTCCTAACCGCCGAGGAAGCTAATCAATTAAGTAAAGATGATTTGGATCAGCTTACATTTGCCACTGATCAAGAAAGAGTACTTTTTAGCCACAATATTATAGATTTCAAGCAGATTCATGAAAAGCAGATGAAAAAGGGAGGAAATCATGCCGGTATTTTGCTGGCACCACAGCGAAAATTCTCCCCTCTTCAACAATCCCGACTCATTTATCTAATTTCCCGCCAATTAACCTATCACAAAATCAAAAATAATTTGTTGTTTGTTTCAAATTGGGCCAAGTAACTGTCCGGGGCTGATAAACTACTCGCACCGCTTCTCGCCTCTTCGAGAACTCACGCCAAGCGCTTAACTCATCTCCTCTCCCCTCCGAGGGAGAGGATACAGGTGAGGGGGGAACTTGATCTTGACCTTGATCTTGACCTTGACCTACCGCCCGTCATTCCGGCCCCCGAGCCGGAATCCATGTGTAAGGTCTTCGGTTTCCTGCTCTTGACTTCGCCTAATCTCTTCATCTCCTAATTTCCTCATCTCCTTTTCACGCTCTTCCGATGTTACCGACAACCGATTACTGATTACCGAACTTTGCCCTTGATCTCTCTTCCGTCATTGCGGGCCACGACCCGCAATCCATCTTGATTGGTCCTTCATAATTTTTGATCTTGATCTTCGCTCCCGCTTTTGATTTGCCCGAACTTCCGCCT
>SL_8KL_010_SEDDRAFT_10001992_pt1 | contig 17600 bp, 17 predicted proteins | sample SodLakKL_010_SED_4_FD_11160 | JGI IMG/M metagenome (IMG submission 11160)
AGAAACAGTCATGGCCCCATCAAGCAGGCCGGCAGCTTCATGAATATAGTTACCTCCAGCTTGAGCCGCCATAAGACAGCTGGTAGCACTTTCATATGCAGCCTGTGCGTCAGGCACTTTAGAATCACTGGTTCCCACTGTAATATAACTGGGAATCCTGTAATAATAAGCCATCTGTGTAATGGCAGCATTCATTAGCCCTGATTCTACACTGCCCATAAGAAAGGACATTGTTTTTAAATCTATGGTAGAAGGAACAGCGCTATATAAAACCGGTGTTCCGGGATTAACCAGCTGAGTGATAATTACCCCCACTAAAGCTTCGGCATTTTGCTGGACAAGAGTTCCGGCTAAAGTTATAGGCGCGGTTACCCCCGCTGTAGGTGCGGTAGATGTAGCAAGGGGTAGTCCCATGGAGGCTACTTCCANTAGCAATTCTGCATATTTGTTATCTATATTTAAGGGACTTGCGATACTGGTGATAAATCCAACAAAAGGTTTTCTCAGCAACTCTTTCTTTCCCCGGCAATGTGTTCAGCAATTTTTACTACTTCCCTTAAACCTTCCAGGTAATATACGCCACCCATAACAGGTCTAGAACTGTAAAAAAAAGCAGGAAAAAATCTATTAATGTCAACTTTAGCCCCGTTTTCCTCCATTAAATCTAAAAGGGGAGGATATTTTAACTGAAAACCTGTTTCTTCCAGTACTTCCATGGTTGATTCATGTATTTCCTTAATTTCTCCTTCATCCAATACTTTATACTAGCCTCCATAATAAACCCTTTTATCTTCCGTTGACATAATTTGATCAGCCCTTTCTTATAATTATCTTTAATACTAATCACCGCTACAGCTTCTAAAATTTTTGAAAACTTTTTGCCACCATGGAGCATTGTTTTCTGCATCTATTTGCTTAATTATTTCTATTGACTTAACAGAATATAAAGTATTTTGACCTTCCTGTCTTGATGTAAAGGAATCGGGATATTTATCTANATATTTTTTTACAATGTTGAGGTNTATATCAACTCTTCTCGCTATTTCTTCAACAGTTAAATATTCTTCCATAAAAACATCACTCCAATTTCTTACTTTTTTTAAATATTCGGGAGGGCTTAAAAGGAGTCCTGCGAAAAAAACAAGTAAATCTATAATTTGTTAAAAAAAATACACATTTTAAGAGAAGGATTTATCTGACTTTTAAGGAAATATTACATTAAGTCTCTTTAATTCTAAAAAAGAAAGGGGTGTAAAGTTGAAAGGCTTAATAGCAGTAGATGTTAATAAATGCCTGGGTTGTCACAGTTGTGAACTGGGTTGTGCAGTAGAACATTCTCAGAGCAAGCATTTATTCTCCGCTATATTGGAAAAACCGTTACCTCAAAATCGCGTAATAGTTGAACATTGCGATGATACAAATATACCTCTCCAGTGCCGCCATTGTGAAGATCCTCCCTGCGCTAAAGTTTGTCCCACCCAAGCAATATCAAAGCCAGAAGTTGGTGAAGCAGTTTTAATTGAAGATGAACTCTGTATAGGCTGTAAGGTCTGTATTTTAGTTTGTCCTTTTGGATCTATTTCTTTAAGTAAAGACGATAAGAATATTATAAAATGTGACCTTTGCTTTGAAAGAACATCTGAAGGACAGGTTCCCGCCTGCGTAAGTAATTGTCCCACAAATGCACTTCAGTTTATCCCGGTGGAACAATTTACTAAAGAGAAAAGGAGGGAATTTATGGTGGATTTTTTAAAGAGCAGTTAATCTACTCTTAAGAATCTACCATGTTTAAAAATGAATGTAGACTTAGGTAAAGTTGACAAGTTAATTGATAAATACCGTGATGAGGAAGCAGCTTATATTCCTTTACTGCAGGACATTAACTCCGAATTTCGTTATTTACCCAGGGATGCCCTTAAAAGGGTTTCACAAAAAATGGAGGTGCCTTTAAGCCATCTCTTCCGTTTAGCTACCTTTTACAAAAGCTTTAGTTTAGTTCCCAGGGGAGAACACGAAATTCAGGTCTGTATGGGAACAGCCTGCCATGTAAGAGGCGCTCCCCGCGTTCTTAATAAGATAACCCAACAATTTCAAATATACCCTGGAGAGACTACAGCCGATCAAAAATTTACAGTGGAAACGGTTAACTGCGTAGGAGCTTGCGCCTTAGGGCCCCTGGTAGTTTTTGATGGCAAGTATTTTGGCCATTTAAACTTGAGCAGAACAGATAAATTGCTGGAGGGATACCATGAAGAAAATAAAAAGTCCAGCTGAATTAGAGAAATTAAGAGAAACCTTAGTTAGCCAGAATAATACAGACAAACCCTGGGTTACCATTTGCTGTGGAACCGGCTGTTCTGCCTCCGGTGCTTTAGATGTGGTATCCTCTTTTGAAAAAGCTATCAAAGAAAAAAATTTGGATATAGACATAACCACTAAAGTTACTGGATGTCATGGTTTCTGCGAACAGGGCCCGCTGGTTGTTATTAACCCTGGGAACATATTTTACTGTAAAGTAAAATATGAAGATGTTGAAGAAATCATTAAAGAAACCCTTCTGGAGAAAAAGCTAATAGACCGTCTTTTATATGTTGATCCCTTGTCTCAGGAAAAGGTAAAAACAGAAGATGAAGTAACTTTTTATAAGAAGCAACTTCGTCTCCTGTTAGGGAACAACGGCATGATCGACCCGACAGACCTTTATGATTATTTAGGCATAGGAGGCTATGGTGCCCTAAATAAAGTGCTGCAGGAAATGACTCCCAGACAGGTAATAGAAGAAATTAAAAATTCCGGCCTCCGGGGAAGAGGTGGAGCAGGTTTCCCCACCGGTATTAAGTGGGAATCAAGTTATAAAGCTGAAGGAGACCTAAAGTACGTTATCTGTAATGCTGATGAAGGAGACCCTGGATGTTTCCAGGACAGGAGTATCCTGGAGGGTAATCCCCACTCCGTTTTGGAAGGCATGATTATTGGAGCTTATGCCGTTGGTTCCGGCCAGGGATATATTTATGTGCGAAATGAATACCCCCTGGCTGTAAAGAATTTTAGTACAGCTATTGAGAAAGCCAGAGATTATGGGCTGCTTGGTGAAAACATCCTGGGCAGCAGCTTTTCTTTTGATGTTAAAATATGCCGCGGTGGAGGAGCTTTTGTTTGTGGTGAATCCAGCGCCCTGATAGCTTCTATAGAAGGTAAAGCAGGTGAACCCCGGGACAAGTATATCCACGCTACAGAAAAGGGCTTGCATGATAAGCCGACAGTACTTAACAACGTGAAAACCTGGGCAACCGTTCCCCTCATTATTGAAAAAAGTGCTGAATGGTTTTCCAACATAGGCACGGAAAAAAGTAAAGGAACTATGATCTTTTCTCTTACCGGTAAAGTTAATAACACGGGATTAGTTGAAGTCCCCATGGGTATTACCTTAAAAGAACTTGTTTTTGAAATCGGAGGAGGCATTCCCGGTGGCAAGAACATTAAAGCAGTGCAAACGGGAGGTCCCTCAGGAGGCTGTATTCCGGAAAAACTGCTGGATCTGCCCCTTGATTATGAAAAATTAATCGAAGCAGGTTCTATGATGGGTTCCGGCGGTATGATTGTTATGGACGAAAACACCTGTGTAGTTGATTTAGCCAGGTACTTCCTCTCTTTTACTCAAGATGAGTCTTGCGGCAAATGTATCCCCTGTAGAGAAGGCGGAAAACAAATGCTTTCTATTCTAAATAATATTACCCAGGGGAAAGGCCAGGAAAAAGATCTTGATTTAATCAGAGAAATAGCTTCTGTCATGAAAGACGGTTCTCTCTGTGCTCTTGGTACCATGGCACCTAACCCGGTACTGACTACCCTGCAGTATTTCCCGGATGAATACCTGGCTCATATAAGGGACAAAAAGTGTCCTGCCGGTGTTTGCCAGGCTTTAATCGAATATTTTATTGACCAGGAAGCATGTAACGGCTGCGGTCGGTGCTTGAAAGTATGTCCCTCTGAGGCCATAACCGGTCATAAAGAAGAACCCCATGAATTAGACCAGGATAAGTGCATAAAATGCGGAGCCTGCACGGAAGTTTGCCGCTATGAAGCAATTCTAGTAAAGTAGAGGTGAAAATATGGTGCGGATAAATATTGACAGTAAGGAAGTCGAAGCAAACAGGGAATCAACATTATTAGAACTTGCCCGTAAAAATGGCATCGAAATACCTACCCTTTGCCATCACCAGGCCGTAACTCCGTATGGAGCCTGCAGGCTGTGTTTGGTGGAAATAAAAAAAGAAGACGAAACCAAACTTGTTGCCTCCTGCACCTACCCGGTCCGGGAAGATGGAATAACAGTTCTTACACAATCACCAAAAGTTAACAGGGTAAGAAAGATGATCCTGGAATTTTTGCTGGCCAGGTGCCCGGAGGTAGAAATAATTCAAGAAATGTCTGCAGAAATGGGAATTAAGCAAAGCCGGTTTATCCTTTATGATAATGATGACTGTATACTCTGCGGTTTATGTGCCAGGGTCTGTGAAGAAATCATTGGTAAAAGTGCCGTAAGTTTTACGGATCGCGGTCCGGACAGAAAAGTGTCTACTCCCTTTAATGAACCTTCGGAAGAATGTGTAGGTTGCACTGCTTGTGCCTTTGTCTGTCCTACCGGAGCGATTAAAGTAGAAGAATGGGATGAAATAAGATTCATTGAAAAGTGGAATACAGAAATACCCTTACAAAAGTGTGCAAAGTGCGATATTCTCTATACTCCTGCCAACACCCCGGGTTATATTCTAAGTAAGATGCAACTGCCGGAAAACCTGTTAAGATTATGTGAAAAATGTCGTCGGAAATCTGTTGCTGAATCTCTCAGCAATTATGATGTTACCAGTAAGAATGTAATTATTAAAAAATAATAAAATAATTAATTTTAAGGGAGAGGTGAATTATGGATAAAAAAGTTCTTTCCCAGAAAAGTATTGATTCAACATGTCAGTCTATGATTAAAAAAGCTGAAGATGAAGGTATTGAAACTATCTGGGATCGTTTGGAAAAACAACAGCCACAATGTGGTTTTGGAGAGCTGGGAGTTTGTTGTAAAATCTGTATGCAGGGTCCCTGCCGTATTGATCCCTTTAAAGTGGGGGCTCAAAAAGGAGTTTGTGGGGCAAATGCCGACACTATTGTAGCCAGGAACCTGGTGCGGGCTATAGCTGGCGGCACAGCTGCTCATTCCGGCCATGCCAAGCACCTGGCACATATTCTTTCCAAATCAGCTAAAGGCGAATTTAAGGATTATCCTGTTAAAGACCCAGAAAAATTAAAGGCAGTAGCAGCTCGCCTGGGAGTAGACATAGAAGGAAAAAATAACGAAGAACTAGCTGGAGAAGTAGCCCGTTTGGCCCTGGAAGAGTTTTCTGAAAAAGAAGGTCCAAACCTCTGGGCTGCAACCACTGTTACCAAGGGTCGTGTAAATACATTTAGCAAACTAGGAGTAGTGCCGGGAGGCATTGACAGTGCTATCTCAGAGATTATGCACCGCACTCACTATGGGGTAGATGCAGATCCGGTCAACCTCCTGCTAGGGGGAATAAAATGTTCCCTGGCAGATTATGCCGGCTGTCACATGGGCACAGATCTTGCGGATATCTTATTTGGCACACCCCAACCTGTAGTAACAGAAGCCAATATGGGTGTTTTAAAGGAAAATGCAGTAAATATCGCGCTTCACGGACATAATCCTGCCCTATCAGATATTATCGTTCAAGTAGCCGCTGAAATGCAGGATGAAGCTAAAAATATGGGAGCTTCTGAGGGTATTAACCTGGTAGGCATGTGCTGTACCGGAAGCGAAGTCTTGATGAGGCACAAAATTCCTCCCCTGACTCATTCCGTCTCTCAGGAACTGGCAATTATTACCGGGGTAATTGATGCTATGGTTGTAGACTACCAGTGTGTGATTCCCGGCCTGGCCAACCTTTTAGATTGTTACCACACAAAACTAATAACAACCATGCCTATAGCAAAAATAAGCGGTGCCAAGCATATGGAACTCAATGAAGAAAATGCTCGGGAATGTGCCGGGGATATTATAAAAACAGCCATAGATTCTTTTGGTAATAGAAAACCTGAAAAAGTAAATATTCCGAAGGAAAAAAATACTGCTATCGCTGGATTTTCTACCGAAGCTATTTTAGGCGCTTTAGGTAAGGTTGACAGTGAAGACCCCCTAAAACCTCTCATTGATAATATTGTTAATGGAAATATCCTTGGTGTTTGTCTTTTTGCCGGGTGCAATAACGCTAAAGTACCCCAGGACCACAACTTTGTAACCATGGTTAAGGAATTAGCTAAAAATAATGTGTTGATACTGGCAACAGGTTGTGGGGCCGGTGCATTTGCCCGCTATGGACTTCTAACTCCTGAAGCTACTCTGGAATATGCTGGAGATGGCCTTAAGGCTGTCCTAACTGCAGTAGGAGAAGCAGCAGGCTTAAATGGACCCTTACCCATGATACTCCACATGGGTTCCTGTGTAGATAATTCCAGGGCAGTAGACGTAGCTGTAGCTGTAGCTAACAAGCTGGGTGTCGACCTGGATAAACTACCTGTTGTAGCAAGTGCCCCTGAAGCTATGACAGAAAAAGCCATTTCCATTGGAACCTGGGCAGTATCCGGAGGGCTTCCAACTCATGTTGGAGTAATTCCTCCTGTTCTAGGCAGTGATTTAGTAGCTGAAGTCCTTACAGTTAAAACTAAAGAGCTGGTTGGCGGCTACTTTATAGTAGAAACTGACCCCTTAAAAGCATGTGAAAAACTACTGGAGGCTATTAAAAAAAGACGCCAGGGCCTAAATATTTAAAATTCAACTGTAATTTATTTGCTTACGGAAACGCCGAATTATTTTCGGCGTTTTTTTTATTTTAANTTTTTTNATTTAAAATAAAAGGTTAGTGTATGTTTTATGTCTTTTAGAGTATGCTAATTTATTAGTAAAATTATTTTTATAGAAAGGAAGATAATGCCATGTTAGATAATATAAACAAAAACCTAGATGCCCTGGCAGTTTATCAGGATCTTCCCGTCTCCAGGCTAGTTGAAGAGGCACTGTTCCGGGGAGAAGGGTTCCTGACCTCTCAGGGCTCCTTAAGTGTAAACACCGGCAAATATACAGGCCGCTCCCCTAACGATAAATTTACTGTAAAAGAAACAAATACACAAGATAAAATACGGTGGGGAGATGTTAACCGGCCTATCTCACAAGACAAATTTGATATATTATTAGATGAAATACTAAAATATTTAAAAGATAAAGAAATATTTGTTTTTAACGGTTTTGCCTGTGTCGATGAAAAATACCGCTTCCCCGTAAAGTTTATTAATGAGCTTTCCTGGCACAATATGTTTGTCCAGCAGTTATTCCTGGAAGACAAAACCAAAGAAACAGATAATTATGAGCCTGAGTTTACTATTATCTCCGCCCCGGGATTTAAAGCTGATCCGGAAATTCATGGTACCAATTCCGAGGCTTTTATCATCTTAAACTTTAATAAAAAGGTAGGTTTAATCGGTGGAACATATTATGCCGGAGAAATGAAGAAATCTGTTTTTACTATTATGAACTACATTCTCCCCCAAAGGGATGTCATGCCCATGCACTGCTCAGCAAACATGGGGGAAAATGGGGATACAGCATTGTTTTTTGGGCTTTCTGGAACGGGTAAAACAACTCTATCTGCTGATCCGGAAAGAAAGCTAATAGGAGACGATCAACACGGATGGTCTGAAAATGGAACCTTCAATATAGAAGGAGGTCTTTATGCCAAATGTATAAATCTTTCTCCCCAGGATGAACCACAAATATGGGAAGCCATACGTTTTGGCAGTGTAATTGAAAATGTGGTTATTGATCCTCTTACCCGAGAAGTTGACTTTGACAGCAACAAGATAACAGAAAACACTAGAGCAGGTTTCCCTGTTGACTTTATACCTGGGGCAGTCATTCCAGGAATTGGCGGACACCCGGAAGTTATAATTTTTTTAACTGCCGATGCTTTTGGTGTGTTACCTCCTGTAGCTAGATTGACTACTGAACAGGCCATGTACCATTTCCTTTCCGGTTATACAAGCAAGCTGGCAGGAACAGAACGAGGCATCATAGAGCCTCAGGCTACCTTTTCTACCTGTTTTGCTGCTCCATTTTTACCCTTACATCCTAAAGTTTATGCTGAACAACTGGGTGAAAAAATCAATAAATATAACTCCAAAGTATATTTAATTAATACTGGCTGGATCGGTGGCCCCTATGGTGTAGGCAGAAGGATAAGCATCAGCTACACGAGAAATATTGTAAGAGCCGTTACCAGCGGGAAAATAGAAGAAGCAAACTTTAACCTACACCCTATATTTAACATGATGGTGCCGGAAAGCTGCCCTGAAGTTCCAGACGAGATACTGGACCCTCGCAATACCTGGGAAGGTAAAGATAAATATGATGATGAAGCTGAAAAACTGGCTAAAAGCTTTGTTGAAAACTTCCAAAAATTTGAGGATTTATCTCCGGAGTTAGCCAAAGGTGGTCCCCAGGTTAGAACCAGTGCACACAGTAATTAATTATAAGACGACCTTTTTTAAGGTCGTCTTATCTTTCTTTCCTGATTATATTTCTTCTTTCAGTACCAGGGGAATATTTATTTCTCTTTCTACCGGCTTAACCATAATTTCTCTAGTTATTTTTTGGTGTCCTTCGCCGGGGATTTCCAGGGTCATTAAAAACTCCATCTTATGAAGGTAAGGGTTATCCTCCGTTATCCATAGACGACAGCTCAGGTAATTTATTAAATCAGGAGATATATTGGGATAAAATGCATCCAGAATCTCTTTTCTTAAAGACAGGCTGGGGAGATAATAAAGAAGTTTATAGTCTTTTTCATTAATATTTTCAGAAGTGATTTCTATAGGATCATCCCAGTTAACAAATATTTGTTGTAAAATTACGGCAGGATTCTGGATAAAACTATTTAGGTCCCTCATCTCTATCTCTTCTACCACTTCCCACTCTTCGCTAACAGGGTTTTTAATAAATGTATCATCTGAGATCCTGTACACTTTTAAGTTATAATCACTAAGCATTCCTATGACCTTGTTCGGGTTTACAACCTGCCCGGAAAATTTTAGGTTGTATTTTTTAGTTTCTTCATTAATAAGAAAGGTAAACCCGTAGGAGTTTTTCATATTTTTTATAGCAGCTGCAACAAATTCCTGCCCTGGTGATTCAGGTTCACTAACCGGCTGCGTAAGGAAAGCCCATGTTAAAAAAGAAAACACGGTAAAAAGAAAAATCATTAACAAGAGGTGTAGTTTGATTTTTTTATGATTATAATTTAATCTTGTCCAGCTCATAAAATTATCTCCTTCCCTTATAAATATATTATTAATAATAAAAAATATAACCACCTTTTCGGTGGTTATCGATTTCCCAGGAAATAAGCAATTATATTTAATTAACTTTAAATGACTACTTATTTCGACATCTATCTTCTATTTCCTCTAAAACAATATTAATTCCAGAGCTGGTCCCTATTCTTTCGGCTCCACAATTTAACAATTTACGCGTATAAAAAAGATCCTGGATACCTCCTGAAGCTTTTATTTTTATTTTATCCTCCAGTATCTTTTTAAAAAGCTGTATATCTTCCGGGACCGCACCACCACCGGGGATAAAACCGGTAGAGGTTTTTATATAGGTAACCCTGCTTTCCTTTAATAGCTTACATATTATCTCTTTTTCATTTTGGTTTAAAACCGCCGTTTCCACAATAACTTTTATCTCCGCCAGATTGGAAGCCTCTATTACTGCTTCTATCTCTTCTATTACTTTTTTATTATCACCGTTTTTAAAAGCACCGATGTTCATCACCATATCTATTTCATCGGCTCCATTTTCAACGGCGTTCCTTGCTTCTAAAACTTTTACCTCCGTCAGATTAGCCCCCAAGGGAAAACCCACTACACTAGCAACTTGAACAGAACTATCTCTTAATATTTTAGAAACTAAAGAAACATAAAAGGGATTAACACATACAGCGGCAAACTTATACTCTATGGCTTCTTCACACAGCTTAATAATTTGTTCAGACGTAGTTTCCGGTTTTAAAAGGGTATGATCAATAAGGGAGGCAATTTTAGATTCTATAAAATTCATTATAATCAGTCTCCTTCACCTTTAATTACGGCTAAAGGTTTAAGCCTGACCACTAATTTAGTAAGATCTAACTCTGAAAGGGTTGTCACCACATTGTTAATATCTTTATAAGCCTGGGGAGCTTCATCTAAAAGTTTTTTATAATTACGGGTGTTGGTCAAAATATTTTTCATTTGTTTTTCCAGATCTTTTGTACTGAGATTTTTTCTGGCTGCCTTTCTGGAAAAGACTCTACCGGCTCCATGGTTTGTAGAGTGAAAAGTAATTTTGTTCTTTTCTGTGCCTACCACTACATAGGAGGCAGTGCCCATACTCCCTGGTATTAATACAGGATGACCTGTATTTAAGTATTTATGGGGATTTGATAAATGGCCGGGAGGTAGAGCCCGGGTTGCTCCTTTCCGATGCACCAAAAGCTTTACCCCGTAATGTTCCTCGAATTTGGCAATATTATGGGCTAAATCATAAACCAGTTCTAATCCAAGTTTTTCCGGCAGGCAGTTAAAAGTTTTTCCAAAGGCCTCCCTTACCTCGTGGGTGATAAGCTGGCGGTTACCAAAAGCAAAATTAACAGCACAGGTCATGGCTGCCAGGTAATCCCTTCCTTCTTTAGAGTCTACAGGCACACAGGCCAGCCCTTTAGAGGGGAGGTCTATATCGTATTTTTTTCCTGCTTCTAACATGTTCTTGGTATAATCGTTACAGATTTGATGACCAAATCCTCTGCTGCCGGTATGTATTAAAACTGTAAGATAATCTTTTTCAAACCCGAAACAGCTGGCCAGTTCTTCTTCAAAAATTTGAGAAGTAAAACCAATTTCTATAAAGTGGTTACCCCCTCCTATAGTAGCTAACTGGTTGCTCCTTTCTAAAGCTTTCCGGCTAACCTTACCCAGGTCAGCTCCCTTTAGGCAACCGTACTCTTCAATAGATTCCAGATCTTCCGGCATTCCCAAACCTCTCTTGGTCAGGGCCGCAGCTCCTTCTACTATAACTTCCTCCACTATTTTTCCCTTTTTTACATGTTTACTGCTCTTACCAATGCCCGTAGGAACCCTGTTTGCTATTTCCTCAATCAACCTTCTAAGCACAGTTTTATCAATATCTTTTCGGTGTATATTAGTTCTTAACAGCCGAACCCCACAGTTAATATCCATACCAACAGCTCCGGCTGATACTACCCCGTTTTGGACATCTGTAGCCATGATTCCTCCAATAGGCAGCCCGAATCCTGAGTGTATATCCGGCATTCCTACAACATGTTTGAAAACACCGGGAAGACATGCAGCATCGGCCAGCTGTTTCAAAGAATCATCCTCTAACACTTCCTGGTAAATCATATCACTTAAATATAATATTGCTTCTACCTTCATTTTATTGTGTTTAGGAAGAACATATGTATTTTTATCTAGCTTTTTGATATGCGCCACTTTTAATTCCTCCCAAACTTAAAAATCTATTTGCCAATTTTCAAGAGTTTTAATTAATTTATAATTGGTAAAGTCAAACTGTAAGGGTGTTATAGCTATTTTATTCTCCCTAATGGCTGACAGGTCAGTATTATTACCGTTATCCAGCTCTACTACCTCCCCCACCATCCAGTAATAAGAACGCCCCCTGGGATCTACCCTTTGCTCAAATTCATTGTTATATTTTGTTGTTCCCAGCCGTGTTATAGCCACCCCTGTTATCTCTTCCCTGGTAATTCCGGGTACGTTTACGTTTAATAATGTATCTGAAGAAAGGCCTTTCTCCAAAACTAAATTAACTAACCTGCCTGCAAAGTGCGCTGCAACACTAAAGTCTGGTTTTTTCACTTCAGTTAGGGACATCGCGATAGAAGGTATACCGGATATTACCGCTTCTATTGCTGCTGAAACTGTGCCGGAGTACAACACGTCAGTTCCCAGATTAGGCCCTCTGTTAATCCCGGAAATCACAATATCAGGTCTTTCCGGCAGAATAGCTTCAACAGCCAGTTTAACACAATCTGACGGGGTACCGTTCACTGCCCAGGCCGGAAGGTTAGGGTTATGAAATAATTTTACCCTTTCTGCTCGAAGGGGGTGGTGCATGGTAATTGCATGGCCAACAGCACTTCGCTCCCGGTCCGGAGCTACAACGTACACTGACGCAATCTTTTGTATCGCTTTGGTTAGCTCCTGAATTCCATCCGCGAAAATACCGTCGTCATTAGTTATCAAAACCCTCAAAAATAATCCCTCCAGCGCTTTAATATTTTAATTTAAGCTTCTTTTCTTTTAATTAAATCAAAAGCTTTTTTCNCAGCGTTAAACATTACTTTTTCTTCATCCAGGCTTTTTACTTCCCTGTTTTCCATTACTATTTCTCCATTAATAATTACTGTTTCAANGTCTGAACTCTGTGCAGAATATACTATATGGGCTACCAGGTCGTGCTGCGGNTAAAAGTGNGGTTTGTCCAGATTAATTAGTATAACATCTCCTTTATATCCTTCCTTGAGCACACCAGTTTCCCCACNTAAAAATAAGCCCTCCGCACCATGCCTGGTTGCCATTTCTAAAGCTTTATAAGCAGGTATCACTGTAGGGTCATCCTTTTGAGCTTTATGAATTAAAGCCGCCAACCTAGCCTCCTCCAACAAATCTAGATTGTTATTGCTGGCAGCACCGTCGGTGCCCAGAGAGACTTCTATCCCTGCTTCAATCAAATCAGGAACCGGGGCAATACCGCTGGCCAGTTTTAAATTACTTCCGGGGTTATGAGAAACCTTAACGCCTCTGTTTGCCATGATTTCAATGTCATTTTGGCTGAGATGTACACAATGAGCAGCTATGACAGGATGTTTGAAAAATCCTAAATCCTCCATAATCTCCATTGGCGTCCTGTTATAGGCTTCCCGACAATGCTCTATTTCAAAGGATGTTTCCGCCAAGTGTATATGTACAGGCAATTTATAGTGATCTACCTTTTTGATTACTTCCTTTAAGAAATCAGGGGGACAGGTATAGGGAGCATGGGGCCCCAACATGGCTTTAAGTCTGCCTTCGCAGGAATTATGCCATTTAGAAATAAATTCATCCGTTTCCTTAAGGCCTTTTTCTCCCTTTCCCTCCAGACCTATTAATCCCCTGGATAAAACCGCCCGGATACCGCTTTCTCTTACAGCTTCCGCCATATCGTCCATAAAAAAATACATATCATTAAAAGTTGAAGTCCCGGACTTAATCATTTCCAGTATGGAAAGAAGGGTCCCCCAGTAAACATCTTCTCCTGTTAAATTATCCTCTAAGGGCCAGATTTTGTTCTCCAGCCAGGTCATAAGGGGCAGATCATCTGCAAAACCTCTAAAAAGAGTCATGGCAGCATGGGTGTGGGTATTAATAAATCCCGGAAGGCAAGCATGGCCTTTTGCATCTATGACCCTGGTATAATCTCTTTCATCAATATTATCCCTTACATTTCCTATGTAGGTAATTTTGTCTTTTTCTATAGTAATTTCGCCTTCTTGAATTTGCTTCCCGTCTTCCTCCATGGTTAAAATATGACAGTTTTTAATTCTTATCTTATTCATAAAACCTCCTAATATTTATCCATTATTTTTGACCGTACTGTTCCAGGTAGTACCGTCTCAGTTCTTTTACATTTTTCTCCTCTATAATGTAAGGCCCTCCCAGCATGGCTGCATAAACACTTGTTTCCGCATTTTTTTCTATCAACCGACAGGTTAAAAGAACCTCTTCCAGGGAGTTGCCCACAGCAACGACACCATGGTTGGCCAAGAGCACAGCCGCATTTTCTTTAAGGAAATTAATACAGCTTGCCGCCAGCTCATCTGTTCCCGGCAAGGCATATTCTGCAACCTTTATTTTACTGCCTACAATCTGGGCAAAATCTTCAACTACGGGGTACATTTCCTTTCTGGCTGCTGCAAAACTGGTGGCAAAAGTACTATGGGTATGAATAATGGCGGTAACATCCTCCCTATTTCTGTATATACAGCGGTGCATAGGATATTCTGAAGATACTTTCCACTTACCTTCTATCATGTTTCCGTGAAAATCCATTACTATCATATCAACAAAGTTTAATTTTTTATAATCCATACCACTAGGAGTTATAACTATACTATCCCTGGTTCTCATACTAACATTTCCCCAGGTTTCTACCACCAGACCTTCCTCTGCCATTTTTTTTGCAACAAAAGCTACTTTTTCTTTGGCCTTTTCAACCTCTAACATAGTTTTTTAACTCTCCTTTAGTAGAGATTGTACTTTATTGTGATCAGGATTCTCAATAATCCCCTTTTCGGTAATTATTGCTGTTATCAAATTATGTGGGGTAATATCAAAAGAAGGGTTGAATACCTTTGATCCTTCAGGTGCAATCCTCTTTTCTAAGATATGAGTTACTTCTTCCCAGCTTCTTTCCTCTACAGGTATCAACTCTCCATCTGTTAAACTTAAATCAAAGGTAGAAGAAGGAGCTGCTACATAAAAAGGGATTTTATGATAATTAGCTAAAACAGCAAGGCTATAAGTGCCTATTTTATTAGCTGTGTCTCCATTAAGGGCGATGCGGTCAGCACCCAAGACCACAACATCAATTACACCTTTTTGCATTAGATATCCGGCCATATTATCAGTTATTAAAGTAAAAGGAATACCTTCCTCCCTTAATTCCCAGGCTGTTAAACGGGCTCCCTGTAGCACCGGGCGGGTTTCATCTACAAAAACCTCTATTTTTTTTCCCTGCTTATAGGCACTTCTAATAACACCAAGGGCTGTTCCATAGCCGGCTGTAGCAAGGGCTCCCGCGTTGCAGTGGGTTAAGACCTTGTCCTCCTTAGATATCAAAAAAGCGCCCAACTCACCTATTTTCTTATTTGCATGAATATCTTCTTTATAAATTAACAGTGCTTCCTCTTCCAAGCCCTTTACTATCTCTTTTATTTTATTATCTTTAATATTTTCAAATTTCTTTAACATTCTTTTGACAGCCCAGAACAGATTTACAGCCGTAGGCCTCGCTTCCATAAGACTTCCGGCCTTATCCTTTAGAGAAATGGAGAAATAATCCTTTGAATCACTACCATGTTCCATAGCCCCCAGCACAATACCAAAAGCAGCAGCAGCTCCAATAGCAGGAGCTCCTCTGACAGACAAATTTTTAATACATTCCTCTACTTCTTTTGAAGTTGAACAAAGCAGGTATTCCACGGACCACGGAATTCTTCGCTGGTCTAAAATTTTTAACTGTTTATCTTCCCATATTAAAGGTCTTATCATAGTTTATTCCCCTGTTGTATTTGACAACGCAAAGCATGAGCTTATTGTTTTATTTGTCAACAATTATTCTACCCGGCGTATTTTGGCAGTGACAGGTTGTTTTCCCCTGGATTAAAACAACTGCATCCATTATTAAACTTCTTATGTCAGCTATATTATTGCCCATCATCTCTAATACTTCTTCATGGGTTAAAATATCTTCAGATATGCCGGCAGCATAATTTGTAACAAAGCATATAGTAGCATAGCAAAAACCTAGCTCTCGGGCTAATACTACTTCCGGAACATTGGTCATACCCGCCAGATCTGCTCCTAAAGAACGAAACATTTTTATTTCTGCTGATGTTTCAAATCGAGGACCTTCACTGCATACATAAGTGCCTTTATTAGTAATGTCAAATTTATAATTTTTGCCTGCTTCTGCTATTATTTCTTTTAGCTGTGGACAGTACGGTTCCGTAAAATCAGTGTGGACTACTTCATTATGCTCCCCATCAAAAAAAGTTATAGGCCTTTGCCTGGTAAAATCAATGAACTGATCAATAAGAACTACTGACCCGGGTTTCATGTCTATATTCATAGATCCTACAGCAGCTGTAGAAATAATTTTTTCTATTCCTTCCCCCTTTAAAGCCCAAATATTTGCCCGGTAATTAATTTTATGAGGAGGCAAGGAATGCTTAGACCCATGTCTTGCTAAAAAGTAAACTTCCTTGTCTTTATATTGACCGTGAAGAAAAGAAACATTTCCATAAGGAGTGCTTACCTTTTTTTCCTGTGCATCCTGCATAACTTCCGGGTTATAAACTCCGGTTCCTCCGATAACTGCAATTTTCAATACTGTAGACCTCCCAATCCAATAAATTATATACATTATAAATTATTATACTAAAATTACCTAATTAAAACATCCTATTTTTATGAAAAATATCTCCCATGTAGTTAAATTTAATCAATACCCTTTAATTTTACTATAATGTTCTCTTGCTTTATTTTTTTCACCAATAAGCTCATAAAGAACTCCCAACTCCAGATGAATGGCTGCATAACTAGAATTCAATTCAGCAGACCTTTCAATATAATAAATGGCTTCTTGAAATTGTCCTAGATTTCCATAAGCTTTGCCAATATAGTAAAACAACTCCCAATCTTCATGATAATATTTTAAAGCTTTTTTAAAGTATTCAATGCTATCCTGGTACTTGCCCATATTATAGAGTGTAGCTCCTGTGTTAAAAAAAACATCGATAAAATTATTATCAAAATCTAAAGCTTTTTTAAACTCTTCCAAGGCTTTTTCAAATTGTTCTTTTTCAGCATAAATATTACCTTTAAAATTGTGAATAATGGCATTAACATAATCGTTTTGACTTAAAGCAAGAATCAAACGAAATTCATTTAAGGCTTTTTCATACAATGACATTTCAGCATAAGCCATACCCAAATAAAAATGGCCAATAAGAAAATTAGGCTCCTTTTCCACTACTTTTCTGAACTCCGTTGCAGCTTCTTCCATCATAGATAAGTCAAAATAACCTAACCCTTTTCTAAATGAACCAATACATTCTATATCCTCTATCGTATAAAACATATCTTCTTTGATTTTTCCAGGCATTTCACTCTCATCTATTTTATTTGGGTCTAATTGACTTATATCATCATCGTGTTTTTCCTCAAGATGTTCATGTTCCAGGTTATCTAATAAGCCATCGGATAAGTTTTCACACAATTCATCCGGAAGATTTAATTTGTATTTATCTTCGAGATAATTAATTTTTTCTTCGAATTTCAGCCAGTAATTTATATACTTATCCATTTGTTTTCTTATTTGAATTATTTTTTGTGTTAGTAGATCTACTTCCTCCTGATCCGCGGCAGATAATTTATTATCAATTTCATCTAATAATGTAAATATTTCAATAAATGTTTCCTTAAACAAATATTTATACCTCCCAAAAAGATAGTTTATCTTTTTACTGTTATTTGCAAAAACTATTGATTGTATACCCTTAATATAAATTGGAAATTACGATTTTTAAACACTTTAAGATTATTTTTAAAAAATTTTTTAAAAAAGTTGACGTTAAAAAGTAAATAAGTTATACTATGTATTGCTTTTAGGTAATATAATAAGGGATTTAATCATT
>SL_8KL_010_SEDDRAFT_10001996_pt1 | contig 17556 bp, 18 predicted proteins | sample SodLakKL_010_SED_4_FD_11160 | JGI IMG/M metagenome (IMG submission 11160)
TTCGAGGGCGAAGGTGATGAGCCCGCCCACGATCATCAGCGCGACCACGGAGCTGATGATCTTGCCCAGCCCACGGTGGCGCAGCACGGAGAACACCTGCCGCCAGGACCGGACGGCCACGAAGAGCAGCCGCAGCACCCGCAGGGCGCGTAGCGGTCGGAGCATCGGCAGCAGCACGATCGCCAGGTCCAGCACGTGGGTCCGGACGTAGTGGCCGCGGTCCGGGGCGAGGCGGAGCAGCCACACGTACTCCAGGGCGAAGGCCAGCCAGATGAGCCCGTTGACCACCAGCAGCAGCCGGCTGGCCCAGGGTTCCAGATCCCGGCTGAGCTCCACGGCCAGCGCGACGGCGAACACCAGCGCCAGCACGGTCATGGGCCTACGGAGGCGCTCCTGGGCCTGCGCGAAAGCCTCCGCATCCCGACGCCGCCGCCACCACGCCACCTCGCCGTCGTCGGTGCGCTGCTCCACCTGCTCGGTCATGGTGTCCTCCACCTCGAGGCCGCTGATGCCGACACCTAGGGTCGCATCATCGCACCGACGCTGGGGAGGGCACGGGGTGGGCCGTTCACTGCCGGTCGAGCCGCGGTGGACACCGGACACGGTGCCCGCGGAGCGGAGCCTGTGGCGCTGGGCGGTCGGACAGCTCGATGAGCGCGTCCTGGTGCTGCCGCAGGTGGCGATGACCATCGGTGGCGGGGGGAGGCTCGAGGAGGCCGAGGCCGATCTGGTGCTCATCGACCCGGCCCACGGCGTGATGGTCGTCGAGGTCAAGGGCGGGACCATCTCCTACGACGCCTCCCGCGCGGTCTGGCGGCGCCGGGAGGGTGCGTCCCGAGAGATCCGTGACCCGGTGGCCCAGGCCAAGCGCACCCGGTCGGTACTACGCCGCGCGCTGGAGGCGGCGGAGGTCCCCACCTCGACGGTGGCGCTGCGCTGGGCCGTGGGCACGCCCGAGTGCCGGCTGGAGGCGCCGGGCGAGCCGGTGCTCGGGGCGGCGCAGCTGTGGGATGCGGTGGTGGCTGACCAGCTGGAGCTGCACTACCGCCGGACCTGTGGGGCCCTGACGTCGGGAGAGCAACCGCTCGGCGAAGCGGGTGTCCAGCGGATCGCGGCGGTGCTCCGAGGCCGCGACCGCGCCGGACGTCCGACCCTGGCCGCCGCGGTGGACGAGCACGAGGCCCGGATCCGGATCCACACCGAGTCCCACCGCAACGTCCTGCGGCACTTCGCCGCCCACCCCCACGTCCTCGTCCGCGGCGCGGCGGGCACGGGCAAGACGGTGCTGGCGCTCGAGGCGGCGGCCCAGTACGCCTCGCTCGGCCAACGGGTGCTGTTGGTCTGCTGGAACGTCGTGCTGTCCCACTGGCTGCGTGCCGCGCTGCGTGAGGAGCTCGCCGCCATCGGCAGCCCGCTGGCCGACCAGGTGGCCTCCGACCCCACCGGTCAGGTCGTGGTCACCCACGTCGCGGACCTGGCCGGTCGCGCACCGGCTGCGGCGGCCGCGTCCGACCCACCCGTCGATCCGGCGCGCTGGTACCACGAGATGCTGCCGGGTCTGCTGACCCCTGCGGTCACCGCTGGCGAGTTCGACGTCGTCGTCCTCGACGAGGCCCAGGACCTCTCGGAGCTGTGGGTCCTGGCGGTGGCCGGCCTGGTCGCCCGGGAGGGTCGGTGGTACGCCTTCGCCGACGGGCAGCAGGACCTGTTCGACGCCGACGCGGCGCTGCCGGAGTTCCTCGAGGTGGAGCACGAGCTGACCGAGAACTTCCGCAACTCCCGCGCGATCGCCGCCTTCGCCGCCGGCTTCGGTGCGGTCGAGCTCGACTGCGTCGCCGGTGACGGGCCGGAGGTGCGCGTGGTGCCGGTACCCACCGATCGCGTCGTCGCCCGGACGCGCGAGGTGGCCCGGCGGCTGCAGCGGGAGGAGCGCATCGCCGACGACCAACTCGCGGTGCTGTGGCTGTTCCACAACCCCCGTCGCGGTGAGAACGAAGCGGTCGCGCAGGAGATGCTGTCCGGTGGTCCCGTCGCCACCAACAGCGCTTCCTTCAAGGGCATGGAGCGCCCCGTGGTCGTGCTCGGCCTGGACATCGACCCGTCGCGAGGTGACCGCAGGGAGGAACTGCGGCGGGCGATCTACGCCGCCGCGACCCGTGCTCGCTCGTTGCTGGTGGTCGTCGGGGATCCGGAGGCGGTGGAGGCGGTCGGGTTGGACGAACTCGCCGATCGGTTGCGCGGTGGCTCACCCGCTGCCGGCCGTGCGGCAGCGGGGTCCGACACCTCCGAGCCGAGGGATGGCTAGGCGGCGCCGTGGGCGAGGTCGACGATCTCCGGTTTGACCAGTAGCAGGTAGTCGGTCATGGCGATCGTCACCGTCTGGGTGTGGGTGCCGTCCCGGCACACGATCCGCGGCTGGGACCGCAGGTCCTCGTCCAGGAAGGTCGGGAGGCCGTAGAGGTGACCGAAGGGCGGCTCCGCTCCGAGCTCGCAGTCGTCGAACACCTCGCTGAACTCCGCCTCCTCGGCCAGGCGCACCTCGTTGCCCCCGAACACCTCCCGGGCCCGCTCCAGATCGAGCAACTCCGATCCGGGGATCACGACCATCGCCAGCTCCCCGCCGATCGAGAGCATGACCGGCTTGGCCACGATGTGGCCGCTGATGCCCTCGGTGGCGGCCAGTCGTTGGGCGCTCACCGCGTGGGGGTGTTCCTGCACCTCGTAGTCGATGCCCTGCTCGTCCAGCAGTGTGTGCAGCCTCTTCGCAGGCATGTCGTCACCTCGGTCTCGCGGTTGCTTCCACCGTCGTTCGGCGGCCGAACGGTGTCAAGGGGAGATGGCCCCGGGCGTGCAGGCGGTCACCGAAGCCAGCGCAGGACGACGTTGACCACGACCGTCAGCACCACCGACACCAGCAGCATCGAGGTGATCGGGACGACCAGCCGGGAGCGCTGCCCTTCGACGCGCAGGTCGCCGGGCAGCCGTCCGAACCAGCCCAGGGCCCCGCTCCAGGCGAGCAGCCCGACCACGACCAGGCCGAGGCCGACGACGACGAGCAATGGTCCGAGGACGCGTCCCATGTGCCGAACGTAGCGGGGCGCCTAGGGACTTTCGGAGGGGTCGAGCGGTGCCGGTCGGTAGGGTTGTACGGCAGCCAGGACGTGTTCACTGCTCCTAGCTGCACGACAGGTGGCGGCAGCCATGGCTGGCGGGTCCGCCACGGGAGAAGCTGGACCGGCTCTGGGCCCTCGGTGACGGTCGATGGCCCATGGAGATGATGCGATGACAGCCCTACTCATGACAGGGTTCCCCGGGTTCCTGGGTTCGGCGCTCCTGCCGCGGCTCCTCGCGCGACGCGAGGGTGTGCAGGCGGTCTGCATGGTGCAACCGCACCATCTGGGTACGGCCGAGGAACGGCTGCAGAGCATCGAGGCTGCACATCCATCTGTCGCCGGACGGACCGAGCTGGTCACCGGTGACATCACCGAGCCCGATCTGGGCGTCGACCCCGTCCACACCGAGCTCCTCGATCAGGTCACCGAGGTGTGGCACCTGGCCGCGGTGTACGACCTGGCGGCCCCTGCGGAGCTCGCGCAACGCGTCAACGTCGACGGCACCGCCCGGGTCCTCGAGTTCTGCTGGTCCCGCCCGTCCTTCGACCGTCTGCAGTACATCAGCACCTGCTACGTCAGCGGGCGCTACCAGGGACGCTTCACCGAGGACATGCTGGACGAGGGCCAGTCCTTCCACAACCACTACGACTCGACCAAGTTCGCCGCGGAGAAGCTCGTCCGAGAGGCGATGGACCAGGGCCTGCCTGCCACGATCTACCGCCCCGGCATCGTGGTCGGCGACTCCCGGACCGGCGAGACCCAGAAGTACGACGGTCCCTACTTCTACGCTCAGTTCATGCGCCGCCAGCCCCTACCCGTGGCGGTCCTCCCAGCTGTCAACGAGGACCACACCACCTCGGTGGTCCCGCGGGACTTCGTGATCGAGGCCATGGACCAACTCTCGGTGCTGGAGACCTCGATCGGTCGGACCTACGCCCTCACCGACCCCGAGCCACCGACCAACCGTGAGATCGGTGAGATCTTCGCGCGCCACCTCGGCAAGCGCCTGGCGTGGGTGCCGCTGCCGCTCGGGCTGACCAAGGCCGCGCTCACCCACGTCCCCGGCCTCGAGTGGCTGCTCGGGCTGCCAGCCGAGACGATCGACTACCTGGAAGCCCCGACCACCTACGCCACCGACCACACCGTGGCCGATCTCGCCGGTACCGGCGTGGAGTGCCCACCCTTCGAGAGCTACGCCGGCCGGCTGCTCGACTTCATGCAGGAGCACCCGGAGATCGACGCCTCCGCGATGGTCTGATCCGGATGGGAACACCGCACCCCAGGGGAGTACCGATGAGCACCGCACAACGCGCGACCGTCGTGAACGTGAGCCTGTCCTCGTCGCAGCGCGACTACGACACCGAGGTGACCTTCCTCAACCGGCCTTTCCGCATCGTGCGGGTCGGGTCCGACGGTGACCTCGACGCCGCAGCCGAGCTGCTGGTGTCGTGGGCGGACACCGCCGATGCGATCGCCCTGACCGGGCTCCGGGAGGCCCAGGCCCTCGGGTTGTACAACGGTGACCCCGACGGCATCGATCAGGTCCGGGGGGCGACCTCCGCGGTGCCCGTGGTCGACGGTCGCACGCTGTACGACGTCCTACAGGAGTGGGCGATACGACGGGTCGAGCAGGAGATGCCCGGCTACTTCTCGAACGCCCGGACGGTGGTGCTCGGGGGGCTCAACCACGACCGCACGACCCGGGTGCTCAAGGAGTTCACCCAGAACCTGCAGTTCGCGGACCCGCTGCTGCGGCTCGACGTCCCAGCGACCCTGGACGCCAACCCGGTGCTCGGGCTGGCTGCCAAGGCCGCGTCCGTGCCCTACGGGTGGGTGCCCGACCCTCTGAAGGTCACCCTGCGCAGCCCGGGGCATCGGCTGAGCCACGCGCTGGCCCGGCAGGCTGCCCGCGACTGCGACGTGGTGGTCGCGACCTACGAGGAGCTGATCGGTTTCGGGCTGGAGGACCTGGCTGGCAAGACCCTCGTCTCGTCCTCGATCTCCGAGGAGCGCCTGGCCGAGCTCGGCAGCCGAGGCGTCGACATGGTGCTGGACACGACCCCGCAGCCCTTCGACGTGACCGTCAACGCCGCGATGCTCGAGGCGATGATGGTCGCGCTCGCGCCGGATCACGAGACGTTGACCAACGACGACCTGCTCGACATGATCGTCTCCGCCGGCCTCGAGTCGCGGACGCTCTACCCCAACGGCCCCAAGCGCAAGAGCCGGTTCGCCTTCGTGATCCACCCGCTCTCTCAGGAGTACTTCCGTAGCGTCGAGCCGTTGGGCACGCTGGCGAAGTACGCGCCGGGACCGGCCATGGACGCGATGGAGAAAGCGTTGGCCTACCTGCCGCCGTTCACCTACAGCCACATCACCGGCATCACATCGCCGACCGGAGCGGAGGCCGAGGGTTGGCTGATCACGGTCGGTGGGACGCCGAAGGAGCTGATGGCACATCGGCCCGAGTTCACCTACGGACGGTTGCTCGCGGCGGCCGAGACCGCGCGCAAGCTCGGTGCTCAGGTCATGGGGCTCGGCGCCTTCACCAAGGTCGTCGGCGACGCTGGGGTGACCGTGGCTCGCCGTGCACCGTTGCCGGTGACCACCGGCAACAGCTACAGCGCGTCCGGTGCGCTGTGGGCCGCCCGCGATGCGGTGCTCAAGCTGGGGATCGCCGAACTGGACGACCAGGGCCGGATCAAGGGCAAGGCGATGGTCGTCGGCGCCACGGGATCGATCGGGTCGGTATGCGCGCGGCTGCTGGCGCTCTCCAGCGACGAGCTGTGGCTGGTGTCGCCGGAGTCCGCCAAGCTGCTGGCGCTCAAGCGCGACATCGAGAAGGACGAGCCGCGGGCGCAGATCCACATCGCCGCCACCCCCGACGGACACCTCGCCGACATGGACGTGATCGTCACGGCGACCTCCGGCGCGGGCAAGCGGGTGATCGACATCATGCAGGTCAAGCCCGGCTGCGTGATCACCGACGTCGCCCGTCCCCTCGATCTGTCGGCCGAGGACGTGGCCAAGCGGCCCGACGTGCTGGTCGTGGAGTCCGGTGAGATCCAGCTGCCCGGCGAGGACGTGCACATGCGCGGGATCGGGCTGCCCCCGGGTGTGGCGTACGCGTGCCTGGCCGAGACCGTGGTGCTGGCGCTGGAGGGCCGCTACGAGACCTTCACCGTCGGTCGCGCCATCGAGTGGGAGAAGGTCAAGGAGATCTACCGGCTCGGGCTGAAGCACGGCATGAAGCTGGCCACGATCTCCGGGGTGAACGGGGTCTACACCGACGAGGACATCGCCCGCATCCGCGAGTTGGCGCTCGCGCGGCGGGCCGAGCTGGCCGGCGCGAGCGCCTGAGGTCGGTGTGCCGACCGGTCGCGGCCGTTGCCNGGCCGTGACCCGTCGGGCGCTCNCGCCCCCAAGTGCCCGTCCGCGACCGAGCAGGAGCTGGGATGCCGACGTCCAGGGCCGAGCTACTCGACCGCTGCTACGCCGCCATCGAGGTGATCCGCGCCCGCGTCGGAGGTCCGCGGCTGCTGAGCCAGGCCTCGTCGCGGGCCGGATGGCCGGAGCACGGGGTGTTCCTGCTGTTCGAGGAGGGAGAGCACCGCAGCGACGGCGCAACCCCACGGGTCACCTTCGTCGGCTCCCATGGGCTCGAGGTGGGCTCCCCGGTGCTGCTGTGGACCCGTCTCGCGCAGCACCGGGGCTCGGTCGCCGGGCCGAACCCCGGGGCGGGCAACCACCGACGCTCCGAGCTGCGGCGGTTGCTCGGTGCCGCGCTGCTCGCCAGTGACGAACGCTGGTCGGCGGCCGCGGCGACCTGGGGGAGCGGTGACACCGCTTCTCGGATGGTCCGGACGGCGGAAGCCGACCTTGAGCGGGAGGTATCACGACGGATCGGCGCCATGCCGTTGCTGTGGCTCGAGGTGGTGGACCGGCAGCAGCGAGCGGCGATGGTGGCGGGCTTGATCGCCACGCTGTCGGAGCGTGCCGACGAGCCAGTCGACCCACCATCGGCGACCTGGCTCGGCCGCTCCGCTCCCGAGGAGTCGGTACGGGCCTGCGGCCTGTGGCACGTCGAGCACACCGCAGAGCGAGCCGACCCGGCTGCAGTGGCGGTGTTCGTCGCTCACGCGGGCGTCGGATGAGGCCGACGCAGCGGTTCAGTTCGGGCAGCCCCCGGGCTCGTGGGCGCCGAGCAACACGACGCCGTCGGTGACCGGGTTCGCGACGGCCAGCGAGCTGTAGCTGTCGGTGGTCACGACCGTGTGGCGGGCGCAGACGTCGTGGAACCGGGCGGTGGTTTCCGGGGTGTCGAAGGCCGTCAGCGGGTAGCCGCACCACAGCGGGAAGGTCACCTGGTCGAGCAGGGCGTTCCAGCGGTCCTCGAGCTCGAGCGCGAGGGCGTGGGCGCCGTCCTGCCACAGCAGCGCGACCATCTCACCGTAGATGCGCAGGCCCTTGGAGGCGGCCGCCGTGGCGGTGACGAACCCGGCGATCTCCTCCTCGAACCGGTCGGCTCCCAGCTCACCGTCGGCGACCAGCCGTGTCAGGGTGCTGGCGGCATCCAGTTCGACGTAGCGACCCGTCCGACGGCTGCTCCCGACGTCGTGGCCCGCGGCGGTGAGCGCCTCCTCGAAGGCCTCCCGGTGCTCCGGGGTGGCCACGACGACGACGGTCTCGCCGGCGCGGAGCGCTTCGAGGAGGAAGCCACGGACGGAGGCGGCGAGGAACCTCGCGTCCTCGTAGAAGGTGACGAGGTGGTCGGGTCGCGTCGGCTGGACGTCGGTGTCCGGCGTGGAGGCCCGACCGACGAGCTGTGGGATGGCGTCCATCCGCACCTCCGACGGTCGTTCCGGGAAAGGACCGTGCCACATGCTGTGCAGCGATGCGGTGGGGAACGGGTCACGCGCCGTGACCGTGCACGCTCCGCGCGAAGGTGCGGCCATGCCGCAGGGAGCATGACGTGACGGCAGTGGTCTCGGGCACCTCACGCCCGGTCGAGTGTCCAGGTCGGTCCGCTCTGCCCTTGACCCGTCGTGAGCGCTCGACAACAGTCAGGGGTGTACTCGAGAGGATCCCGAGAGGACGAGGAGCGAGATATGGCAGAGAGCGTCTACAAGGTCGTCGAACTGGTCGGCACCAGCACGGAATCCTGGGAGCGCGCCGCTGCAGCAGCGGTCGAGCGTGCGGGTACCTCGCTCCGCGATCTTCGCGTCGCCGAGGTGTCGATGCTCGACATGACGCTGGAGAACGGTGCCGTGGTGGCGTACCGCGCGAAGGTCAAGGTGTCCTTCAAGTACGGAGATGCCGACTGAGTCGCATCGTGACACGTCGTCGACGGGCGGTGCCTCTGGCACCGCCCGTCACACGCCGTCGGTGGGTTCGGTCTCGACCGCAGCACCGGTCGGGCGTGGACCCATCAGCGTCCCGCTCCGCCCTCGACCAGCGCTCTTGGACCGACGACTGGAGCGACTCCGCCAGCGACGCGATCGATGACCTGGACCCCGACCTGGATGCCGACCTCGACTTCGCCGGGTTCGACGCCATGGGCGGCTTCGGGGTCGAACCCTGGGCGGACGAGATGTTCGGTCCCGACGAGGACGACGAGGACTGAAGCTCGCGTCCGGGTGGGTCGTGATGTCGCCGCCGACGTCTCACGGCACGGCGATCCGCCAGCCCTGCTCGATGGGCACGGCTCCGGGTGCGGTCCATCGCACCCACAGCCGGGTCCTGGTGAGCTCGAACACCGCCAGCTGCTCGAACCGGCGCGCCAACGCGAGCACCTCGGCCGTGTCACCGTCGATGATCCCGTAGCCCGGTTCCCACCAGGACCCGTCTGGTGCGCTCCCGTCGGCGGTCACCCAGCGAAGGCCGCGGGTCTCGAGCTCCGCCACCAGTCGCCGGTTCCTCTCCGCGTTCTCCGCCTCGCTCAGCAACCGCGACCGCGGGTTGCACGCGGTGATCACGTACAGGTGCCGGGTCTTCGGCGGCAGCAGTTCCGGGAGGTGGCCCGGGCCGACGCCGTCGGGCACCGGTTCGATGGTCACCGGCCCCGCCTCCTCGGTCCGCAGCACCACCACCGATCCGGCGTAGGCAGAAGCCAGCGACCGAGGTGTCCGACCATGCTCGAGCACCTCGGCCATGGCCGAGCTGCCGTCGCGAACCTCGAGCTCCCGGCCGAGCCGCGCATCGTGCTCGTCGACCTCGCAGGCGAAGGCCACGACGTGGACCCCGGCTGTCCGGGCCTCGGCGACCCCTGCCTGCCAGGCAGGGTCAGCTGGGGCTGTGAGGTCCAGCACGTCGACGTCGCCACGCTGGACCACGAAGACCACGGCCGTGGGCGTGCCCGTCTGTGCCAGCCGTGCGAGTGCCGCGAGGTGGCCGACCCCTCGCGAGGACGGGGTGCTGGACAGGGGCGCGACCCGGTCCTTCGCACGGCTGAGCGACTTCACCTCCACGAACGCGCGCCGACCGTCGGCCAACGTCACCTCGAGGTCGAGTCGGTGCCGTCCGTGGGCGACCTCGCGGCGTACCTCGGTGATGGCCGGCCAGCCAGGGAGCCGGCTGCCGGCCGCGAGGTGATCGGCGACCAGCGCCGAGGCGGTGTCAGCGGCCAGGGCCACCCAGGTGCCGTCCCACACGCGGGTCACGGTCCACGCGGTCCGTCGGGCGGGGTCGTCGGTGGGTGCCAGCCGCAGTGGCGCCCCGGGGATGAGCAGGTCGTGCAGCCGGGCGGTGTTCGGCAGGTGGGCGCGGACCACCTCGCCGTCAGGCAGCTCGGCACGGACCACGAACCGGTTGTCCCGGGCCAGGAACCGGGGGTGGGAGGCGTTCGGACCTGAGGTCACGGCGGGGGTCCTCGGGGCAGGGGACGGCGATGGGGCGCGCGATGATCGGGGACGGCGATGGGGGGGCGCGCGATGACGGGGAGGCCCATGGCGGCGGCGCCGACCCTACTGTGGTGTTCGCACGACCACCCGTGCAGCGGCGGGGACCGGGTCGGCGTGGGATGGAGGTGGCAGGTGAGCCAGGACGACCGCATCGCCGGGACCCTGCTCGCCACTGCGGTCGGTGACGCGCTCGGGGCGGGCTACGAGTTCAGCTCCGCACCCATCGGCGAGGTCGACATGATCGGCGGCGGGCTCGGTCCTTTCGCGCCGGGGGAGTGGACCGACGACACCTCGATGGCGATCGGCATCGCCGAGGTGGCTGCCGCGGGCAGCCTCGACCCGGACGCGATCGGTGAGCGCTTCCTCGCCTGGTACCGCTCGTCGCCGCCGGACATGGGCAACGCCACCCGGGCCGTCCTCGGCTCGGTCAGCACCGGAGGTGAGCTGGCCCGTGCAGCAGCGGCCCTGTACGCCCGACAGCCGCGCGGGGCCGCCGGCAACGGTGCGCTGATGCGCACGGCACCCGTCGCCCTGACCCACCTCGGCGACGACGAGGCCATCGCCGCCGGTGCCCGGGCGGTCGCCGAGCTCACCCACGCCGATCCGCTGGCCGGTGACAGCTGTGTGCTGTGGTCCATCGCCATCGACCGGGCCATCCGGCAGTCGCGCCTGGACGGGGTGTGGGACGCGCTCGAACTGCTCCCACCCGAGCGGCGCGAGCGCTGGGACCGGGCGCTGGTCGAGGCCGGGTCTGGGCCGGCGTCGCGGTTCGCGCCCAACGGGTTCACCGTCACCGCGCTCCAGGCCGCCCACGCTGCCATCCAGCTCACACCGGTCCCCGTCGCCCGGCCGGAGGACCACCTGGCCGACGCGCTGGTGGCGGCGGTCCGGGTCGGTGACGACACCGACACCGTGGCGGCCATCGCCGGAGGGCTCCTGGGGGCCAGGTGGGGGGCTGCAGCGGTCCCCGCACGCTGGCGACGGATGCTGCACGGCTGGCCCGGCTACGACGGAGAGGACCTGGTGCGGCTGGCGGGCGAGATCGCGGGGGACCGGCCAGGCTGAGCTGGGAGGCCGCCCAGAAGGGGCCACACGGTTGATGGACCGAGCGGGAGGAGCGTTGGTGAGCTACGAGGTCGTGATCGAGGGGACGGTGATCGTGGTCGAGCTGATCGCGGTCGCGATCCTGGCGGTCGGGGTGGCATGGGTGCTGGCCCGGGCCGGCCTCCACCGGCTGCAGCGTCGCCCCTGGGAGACGGTGTTCGTCGAGACCCGGCTGGGGCTCGGTCGCGCGCTCCTGCTCGGTCTGGAGGTGCTGATCGCCGCCGACATCATCCTGACCGTGGCGCTGGAGCTGACCCTGGTCAACGTCGGTGCCCTGGGGCTCCTGGTGCTGATCAGGACCTTCCTCAGCTGGGCCATCGAGGTGGAGACCGAGGGGCGCTGGCCGTGGCAGGCCGCGGAGGAGCGGGCGGCCGAGCGACGGATGCTCGACGCTGCGAACCGGTCCAGGGCCCACGGTCGCGATCAGGTCTGAGTGTTCCGTTCAGCCGTCCGCGCGGGCGTCGATCCGGCGCTGGATGGCGGCGGCGAGGCCCTCGGGGTCGGCGACGGTGACGGTCAACCCCGGGTGGCGCTGGAGGTTGCCCAGCAGCGCGGTGATCGGCTCGTGGAAGCACACGCACACCCCGGCACGGCTGTTGGTGCCGAAGGTGACCCCACGGTCGGCGGCCGAGCCCCGCGGACCGATCGCCTTGAACCAGCGGTAGTCCCGGGTGATGCGCACGTCCTTGACGTTGGCCACCGGGGTGCGCGCCCGGAAGCGGCCGAAGCGAGCGGCGAACGTGGTGTCGGTCAGCACCACTTCGCTGGTCGAGGGTCGGATGCCGAGCAGGGCCAGCAGCGGCCGGAAGCGTGGGTCGAAGTCGAACACGAACCGCTCCGTCGCCATCGCCATCTCCCGGGCCGCTTGACCACCGACGCTAGCGGTCGCGGGCACCTCGGTGGCGCCCGCGCTGGCCGCCGCTCCACGTAGGGTCGGGTGCGGTCTACCGTTGGGGGGGAGGCGGAAGGGGTCGTTGGTGACGGAGTCGGCAGGTGCGAGGTCGCGTCCCCCATGGGCGTGGCGGTTGCTGGTGGCTGCGGTGGTGGGGTTCCTCCGTCTGTTCCGCGGATGGCGGGTGCGGGTGCGGCGTCCGAAGGTCGTTCCACCGCCGACCCAGCCGCTGGTCGCGGTGTTCAACCACACCTCTGCCATCGACGGCTTCCTCATCGCCCATGCCCTCTGGCGAGGTCTCGGCCACTGGGTGCAGCCGCTGGTCAAGGCCGAGGTGTTCGAGGTGCCGGTGCTCGGGACGCTGGCGAGGGGTGCCGGGGCGACCCCGGTGCACCGCACCGAGGACGCGGGGCGCGGGCTGGCCTACGACGATGCGGTCGCGGTGCTGCGCGACGGTGGCACGGTGCTGATCGCCCCCGAGAGCACCGTCACCCACGACGGATCACTGCTGCCCCTCCGGCTCGGCGCGGCCCGTCTCGCGCTCGAGGCCGGCGTGGACGTGTTGGTCGTCACCCACTTCGGAGCTCAGCGGGGGTTCTCCCCGGTCGTGCGGTTCCCCGAGCGGCGAGCCACGGTCACGATGACGCTGGACGTCCTGACGCCCTACCCGGACGAGGACGCCACCTCGCTGACCGGCCGGATCGCCGCCACCCTGCTCGACCGCAGCGCCGAGCTCCAGGCCAGCTACCCGGATCCGCAACCGGACGCGCGGTGGTGGCCGCCCTACGCGGTGCCGGCCTCGCCGACCGCCGTGGCCCGGGACAACCTCGAGCGCTACCAGGACAGCATGGCGCAGACGGTCGCGCAGGCACGCGAGCGCATGGCCCGGTACGCCCTCGAGCACGACCTGGAGCAGCGGCTCGCGGAGGCTCGCGAACGTGCCCACGCGGCCGCGGTCGAGCTGGCGGAGGCCCGGGACCGGGCCCAGCAGGCGGCCGCGGAGTTGGCGGCACGCTCCCGGGAGCGGGCCGAGCTCGCGGCCGAGAACGCCCGGGATCGGGCCGGGTCGCTGACCGGGCAGGCCAAGGACCGGATGGAGGACCTCACCGAGCAAGCCCGTGACCTGACCGAGCAGGTGCGGGAGGGGGCGGCGCAACTGCAGGACCGGCTGCCGGCGCGCACCAACGACGGCACCGACACGGGCAGCGAGCCGGACGCGCCGGCACCCGACGACCACCGCTGACCGGGCCCACACGGTTCCCTGCCGCGCGCGATACCGGCTCGGCGGTCGCGATCAGCGCTGACCGGTGGCGATCCACAGCTCGGCGGGGACGGGGCAGCGGCCGGACTCGATGTCGCGACGTATCTCCACCATCCGCTGCAGCGCGGGCGGGAGCTCCCGGGTACTCGTCGTGTCCGATCGCATCGTCACCGGCCATCTCCTGCAGGCAGTCGTCCGGCCCCGGGACCGGGGATCGTCGAGGCCGAGCGCAGGATGCTGGACCGGTGGGATCGGAGCGAGCTGCGCCGGTGGCAACCGTGCGAACCCCACGTGGGACCGGGGGCAGGGTCGCAGGGTGGAGCCGAACCATCGACGACCGCCCCGGCCGTCCCGTCCAACGCCCGTCCGACGACGTGTGAGCGCATGCGTCCGAGCACCGGGGAGAGCCCGTGACCCACTCGATCGTCGCCCGCGACCGGGAGGCCGGCCACCTGGGGGTCGCGGCGCAGTCCCGGACTTTCGCCGTGGGCAGCACAGCGTGTCCTGGGCCGTCGAGGGGCGGACCCCTGGAGGGCCGCCGGCTCGCCGCGCTGCAGGCGGCCTTCGCCCCCCGACCGCCGGCCGATGAGCGCGCTGCGGGTCGTGCGTGGCCCGGTGCGGGGCGGCGTGACGGCCGGTGGCGTCCGCTTCCGTGCCCCACTGCCGCCACGAAGCCGCTGCGGGGCACTCCGGCGGCCAGCGCTGGCCGCCACAACGCCCCGCGGCGTGGCGGCCCAGGCCCAGGGCGTAGCGGCCCCGTCCGCGTCCTGATCTCCGGCGTGGTCGCACGGGCGTGGCCGGCCGGTCTACGGTGCTCGGCCGGAACGCACGGCGACGGAGCGCACAGGGGGTCCCATGGGGGCTGAGGTCGAGCTCGGCGAGGCACGGACCATCCTGCGCCTCAGCGAGCTGAACCGTGCGATCGCGGACGCGATCACCGACCGCTTCCCGGAGGAGGTCTGGGTCGTCGGCGAGGTGTCCAACCTGCGGGAGCGGGGCGGCACCCGCTACTTCGACCTCGTCGAGCCCGGCGAGCATGGGCGGGGGAACCTGGCGCAGCTGCCGGCCGCGGTGCTGCGCTGGGAGCGTCGCTCCTTCGACGCCGACCTCGACCGCGTCGAGGGGTTCACCCTCGCCGACGGTGTCGAGGTGCTGGTCCGCGGCGCCGTCGACTTCTTCCAGCCGTGGGGAAAGCTGCAGCTCAAGGTCCGTGGCATCGACCCGGAGCACACCCTGGGCCGCCTGCGGCTCGCCCGGGAGCAGCTGCTGGCGGATCTCGCGACACGTGGGGTGCTGCGGGCCAACGCGGCCCGGAGCGTCGAGCAGCCGCCGCTGCGGATCGGTCTGGTCACGGCGCCCGACAGCCAGGCCGAGCACGACCTGCGGGCCGTGCTGCACGACAGCGGGTGGGGGTTTAGGCTGGTGCGTGCCGGTGCCCGCGTCCAGGGCCCGGCGTGCGAGAGCGAGGTGGCCGCCGCCCTGGGCCGGCTCGCCCAGTTCCACGCGCGCCAGCCGCTGGACGTGGTCGTGTTGATCCGCGGTGGGGGGAGCGCGCTGGACCTGCAGGGCTTCGACACCCCCGGGGTCGCCGAGGCGATCGTCGCCGCGCCCTTCCCGGTGTGGACGGGCATCGGCCACGAGCAGGACCGCAGCGTCGCCGACGAGGTCGCCCATACCGCATGGCCGACCCCGACCGCGGTCGGCCGGGGGCTGGTGGACGCCGTGGTCACCTGCGCGGACCGCCTCGAGGTCGCCGCCGCGGCGCTGGTCACCGGCAGCAGTGGGCTGCTCGAGACCGCCGGTCGTCACCTGGAGCAGCAGGCGGCCACGCTGGTCGCCGGCTCGAGTGCGGAGCTCCGCGGAGCTGGTGCTCGGCTCGCGGGGTCGGTCCGCGGGCTCGAGCAGCTGTCGCGCGCCCGGCTCCGCCGGGAGCGCCGGGACCTCGCGGCCCGCAGCGATGGCCTCGACCGGTCGGCTCGGCGAGCGACGCTGCCCGCGGCGACGGCCCGGCTCGGTCGGGCGGGAGATGCGCTGCGACGGCTTGCCGGCGTGCCACTGGACCGGTCGGCACGTCGCCTCGAGGTCGCCGAAGCGCGGCTGGCCGCCGTCGACCCCGCGGTGCAACTGGCCCGCGGGTTCTCGATCACCCGTGACGTCGACGGTCGGGTCGTGCGCTCGGTGGCCGAGGTGGCGCCCGGAGCCGGGCTCACGATCCAGCTGATCGATGGCCAGCTCGCCAGCACCGTTGACCGGGTGGTGGCAGCCGACACCGCCACCGCCCCGTCGGCGCGCCGGTCGGGCCACCGGTCAGCCGACCCATCCGAGGAGGATCCAGCATGAGCGAGGAGGGCACCGTGGCAGCGGATGCGACCGAACCCGGCACCGAACCCGGCACCGAACCCGGCACCGAACCCAGCACCGAACCCAGCTACGAGGCCGCGATCGCGGAGCTCGAGCGCATCGTCACCGACCTGCAGAACGACGAGGTGGGGGTCGACGAGCTCGCGGCGCGGGTCGCCCGCGGAGCCCGCCTGGTCGAGCTGTGTCGTGAGCGGCTCCAGCGCGCCGAACTCGCGGTCGACGAGGTGGTCGAGGCCCTGCGCACGGCGGGTGAGCCGGACCCCGCAGCCGGGGACGCGACCCCGGGATCGGTCCGCCCCTCCGCCGACGAACGGCCCGAACCCGACGACGACGTCCTGTTCTGACGCCCGACGACGGGGACCATGGGCGCCTGGCAGGGGCGCTAGCGTGCCGGGCGCCGCAGGGAGCAGGCGAGTGGGAGGCGGTCGGATGAGCGACGAAGCCGCGGGCGGCGTCGACCTGCCCGCCGATGGTGACGGACGCCGCAGCAGCTCGACCTTCGGTCGCGAGGTGGTCGCGGCGGCGCTCCAGGGCGTCGATCCAACCGGCGCCCAGGCGGCCGAACGGGAGACCAACTGGCGGTCCGGCTACCTCGACCACGTGCGGCGGCTCACCGAGGCCGGTGTCGCGTGTGCCCTGGACGCCCGCACCGTCGCCGCCGAGGGTCTCGCGACGGTGCACGACCGCATGGTCGTGGTGGACCGCGACGGCGACCGCCCCCTCGGGACGCTGCGGACCGCAGAGCCGGCCCGGCACGTCACCGACGCGGTCGTCGCGGGGACGGGCGCTCCCGAGCAGGAGCTCGCCGTGCCCTACCGCGGTGAGCTGCTCACCGCGGATCGCCTCCGCCGCCAGCTCGACGACTGGTCCGCACGCGGCGTGATCGAGCCGACGGTCGTCGACGCCATCGAGCGCGTGCTGGAGCACCCGGACTGGCTCCGGCTTCCGGGGCGGACGGTGGTCGTCCTGGGCGCCGGCGCAGAGTTGGCACCGCTCGGACCGTTGCTGCGGTGGGGCGCCACCGTCGCCGCCGTGGACCTGCCCCGCCGCGGCCTGTGGGACCAGCTGCTGGCGACGGCCGCCGAGAGCGCCGGGACGCTGCACCTGCCGGTGGCGGCGACCGCCACCCGCGACGGTCTCGCGGACCTCGCCGGCCACGCCGGCCTCGACCTCGTCGCCGACGTCCCCGCCATCGCCGACTGGATCGACGGGCTGACGGGCCGCCCGGTCCTGGGCACCTACGCCTACGCCGACGGGGCAACGCACGTGAAGGTCACCGTGGCCGCGGATGTGGTGAGCCAGCGGGTGCGGGCCACCCGCTCCGACGCCGCGCTCGCCTACCTCGCGACCCCCACCGACGCCTTCGTCGTCCCACCGGAGGCGGTAGAGGCGTCGGTTGCCGCCTACGAGGCCCGGTCGCGCACGGCCAAGCTGGCCGGTCGNCCGCTGCGGACGCTGTCCGGTGGCCGGCTGCTGAAGCGCAACTACGCCCCGGGNGTCGATCCCGGCATCTGCGACGCNCTGGTGCCCCAGCAGGGNCCCAACTACGCCCTNGCGAAGCGCCTCCAACGNTGGCGNGCCACCACCGCCCGGGCCGAGGGGANCGTGGTGTCCCTCAACGTCGCGCCCTCCACCCGGACCCGNTCGGTGNTCAAGAACCGGGTGCTCGCCGCNGCNTACGCCGGAGCNCANCGCTTCGGCATCGAGGTGTTCGAGCCGGCNACGACCAACNTGCTGATGGCGGCGCTGCTGGTCCACGACCTCCACACCGGGGGTGGGACCGAGCGGGAGCATCCCTGGCAGCAGGAGGCCGAGGCAGCCGTGCATGGCGGGTTGTGGCGGGCGGCCTACGCCCCCCGCAGTGCCCTCGGGCTGGCGACGGTGCTCGGGGTCGGTGCCAGCCGCGGCTGAGATCGCTCGGTGTCG
>SL_8KL_010_SEDDRAFT_10001998_pt1 | contig 17551 bp, 16 predicted proteins | sample SodLakKL_010_SED_4_FD_11160 | JGI IMG/M metagenome (IMG submission 11160)
TGGCCGACGAAGCAAAGGTTGTAGCCGGTCGTCCTGCATGGAAGCAGGCCGCCGAGGCCTAAAGCCTTAGATGGCGAATGCTAAAGCGTAACCAAAGCGAAAGCCTGCAGCTTAAGTCGTTGCCATTGCCCGCGATGAGCCGGAACCAGTCCAAAATGCAGCGCGGTTGAGTAGATATCTAAGATGCAGATATTGACTGCGATCCGTCATTTTTGCCTGCTAAAGGGGGTAAAAGGTTATGGCTCTTCGTAATATACTTAACGATAACCATTCTTCCCTGCGCACTCGTGCCCAGGAAGTGAAAAAAATAAACAGCGCAGTTTTGCGCCTCATCGACGATATGATCGAGACCATGCACGAAGCGGACGGGGTAGGCCTGGCCGCTAACCAGGTAGGGGTGCCTAAACGGATTCTCGTCGCTAAAAGCGGTGAAGAAGAGGTTATCGAACTGATTAATCCACGCTGTGAACAAGCCGAGGGTGAGGCTTTAGGTATTGAGGGTTGCCTCAGCGTGCCCGGCTGCTACGGGGAGGTTCCTCGGTCGGAAACTATAGTAGTCAGCGCTATGAACCGTGAAGGCAAAACGGTTCGCTTTGAGTTGGAAGGCCTCCCGGCGCGCATCATCCAGCATGAGATGGACCACCTTGAAGGGCTGCTTTTTACCGATAAAGCAGTGCGCATGGTCGATCCGGAAGAATTAAAAAGTGAGGAAAAAAGTTGAAATCGCTCAAGTTGATTTTCATGGGAACACCTTCATTTGCCCTTCCTTCCCTGGAAGTGCTCTATAACTCGGAACACAAGCTTGCTGCGGTAGTTACCCAGCCGGACAAACCGGTGGGACGAGGGAAAAAAGTTCGCCGCAGCCCGGTCAAAGAATGGGCCTTGAAGCGCGAGGTCACAGTAGCCCAGCCGGAAAACCTGCGCAATGAAAATTTTTTTCGCTGGTTGCGGGAGATGGCCCCGGACTTAATTGTAACTGCCGCCTTCGGGCGGATTTTGCCTGTGGCAATCTTAAATTTGCCGCCGCTGGGATGCATCAACCTGCATGCCTCATACCTCCCTTTCTACCGGGGAGCGGCCCCGATACACCGGGCAGTTATGGAGGGAGCCACTTACAGCGGTGTTTCCATAATTGAACTAACCTCCGAACTTGACGCGGGCGATATTATTATGCAGGAGAAAGAAGAAATTTTAAAAGAAGATACCGCCGGGATGCTCCACGACCGCCTGGCCGATAAAGGAGCTTCTCTTCTGTTACAGGTAGTCAATTCCCTGGCTGCTGGAACGGCAAAACCTTTTCCCCAGGATCCGCAACAGGCAACTTATGCTCCATTGCTTTCACCGGGGGAAGAAAGGTTGGACTGGCAGCTAAGCTCAATCGAACTATACAACCGCATCCGCGGCCTGAACCCCTGGCCGGGGGCCTATACTACCCTTAAAGATCAAAGGCTCAAAATATGGCGGGCGGCTCCGCCGGAACAAACAAAAGCAAAAGATCCCGGAAGTACCTGTGGCAAGCCGGGCGAGATTCTTGATGTCGGGGACAGCTATATATCCGTTGCCTGCGGCAGCGGGAAGCTTGATTTGCTTGAACTACAGCCGGCCGGGAAAAAAAGGATGGACGCCGGTTCGTTTTGCTGCGGTTACCGGATTGAACCAGGGTTACGCTTTAATGAGGAGCAGCAGTCTTGAAGGAGCCCAGACCTTTACCGGCAGAAGCCCGCGAAGCGGCCTTGCAGGCCCTGCTCAGAATGGAACAGGACGGGGCTTACCTAAACCTTGCTCTGCCGCCTTTGCTGGAAAAACTAAACAAAGAAGACAAAGGCCTGGCCGTACAGCTGGCCCGGGGTACGGTTCAACGCTTAAACACACTTGATTGGGCCTTAAATTACTTTTCCCACCGCCCGGTGAGGACCCTGGTTCCGTGGTTGCGAAACCTGCTCCGCCTCAGTGCTTACCAGCTGCTTTTCTTAGACCGCATTCCTGGATATGCCGCCGTTGATCAGGCAGTACGCCTGGCCTGGCGTTACGGGAACCGCGGCACAGCCGGCTTGGCCAACGCTGTGCTCCGGCGCATGGATCGCGAAAAAGAAAGCTTGCCCTGGCCGGCTCCCGAAGAAGATTTTATTCGTTATCTCTCTCTCACCTACAGTTATCCCCTTTGGCTGGCCGCCCGGGTGGTCGGAAGGATGGGGGTTAAACGTGCAGAAAAGTGGTGCCGGGCCGGGAACGATCCAGCCCTGACCGCGATTCGCCCCAACTCATTAAGGGTAACTCCAGAAAAATTGATTAATCTCCTTGAAGGGGAAGGTTTTGCAGCAAGAAAAAGCGAACAAACCCCTGGGATGTTGCTGGTAACTTCAGGTGGCCGAGTGGCGGAAACAAAGTCTTTTAAAGATGGTTTATTTACCATCCAGGGCGAAAGTTCTGGCCTGGTGGCGCCCCTTCTACAACCACGGCCCGAAAAAACTATAATTGATCTGTGCAGCGCCCCGGGAGGTAAAACTACCCACTTAGCCGAACTTAGCGGTGACAGGGGCAGGATCATTGCTTTAGATAGGCATGAAAAGCGCTTGCAACTTGTATCCAGGGCTGCAGAGCGTCTTGGCCTGAAAAGCATTTCTACTATTTGCGCAGATGGGCGGTCAGCCGGTGACCTTAGACTGCCCGCTCCTGAGGCCGTGCTGGTCGATGCTCCCTGCTCAGGCATAGGGGTGATCAGGAGGTTGCCCGAAATAAAATGGCGCCGCAGCGAGGATGATTTCCTGGGCTTTCAAAAACAGCAAACAGAATTGCTAACAGCAGCCGGCAAACTGCTTCGCCCGGGAGGCAGGTTGCTTTACTCGGTATGTACCAATGAACCGGAAGAAACAACCCAGGTGGCAGATATCTTTGAGCATGGTTCCGGTAGGAAAGAGTTTACCAGGTTTGACCTTTCTTCCTTGCTGCCCGGGCCGCTTCAACAAAGCCGGGAAAGCGACACTGCAATCCACCTGTATCCCGATTTGCACGGAATGGACGGCTTCTTTATAGTTCTCTGGGAGAAAAGTGGTTGAATGCCTTATTCACAGGTGTAGTTATAATAAAATTTAAGGTTCATCTAAAATCGGGTTGCATTTTGGTCAGGTAATATTGCAGGTAAAGCGGTTGCTGTTTTCTTGCTTCAACCCGGCCTATTTGCTATACTGAACTTGGCTGAAGGGGAAGGATAGAGATCATAAAATGGGGAGGCTTTAATCTTTGCAGGTAACCGGATTAACTAACCGCGGTTTGGAACGACCACGCAATGAGGACAGCTGTTTTGCCAGGGATGATACCGATCTGGCCCTGTTGGTGGTGGCCGATGGTATGGGTGGTCACCAGGCAGGTAATGTTGCCAGCAGTCTTGCTGTTTCCATGGCCGAAAATCTATGGGAAAAACTGGATCGTAATGTGATCCTCTCCACCGGAGGAGCGCGGCAGTTAATCAGCCGTTACATTGTTGAGGCCAATGAGCTAATTATTACCGAAGCCAGTAGTTCCCTGGATAAAAAAGGTATGGGGACTACCATCACCGCCGGCCTGCTGTGCGGAAACTGCTTGACGATAGGCCACGTTGGCGACAGCAGAGCTTACCTGATCAAAGATAACCGGATCGAACTATTAACCAGGGACCATTCACTTTTAGAAGAGTTAATTGAGTCCGGACAGGTTGATCCGGAAGAGGCTAAAAGCCACCCGCAGCGTCATGTCCTTACCAGGGCTCTGGGAATCTCTCGGGATCTTGAGATAGATGTGATTGAACAGGATATAAGCGAAAATTCAATCCTGCTGTTTTGTACAGACGGGCTGACCAGCCTGGTTCACGATGAAGAAATCCTGGCTTTAAGCCGGGAAACATCAGAACCGCAAAAGTTGGCGGAATCATTAATTGAGTTAGCCAACGAAAGAGGCGGGTATGACAATATCACCGTGGTTATCGCAGCCGGTATTGGGGGTCACCAGTGTTGATGGTTGGTAAAGTTTTAGCAGGACGCTATGAGTTGATTGAAAAAATTGCCGAAGGGGGTATGGCCCGGGTTTACCGCGGTCGTGATTTAGTCCTCAAGCGAACCATAGCGGTTAAGGTGCTTAAAGACCAGATGAGCGGCGATGCTTCCTTTCTTCGCCGTTTCGAACGTGAAGCCCAGTCAGCGGCGGCCCTTTCTCACCCTCACATTGTCAATATATACGATGTAGGTGAAGAAGAGGGGACCAACTACATGGTTATGGAGTACGTGGACGGGATCAACCTGAAAGAATATATCAGGGAAAAGGGCAGCCTCCCGGCTCATGAAGCTTTGAGCATCGCCCAACAAATTGCCGAGGCTCTAGAACAGGCTCACTCCGCCGGAGTTGTTCACCGCGATATTAAGCCTCAAAACATTTTATTCTCTCGTAAAGGCAAAGTTAAAGTAACCGACTTCGGTATTGCCATTGCCGGTGATGGGGTAACTGTCACGGCCGGGGATCAGATCATCGGTTCGGTGCAGTACATTTCCCCGGAACAGGCCCGCGGTGAAGTGGCTACCAAGCAGTCCGATCTATATTCACTGGGTATTGTCCTTTATGAGATGGTTACCGGCAAAGTACCTTTTATCGGGGAAAGCCAGGTGGCAGTGGCGATGAAGCATATCCAGGAAGAAATTGTCCCACCCCGACAACTGGTTCGTGATATTCCTGAATCCTTAGAGCGCATTATCTTAAAAGCGGTCCGAAAGGACTCCGCCGAGCGCTATACCACCGCTGCCGAATTCCTTGAGGACTTATTTTACGCCCAGGAAAAAGGGATTACCCGGGTGGCGCCCGGCCGTAGCGCTTACAGTAATTCCGGTGAAAATGAAGATGATGATGTGGTTTTAAAACCTGCTGCTGGAGGGGCTGTGAAGGACAACAAACCGCAAAAACCGCCCAGGAGCTGGAAATGGCTGAAAGTATTAGTTGCTTTCTTGTTTGTGCTTGGGCTTCTGGGAGTAGGAGCTTATTATCTAAGTAGCTATCTTTTCCTTCCGGAAATTGCCGTTCCCGATGTAAGAGGTCTGAGCCAAAATGAAGCATCAAGAACGCTGAGGGAAGAAGGTTTGATCCCGGGTTCGGATATATCTTACATCTACGATGACGAAATACCTGTCGGTGACGTGGTCAAAACCGATCCACCCGAAGGGCGCTTGGTACGGCAAGACCGGGAAGTAGACTTATTTGTCAGCAAGGGACCGGAATATATTGTTACCCCCGAGCTGTCCGGGCGCACGGAACAGGAGGCACGTACAATCCTTAATGATTTAGGCCTCCATATGAGCGTGGTCCGGGAATACAACGAAGATGTGGAAAAGGGTGAGATTTTCCGCCAGGTCCCCGGCGAGTCATTTCGGATCTCACCCGGTGAAGAAGTTGTGGTTTACGTCAGCGAAGGGCGCGGGCCTTTTGAGTTGGCCAACCTGGTTGGTTATTCCGAGCAAGGAGCAATCGATTACCTTGAAGAAAATGATCTAAGACCTCGGATCAGGACTGAGTTTGCTGTCGGTTCATCCGGGCATGTAATAGAACAGAAACCGGAACCGGGTGAAGAAGTTCGCCCTGGTCAGTCCGTTGATTTAATCGTCGGTGAATAGGGAGGTTTTACTTGCTCCAGGGAAGAGTGATTAAAGCAGCCGGAGGCTTGTTTACTGTCCTTGATGACGAGGGTGGTGAATACCTTTGTCATGCCCGCGGATCGCTCAAGCAGGATAAAAAAGGTCTGTTGGTTGGCGATTGGGTCAAATTTGATATTGTTAAAGATGGTGCCGGAACCCCCACCGGGGAAGGGGTGATCGAAGAAATGTACCCCCGCAAAAATTCTCTGCCCCGGCCGCCGGTGGCCAATGTTGACCAGCTGGTCGTAGTTATGTCTTTAAAACAACCTGAGTGCGACTGGCAGCTGGTTAACCGCATGCTTGTTTTGTCAGAAAAAGAAGAACTCCCTGCAGTAGTTTGCTTAAACAAGACCGACCTGTTTACTGACCAGGAACAGGGTGAATTAGACGGCAGGCTGGATCATTTTCCCTACCCGTTCTTTTATACCAGCGCTGTCAGCGGTGAAGGCTTAAATACCCTCAAGGATAAATTTATAGGCTACTGTTCGGTTCTGGCAGGCCCTTCCGGGGTGGGCAAATCAACACTCTTAAATGCCATTTCTCCCGGACTTTCCTTGCAAACCGGCCCGGTTAGCAATAAAATCAAGCGAGGAAAACATACTACCCGCCAGGCTACTCTTATACCCCTGGAAACGGGAGGTATGGTCGTGGATACTCCCGGGTTTACCCGCCTAAATTTTTTTGATATCGAACCGGAAGAATTACCCGATTTATTTCCTGAATTTAGAGCCCTGCATGATAGTTGCGGTTTTCGCGACTGCCGGCACTTGAGTGAACCTAAGTGCGCTGTTCGCGAGGAAGTTGGCAAACTAATCAATTCGATGCGCTATGAACATTACCGGTATTTCATGAAAGAACTGAGCAAACAGGAGGCTTTTTAATCTGATGAGCGTTAAGATAGCGCCTTCACTTTTGTCCGCTGACTTTGGCAGATTGCGTGAAGAGGTGCAAAGGGTTGAAGACGGTGGTGCAGACTGGATTCATTTGGATATTATGGATGGGCACTTTGTGCCGGCAATTACAATTGGTCCGGCAGTGGCTGCTTCTTTGCGCCCACATACTGATCTATTCATGGATGCTCATTTAATGGTAACTGACCCGGAGAGCAAGATCGATGCCTTTGTAGATGCCGGGGTGGACCTGGTTACAATCCAGGTGGAAGCCACTTCTCACCTCGACCGGGCCCTGCGTAAAATCAAAACAGCAGGTGTCAAAGCCGGTGTAGCTCTTAACCCGGCTACTCCTCCCGAGACCTTGGAATATGTCTGGCCTTTGCTTGATCTTGTCCTGGTTATGAGTGTTAACCCCGGAGCAGGCGGCCAGGAATTTATTCCGGAAGTTTTGCCCAAGGTGAACTGTCTCGCTGCCCGGGTAAGAGAGCGAAGCCTTAATGTCGAAGTGCAGGTGGACGGTGGTGTAAACGGCAAAAACGCAGATCAAATTGTCAAAGCCGGGGCGACGGTGCTGGTAGCCGGATCGGCAATATTTAAGGCGGAAAAAGGGATCGCCTTAATCAGCGAGATGAAAAAACTAAGTCCTTAACTTGAAAATATTACAATCTATGCTATACTTTATTCAACCGTTATCTTCGGGGTCAGGTGAGAAAGGCTTTGCCTTTCAATTCCGAACCGGCGGTGATGCTTCCTTTAAAGGGGAGCTTAGCCCGCGAGCCTTTAGTGGCAGATCCGGTGAGAATCCGGGGCCGACAGTATAGTCTGGAAGGGAGAAGAGACGGCTTAAATAATGAGCCATTCAAATCCTTGAAGAAGACCCTGAAGCTATGCTGGCGTTCAGGGTTTTTTACTTTTTAGAGATTAAGGGGTGAGTTACTTGGATGTCGACGATCGATTCATGTGGATGTCCCTTGACCTGGCCCGCCAGGGCCGCGGGCGCACCAGCCCCAACCCGATGGTGGGTGCCGTAGTAGTTAAGGATGCGGAAGTGGTAGGAACGGGTTATCACCAGGCTGTCGGACAACCCCATGCTGAGACAATCGCCTTGAAGAAAGCCGGGGATGAAGCCCGGGGGGGCACCTTATATGTTAATATCGAACCCTGTTCCCACCAGGGTCGAACCGGCCCCTGCACGGAAGCTATTATCAAGGCTGGTATCAGCAGGGTAGTAGCGGCAATGGAGGATCCCAATCCCCTGGTTTCGGGGCGTGGTTTCGCCAGACTCAGGGAAGCCGGGGTTACGGTAACTACTGGAATCTTGGAGCATAAAGCCCGCCGTTTAAACGAAGCTTTTATCAAGTACATCTCTACCGGGCTGCCTTTTACCGGGATCAAGGTGGCAATGAGCTTAGACGGCAAAATCGGGACCATGACCGGTGAATCACAGTGGATTACCGGCGAGAAATCGCGCCAGTTCGTCCACCGCCTGCGTGACTACAGTGATGTTATAATGGTCGGCATCCAGACTGTACTTAAAGACAACCCCAGACTGACTACCCGAATGGAAGGCAGCGAGGGCAAAGACCCGGTCCGGGTTATTGTAGACAGCAGCGCTCGTTTGCCAATCGATGCCCGGGTGATCGAAAGCGGATCGCAGTCCAACACGATCCTGGCTGTGACTGAAGAGGCGCCTGAAGAAAAGTGCCGCGTTCTCGAAGAAAAAGGGGTGGAAATAATGACCCTGCCATCAAAAGACGGATGGGTCGATGTCAAGGCCTTGATGAAAAAACTGGCTGAACGCGAACTATCCGTCGTCCTGGTAGAAGGTGGCGGCAACCTGAATTACAGCTTGCTCGAAAACGGCCTGGTTGATAAACTGTTTGTTTTTATTGCCCCGATGATTATCGGCGGCCAGAAAAGCCCCACGGCTTTTTCGGGAAGCGGTGTCGAATCTTTAACCGGGGCCTGGTCGGTTGAAGACATTGAAATGAAACAATTCGACCGGGATTTATTGCTGATCGGTTATCCGGTTTCCGGTAAAACAAGTGAACAAAAATCGGTAGCAAGGATGCAGTAACCGGGCTGGAGGGGAGTTTACTCCTTTAACGGTGAATGAGCTACTGCTCAGCTAGAGCCGTACTGCTTTTGGGCCGGGGACATCTCTGGTAAAGTGGTCGCAATGGTCGGTGAAGCAAACACGTGAATAATAAGTAAGGATGTCCCAGGAAATTTTAATTGAAGTTCAGCGGTACCGGGATAGGAAAACAAATAAACGGACCCGTTTTTCTAGGGTGCCGATAGCGGATGGTGAAGTATTTGTTTACAGGTTTAATCGAAGAACAAGGCATAGTTCGCCGCATCAACAGTTCTACAGAAGGCGCCGGCCTGGTTATCGGCGCTGAAAAAGTCCCTGCTGGATTAAAGGAGGGGGACAGTATTGCTGTAAACGGTCCTTGCCTTACTGTAACCGAACCGGGGAAAGAAAGCTTCACCGCCTGGGTGATGCCCGAGACCTTAGAGAAATCAAACTTAAAAGAATTAACCACTGGGCACCGGGTCAACCTGGAACGTTCCCTGACCCTCGGAAGCCGCCTGGGCGGCCACATAGTCAGCGGCCACGTCGATGCGGTGGTTACACTTTCCGGAAGGCAGCAGCAAGGAGGCGCAGAAATTTTGTTTTTCCGTACTCCTCCCGAGCTGCTCCGCTACATTGTTCCCAAGGGATCAGTAGCATTAGACGGGGTCAGTTTGACCGTAGTCGATGTGGATGAAAATGGTTTTTCGGTCGGGATAATTCCCCACACTGCCGGTCAAACCACCCTGGGCTTCAAAAAAGAAGGATCGCTAATAAACTTGGAAGTGGATATGATCGGCAAATATGTTGAAAAAATACTTGCCACCCGGATGGAAGGAGAAAAAGAACAAAACCAGGGGATCAGCATCTCTTACCTCCAGGAAAAAGGATATCTTTAGCTGTAAGGAGTGAACTCATGTGACATTTAACACCATTGAAGAAGCGCTTGAAGATTTGAGAGAGGGGCGCATGGTCGTCGTGGTCGACGATGAAGACCGGGAAAATGAAGGCGACCTGGTTATGGCTGCCTCAAAGGTGACCCCGGAGGCGATTAATTTCATGATCCGCTACGCGCGGGGCCTTGTTTGCGCACCTCTAACCCCGGAGCGGGTTGCGGAACTGGATCTGCCCCAGATGGTCACCAACAAAACTGATACTCACTGTACCGCCTTTACCGTTTCGGTGGATGCCGGTTCCTGCACTACCGGGATTTCGGCATTTGAGCGGGCTCAGACGATCGAAGCGCTGATCGATCCCGAAACCAGGCCTGCGGATTTACAGAAGCCAGGTCATGTATTTCCCCTGGAAGCCAAACCGGGTGGGGTACTTCGCCGGGCGGGGCACACCGAGGCGGCGGTGGACTTATCCAATTTAGCCGGCCTGGGCTCTGCCGGGGTTATCTGTGAAATAATCAATGAAGACGGTAGTATGGCCCGCTTGCCTCAACTGGTTGAGTTCTGCAAAACGCACAATTTGAAGTTGATTAGCATCGCCGATTTGATCAACTACCGGATTAAAAAAGAAAAACTGGTCTGGCCTTCAGCCAAAGCTGAAATGCCCACAATATTTGGGACTTTCGAGCTCACTGCCTATGAAAACAATCTGGATCATCTGACTCACCTGGCCCTGATCAAGGGTGAAATCGATCCTGAGAAGCCCACCCTGGTGAGGGTGCATTCCGAATGCCTGACCGGCGACGTGTTCAGTTCCCTGCGCTGTGATTGCGGTAACCAGCTGAACCAGGCAATGAAAAAAATAGCAGATCACGGGTCCGGCGTTTTAATTTATATGCGCCAGGAAGGCCGCGGTATCGGGCTTTTAAACAAGATCCGCGCTTATGAATTGCAGGACAAGGGTAAGGATACGGTGGAAGCCAATGAAGAACTGGGGTTTGAAGTAGATCTGCGCGATTACGGGATCGGGGCGCAGATTATGGTCGATCTCGGCTTGAAAAATATCAGGCTTTTAACCAACAATCCTCGCAAAATTAAAGGGCTTGAAGGTTATAGCCTGAACATTGTCGAAAGGGTTCCCTTGGAAACAGAGCCTTGTCAGTATAACTGCAATTACTTGACAACCAAGAAGAACAAGCTTGGTCATTTATTAAACATTACTTGAAATAATAACCGGGAGGGAACATCTTGAAAACTTTTGAAGGAAAACTGGTTGCTCGTGATTACCGCTTTGCCATTGTTGTCAGCCGGTTTAATGAATTTATTTCCGGCCACCTTTTAAGCGGTGCCCTGGATTGTTTAAAACGCCATGAAGCAGAAGAAGGGAACATAGAAATTATCTGGGTACCCGGTTCGTTTGAAATGCCACTTGGGGCCAAAAAGGCTGCCGGTAGTGGACGTTATGATGCCGTGATTTGCTTAGGGGCAGTGATCCGTGGATCCACCCCTCATTTTGAATATGTGGCTTCGGAGGTAGCCAAGGGAATAGCCAGTGTGGGCTTAGAAACCGGCACCCCGGTCATCTTCGGGGTGGTTACCAGCGACACCCTGGAACAGGCCATTGAAAGAGCCGGCAGCAAAGCCGGTAATAAGGGGTGGCAGGCTGCTGCTTCGGCGATCGAAATGGCCGACTTAAACAGCCAGCTTTAGTTTTTCGGTTAAATTTTGAACAGCTTATTACAACCAGAACTAAAGCTGCCGGGATATAGCAATTATGCTACTCAGCCAAAGCGAGCACACATATAAATTTATTTTAGGGCCCCAGCAGCCCTAACCAGAGACTATAACTTAAGCTAAAGGAGCCGGTCACTTGACAAACAACGCCTCCGAAAAATTTTTAATCATCGATGGAAACAGCTTACTTTACAGGGCTTTTTTTGCTCTTCCTCTCTTGCAAAATCGTCGCGGAGAACACACCAATGCTGTTTACGGCTTCAGCAACATGCTCTTTAAGCTTTTAGAAGAAGAACAACCTGATTATGCAGCGGTGGCATTTGACCCACCCAAACCGACCTTTCGCTCCAGGATTGAGCCTTCATATAAAGCCCAGCGAGAGAAAGCCCCACCGGAACTAAGCGAGCAGATCCTGAAGGCCCGCCAGCTTTTAGAGACAATGGGCCTCAGTGTTTTTGAAGTGGAAGACTATGAAGCCGACGATATAATCGGCACTATTACTGAAAAGTTTACCGGAAATAAACGTAAAGTTACAGTAGTTACCGGTGATGCCGATCTTTTGCAGGTTTTAGGCGAAGGCGTTAATGTGCTTTTAACCAAAAAAGGGATTACCCAGATGGAACGTTATGATTCCTCCCGCTTCCGAGATGAGTATGGTTTTGAACCGCAGCAAATTATAGACTACAAAGCACTCAAGGGGGATGCTTCAGACAATATCCCGGGAGTTCCCGGGATCGGGGAAAAGACCGCCCGCAATCTGATTGAAGGCTATCACAACCTGGAAAACCTCTATGAAAATCTTGACCAGTTGAAGAAGAAAACTGCCGAAAACCTGCAAGATTACCGGGATCAGCTCGAAACCGGCCGCCGGCTGGTAATCATCGAGCGGGATGTCCCCATGGAGTTTGACTGGGAAAAGTGCCGTTACCGCGAGCCTGATTATGAGCGGCTGCTTCCTCTTTTAAACGAACTTGAATTCAAGAGCCTGATTAATAAGCTAAAAAATAAAATTTCCGGCAGCGGCGAACAAGAGGCCCCGGAAAGCAGCAAACCCGGGGAATTAATCGAAAACATGGAGGAGTTACACCGGGTTTTGGAACAGCTGGGCGAAGACGATACCCTGGCCCTGTTGTTGGAATATGAGAAAGGGCGTCCCTACTGGAAGCAGCCGGTCCTGGTACTGGCCCTGGCTGCCGGCCGTGGTGGTTGTTATTATCTAAACCCTTCATCTTTCGGTAGCCGGGAAAATGAAATCTGGGAAAGCTTATCTACTGTCCGCAACCGCGGGGTTGCCCTGATTACCCACAACCTAAAAAAGTGGTTTCACCTCTTTTACCAAAGGAACCTTTCGGTGCCGGATTTTACATTTGACACCGAGCTTGCCGCTTACCTGGTTGACCCGGTCCGCAGCGGTTACGGGTTGCCTGAATTGATGCAGTGGTACCTGGGTTTGGAGATGGCGGACAGGGGTGGCACCAAAAAAGAATCGCAAAAATTCGACCGGCGGGGCCCACAGTTGGCCGGCCAGGTCGGACAGCTTTTTGCTCTCAAGGAATGCCTGGAAGAAGAGCTGAAGGAGCAGGAAATGGCTTCCCTGCTTTACGACCTAGAGCTGCCCCTGGCAGAAGTGCTTGCCCGTATGGAACGACGCGGGATTGCTATCGATACCGGGTACCTGCGTGATCTTTCAGCGGAAATACAAAACCGCCTCGAAGAACTGGAACAAAAAGTTTATGTTCTTGCCGGTGAAGAGTTTAACCTAAATTCTCCCCAGCAGCTTTCCGAGGTCTTGTTTGACAAACTTAAACTCCCCGTTATTCGCAAGACCAAGACCGGCCGCTCTACCGATGCCGCTGTTTTGGAAGAACTGGCCAGTCAGCACGAAATCGCTGCGCTCATCCTGCACTACCGGCAATTGGCCAAACTGGAGGGAACCTACCTTTCCGGGCTGATTGATTTAATCGATCAAGAAGAGGATAAATTATATACCCGGTTCAACCAGACAGCCACAGCTACCGGCCGTCTAAGCAGTAGCGATCCCAACCTGCAAAACATTCCTATTCGCCTGGAGGAGGGAAGACGGATCAGGCGTGCATTTGTTCCCTCGTCAAAAGAAATGATATTTTTCGCCGCCGACTATTCCCAGGTTGAGCTGCGCATCCTGGCACATCTTTCAGAAGACCCAATCCTGATCGAAGCTTTTAGAACGGGTGAAGATATCCACCAGCGCACGGCCGCGGAAGTAAACCATGTTTCCCTTGAAGAAGTTACTCCGCTTATGCGTGAAAAAGCCAAGGCGGTCAATTTCGGAATTATTTATGGTTCCAGCGATTATGGCTTGTCCCAAAATTTAAAGATACCCCGTGCCGAGGCCAAGGCTTACATTGACAACTATTTTGAACGTTACCAGGGAGTTAGAGAATACATGGATCGCATTATCGCACAGGCCCGGGAGCAGGGGTATGTTACCACCATGCTCAACCGTAGGCGATACTTGCCGGAAATACATTCTTCCAACCACAATACCCGCAGCTTTGCCGAGCGGATGGCTTTGAACACCCCGATCCAGGGATCCGCCGCCGATATTATAAAACTGGCTATGCTGAAAATCGACGGTATCATCAAGGAAGGCGGTTTCAGCGCTTCTATGTTGTTACAGATCCATGATGAATTACTTTTTGAGATCGAAGAAGAGGAGCTAAACTTCTTTGCCCCTATGGTCCGGAAGGAAATGGAGCAGGCTTTTGAATTGAGTGTTCCCCTGCAGGTAGACCTTAAATGGGGCTACAGCTGGGAAGAACTTAAAGAAATGGACTAGCTCTGGCATGTATGATCAACCGTGCAGGCAAGCAGTTGCCCGGCTGGCGGTTTGCTCAGTTGCCCTAAAAGGAGTTATTAATGCCCGAACTGCCCGAAGTAGAAGTAATCCGCCGCGAACTTGATCCCTTGATCCGGGGCAAAACCTTCAGCAAGCCATGTCTTTACGTAGCTTCCACCATTGCACACCCTTGTGCGGAAGAGTTTACTAACAGGTTGCAAGGGCGCATGGTAAAAAAGGTTGACCGCAAGGGGAAATACCTGTTAATTTATCTTGATTGCGGGATTCTTGCCGTCCATTTACGCATGACCGGTAACTTGATTTATGCAGATTACAGCGAAGATACTGTCCCCGCAGAAGAATATCGCTTCTTGCGCCTTTCAATGCCTTTTACCGATCAATCTGCTCTTCACTATTCCGACATGCGCCGCTTTGGCCGGCTTTGGTTGGTGGAAGATGAAGATCAGCTGGCGTCAGTGGTCTTAAAAAATGTGGGCCCCGATATCCTAAAAGGGTTGTGCTGCGAAAATTTTTTAATGCGCCTGGAAAAAAGGAAAAACGCCAGACTGAAACCTCTGCTCCTCGACCAAAAATTTGTTGCCGGAATGGGCAATATTTATACAGATGAGTGTCTTTATCGCTGCGGGCTCCATCCACTGCAAAAAGTATCGGATTTAAGCAATGCAGAGAAGGAAGAGCTTTACCGACAGGTCCGGCAGGTTTTGGAAGATGGTATTGAATACGGGGGCACTACATTTCGTGATTACCGCACCTCGAGCGGCGCACTGGGCGATTTCCAGTCTCGCCTCGGTGTTTACGGACGCAAGGGTGATCTTTGCCGCTGTGGCGCCTGGATAGAAAAAATTACTGTTGGAGGCCGGGGCACCTATATTTGCCCTTGCTGCCAAAAACAGCCGCAATACGAGGGAAAGGAATGAGCATCAATTGATTATCGGCCTTACCGGCGGAATCGCCTCGGGGAAAAGTACGGTAGCAAGAATGCTTGAGGAAAAAGGTGCCTACTTACTTGATGCCGATCGGCTAGCCCGGCAGGCAGTTGAACCCGGTCAACCGGCCTGGCAGGAAATCGTTAACTGGCTAGGGCCTCAGATCCTCCTGCCTGATCAAAACATCGACCGGGCCAAGCTTGGCGACCTGATTTTCAATGACTCAGGAAAGCGTAAGAAGCTGAACAAGATTGTTCACCCCTGGGTGGGGCAGCGCTTTACCACGCTCTCAGAAGATATTAAACAAAAAGATCCGCAAGCAATCTTAGTTTATGATATCCCCCTGTTAATTGAGGCGGGGATGCAAAAAATAGTCGACCTGGTCCTTTTGGTTTATGTGCCCCGTGAGACCCAGATTTTAAGGCTCCAGGAGAGGGATAAGCTGAGCCGCGATAAAGCGGAAGCCCGCTTGCGCGCCCAGATGTCCCTGGATGAAAAGAAACAGTATGCCGATTACGTGATTGACAACCGGGGGATGCTTGCTGAAACTGCCCGGCAGGTCGATCAGTTTTGGATTAAACTGAAAAACTGTCGTAAGGGAGAGTGTTCTTAATATGCACACGGTAACGTTGATTAAAGGAGACGGTATTGGCCCGGAAATCACCGAGGCAACCCTGGAGGTAATCAAAGCAACCGGGGTGAAAATAAAATGGGAAGAAGTTACTGCCGGAGAAGGAGCCCTTGAAAAATATGGCACCCCTTTGCCCGAGAATGTAATTGGTTCACTGAAAAAAACCGGGGTCGGCCTAAAAAGTCCCCTCACTACACCTGTGGGGTCTGGATTTCGCAGCATCAATGTAGCCCTGCGTAAAGAGCTCGACCTGTATGCCAACTTGCGCCCGTCCAAGTCATTTCCGGGGATTAAAGGAGCTTATGAGGATATCGACCTGGTGGTGGTGCGGGAAAATACCGAGGATCTCTATGCAGGGGTGGAACACATGGTAGGTGACGACGCTGCGGAAGGGATCAAGATTATTACCCGCAAGGCTTCAGAAAGAATAGTCCGCTTTGCTTTCAATTATGCTCAAAACGCCGGACGCAGCAAAGTTACTGCAGTACACAAGGCCAACATCCTTAAAATATCGGATGGGCTTTTCCTGGAAACGGCCAGACAGGTAGCTGAAGAGTACCCCCAGATAGAATTTGAAGATCGCATTGTTGACAACATGGCCATGCAGCTGGTGCAAAAACCCTGGGATTATGAAGTAATGGTTGCGCCCAATCTTTATGGTGACATCTTGTCCGACCTTTGCGCCGGCCTTGTCGGTGGACTGGGTCTGGTGCCTGGGGCTAATATCGGTGACAAATCCGCCCTATTCGAACCAGTACACGGCAGCGCCCCGAAATATGCCGGGCAAAACCGGGCCAACCCTTCGGCGATGATCATGGCGGCGGTATTAATGCTCGGTTACCTGGGTGAAAACGAAGCCGCAGCAAAAATCCAAAATGCCCTGGCTGCCCTGATCGAAGACGGTCAATATGTCACCCCCGACCTTGGCGGTTCTGCAGGGACAAATGAAATGGCCGAAGCTTTAGCTGAACTGGTTCAGAGGTTTTAACATAAGCAGGAGGTTTTACTAACCTATGCGGGTAGCTGCACTTTCTCTGGCGGATGTAAGGATGGATAGTATTGAGCATTACAGTGCCGATATAACTTCCCTGGTCAAGCAAAGTAAAGCAACTGTTTGCGTCCTGCCTGTTTACAGTGCGCTTTTACTTGGCCTGGGGTGTGAAGCGTTCAAAGCGGGCGAAAATTTCTCTACTACCCTTGCCTCATACATCACAGAAGGCGGCCCCTGGGACAGTGAATTCCTAAACCTTCACCGTTCAATGGCATTAAACTGCGGAACTTACATTGCAGCAGGCACGGTGGTCGAAAGAGAGAAGGCAAAGAATCAAACCTTCTATTACCACAGCGCATATTGTTACGGACCCGGGGGAGAGCTTTCAGCCGTGCAGAAGCAGACCCATCTTACCCGCAATGAACGGGAGCTTGGCTTTAGCAGAGGTGTTACCCTTGAAGTTTTCAATCTGGGCGATTTAAAAGCGGGAATGATAACCGGCAATGACGCCCGGCACCCCGAAACCGGGCGCATTTTAGCCCTGCGAGGGGTGGATCTTGTTCTATCCAGCGGCGCTCTGGAAGGTGGTTTTAATTGCTGGGAACAGGCAGCAGGGATGTGGGCGCAAGTCCAGCAGAACCAGTTCTGGGCGGTGGAAGCCCAGCTGTGCGGGACTGCAGCCGGAGAATCTTTCGGTGCCGGTTGCGCTGTTATCGGCCCCTGTGAAATAACCCCGGGGCAAAGCGGTTACCTGGCCCGTGGTTACCCGGAATCACCCATGGTTACAGCTGAACTCGATCAAGCTGCCCGCCGGGAGATTAAAGAGAAATACCCTCTGCTTACAATGCTCAACCATCAGGCATATTCCGGATTGGTAAATGACCGAGACTAATAAAAGTTGTTATTGCTGCCCTTGCTA
>SL_8KL_010_SEDDRAFT_10001999_pt1 | contig 17548 bp, 14 predicted proteins | sample SodLakKL_010_SED_4_FD_11160 | JGI IMG/M metagenome (IMG submission 11160)
GGCATTTGAGGGACCTTAACCTCAGGCTGGGTTCATGCCCTTTCGGACACCAGGCTTACCCCGGTGCCCTCACTCCTGCTGTCTACGGCGATGATAGATTCGGAGTTTGACAGCGTACCAAGGGCTCTCGCCCCCGAATACCCAATCCGTGCTCTACACTACCATCTACCTCGAGCAAGGCCTACCTTCGAGTAGTCTCGGAAGGAACCAGCTATCTCCGGTCTCGATTGGCCTTTCACCCCTATGCCCAAGTCACGGGAAGGATTTGTAGCTCACTATCCCTTAGGGCTTCCACCTCCCTTTCAGAAGGCTTCACCCAGCTCAGGCATAGATCGACCGGTTTCGGATCTCCAGCCGATGACTCCAGGCGAACACACCTCGTTCCTGTTCCGCAGATGCGGAATGCGAACTTGTTGGTTTCCCTCTGGCTACGCCCTTAGCAGGCTTAGCCTCGCCATCGACCAGAACTCTCTGGCCCGTTTTTCAGAACGTACGATAGAACATCGGTCCACCCCTGCTATGGGGCTTCAACCCTTGCATGCTCTATCCGTCTGTAACCATTTGGTTTCAGGGTCTTTTCATCTCCCGTCAAGGATACTTTTCAGCTTTCACTCACGATACTAGTATGCTATCGGTCTCGGGACGTATTTAGTGTTGGGAGTCAATGCCTCCCAAATTCACGCGCGATATCCAACGCACATTACTCTGGAGACTCCGAATCATCTTTCTATCTTTTTCCTACAGGACTATCACCCTCTTTGGTACTCCATTCCAGGAGACTTCGGATTGGATAGTTAAGATGTACCGGAGTCCAAAACACCACATTTCCTAACTGTTTCCAGCAGGATTCGGTTTGCTCTACACCGCTTTCGATCGACTTTACTCACGGCATCTCAGTTGATTTCTTTTCCTTCCCCTACTAAGATGTTTCAATTCGGGGAGTTCCCCATCCTTACGGATTGCTGGAGGTTCACTCCAGCAGGAAGTCCTATTAGGCGATCGAGGGATCTTTGATTCCTTGCGTCTACCCCTCGCGTATCGCCGCTTGGCACGACCTTCATCAGCGCCCGAGCCGAGCCATCCACCAAATGGATGAGTGATTGCAGCAATTACTATCGGTCTGGTACACATCCAGGTCTGCGTATGATCGGTAATCATCGGATCATAACGATCCTATACCCTTCCTCGACAACCCTTTTCCATGTCGCCGAGTGCATTGTAAACATTAAGCGATTAAGGTATTTTAACTTTGCTTTCCCCCGCCGGGAATTCCGTTCCCCGACTTGGGACTTGAGTTAGAAAGGGGAGTCCTATAAAAGGATTTTGGAGGCTCTTTCGGTATAAAATCAGATTTATTCTAAACAAGTTTTGATGAAGGATAGAATATAAATTATTTTCCTCTTAGATCGATAGGACTATAACTACATCATATTAGATTTTATTCTCTCGACTCCGTAAGAAAAGTATAAAGTAAGGTTTTGTTATACATATGCAAAGACTTGTCTGACATAGATCCAACAGTGTGAAATCATGAAAAAGATACCTACAGGCGTTAGCGATCTAGATTCGATAATAAAAGGCGGTGTACCAGCAGGGTCCGTCGTTCTGCTCTTCACGGAGATAGGCGCGGGTGGGCTAGAATATGCTTACACTTCTTCAGCTAAAATTTTGAAGGTTAAAAACGAGCCAAAAGATGTCTCGGTTATCCTAGGGGACGAGTGTAAAGGATCCCTTTTGCCAGAGGATATCTTTTACATAACTTTTTCTCGAGCTAAAGGAGATATACTCGACGAGGTAAGTGCTTCATTCAATCAAGATTATTATGATATGATCGAAGAGGGACTAGAATTCCAGGATTTTTCAGAGGAGTATTTTCAGAGGACCATGGTACCCTCTGGTTGGTCCAATGATGATAAAAACAAGGACCTATTCTCTGACAGTTCAGACACTGATCTGCTGGAAGAACTTGTTCACTTCTTAGACGATAAAGCCGAAAAAAATATGGTAGTGATAGATTCAATAACTGACCTATTGACCAACTCNTCGATAGATAAAGATAAACTGGTAACGGTCATAAAAGGTATGCGGAGGGCTTCAAAAAAATGGGGCGGTATCGTTTACTTGATNTTATCGAAAGGTATAGTGGATAAAAGTCTTGAATATCAGATAATTGACAGTGTGGATGGTGTATTCTCTTTCCAGTGGTCTAAAACTACTAGGAGCTCGCAGAGACAGCGGTATCTGCTCGTGGACAAGTTCATGAGCGTTCTACCACATCTGAAGAGAGAAAAGATCGCTAGATTTACCGCAGAAGTGACGGACTATGAAGGTTACACCGTCATAAATTATCAGAAGATAAGGTGATAATTATGGGAAATGAAAATATCGAAAAGATAAAGACCGGTATAAAAGGTCTCGATGAGATGCTTAAAGGCGGAGTTCCAAAGGGACACGTCTTCGCCGTTATGGGTCAGTTCGGAACGGGAAAAACGACTTTTTCACTCCAATATATTTGGGAAGGTCTGCAGCAGGGTGAATCCGGGATATTCATCTCTTTAGAGGAAGACAGAGACGCGATGATAGAAACCGGACTTTCTTACGGATGGGATTTTCAGCCATACATAGATGATGATCAGCTCGCCGTCAAAAAACTCACACCTGCGGATGCTGAAGCGACTATCAACAAAATCCAGAGTGATCTGCCCGAATTCATAAAGAGTTTCGACGCGGAGAGGATAGCTATAGATTCGATATCACTATTGAATATGTTAGCAAACGATCCTAAGGAAAAGAGAAATCAACTTTTCGCTCTCAGCAAGATGATAAAAGAAACAGGGGCGACCGCCCTCCTGACCGCTGAAGTGAAAGACGAAAATCCTACCAGCTCACGGGATGGTCTGATAGAATACACATCTGACGGTGTGATCCTACTAAGGTACAATCAAGCAGACATGGAAGAGGTACAATTGAGTTTACAGGTGATAAAGATGAGGAGGATCGACCACTCCCGTAAGATCAAACCTTTTGAAATTACAGATAATGGGATACAAGTCCAGATGGAAGGAGTCATATTTTGAAGAGATGGTAATATGGGAGTCGGGATTGGAGACTTAGTGAAAAGTAAGGAGATCGCTTTCGAAGATATGGAAGACAAGGTGATCGCTGTAGACGCGTACAATATCATCTATCAATTCCTTTCCAGCATAAGACAAAGAAATGGAGAGCCTCTCAAAGACTCACAAGACAGAATAACCTCCCATCTATCCGGTATTTTATACAGGAACGCTAACCTTGTTGAAGCGGGTGTTCAACCTGTTTACGTTTTCGACGGTGCCCCAGACATGATGAAGGAGGGGACCTTAGAAAAGAGAAAAAAAAGGAAAAAGAAAGCCGAAGAAGAGTACGAAAAATCATTGGAAAAGGGTGACCTAGAAAGAGCTAGGATCAAAGCCCAGCAGACATCTAGGATGACTGACGAGATAGAAAAGAGCAGTAAAAAACTCTTATCTCTACTTGCTATACCGTGGATACAGGCACCATCCGAGGGAGAAAGTCAGGCGGCCCATCTTGTAAAAAAGGGCGACGCCTGGGCTGTAGGTAGTCAGGATTACGATACCCTGCTTTTTGGGGCTGATAGACTGGTGAAAAATCTCACCGTTTCTGGCAAGAGAAAGATGCCGGGGTCCTCAAAATATAAAAAGATAAGTCCAGAATTGATAACACTTGATGAAATTTTAGATGATCTGGGTATATCGAGGGAACAACTCATAGATATAGGCATCTTATGCGGGACCGACTACAATGATGGAGTTAAAGGGATAGGTCCAAAACGAGGGCTGAAATACATAAAGGAACACGGCGACCTCGAAACGGTCTTGGAGGTCAAAGAAAAAGAAGTAGATAATTACGATGCGATCAGAGATATATTTTTAGACCCTGAGGTGACAGATGACTACACCATCGAATTCAAAGACGAGCTCGGTGATGTTAAAGGGTTTTTGTGTGATGAAAGAGATTTCTCCGAAGACAGGATCGGATCGGCCCTTCAACAATTTAAAAATGGGTTGGAAAAAAGAAAGCAGACTAGTTTGACTTCATTTTGATAATTAGTTCAGCAGAACTCGTCAAGACTTGGATTTGAGACCTTATCATTTTCAAATAGAGATTCTATCTGTCTGTTCAACTGGTGAACGCGCTGATAAAGATATTCTGGAACCTCGTATTTCTCAACCATATCTAAAGAAAAATTGAGGTACTTCTTAACACTCCCTTCGTGGATGGTCAAGGTCAGATTCCCACCGCACTTACACTCTCCACTCAAAGGTACCCTGCGGTACTTCGTATTGCATTTTGTACATCTTATTTCCTGGACGCCGAACTTGTTAAGATTCCCTATGAGATCAGGTATGAAATGATCGTTTATGACTCTACTGACCACGTCTTTAGTATCCACCGCTCTTATCGTATCTGCTACTTTTATCTGTGAGTTCATCTTTTCGGTCATCTTTCCCAAACGGGTATACCTGCTCATAGAGGGGCCTTCATCCAGCTTTGATGTTTCATGAGTGTATCCGAAATCCTCGTACTGGGATTCCTCATCCAATCGGTCTTCCACTGTCTCCATGAGATGCTCTAGATCCTTAGGTTTGGGATACTCGAAAGTTCTTTCATAGAACTCAAGAGGATACTTCCATGAGGTATCAACATTGTGGGCCTCACTGTCTATCTCCATGGGGTCTATCTTTGTCGTAAGGACCAGAGGAGCGTCCATAAGACCTCCTCTCTTTTCTGGGAGGTAGTCCTCAGAGAAGTTGAGGAGACCATCTAGCAGAAGCATTATACAATCCTCGTCTCCGTCACAATTACGCCGTTTAGCTGCGTGGAAATGAGGATGAGCATAACCGGCTCTGCCATCATGAAAACCTATTATCCTTCCTAGAACCCCTCCAGAGGTATGCGGAGCTAGACCTACTATAAGTTCACCTATCAGATCGGTTCTATTTTCAGCATTGTAATAACTTTCCATATCATAATATTTTTCGAGGAGATCATCTACGAAATTCGCGACCTTCACCATGTAATCTCCGCCCTCTTTAGATACGATCATGTCCTGGGGCTTCAGTTCAAGCATCTGATCTCTTCTCTCAAGTCCATCTCCATTTATATCTTCCTCATAGCCGAGTTGCTTAGCTCTTTTAACACTCAATCCTATCTCTTCTGGTTTGAAGTGTGTCAGTGGAAGATCGGTCATATCATATCTAGAAGTGCCATCTTTGAAAACATAGATATCGTGTTTAGCCCTTAGTATACCTTTTTCAAGGGCCTCCGGTGTTTTAGTCTCTGTGATGAGTCCCTGAACACCCTTTATCTTGCTTACGTTCCCTCCCTCCCCTAAAGTGTTGAGAGCCTGTCGATATATCTTTTTCATCGGTATCCTTTGTTCTTCAGGTTCTCCGTGTATCTCGCATCGACCTCCGCAGGAGCATCTGACTTGAGCACTCCCCTTACCACAGTCTTTGCACCTGCGAGCACTTATATCCACTTTTATGACATTCTTTTCTACAGCTTTCTTTACAAGTCGTTCGGACCCACCTGCCTCGCCTAACGGAAAAAGGCCGTGCACAGGGGGGCTCATCTTCCTTTCCTTAGCCTTTTCAGGTCTAGCCATCCTAGAACCGATAGTAGTTGGTCCTTTACTCCTTATAGTTACCCCGGAAAGATCACTAACATAACTCAATGGATCTTCAGATGTAGATCCACCTTTTTTATTTAGATCTTCTCGATCGATTGCTAAAGTGAAGAGAAGAGGACGATATTCCGATACGATCAAAGACTCACCTACCTCGTGAGCGACACCTATAGATTCTAATATCTCCTTCACCTCAGGCCCGGCTGGAAGTTCTAATCTATCTCCCTCTATGGAACCTTTTTCCGATATCAGATCCCTCAATTTTTCTATATCTTGGACCTCAACGTGATCCCAAAAATAAACGAATTTGGGGTGGAGCGGATAGCCTTTCTCTTCAGAGAGTTCGATCGCTTTTTCGTCTGTTACTTTGTCTTCGTCTATATCCTCGTCTATCTCCTGGACCCACCATTCGTGGCAGTATGCACCAGGCACGAGTGGATGATTGTTCTCTACGAATTCGCCGAAAGGAACGAGAGCCTCTCCGATATCGATGATCTCATCGAGTTCGGACTGCAATTTTTTAGCTTCTTCAGAGGTATCTACACGTTTCACGCTGCCGTCTTTTAAAAGCACGGTGGGGCCCTCTATGCTGTCACAGGGAGTGATGGCTCCTGCCTTACCTGGTCTTTCAGTTTTGATCTGGGTCCCCAAAGCTAAGAATTCGTCAGTAAGATACATCGTAGCTGGATTCACGGCTATAGAGGCCAAACCTTCAGTCCTGGTCCTTCCATATCTGAGTCTGAAAGCTCCTTTTTGGCTGGGATGACCGAATACCGGACGGCCGGCTATTGTTTCCTGTATGTACTTTGTCTTTGGTGCGATACCTTTATTGTCCTCTTCATCTTTTTCAGAATCATCTGCATCTCCAGAGGCATGTTTTTCTATATATTCGTCCAAAAAGCCCCAATCTTCAATCTCGAGTTTATCAACATATTTTTTCAACTTTTTAGCCTTCAAGCACATGCCTTCAGCGATGACCAAACAGGCACCGCCTCTAACCTGATTCGTGTCCACTCTGGGAAGATCTCTATTACCTGAAACCTCTTCTTGACCTGTACCTTCACCGCTTATACTGACCGGACATCCATCCACTATCAAAGATATCTCCTCTGACGAAGGGGTATATTGGAGGCCGAGAGATTTTTTATAAAGAGGTATCTCTTCCTTGAAACGCTGTATCTCGGCGGGCGTCGGTTTGAAACGTCCTATACCCAATTCCCTTCTTACGACATCTGCTATCAAAACACTCATGGCTTGACCGGTACCTCCCGCAGAACGGATAGGTCCAGCGAAAGAGAGTTCTACATAGTTTGAACCGTCGTTATTTTCCCTTATACTAACGCCACCGATGCCTTCCAAAGGCGCGACCAAGATACCTTCAGTAAGAACTGCCAATCCGATCCTGACCGCGTCCTCTAACCTCTCGGCTTTGCCGCCCTTTCCTCGAGATGCGACCTCTTTAGCTATCCTTATGGAGACTTCTTCCCTATCATACTCTTCGCTCAACTCTCTTATCTTTTCAGCGGTATCCTCGACTCCGGTTAGTTCTTGAGCTCTGAGAGCTAGATCTTCCGCTCTAGGGATTTCGACTTCCTTCTTTGGATCATACCCTAGATCCATCGCTCTCTCTGCTACCTTATAACAGTTCTCTGCTTCTTCTTCTAAAGATCGGAAATATTTTTCCATTCTCTCTGAACATATTAGTTCGGACGTGATTATACCTCCATTGAGATCCGGCCGGTGTTATCTGCGGTGTTCCATCGTTATGTGATATGGGTTAAATAAGAGTATCGATAAAAAAATTATAGGGCAAAATTTCATAATTATATCCATCTATTATGTTGTATGCCCTCGAGAACCGCGGATGAAATAATAGAGGATTCCGAAAAAGGTGCCTTTGAGCTATGTCAAGATTCATCTGATAGTTTGCTGAAGTTGAGTCCTAACAGTATCAAAAATTATATAGAGAGACTGATTAAAAATAGATATGCTATGACACCGATCCTGGATTTGGCCAATCACATATTTCTTTCTATGGAAAACGATAAAGATATTAGATCTCAAATAAAAAAATATCAAAAAAGACTTGTCACTAGAAGAGAAAAAACAATTGATGCGATAGCAGATCATATAGAAAAAGAGAACTTTCAAACTATTTTAACGATGAGTTACAGTTCTACGGTGATCAGATCGATAAAGAAAGGTAGAAAAGTGATCGTTTTGGAATCTCGACCAAAAAAAGAGGGTAGAAAGAGTTCAAAAAAATTTATCGAAGCTGATGTCGATGTAGAATACAGGATAGATGCAGCGATGTGCGAGGCTTTAGAAGACGCTGATTGTGTTTTGGTCGGAGCAGACACCATTTCTAAGGAAGGTTTTCTTAACAAAGTAGGCACTAGACCGCTAGCTATCTGTGCAGAAGATTTAGGAACTGATTTTTATGTGGTCGCTGATAGTTCTAAGATTCTTCCAGCGAAGATACCGACAGCAAAAGGTGAATCACATGCCCCTGAAGAAGTTTGGAAGACGGATGAAAATGTAATAGTCAAAAATGATTATTTCGAATTGACCTCTTTGGAGAGAGCAAAATTTTTTATGGAGAACGGTCAGAACGACCATGAGGAAATCAGGAGAAAATGTAAGAAAAAAGAGGTTTCGGATATCCTTCTAAAGTACCATCCCTTGATCTGATCATGGAGAGATCGGACTATCTTCTTGGACCTCGATTATGTCCATCTCCTCTTTTATGACCTTCCCCAGTGCCTTTATACCTTTTTTGATATCTTCTTCAGAAGAGTGTGTGAAGTTTATCCTCATGGTATTGTAACCACCGTCGTCAACAAAGAAGGCATCTCCAACAACATAGGCGACTTTTTCATCCACGGCTTTATCGAACATCTCTCTGGTATTGATATGTTCAGGCAATTCTGCCCATATGAACATACCTCCATTCGGTCTGTTCCATTCGACCTCTTCGGGGAAGTGTTCTTCCATAGCTTCTAACATGGTCAATCTTTTTTTGTTGTATATCTTTTTGATCTTCTCAAGATGTTCGTCCATTATATCTTCGGATATATACTTATAAGCCACATACTGTCCGAAAGGATTGGTACATAGATCGGTAGCCTGCTTCGCTATACACATCTTCTCTATCAGATCGGTAGGTCCTGTCGCCCAGGCTATCCTGAATCCCGGGGCGAGTATTTTTGAAAAAGTCTCAAGCCTCAAGACTCTGTCTTCTTCATCCATCGATATCAGATGTGGTTTCTCCTCACCCTCATATCTAAGATGTGAATAAGGTGAGTCTTCTACTACTAAAATATCATATTCTGAAGCTATCTCAAGTAGTTCTTTTCTCTTTTCTGCGGTCATCGTGGCTCCAGACGGGTTTTGGAAAGTCAATACAACGTATATGAATTTAGGAAGTTTATCCTTTTTCTCAAGCTTCTCGATCTTGTTCCTGAGCATATCCATGTCCATTCCGTCATCGTGGACAGGCACACTTTCCATGTTAGCCTCAAAAGCTCTGAAAGCACCCGTAGCTCCTAAGTAAGTAGGTGAACCAACGATGATCGTGTCGTCAGGATCAAGCATCACTTTACTCAGAAGGTCCAAGGCCTGTTGTGAACCATGGGTGACCAATATATTTTCATGGTCTACATCCATCCCACGCTCGGTCATCATCTTAGCGAGCTCTTTTCTCAGAGGACTTACACCTTCAGTAGAACCATATTGAAGTATCTTTTCTCCCTCTTCATCAAGGAGTTCATTTATTATTTTTCTAGTTTCTTCCACCGGGAACGCTTTTGGATTTGGGAGCCCACCAGCGAATGATATGATATCTGGCTTCTGTATCAATTTGAGCAGTTCCCTGATCTCGGACCTCTTCATTTTTGAGGCCCTTTCCGAAAATTTTTCATCAAAATCTACCATCTTTATCATCCCTTCTGCACTTGAGGTAAATCTTACTCAACAATATGTTTTTCGGTATATAACAATTTGATACCAAGTTCGGAATCATCATGATCCAACTGAAGCCTAAAGTTTAATATCTTCTATTTTTATCATATATATAGGAGGAACTGAAGATGAAGATGATGGGGAACTGCCATGTCTGTGGAAAAAACGCTACCCAGTCATGCAGTATATGCGGCTCTATGGCATGTGATGAACACATGAGTAAAGGTATCTGTGCAGAGTGCAGAAAAGGTGAAGAAAAAGAAGGGGGAAAAGATATATCTTATACTGATTATTATTCCTGATCTATCTTTTCTCCAGCAGTATCACCACTTCTTCAAGGGAGATCATATCTAATTTTTCACCCTCATGAACTTTTGACTTTTTTAGATCGATCTCATCACCGGTCAGTCTGATTTCGCTACCGTCAGATAATTCTAATCCGTAGTAGCCATCTCTCTGGAGAGAAGAATCGACATTAGCTGGATCTGCTTCTTCTAGTTTTTTGAAGACTTCTCCAGCCTTTTCTTTGTATTTTGGACCTATCTCTGAATGTTTCGGTTTTATCTCGACGGGCTCCTCATTTATCTCCTCCTCATCGAGTAACTGTATATCTGAAGCATTCAAGGTATTCAGTATGTCTTGCTCACCCTTCAGTAGATCTTTTTGATCGGTCACCAACCTGATAGAACCGATCTCGTCGTTAAGAGGTATTCCACGATCTGACTTCCAGTTCCTTATCTCCGCTATTATTTCTTTTACCAGTTCACCGGTCTCTAAAGCTCTTCTATCCATCAAGATAGGTTCCGGCCAGGATTCTACATGGATACTTTTCTTGTTCTGATATCGTTTATACACTTTATCGTAAACTTCTTCCGTGATGAATGAGAGGAACGGAGCAAAAAGTTTGGTGATGCCGAGTCCAACGTTATAAAGTACGTACTTAACAGCTTCATCATCTTCCTCATAGATCCTGTATTTGACCATCTCAAGATAATGGTCAGCTAAAACGTGCCATAAGAAATACTCGGTCTCTTCTAGAGCTTTATCGTACCTGTAATCTTCCATGTACTCAGAAGCTGATTCGACCATTTCACTGTATTTGGTGAGAAGCCATCTATCCATCAATTTCAAAGTGGGTCTTTCTTCAGGTCTTTTCTTGAAGGCATTGGATATGAGCTTTTGTGCATTCCAAAACTTTGTCCTTATCCTTTGGCCTCTTTTCAACCATTTCTCCTCGTATTCGCCGTCCTCTCCCGGTTTATTTATGCCTGCTAAATATCTTATCGAGTCCGCTCCGTATTCCTCTGCCACTTCTTCGGGATCGATGACTATGCCTTTAGAGGACGAGAAGGCTTTTCCCCCGGGAAGCATCAAGTAACCATGGATCATTATGTCAGTCCACGGTTTCTTATCTGAGTGGAACAGACTTTTCACTATGGTGTTAAAAGCCCAGAAACTTATGATATCGTGTGATTGAGGTCTTAGATCGAAGGGGAATACTTTCTCGAAAGTATCCGAATCTTTGATCCAATTCGTAGCGATGTAGGGTGTCAATGAAGACGTAGCCCAGGTGTCTAAAACATCTTCTTCAGGTTCAAAATCAGTACAACCACAGGACTCACAGTCGCCCCTTGGTTCATCAACAAGAGGATTCACGGGAAGATCTTCTTCATCCGCTAGTTTGACTTCTCCACAGTCTTCGCAGTACCAGACAGGAAAAGGGATCCCATGATATCTCTGTCTAGAGATGCACCAATCCCATTTAAGAGAATCCACCCAATTATCATATCTCACTTTCATATGTTCTGGGTGCCAGTCGAGTTCTTCTCCAACTTCTAGATATTCATCTCTAAGATCTAAATACTCTATGAACCACTGTTCTGTAACTAAGAATTCTATAGGTGTATCGCACCTCTCGTGAACGTTGACTTCATGAGTGATGCCCCATTGTTTGCTTATCTTTCCCCTTTCTTTAAGATCTTCGATGATCTCTTTTTTAGCTTCTTCAACGTGCATACCTTCATATTTTTCAGCGACATCGGTCATATAACCGGTCTCGTCGATAGCGATCCTTAACGGTAAGTCGTGAGCGTACCACCAGTCTATATCCGCTTGATCCCCGAACGTGCAGCACATCACCACGCCTGTGCCGGTCTCCATGTCCACCTCTTCGTCCTCGTAGATAGGGACTTTCTGTCCAAATATAGGGACTTCAGCTTTTTTCCCGACCAGATGTCTGTTTTCATCATCATCCGGATGAACGAATATCGCCACGCATGCGGGTAAAAGCTCAGGCCTTGTCGTGGATATCACTAATTCTTCATCATCATCTTCTATAGAAAAATGGATATTGTTGAACTTACCCTCCTTCTCTAGATCTTCTGTTTCAACCTGCGATATGGCTGTCTCGCAGTGGGGACACCATAAAGTTGGAGCCTCTTTCCTGTATTCTCTACCCATCTCATAAAGTTCTATGAAAGATCTCTGTGAGGTCTTCAATGTCCTTTCATCTATCGTCCTGTAGAAAAGGTCAAAATCAGCAGAGGTACCTATCCTCTTCCATTTGCGCTCCAATTTTTCTTCTAATCCCTCACTCTCTTCAATGCATATCTCCCGGAATTTCTTTCTCCCTACCTCCTTCGGATCAGTGCCTGTTTCGTTTATAACGAAAAGTTCAGTGGCGATACCGTTATCATCCCATCCCCAGGGGTAGAATAGGTTAAAGCCCTGCATCCTCTTGTAACGAGCCATTATATCCATCTGAGTATATGAATAAGCGTGGCCGATATGCATATCACCCGATACTGTGGGCGGTGGGGTATCTATGGAAAAGACAGGTTTTTTGGATTCTGGATCATACTTGTAGATGTCCATCTCATCCCATCTTTTCATCCATCTCTCTTCGGCTTCCTTGAAATCGTAATCTCCAGTGAGCGTCATGATAGATAGGTTGAAATCGATAGATTACTATTAAATTTTCGGAGAACATCGTCATAAAATAAGATATTTTATTAGAAAAGATCAAAAATAGAAGTAAAAAGTTTTTAAAATCAGACAGAAAAAGATCCGATATCAGGCTAGATATTCATCAAATTTTTGACCTAGCTGATCCTTTCCTCGTGCACCGATCATCTTATCTACGGGTTCACCATCTTTGAAAAGTATCATCGTCGGTATACTGGAGACCTGGAACTTATTTGGGATCGTTTGATTCTTATCCACGTTCATCTTTCCTATCACAACTTCTCCTTGATACTCTTCCGCCAGTTCTTTTAGCACCGGTTCCATCATCTTGCACGGTCCGCACCATGCGGCCCAAAAGTCAACGAGCACTAGAGGATATTGTTCTATAGTTTCTTTAAAATCGCTGTCGGTCATCTCAACGGGCCCTTCTGGATACTGGTTAGATCCATCTTCATCCATCATCTTATCGACCATCTCTTCCTTTATCTTTTCCACATCTTCATCTTGAGTTTCAGTCATCATATTCACCTCTTTTCAAAAGCTCTTGCTCTTCAGATAGCTTTTCGAAAAGGACTTCACGGATGATATCGCAGGCGTCGAGTATCTTAGGGTGTTCGATATGATACCGCATATTGTTGCCCTCTCTTTCAGATCTGATAAGCCCACGTTTTTTAAGTTCTCCGAGATGCTGTGAAACCGTAGGTTGACTCGCTTCAACATCTTCGACTATCTCTTTAACAGTTTTTTTATCCCGCCTCAACTGTTCTAGAATCTTCAATCGGGTTGGATGTGAGAGCATCTTGCACAGTTCGGCGTGCATCTCGTGTATACGTTCGTCATCCGTTCGCTCTCTTTTCATAGCTATATTAGAATATTCTAATATCATTATATGTACTTTTCGGTAGCGTTAAAACTAAAAGAGCACATACTATTGTGCTAGACATGACAGAAAAGGAAAGTTTTGAGGAGGAAAGAGAGAGGTTGAACGAATTAGTGATGGAAAAAGGTAATTTGCATATCAAACGGTTTTTTAACCTAGATACACAGGTCTATGAAGATGGCGCTCTCTCCAAAAGGAATAAAGAACTGCTAGGTCTAGTGGCTTCTATCGTTTTGAGATGTGATGACTGCATAGAATATCATCTGGACCGCTGCAGCGAGGAAGGGGTGAAGGATGAAGAGATGATGGAGGCCCTGTCTATCGGACTGGTAGTAGGAGGTTCCATAACTATTCCACATATCAGGGAAGCCGTAGAGAAATGGATAGCTCTGCAGGAGGGGTGAGGACCGTGGAGAAAAAAGAGATCATCCAAAAGACCAAGAACATAGTAGATCAAGTTGGAGATCTGGAATCTAAACTGAAGGGTATATGTTTGCTATTACATAATAATATGGACGGGTACGACTGGGTCGGTTTTTATCTCGTAGAAGAGGGGGAGCTCGTTCTAGGTCCATATATCGGTGAACCGACTGAACACACGAATATTGAATTCGGTGAAGGTATATGTGGACAAGCGGTAGAAAAAGAAGAGAGTTTTCTAGTCGATGATGTGGATCGAGAAGAAAACTACCTATCCTGCAGTCCAAAAGTGAAGTCCGAGATAGTGGTGCCTATATTCAAAGAAGGGGAAGTGGTTGGTGAAATAGATATCGACTCTCACGAGGTAGAACGTTTTACCGAAGAAGACGAGGAGATGCTCGAGAAGATGGCCGAGATCATCGGGAAGATACTATAAACCTGTTATAAGATATTGATGTCTTGGAGGTTTTAATATCAATCATCTCAAGGATGAGAAGAGCCCGTATTTGAAAGAGCACGCAGATAATCCAGTGGATTGGTACCCGTGGTGTGAGGAGGCTTTCGAGAAGGCTAAAAAAGAGGATAAACCTATCTTCCTTTCTATCGGTTATTCTTCCTGCCACTGGTGCCATGTGATGAAACGGGAGTCTTTCCAGGACTCAGAAGTTGCAGAACTCATGAACGAGACCTTCGTCTCTATAAAAGTCGATAAAGAGGAAAGACCGGATATAGATTCAGTATACATGGACGTAGCTCGAAGTATGACCGGTAGGGGTGGATGGCCTTTGACTATTTTTATGACTCCCGATAAGATCCCATTTTACGCCGGGACTTATATCCCTAAAGAAACGAAAAAGGGGATGTCCGGTCTCGTGGAGTTGATACCTAGAATAGAAGAGCTCTGGAAAAAGGATAGAGAGAGATTGTTAGAAAGGGGTGAATCTGTCATCAAGAATCTAGAAAGAGAAGAGATAGGAACAGACACCTACCTAGACGAGTCTATCCTCGATGAGGGTTTTGATTATCTTTCCAAGGCCTACGACGAAAAATATGGCGGTTTCGGAAGAAGTCAGAAGTTTCCAAGTCCTCAGAACTTCTTGTTTTTATTAAGATATTGGGAGAAAAAAGGGGAAGATGAAGCTCTAGATATGGTCCATAAAACTTTAAAAGAGATGCGCAAAGGAGGTATATTCGACCATCTCGGCTATGGTTTCCACAGATACTCTACAGATCGGGAGTGGATCCTTCCTCATTTCGAGAAGATGCTCTATGACCAGGCTATGATCACCCTAGCTTATACTGAGGCATGGCAGGTCAGCAAATACCAACTTTATGAGAAGACCGTTGAAGAGATAGTAGAATATGTGGAGAGAAATCTAAGATCGGAGGATGGAGGATTCTATTCTTCCGAGGATGCCGAGACTTCTGGTGAAGAAGGAGCCTATTACACCTGGAATAAAGATCAGATAAAGGAGATACTTGGTGAAAGGAGCAAAGTTTTTGTTGAGCTTTTCAATGTGGAGGAAGAAGGGAACTTCAGGGAAGAAGCTACAGATAAAAAGACAGGCAAAAACGTTCTTTACCAGACAGACCCTGTCGAGGAATTCGTGAGTGATGAAGATATCTCGGTCGAAGATATCGATAGGATGAAGAATAAACTGTTTGAAAAAAGGCTCGAAAGAGAAAGGCCTGAAGTGGATGAAAAAATATTAGCAGATTGGAACAGCTTGATGATCGCGGCGCTCAGCAGAGCCGGTTTCGTGTTCGATGAAGATAGGTATCTAAATTTAGGGAAAGACGCTATATCTTTCATCCTTGAAGAGATGGTTATCGACGGCGATCTTTCTCACTCATACATCGACGGTGATTTAACGGTAAAAGGAGGGCTAGATGACCATGCTTTCCTCGTCTGGGCCTTGTTGAACCTTTATCAGGCGACCTTCGACTCGGAGTATTTGGAAAAGGCTGTCGATTTCACAGATACGATGTTGAACAAATTCTGGGATGAAGAAAACAGTGGCTTTTTCATCTCTAGTAAAGACAACGATGACCTTCCGCTGAATAAGAAGGATATCTACGATGGGGCATATCCATCCGGCAATTCCATAGCGATGTTAGATCTGGTCCTTCTTAGCAAGATCACCGGAGATGAGAGATACGGTGATGCTGTAGAAAAGATGCTGGAAGCTTTCGCGGGAAGGATAACAAAAAATCCAGGGCAGTTCGCGATGTTCCATACCGCTTTACAATCATGGTGGTCGGGTGGAAAAGAGATAGTTTTGGTCGGAGAAAGGTATGAAGTTGAGGATTTCATAAATTCATTCAGAGAGCGGTTTTTACCGAATGATGTAATGATACTAAAAGACAAAGAAAATGAAGATAAGTTGACGGATCTTCTCGAATTCACATCCTCTATGGAAAAAGTCAAAGATGAACCGACCGCTTACATTTGTGAAAATCTAAGCTGTAAAGAGCCCATAACAGATATAGAAAAGTTCGAAAAGGTCCTCGAAAAAAGTTAAAAACCATATCACATCTCATAATCTCAGTAATATCATGGAAAAAGAAAACTTGATAGAAAGATATTCCTCGATCGAAGATGAGATAAGATCCAGGATAGAAGATTTCAGAGAATTATGGGAGAAAGGCGGGGAAGAGGAGATATTCGATGAATTGACTTTCTGTCTTTTCACACCCCAGTCGAAAGCTAAAGTATGTTGGGATACGGTTGAAAAGTTGAGAGAAAAGGGTATGATCGAAGAGGGCGAAAAGTCTGAGATCGCAGAGGAGATAAAAAAGGTCAGATTCAGGCACAACAAATCTAGTTATCTGGTAGAGGCCAGAGATGATTTTTTGAAGGATGATATCTCTTTGAAAGAAAAGTTGAAAGAGTTCGACGATCCGAAGGATGCGAGAAAGTGGATCGTGGATAACATCAAAGGTTTAGGTTATAAAGAAAGCAGTCATTTTCTGCGGAATATCGGTTATACACAAGATCTAGCCATATTAGACAGACATATCTTGAAAAATCTACAAAAACTGGGGGTTATAGAAGAGGAACCTAAAACGCTGACGAAAAGAAGATATCTAGAGATAGAGGAAAAGATGAAGAGGTTTTCAGAGGAAGTCGATATACCTCTAGGTCATCTGGATCTGGTCCTCTGGCACGAAGAGACCGGGCATATCTTCAAGTGATACTGATGTTAGCTTATCCTCTTCACGAATTCTTCGGCTTCTTTCCTATCAGGTGTTTCCGGTATATCCTCAGGATAACCTAGAGGCGTTACTGTAGCTACATAATGATCCTGTGGGATACCAAGTTTTTCCTTCACATCTTCTCTGTCCATCGCAGCGATCCAACAGGTTCCCAAACCGTGTGCCCACGCGGTCAGCGTGAAATGATAAGCCGCTATATCGCCGTCCTGTTTCGGTCTTCCGGTCTTGTCTGGATCTGAGCATATCGCCACTGCCATGGGAGCTTCAGCTATAGGTTGGCTGTTAGAGCCTCTTCTTTCGGCCATGAATTCCACCGTCTCTCTATCTTTTATCGGCATGAAATAGTAGGACTGCGAGTTTCTAGAAGTCGGCGCGTACCTGCAAGTTTCAAATATCTTTTGGAGAGTTTCCTCAGAGAC
>SL_8KL_010_SEDDRAFT_10002006_pt1 | contig 17532 bp, 14 predicted proteins | sample SodLakKL_010_SED_4_FD_11160 | JGI IMG/M metagenome (IMG submission 11160)
CAGTTTTACAGCCGGGAAGACCTCTGGGCTATCCCGTTCGAACAGTCTTTCGGCCAGGAACAGCTCATGGAACCGTACTATACTATTTTGCAGCTTCCAGGATACGACGATCCCGAATATGTTTTGATCCTGCCTTTTACGCCGGACAAGAGGAACAATGTCATTGCCTGGATGGTGGCCCGTTGTGATCAACCTAATTATGGCGACGTAGAACTGTTTTTATTCCCCAAGGAACGGGTGATCCTGGGGCCCAGGCAGGTTGAAAACCGGATCGATCAGAGCACGGAGATTTCGGAGCAGTTCACCCTCTGGGGCCAGGTTGGCTCCCGGGTGATTCGAGGGAACCTGCTGGTCCTGCCTATCAACGATGCCCTCTTATACGTGGAACCGATTTTCCTGCAGGCTGAAGACGGGGGATTGCCGGAACTGGCCCGGGTTATAGTCAGCTTCGAAGAAACGGTGGTTATGGGCGAGAGCCTGGATGAAGCGCTAATCCAGGTTTTCGGAGAGATAGACGAACTGCCTGCTGAAATACCGACCGAAGATCTGCCAGATGACTTTGATATCGAAGATCCTGCTGTCGAAGTTCCTGTAGAGATCGATGCCGAACTGGCCGATTTGATCAGGCGGGCCCGTGATACCTACGAGGAGGCCATTAAATATCAACAGGAAGGCAACTGGTCCGGTTACGGCGACAAGATCCAGGAGCTTGAGGATATCTTGTCTGATTTATCGCGCCTCGCACCTTGATTTTGCAGGTGAAATTGGAGGGGAATGCCTTGTCCATAAGCGAATTTGATATCTATACTGACGGCGCCTGTTCCGGCAATCCCGGGCCGGGCGGATGGGCGGCTGTGATCACCGGGGATGAACAGGTTCGTGAAATCAGCGGCTTTGAAGAAAGAACCACCAACCAGCGCATGGAGCTAAAAGCGGCTGTCGAAGCCCTCCGCGTCGTTCCTCCCGGCAGCAGAGTCAGGTTATTCAGCGACAGCGCCTACCTGGTTAACTGTTTTAACCAGGGCTGGATTGAACGCTGGCAAAAAAATGGCTGGCTGACCGGTAAAGGACAGCCGGTTGAGAACCAGGATCTCTGGCATGAATTGCTTGAGCTTTCCCGAATTAACCCGGTGGAGTGGATCAAGGTTAAGGGGCACAGCACGGACCGGTTAAACCAGCGCTGTGACTACCTGGCCCGCGGGGCTATTACAAATTCCAGCAAAAACGAAACCCCTGCAAAAAAAGAAGGAACCGAGGGGGCGGAAGAGCCTGTCCGGCAAGACCGGGAAATAATAACCGGAAATGAAACCAAACCGTCAGCCCTTAAAAGCGGCGGCGGGAAGTCCGGAGTGCGCAGGCTGGGCCTTTTAACCGGGGGCGGGGATTGTCCTGGCCTGAATGCTGTAATCAGGGCGGTGGTCAAGGGCGCTACGTACAATTACAATATTGAAGTGGTCGGTTTTAACAGCGGTTTCAGGGGCCTCGTAGAAAATGATGCCGATCTGATTGACGATTTTGCCGTCTCCGGAATTTTGAACCGCGGCGGCACCATTCTCGGCACTTCCAATCGTGACAACCCCTTTGATTACCGTCCGGGTGGATCCTCAGATTACCGGGAAACCGATAATGATCGTTCCGGAGATGCCGTAGATAACCTTAAAAAATGGGATATTGAAGGCCTGGTCGTGATTGGTGGTGATGGAAGCCTTCTTCTGGCCCACCGTTTTTGCAAGCTGGGCGTGCCCATAATCGGCATTCCGAAAACTATCGACAACGATCTTCCCGCTACCGATATCACTTTTGGTTTTGACTCTGCAGTAACTACAGCCACCGATGCTATCGATAAAGTCCATACCCCCCCCCCGGATTATGGTAGTGGAAGTAATGGGCCGCAATGCAGGCTGGATTGCTCTGCAGGCGGGAATGGCAGGGGGTGGCGATATTATCCTGATCCCGGAAGTGCCTTTTGAATACCAGTTTATTGTAGATAAAATAATGGAACGCAACAGGCGGGGAAAGAAATTTAGCATTATTGTAGTCGCCGAAGGCGCTTATCCGGCGGGTGGAGAACCCATGTACCAGGCCAAAGGTAATGTAAAAAGGCTTGGTGGGATTAGCTCGCTCATTGCCCGGGAAATGGAAAACCGGACCGATATGGAAAGCCGGGCTACCGTGCTGGGACATCTGCAGCGCGGCGGCAGCCCGACATCATATGACCGGGTCCTGGCCACCCGTTTCGGTGTTAAAGCGGTGGAACTTTTCCGGGAAAAAAAATACAACGAGATGGTTTGCCTCAAAGGAAATAATATTGAATCCGTCCCCCTGGAAGAAGCAGTAGCGGGAACCAAACGTGTCGATCCTTCAAGCGAACAGGTTAGAGCAGCCCTCGCCGTAGGAACTTCTTTCGGCTGCCCGATCTAACTACCGGGTTGTCAGGCAGGCCGCCCTGGGGCAGGATTAGATCATTGGTTTGGTAGAAATGATAATAAAGATCAGCAGCCCACCATATGCCAGCAAGATCAGGGCTGCCATGAAGTCGGCCCTGCCCATGTGCAGGGTTTTCATTTTAGTCCGGCCCTTCCCCCCGGTGTAGCTGCGGGCGTCCATAGCCACGATCAGCTCTTCAGCCCGTTTGAAGGCGCCGATAAAAAGAGGCAAGAATACCGGGAAGATTTTCCTGGTTTTTTGGATGAAGTTACCCCGATCAAAAGCAACGCCTCGCGCCATCTGCGCTTTGATAATTTTTTCCAGTTCTTCGGCTAAGATCAGGACAAAGCGGAGGGCTATAACCAGGGTCATAACCAGTTCCTGGGAAGGAAGGCCGATCATGCGCAGCGGTTTGAGCAGGCTTTCCAACCCGTCGGTCAGGCTGACTACGGAGGTGGTCAGGGTCAGGAAAGTGGTGACGGTAAACAGGAACAGCACTCTTAAGATGATCAGGTTGCCCATATGCAGACCGGCATCGGTGGCTTCAAAGATCCACCAGTGAAAGTAGACAGTCGCATCGGGGGTTTTAAAAAGGAAGAGCTGAAAAACCCACATTATAGCCAGAACAGGCAGCATCGGTTTCAGCCCGCGCAGGGCGTAACCGGTTGGAATGCCGGACAGCGAGACCAGCGCTCCAATGAAGATGGCTGAAAGGGCAAAGGCGGAATAAGAGCGGGTGAATAAAAGCAGGACTATGATCCCGGCCGCCGCAAGAATTTTCGTCCTGGGGTCAAGGTTGTGGATAAAGCTTCTGCCCGGCAGGTAAACACCCAGGGTGATATTTTTGGTCAGCTCCATTATTTACGGGCCTCCATTTCTCTTAAGGCGGCGGTTATTACCCTGATTGCTTCATTTACATTTAAAGCTCCAGCCGGCAGGTTGAAACCGGCGGAGCGCAGTTTGTCGATCAGGACGGTTACTTCCGGCAATTGCAGGCCAATGGAACGCAGTTCCTCGATGCGGGCAAAAACTTCCCTGGTTGCATCATCCATAATAACCCTGCCCTCGTTGATAACGATAATCCTTTCAGCCATGGAAGCTACTTCATCCATACTGTTGCTGATAAAGATGATGGTTATATTCTGCCGGCGGTGCAGTTCCCTGATCAAGGTAAGGATTTCTTCCCGGCCCCGCGGGTCCAAGCCGGCAGTAACGTCATCAAGGACCAGCACCTGCGGTTTGCAGGCTAAAACCCCGGCAATAGCAGCCCGCCTTTTTTGGCCGCCGCTTAAAGCGAAGATGTCCCGGTTATAAAGGGTTTTATAATCGAGGCCGACCTGGGCCATCGCTTTTCGGACCCGATCTTCTATTTCTTCCCGGGGCAGTTTCATGTTGAGGGGACCGAAGGCGATATCTTCTCCCACCGTGGGGGCAAAAAGCTGGTAATCGGGGTTTTGAAAGACATATCCGACCCGGTGGCGGATTGATACCAGGTCAGCCTGCTTGTCTTTTGTATCGAGGCCGTCTATCAGCACTTTTCCCTGGCGGGGAATATGAAGGGCATTAAAATGCTGGGCCAGGGTTGTTTTGCCCGAGCGGGTCGGCCCGATTATGCCGACAAACTCACCTGCGCTTATTGATAAATTAATATCGAAAAGGACCTGTTTTTCAAAAGGGGTCCCTTCCTTATAACTGTGGCTGAGGTTTATGACTTCAATTGGCATAGACTGGCAATTAAATCCTCCGTGTGAATAATACCCGGTTTAATGTCAAATCCTTCCCGGCGCAAACCATCACCGATCTGTGCAGCAATCGGAAAATCGAGGCCTGTTTTCTTAACCTCTTCGCTCCTGCAAAAAATGCTGCCCGGAGGGCCCTCCATTTTAACCGAGCCGTTTTCCATGACGATCATCCGGTCACAATGTATAACCTCGTTCATGAAGTGGGTTAAGAGCACAATGGTGATCCCCTCTTCCCGGTTTAAATGAATGGCGCTTTCCAGGAGTTCTCGCCGTCCGCGGGGATCGAGGTGGGCGGTGGGTTCATCCAGAACGATACATTCCGGCTTCATAGCTAAAACGCCGGCTATAGCTACCTGCTGCTTCTGGCCTTCCGATAAATTATGAGGCGGTTCATTTCTCAGTTCTTCCAGGCCCAACGTGTGCAGGGCCCAGTTGACCCGTTCGATTATTTCTGGTTGGGGTAGTCCCAGGTTTTCCGGCCCGAAGGCGATATCTTCTTCCACGATACTGCTGACCAGCTGGTTGTCCGGGTTTTGAAAGACCATACCGATGATCTTGCGGATTTCGGGAATGTTTTCTTTGCTGACGGTGGATAAACCTTTTACGAAAACCTCTCCCTGACCGGGTGTGAGCAGGGCGTTGAAGTGCCGGGCCAGGGTGGACTTACCTGAACCGTTCTGACCGGTTATGGCCAGGATTTCTCCCTGAAAAACATTCATATTTACATTGTCCAGAGCCTTGACCTGATCTTTAGTCCCCGAGCGGTAGAAGTAAGTAAGGTTTGTTGTTTCGATCAGCTTTTCCAAAGATTTACAACTCCATTGCTCAGGCTTATTTTTCGGACGGGCGGATCCTCTGGATGCCCTGGACCAGGATTACCGTTAAGATTGCGGCCACGATTAGTTCGGGAACACCATGCAGAACGCCGATCGATATGGATACTTCAGCGGGCAGATAACCCCTCCAGGTGGCCATGCTCATGACCAGGACTGTATTGGTGGCAGAGCCAAAGGCGCCGGCAAGCAGGTAGGGAAGGATCTGGACTGTTTTCGATTGCAGACCGCCTGGGGGCGGTGCAGAACCCCCGGCTTCCAGATTCGGCTCTGCTGCCGGACGGGAGGCCAGGGTTATCGCCTTTTTACTCAAAAAATAGACCAGGTAGGAAACGACGCCGATAAAGAGGCGGGGAAATATGGAAACCAGGGGATCGGCGAAAAAAGGAGCCCCCGGCTGCAAAAAACTAAACAGGCCGAATATGGCTCCGGTAATCAAGCCAACTACCGGCCCTTCAAGGACTCCGCCCAGGATAACGGGGATGTGCATAATGGTGGCATGGCCTGCCGGGGTCGGCACGGGAATAAAACCAAGCCTGGTAACACCCAGTAAAATCGCTATCGCACCCAGGATTCCTGATATAACTATTTTCCTCACCGATAAGTTCATATTGCTGTAAGTTCCTCCTGTCATTATTGTCATTAACCAGAGTTAAAAATTCTACATTAATGCGGGTATTCCTTCACTAACCTCTTTTATTCCCGGCAACTTCATGCGATCTTGTTGATAAAGAGCCCCTGTAAGGCCAAACTGCAAACGCTGCCGGGAAGGAAAAGCCGTCTAAATGCAGAATAATATAAAACACGACAAAATTAAAGAGGTAATGCGGCTGATGAAAAGAATTCTTCTACAGACTTTTAGGCTTAAAGGGTGGCTGGTTTTGGTCTTAATCCCGGTCTTGCTGTTTTGTGCGTCTTGTGAACAAGAAGAGGTGGAGCGCGAACCGGATAGCACATCTGTTGGCGGCTCTGTGCTGGAAACAGGTTATGAAGTTGATGAAGATAAAAAAGTCTTGTCTCCTCAAGACACCTTTAAAGCCAACGAAGACTTTTATTTTTCCTTTTACAATAATGAACCCTTTGGTGTTGAAGAGGTAAGGGTCGAGTTAATTTTCAGTGAAACGGAAAAAGTGAAAGCGGAGAACACTTATGATGTCGATCCGGAGTGGGATCAGGTGGCCGACATGATCTGGTTTGGGCAGCCGGGAATGTACAAAATTTCGGTTGAAGTCGGCGATGAGGTTCGAGCGACCCGTGAAATTATCATTGAGTAACCGATGAGTAACTGATTTGCGCATAATAAAACCGGCGCTTTTTAATATGTAAGCGCCGGTTGATCATCAATGTATGCTTTAACTGGAAGCCGGAAAAGGTTCTTATAGCTTGATATTTTTGTTGCCCCGGAACTGCATTGCTTTCACTACCCTCTCCCGGGCTATCTCCATAGCGGCGTCCCTTGTTCTGATATTTTTTGAAGAAGCCTCTTCAATGACCCTGGTCACATTTTGTTCCATTTTACAGGTGATTAAGTCGTAAACAACCTCCGGATCGGGCCTCATGCAAGAGGTCCTGGCATCCATGCCTATGGCTGCAGCTATAACACCGCCGGCGTTAGCGACAATGTCGGGGACGATAAGCTTTCCTTTGGAAAAGAGAATTTCTTCCGCTTCTCTGGTGGTAGGCATATTGGCGCCTTCAATAATTATATCTGCTTTAACCATATCAGCATTGTCTTTGTGTAATACATCCTGGATAGCTCCGCAGATTAATACATCTGCATCCAGTAATAATTCTTCTCCCAAACTTAAAATATTACCGCCATTGTAGTGATGTATAGCGGAATCCCGGTGCGCTTCATATAATTCCAGCAGTTTAGGTATATTAAGGCCGCTGGGATCATGCAAAACACCTTCAACGGTTGAAATAGCAACTATGGTAACCCCTGCTTCCGATAAAAATTTGGCGGCAGCATTACCGAGGGCTCCAAAACCCTGGATCGAAACAGTTATGTTTTTCGGGTCCAGGTTTTTCATTTCCACGGCTATCCTGGCCGATTCTTTGGCTCCAAAACCGGCTGCTCCAAGCTGGTCATAAGGAATGCCTCCCAGTTCCGGCGGGGTCCCCATCGAAGCCGATATGTCATTGCACTCATCTACAACTATTGCCGCATCGCTTTCATTCAAGCCCATATCGAGGCCAAAAACATATTCGCTGGGGATATACTTGGACAAAGCTTTTACAAAAGCGCGAATTATCTCTTCTTTGTTAGGGCTATTGGGGTCATTGCAGATACCCGCTTTTGCTCCACCATATTTAAAATCTACAATTGCCCATTTCCAGGTCATGGCCCTGGCCAGCCGGGTCATTTCATCGATACTTAAGGTTGGAGACATTCTGCAGCCGCCCTTGCCCGGACCCCGGGCTGTATTATCAACTACCAGTACGCCTTTCATCCCTGTTTTTGGGTCTGAGACTGCTAAAACTTTTTCGGGGCCGTAGTGGTCCATCTTGTTGAAAATGTCAATAGTTTGCGTCATTTTTACCCTCCTGCCGGAATATTATCTTGGTATCAACTTTCCCTAAAGATAATTCTACAAGAAGCAGGACATTCCTTTAATATTTACTAACAATTAAGGGCAGAGTCGGTTTTGATATATGTATAATTAAAATATTTTATGATACAATAAAAGCTGCGATCTGCAGAACAACCCTGATCAATTCCGGTGCTGCTTCAAAAAGGCCGCCTGTTGAAAAGTGGTTGCAAAATCTTATAACCAAGGGGGATTAATAGGAATGGATGGCTTGTATGGCAAATTTTTACGAATCAATTTATCAACACAGGAAGTAAAAGAAGAAACTATTCCAGAGGATATCCAGAGAAAATACCTTGGCGGCAAGGGCTTGGCCGCATACCTGATGCTCAATTACATGGAGGCCAATATCGATCCTTTGTCGGCCGATAACAAGCTAATTTTTGCCATCGGTCCGGCCACGGGGACTACCGTTCCCGCCTCTGGCAGGCATGGCGTTTTTGCCAAGTCGCCTTTGACCGGCTTTTTCGGCGAATCTTATTCAGGCGGGTATACGGCAGCAGCCATCAAAAAAACCGGTTATGATGCCATTATGATTGAGGGGGCGGCAGAAAAACCGCTTTACCTTCATGTTTCCGACCAGGGCGTAAAGTTTGAAGATGCTTCTGATATCTGGGGCAAAGAAAGTTACGAAACTGAAGATGCCCTTCTGCAAAAAGTTAATGTGGATGGGGCCCAGGCTGTTTCAATCGGACCGGCTGGAGAAAACCTGGTTCGATTTGCCTGTATTAAGAACAACTACTGGCGTTCGGCGGGACGTTCCGGTATGGGCGCGGTGATGGGGTCCAAGAAATTAAAAGGTATTGTTTTCAGCGGGGACCAAAAAGCTCCCCTGGCCGACGAAGCGAAGCTTAAGGATTATGTTAAAAACTTGATTAAAGAATGTGTGGATACCGAACGGACTAAGAACATGAAACAAAAGGGCACTCCTTATATGGTTACGGTTACCAATGAGCAGTCGGCTTTTCCCACCCGCTACTGGTCCGAGGGAAGCTTTGATAAATGGGAAGAAATTAGCACTGATGCCATGCGCTCCAGGATGGAGGTTAAGCCCAAGGCCTGCCACCGTTGCTTTATGTCCTGCGGAAAAATGAGCAAGGTTACCCAGGGCCGGCATAAGGGACTGGAACTGGAAGGCCCCGAATATGAAACCCTCTATGCCATCGGCGGTCTTCTCTGTGTCCACCCGATCGAAGAAGTTGTTTACTTAAACGATGTTTGCGACCGCCTGGGCCTGGATACAATTTCCGGCGGAAACCTGGCTGCTTTTGCTATTGAAGCTTGCAAAAGAGGCAAACTCAGCGATATGCCCGATTATGGCGATGTTGATGGGATCGCTAAATTATTCCACCAGATTGCCTACAAAGAAGGGGTCGGCGAGCTGCTGTCCCAGGGGATCAAACGGGCCTCGGAAGAACTGGGCCTGGAGGATATTGCCGTTCATGCCAAGGGCATGGAGCCTGCGGGCTACGATGCCCGGGCCCTGCCCGGTATGAGCCTCGGTTACGCCGTCTCCAACCGCGGGGGTTGCCATCTCCGTTCGAGTTTCTACATGGGTGAGTTAAAAGGAGAAATCCCTAAAGATATGGTCGAGGGTAAAGCCAAGATCTTTATCGAGTATGAAAGCAGGAACGCCCTGGAAGACAGTTTGATTTTGTGCCGGTTTTACCAGCAGTTTATCGGCTGGGAAGGCATGCAGCAGATCATCAAGACCGCTACCGGTATGGATCTGACCAGGGAGCAGCTTTTTGACATCGGACGCAGCGTTACCACCCTGGCCAAGAAGTTCAACATGCGTGAAGGGTGGACGAAGAGTGATGACAGCCTGCCTCCGCGCCTGTTCAATGATCCGATTGGCCCTGAGAAAAACCTCGTGGTTAATGCCGACAACCTGGCCATCATGCTCCGTGAATATTATGAGCTGCATGGTTGGGATGAAGAGGGCAGGCCGCATGAATAAAAGTTAGTTTGTTTAAGTGAAAGTCACCTGAAAGGCCGGGACGTTAAGCAATAGTGGCAGATGTTGTCGCTGTTGGTTATAATAGCCACCCGGCCTTTCCTGTTTATTTTTAAAGCCGCTTTTTAGGTTCGGATCCGGTCCGGATCAATTGATAGCGGGAAGCAGGATATTAGCAGTTTGTAGAGAATACAATAATTAACAACCTGAGCTTACCAGGGATAAAAGAATTTATCTTTTTTTTGTGCTTTCTATAACAATTCGTGAGAATGCTTCCAGTTATAGGTTTGCCTTGCTGTATTGCCCGGATTATAACACGTTAGTTGTGTCGAGACCTTATTAATATACTAAAATGAAGGAGTGATATTTAATGCCGAAAAACAGTGCCTTTGAGTTTGTGCGTCCGGCCAACGAGGCGCCGTATTTGTATGGACCCGGCAGTAAAGAGAAACAGGAAGTGAAAGCGAAGTTAAAGGAACTTTCCTCTGAGGTTATGGAAATCCCGCTGATCATCGGCGGCAGTGAAGTGAAAACAGGCAACATGGGCGAAGTGCGCATGCCTCACAACCACGGCCAGGTAATTGCCCGCTATCATAAGGCCGGCAAAAATGAAGTGGACCAGGCGGTTGAAGCGGCCCGGCAGGCCAAGGCAGCGTGGGAGAGGATGCCCTGGGACAAGCGGGCCATAATATTCCGCAAAGCGGCGGCCAAGATAGCCGGCCCTTACCGCTCCACCATCAACGCGGCCACGATGCTGGGCCAGGGTAAAGATATTTTTCAATCGGAAATTGAGGCGGTTTGCGAGCTGGTGGATTTTTATCTTTTCAATGTATACTACCTGAACCAGATCTATAAAGACCAGCCTGAATCGCAGCGCACGGTAATCAACCAGGTGGAGTACCGCCCGCTTGAAGGCTTTGTTTTTGCCGTGTCGCCTTTTAACTTTACAGCCATCGGGGGCAACCTGCCTACTGCTCCGGCGATGACGGGCAATACAGTGCTTTGGAAACCTGCTTCCACGGCAGTTTATTCCAATTACATGGTGATGAAGATCCTGCAGGAATCGGGCCTTCCTGACGGGGTGATCAACTTCATTCCGGGTTCCGGAGAAGAGATAGGCGATTATGTCCTGAAGCATCCCGATCTGGCCGGGGTGCACTTTACCGGGTCTTCTGCGACCTTCCGTCATATGTGGAAAACCATAGGCGAAAATATAGCCAACTATAAAACCTACCCGCGGATAGTGGGAGAGACCGGGGGCAAGGACTTTGTGGTGGCCCANCCCAGCGCCGACAAGGATGAAGTGGTAACCGCCCTGGTCAGGGGAGCCTTTGAATTCCAGGGCCAGAAGTGCTCCGCTGCCAGCCGCGCTTACATTCCGGAAAGCCTCTGGAAGGAAATGAAAGACGACCTGGTTTCCACCACTGAAGAGATTAAAGTAGGCGATGTTGAAGATTTTACCAACTACCTTGGCGCTGTGATTGATCGGGCTGCCTACGACAAGATCAAGGGCTACATCGATTATGCCGGCGCTTCCGATGAAGCGGAGATCTTAGCCGGCGGGCAGTGCGACGACTCTACCGGCTATTTTATCCGTCCAACCCTGATCCTGACCACCAACCCGCATTTTAAAACTATGGAAGAAGAGATCTTCGGGCCAGTCTTGACGATATACGTTTATCCTGACAGTGAGTACGAAAAGACTCTGCACCTGTGTAACGAAACCTCTCCCTACGGCCTGACGGGCAGCGTCATGGCCAGGGATAGAGAGGCGCTGCTTAAGGGTGAAGATATCCTGACCCATGCTGCGGGCAACTTCTATTTGAATGATAAACCCACGGCGGCCATAGTGGGGCAGCAGCCTTTTGGCGGCTCCAGGGCTTCGGGGACCAACGACAAGGCCGGAGCCTTGTGGAACATGATCCGCTGGATATCGCCTCGTTCGATCAAGGAGAACCTCGATCCTCCGACGAACTACCGCTACCCGCACCTGGACGAGGAGTAGTAATGACGATTTGATTCACAACATCCAGGCAAAGAAAAATATTAATGGTTCAAGTAATGCCAAAGCCTGGAAAAAGAACATGAGTTACACAGAGGCAGCCGTGATCCGGTGCCGGTGATAATAAGAGTTGTGTTTTTCACCGGAGAGTACCGACACGGCTGCCTTCGTAATAATGTGTACGGCTCTGGAATAATGGGGACGGTTCTAATTATTCCATGTGCGCAGATATAATATATTTGGTTAAGTTATTTGAAAGCAACAGGGGAGGCTGCTTTCGGTCATGGAGGTTGCTTATATAACTAAACTGCAGGCGGCGCTTCGAGCGGAGTGCCTGCAGGCTATCAGTCCAGGCCAGAAGAAGTTTTACAGGGGGATGTTTTTTAAATCACAGGCAGGAATAAAGGCAATGCCGTCGAATAAGCAGGAATATGCTATGCCGGTATCAACCGGTCTTTATTTTAGGAGGCAACAGGAGCAATGAATTTCAAGCTCAGACTGGGTCTGGTAATCATGATCGTCTTGATCATGTTTTTGCTGCATAACAGTTTTTGGTTGTGGGGCCTGGATGCCCGGGCGCCGCTTTTATTTGGTTTCATGCCTTTTGCTTATTCCTATTACATCGGGTACACAATCCTGGCTGTCCTGGCCATGAGGTTGATTATCGGGCTGGCCTGGCCCGACCCTCCCCCTGGGCTTTTTGAAAATACCGGGGCTGATAAACGTTCGGAATACTAAATACTGATAAAGCCCTTTAAAAGGAGCAATTATTGCAGCAATGACCAACGTTATCGGAATTGGATTACTGGTTTCATACCTGTGCATTCTTGTAGCAATTGGCGTTTACGGAGCCCGGGTGTCTCTTAAAACCAGGGAAGATTATTTCCTGGCCGGGCGGGGCCTGGGAAGTATCGCCGTTTTTATGGCCCTATTTGCCAGCAATATCACAGCCTTTACCATCATCGGCCATGCCGGATTTTCTTACGAGGTCGGATACGGAGCTTATGGCTACGTGATTGGCTGGAGTATTTTTATCACCCCCTTTACCTATTACCTGGTTGGTTACCGCTCCTGGTTACTCGGCAAAAAATATGGCTTTGCCACCCAGCCCCAGGTTTTTGGCGGTATATTTAACAGCAAGCTAATTGCACTTATATTTTTGGTCCTGCTTCTTTATTACACTCTTCCATATCTGGTAGTCAGCATAATCGGCGGCAGCCTGGCTTTTACCACTGTAACTGAGGGAATGGTTCCCTACTGGGGTTCAGCCCTGGTTTTAATCGGGATTTCCCTCATCTATACTCTCCCGGCAGGCCTGCGGGGGACGGTATGGACGGATGTTTTTCAGGGCACCCTTTTCCTGGTGGTGGCTGCTTTTTTGCTATCTGCAGTAGCCCGGGCCCTGGGCGGTTTTTCTGTAATAACTGCAGATATTATGCACAGTAACCCGGCCATGTTCCAGAGATCCCTGTCAGAAGAACTGGCCCCGATAAACTGGTTCAGCTATTCATTCGTCAACTCGATTGCTGTGGTCGTCTTTCCCCAGATATATACCCGGATTTTGGCTGCCAGAAGCAGCGCCAACTTAAAGCAGGTCAGTCTTTACTATCCTCTGGCCTTAGCTGTAATTTTTGGCGTATCCACCCTGCTCGGGGTTTGGGGATCTGTGGCCGTACCCGGCCTGGCCGGTAAAGAGGCTGATAATATTGTGCCCCTCTTGATTCACCAGTTTTTGACTCCCACCTGGATGGTCCTGGGTCTGGTTGTGGTCCTGGCCATAGTTAAGTCATCAATCGATTCCCAGCTTTTATCTGTCGCTCACCTGGTTACAGATGACCTGCTGCCGCGCTTCAAACGCCTCAATTCGCAGCAGGCCGTTTTATGGGGTAGGCTCCTGCTGGTTGTATTTGCCGCTGTGGCCTATTATATTGCCCTGATCCGTCCCGCCGCCATCCTGGCTATCGCCGGGTTTGCTTTTTCCGGCTTTTCAATCATGCTGCCGGTTATGATTGGTGCCCTCTACTGGTCCAGGGCTACTGCCCAGGGAGCCTGCGCCGCCTTGATTTTGCCCACAATCACCCTTCATTTATGGTACCTGGGGATTCTACCGGAGTGGACCACCTTTGGTTTTATGCCTGTGTTTCCTTCATTTGTTTTGGCCGTAATTACCCTGGTTGTTGTTTCATACCTGACTCCGCCGCCTGCTCCCGATCAAAAGGAAAAAACTTTTGGTCTCTTCAAAGAGGTTTTTAAATAGTGGAGGTTATAAAACAGGGTTTCTGCGATCTGGCTAACCGGTTCGTGGTTATTTTGGCCCTGTTTTATATTGCCGGCATCACAGCGGCCCGACTTTGGCTTGAAAACCCGGGGAATGCCTCTTTATTTATTGCCGGACTGTTTATTTTAACAGCCCTTTTTATGGTCTTCAGCAGGATTGGTTTATACAAAGCAGTAATTCTTTTAGTGGCTTCTATCTGTGGTGGCATCGCTTTAACTTCTGCCATCCAGCAGCCCGCCGGCAACCTTTTGGAGTATGCCGGACTTCCTGCCTATATCGAGGGAACGGTTTCTGAGGAACCGCTTTTTCAGGAAGATCACGATGCCTATATCCTGCGGGTTGAAACAGTGGAAACTGCGCAGGGAAAGCATAGTGTTTCGGGAACTGTCCTGGTTAAACAATACGGTGAAAATGAAGAAAAATTCCGGTTTGGAGACAGGTTGCGCTTGAGAGGCGCCATTGTTGAACCGCGGGGGCAGCGTAACCCCGGCGGATTTGATTACCGGTTTTACCTGAAAAGCCGGGGTATTGATGCCCTGGTTTATCCAAGGCCCGGCAGGATAGAAAGTATCGGCCGGGGCGAAATGAATTTTCTTCCCGCTGCCGCAGTCAGCCTTCGGAGCGGGATGGTTGAAACGATCGAAACGGCTCTGCCTTCGCCTTCTGCTGAACTTCTGGCGGGTATCCTTTTTGGCCGCGGCGACCGCCTTCCAGATCAGATCGAACATAATTTTCAAAGAGCCGGGGCAGGTCACTTACTGGCTGTATCCGGCCTTCATGTTGGCCTGATTGCCGCCATGATTACCGGATTGCTGATACGGCTGGGCCTGCGAGGAAGTTTTCCTCTAATCCTGGCTGTTATCCTTGTGCTGGGGTATGCCTACCTGACCGGGATGCGGCCTTCTGCGCTCAGGGCGGCCGTGATGGTTTCCCTGGCCCTCGGGGCCCTGATCCTGGAACGAGAGCGCGATCTGCCAACAGCTGTGTCGCTGGCGGCTCTGGGAACCTTAATGGTAAATCCCCTGCTCCTGTTCGGACCCGGTTTTCAGCTTTCTTATGCCGCTACCCTGGCTATAATTTATGGCCGTCAACCGCTTGAGGACTTGCTGGCCCGAAGCGGCTTTCCCTCCTTCTTGCATTCGCCCCTGGCGGTAATTCTTTCCGCTCAGATGGGGGTTTTACCGCTCAGTGTTTATTATTTCCACCATTTGCCCGCCGGCGCGGTCATTTTTAATCTGCTATTAATGCCTCTCACCGCCTTTACAATCGGCTTGGGCCTGGCAGGAGCCCTGCTTGGATTGCTGTTTCCTTTTGCGGGAGAGATTCTACTCTGGGCGGCCCGCCCCCCGCTTGAATTGATGCTGACAATAGTAGGGTGGAGCAGCATGCCCGGTGCATATATTCCTCTTTCGCCTCCCGGTATTACGGCATTAGTTCTCTATTACGGTTTGCCGGCCTGCTTTCTCCTGATTTATTACCGGTGGAAAAAGGAGCGGGAGTACGGCGGGAGGGAAGTTTCACTGGGGCGGTATATGAAAGAGAACCTGGCCGGGCCTGATCCTGCCCTGTTTCTGCGCAAACCTGCCTTTTATAGTTTCCTGCTGTTAGTGACCGTTGTTTTGATCTGGAAAGGAATAGCATTCCCGCCGACAAGCGACTTGAAGGTCACTTTTATCGATGTGGGTCAGGGCGCTTCAGCTCTGATTGAAGCGCCGTGCGGGGTGGTGATTATGGTTGATGCCGGGGGTGAGCTGCCTTTTTATGGCGACCCGGGAGAAGTAGGAGAAAGAGTTTTACTACCCTTGATGAGGCGGGAAAGAATTGACAGGATTGACCTGGCTGTAATAACCCATCCTCATGAAGATCATTTCGGTGGTTTCATCCCCCTGGTTGGCGCGGTGGATATAGGCCTTTTCATGGTATCACCGGTTGCCGGCGGCTCAGGATACTATGAAGAGCTGCTGGCAAAGGCTGAAGCGGCAGATATCCCGATTGTTGAAGCCAGGGCCGGTGAAGTTTGGAGTTGCGGATCATGCCTGGTTATGGATATCCATGGCCCTCCTGAAAGATTATTAAGCGGCACCGGCTGCGACCTTAATAATAATTCTGTTGTTATCAAACTGGTTTTCGGAGAGGTCAGGATCTTGTTCACTGGTGACATAGAAGATGAAGCAGCAGCAGATCTTTTTAAACGGGGTCTTGATCTTGAGGCCGAGGTGCTGCAGGTTCCCCACCATGGTGGCTATATGGCCAGGATGCCTGAATTTCTTGAGGAGGTCCGACCTGAGCTGGCTGTGATTCAGGTTGGAGCAAATCCTTTCGGGCACCCTCATCCCTTTGTAATCGAGGCCCTGGAGAATGCCGGGGTGCAGATATTCCGCAACGATCGCCACGGAGCCGTAATAATTGAAACCGACGGATACAGCGTGGATGTTTATACAACTGAAAAACCGGCGGCAACCGTGCAGTGAGTAAGCTCCGTCAATAAAGGAATCGGGCTCACGTCGGCGAAATTATTATTGTAGTAAAGGCTGTAACCGGGGGGTATACCTTGGAAGCTGAAGAGATTAAAAAAGCAGTCAGGCAAAATGACAACGACTCACGCCGCCGGTTGTTTGAAGCTTATTACAAGAAAACTTATGCCGTTGCTTACAACATCCTGCGCAGCCGCGAAAATGCCGAGGACATCACCCAGGATGCTTTTATTAAAGCTTTTCAAAACATACACCAGCTTCATGATGAAACTAAATTTGGAGCCTGGCTGGCCGTGATTACCTCCAATCTGGCCCGCAACTTTTTAAAAAGAGAAAAGCGAATCGATTATACTGACCGGGAAATGATTTATAACGGCGCTTCGGAAGCAGATTATACCGAGGAATCTGCCCTGCGCAGCCTGGAAGTTGAAAGAGTCAGGAAAGCTATCAAGAATTTGCCCCCGGATCATTACCAGGTGGTAGTCCTGCAGTATTATTACGATTTACGCGTGGAGGAAATTGCCAAACTGTTGAAACTGAGCCCGGGTACGGTTAAATCCCGCCTGTACCGTGCCCGGCAGAAGTTGGCGGGAGAACTGGAACTAAAAGACGGTTCTGCTTGTCTAAATGATAAAGGAGGTGAAGGGGAACAATGACCGGGCAGGGAAAACCGGAAAAATTTAATGATGAACTGATACGTGAGGCCCTGGCCCGTGATTTTGAATCCATTGAAGCCCCTCCGGCCGATGAATGCTGGCGCCGTATTGAAGCAGGCTTGCATGGCCGCCGGAGCCCTGGGCAGAAGCCGGGTTTCGGCTGGGCCCGTTATACTGCAGTAGCTGCCGCAGTCCTCCTGCTTATTGCTTTAAGCAGTATTGGAATTTTACAGGTTACTGATATTGCTGCACCTATGGCAGAAGAGACTCCATTGGAAGAAGTCCAGGTTGAGAAAACACCCGGTGAGGAAGCACCTGTGGAAGATGCACTAGTGGAAGATGCACCAGTTGAAGAAGCACCAGTTGAAGAAGTACCAGTTGAAGAAGCTCCAGTGCGGGCCACCGATGAAAAAACTGATGCTCTGCAGGTTGAAGAGACCGAAGCTCCAGAGGAAGCGGAAGAGTTCGAAGTAGCCCTGGAAGAAGAAACTGCCGAACCGGCTGCTTTTGAAGTAGCAGCTGATCCTTCCCCGCCGGAATGGGAGCAGGTTATAAACGGCAATCTTCACTTT
>SL_8KL_010_SEDDRAFT_10002010_pt1 | contig 17530 bp, 20 predicted proteins | sample SodLakKL_010_SED_4_FD_11160 | JGI IMG/M metagenome (IMG submission 11160)
AGTACGAAACCGTTTTCATTATGACTCCCGTTTTGTCTGAAGAACAGATGAAGGAAGCGGTAAGTAAGTTTCAGGACTACCTGAAGAAAAAAGGAGCTGATATTGTCTATGAAGACAATTGGGGACTTCGCAAGATGGCCTATCCGATCCAGAAAAAATCAACCGGCTTTTATCACCTTGTGGAATTCAAGGCCGACACACAGCTGCTAAAGGATTTTGAACTGGAACTGAAACGTGATGAGCGCGTCATTCGCTTCCTCACTGTAAGCCTCGACAAACATGCCGTGGCCTACAACGAGAAAAAGCGCAGACAAAAGGAAGCCGCTCAGGAATCAGCGAATGAAGCAGAGAAGAAATAAGGTAGTGATTTAAAAACTTGAAACATGGCAAACCAACAGAACTCGGAGATCAGATATCTGGCCCCAATTGCGGTAGATATCAAAAAGAAAAAATACTGCCGCTTCAAAAAAGCAGGCATCAAATACATCGACTATAAAGACGGCAACTTCCTGCTGAAGTTTGTTAACGAGCAGGGAAAAATCCTCCCCCGGAGGATTACCGGAACGTCGGTAAAATATCAACACAAAGTGGCCAAAGCGATCAAAAGGGCAAGGCACCTGGCGATCATGCCATATGTAGCGGATCTTTTAAAATAGGGAGGACTCACAATGGAAATTATATTAACACAAGATGTTCCCAACCTGGGATTCAAAGACGACCTGGTAACCGTTAAAGACGGTTACGCAACCAACTACCTTATTCCCAATGGCTATGCCATCATGGCCGTTTCTTCCGAAAAGAAAAAGCTAGCAGAAACCATCAGGCAGAGGGCCTTCAGGGAAGAAAAAGTTAAGAAGGAAGCTGAAAAGATTGCCGAAAAACTGCAGGATGTGCAGGTTAAGATCGGTGCCAAGGTGGGTACTTCAGGAAAGATTTTTGGCTCAGTAAATGCACTGCAAATTTCAGAGGCCATCAAGGAGCAGTTCGACATCGACATCGACCGCAAGAAGATCATGGTGGACGGAGATTCCATCAAGGAAGTCGGATCCTACACTGCCAAGATAAACCTCCATAAAGAGGTTCGCCCCGAAATTAAATTTGAGGTAGTAGGCGAATAATACGGGCAATTATCAGCCCGATTTGTCCCCGGCAGAATAACAGCCGGGCTTTCAACCACCCAATATATCCTCCTGAAAACCTGTCCCTCAAAGGACAGGTTTTTTTTATAAAAGCCTGTATCTTTGGCAAATGATTTCTGCATCCGGCATAAAATTTATCCAGTCGCTCCGTCAGAAGAAATATCGTGACCGCCACGGTGTTTTTGTGGCAGAAGGCGCTAAAATTGTACGGGAGCTGGCCGGTTCGAACCTGCAGGTTGAAATGGTGTGCGGACTGAAAGGCTGGATGGACCAGAATGCCGGCATGTTTCCGGAGGAGACCACCTGCATCACCATTTCCGAAAAGCAATTGTCGCGCCTCAGCAACTTAAAAACGCCCAACCAGGTTCTTGCCGTGATCAAAAAACCGGATACAGAAGCCTTAAAAACCGGGAAACAGGAGGATCTTGTTTTGGTCCTGGACACACTGCAGGATCCGGGCAACCTGGGAACCATCATCAGGACAGCAGACTGGTTCGGCATACGCACCATATATTGCTCCCACGGCACGGCGGATGTTTACAACCCAAAGGTGATCCAGTCTACCATGGGGTCTTTTATCCGTACCCGGATCGTTTACACGGAGCTAAAAGAGCTACTCGGGAAAACCGGGATGAATGTTTACGGGGCATTTCTGGAAGGCAAACGCTTGTATGATATACAACCCGATTACCCGGCAGCCCTGGTAATCGGCAACGAGTCGGGCGGGATCTCTGAAGACATTGAACCCTATGTGAATCGCAAGGTCTTTATACCGCGGCCCGCTGCCGTCAATGGAGCGAATGCCGGCATTGGATCAGGTGCAGCCATGAGCCCGGGCGGAAACGGCCCGGAATCATTGAATGCGGCCATCGCAGCCGGAATTATGATGTCATGGTTCCGGATGTGACAGGAAGCACAATGCCAGGAAGCACAATGCTTGCCGGAAACCAAGGCTGAAACCGGAAGCCGGAAACCCAGGCGGAAACCTGAAACCGGAAGCCCAGGCGGAACACTGAAACCGGGAGCCCAGGCGGAACCGGAAACCGGGCACCCAGACGAAAACCTGAAACCGGGCACCCAGACGGAACCGGAAACCGGGCGAAAACCTGAAACCGGAAGCCCAGGCGGAACACTGAAACCGGGAACCCAGACGAAAACCTGGAGCCCAGTCGGAACACTGAAACCTGCAGGGAGCCTGAACGCAGTGAACATTCCGGCCGTAGAATTTGTTCTGAATTTAAGGAATGGGAATGCTTCCCGGAACTTAATTCTTAAGATTCCTGGACCTAAGAGCTGAAATTTTTAAACTCCCGGAGCTGCAAACTTAAAATGGAGAAATACCAAAAGCACAGAAAACACCACTTCGTTAAACAACAATTAATCCGCATCACGAATAAAGGGTAACTTACTGATAAGGAGGAAAAATGGAAATACTGATTCTTGCCATATTACTGCTCGGCCTGGGCATCGGTGGAATTGCCATCAAAATGTTTGTCAAGCCGGGAGCTACGTTTACCAAATCATGCACCAGTTCGTATGATCCTGACACCGGCAAACCAACCAGGTCTTGTGCCTGTGCATCCGGCATGCCGGAAGACTGCGATAGTCAAAAGGGAAATAAAGGCAGCTAGCCAAGGATTTCCTTGAGGTGCTCGGTTTTCAGTACCGAGAAAAAAGCCTTCACTGAAGGGTGTTCCGAATGGAGTGCTTCTGTCAGCGGACCCTCAAATGCCACAACCCCCTGATCCAAAAACACCACCCTGTCGGCCACCCGCATAATGCTTGTAACTTCATGGGTAACAAGAAGCACAGAGATTCCCAGCTGCTCCTTCAGATTCAGCAAGAGCTGGTCCAGCGATTCCAGGGATACAGGATCAAGGCCGGCGCCCGGCTCATCACAGAAAAGCAAGGGCGGATCCATGGCTATGGCCCTCGCCAGGGCCACACGCTTCACCATCCCGCCACTGAGTTCTGCCGGGTACTGATGATATGCATGACTCAGATTCACCAATCCAAGCTTCATACGCACAATCTCGTCAATCAGCGAGCGGGGCATTCGTGTATGCTGCACCAGCGGAAGCGCCACGTTTTCTGCAACGGTCAGTGAACTGAGCAGGGCACCCGTCTGATAAAAAACCCCCATCTTGAGGTATAATTCCAGCTGTTCAACCTCCCTGAGGGAGGCCACATCCTTCCCCAGGATGGAAGCACTTCCCTGATAAATGGGCAACAATCCGAGCAAATGCCTGAGCAATGTCGTCTTACCCGAACCACTGCCCCCCAGAATAACGGTAACCTCCCCTTTGTAAGCAGAAAAAGAAACATCCCTGAGCACCACACGGTCTTCAAATCCCGCATGGAGTTCCTGAACCTCGATCACTTTTTCTTTTTCCATCTGGCATCAATTTAATAGAAAATCACCCCAAGCACACTGTCTGCAATAATAACCAGGGTAATGGCCACCACCACCGAAAGGGTGGTCACCTTACCTACACCTTCAGCACCCTTTTCCACCCGAAACCCGTAAAAGCTGCCCGTCAGCACAATAATTGCGGCTGCCACCTGGCTTTTGACAAGGGCCGTGAACAAATCCAGCCCTCGCATGATATCACCCATCCTGTTGATAAAAACCTCCGGGGTAATATCAAGGTAAAGGTAAGCAGCCAGGCCTCCGCCTGCAATGCCCGATACATTGGCAAACACCATCAGAAAAGGCATGGTCAACATACATGCATAAAGCTTCGGAACCACCACAAAGCGATTGGGATTCAGCCCCATGGTTTTCAGCGCATCCAGTTCGGCAGTTACCTTCATGGTGGCTATTTCTGCAGCGATTGAAGATCCACTCCTTCCTGCAACCAATATGGCAGTAATCAGCGGCCCCATCTGACTCATTGTGGAAATGACCACAAGGTCAACAACAAAAATGTTGGCTCCGAATGTCCTGAGTTGACCGGCCGAGTGCAAAGCGAGCACATAACCGATCACAAAGGACAAGAAAACAACAATCAGCACCGCATTGACACCGATCAGCACTGCCTGATTCACGACCTCCCCTTTCCGCCGGGCACCCGGTCTGAAAAGATCAGCAACCCCCCAGTAGAAAATATTTGATGCAAGCACCAGAAATCCAAACAAATAGGTATTCAGAAAGCGGTTCACCCCATCACCGGTATATTCAAACAATCCGGGTTTTGGGGGCGGCTTCACATCAGCAACGGTTTTGGGGTAAAACAGACGGATTTTCTCATTCACTGCCCCGGATCCACCCGAGAATTCGACCTCCGTTCCATTTTCCTGCATTTTTTTTTCCAGGTAATACAAGGCCATCACCCCGGCACTGTCGATTTGTTCCAGCTTATCCAGGTCAATAACCAGAAACTCCGGGGCCGAAGCTTTAATACAACGCAGGAATTGCCGGGTAAACCCTGAAGCCTCATTGATGGTGAGCACCTGAGACAAACGGAGGGTATTGCCGTCAAGCCGGCCCACCACCGTGTTGCCGGCACATATTTCCTTTATGTTGTTTTTATTTTTCATAGTGGCTTCAGCCAACCCGAATTACCCGGTCAACGGTTTATGTCCACTTCCCTGGTGATGGATTCCGCAAAGGCCACCAACTCTTCGGTAAACATACGGCTGACGGATTCTGCAAAAGCGTTCAGGTTGCGGCCGTCAAGCGTTTCCATTCTGTCTTCGCGGTGAGACAGAACGATTTTATCTGTCCCATTCTCTCTCAGCCTGAACTCCACCTGCAACCTGGCATGAAACACCTCCTGCCGGTTATCCACTTCAAGATGAAAAACCTCTGTCTCCAATACATAATCTGCGGGCACCGCCACACGACCATAAACCAATTCATCAAAAACCTGGTTGTCTTTCATAAAATCAACCACCATTTTGTGAAGTGCCAGGTCAGGACGCGTGGCCCACTCATTAAAGCCAAAATAGCGTATCTGGTGCGATTTCTCTCTCAGGGCAATTCTGTGGGATGAATAAGCAGTTGCTATTTCCGGGGTCAGGATCTCACAACTACCCTGAATGGGTCCGGGTTCACCCTCCCACCGGAAATCATACTCTGAAGGGGTTTCCAGTAAATAATGCTGGGTGGTAACCTCATTGCTGCTCCGACAACCAGTGATTGCCAGCAGCAGAAAAATTGGAATAAGCAGGTTTTTGTTCATGGCAAAAAATTTCAGAAGTTAGTTGACCCTTCATAATTATGGTTCCCGAATTAGAAACAACCCGTCTACCTGTCATCAAGGATTTTATCCGGTGCATCTTCCATCCTTGGACGCCGGATCAATACGGAAGGATCTGTGCTGATTTTCCTGGATGCTTCATGAATATTATTCAGGGTATACTGAAGTATCAGCAGATTATGTGTCAGGGCTTCACTGCCCCGGTCAACATCGTCTCCCACACGACGGAGCAGATTCTGGGTTTCCATGGTAGTCTGCGCCAGCTGTTCAATTAACTCGTTAAGGTTGGTTTCTTTAAGTGTGATGGAAATATCTCTGAAATTCCCCAGCACTTCACCGAGGGTATCGCCCTGCATGATCTCATTGAATCGTGAAATGCCAGCATACAACTGATCTGATGTTTTGCCAAGTTCTCCGGACAATTCGCGGACAGCGGAAACTGTTTCCCGCAGATCTTGCCGGTTCTCCGCAACTACCGTATCAAGTCGTCCGATCACCTCCCCTCCCTGCAGGGCAAATGCACCAATATTATCGGCTGCATCACTGAAAATTTTCATGTTATCCGGAGCTGTAAATTCCTCCAGGTTATTCAGAACCTGCTCAAGCCTGAAATAGATCACCTCAGCTTTCCCTGTCAGATCCTCCGTCAGTGAGGTTCCCGCAGGAATAAAATCACCCGGCTCAAGAAAATCAGCCGCCTGGGTACCACCACGTATTTCAATGGTTTTCAACCCGGTAATGCCCATGGACACAATATCGGCCTGGGCGTCCTCCTTAACGGGCGTACCCTCACGGAGTGCCAGCTCCACAATGATGGTGTTCACATCCTCAGGATCAATGGAAATGTCTGCAATCGACCCCACATCAATCCCCAGAAATCTAACCGAAGTACCCACTTCCAGGCCACTGACGGACACATCCCTGTAGGCGACAAAATAATTCTCCTTTCGCTCAAAAAGGGTACGGGCCGTAAAATACCCGATCAGCAGCAGCAACAGCAGGGAACTTACCAGGATAAAAATCCCCAGGCGGACTTTTTGTGCTTTTTTCATTTTTGCATCTTTTAGCGGATGATCAGAATTCTCCGGAGTTCACCGGATCTGCCTGCCTGCATACAGGCACAATCAGACTCCTCTGGTGTTCACCGAATCTGCCTGCTTGCATACGGGCACATTTAAGCCGGGAAAAAGCTCAGGGCACAATAGCCATTGACATCCCGAAACCCTGCCCGTTGAAACAGGATCATCTTACATTATAAAAATACAAAATAATTTGGAGAAAATTCAGATATCTTCCCTTGACATTAAATCAAGCCCTGAGGATACAAAGTACCCAAAACCTTCTTCCTCATCGGCAAAAATGAAATAGGCCTCAATGTCATCCCGGTCTTCCACAAAGCTGACCGATTCGTCAAATCCCATCACCATAAACGCGGTGGCATAAGCATCGGCCGACATAGCATCCTCTGCAAAAACCGACACACTCATCAGGTTATGATCTACAGGATAACCGGTGGCCGGGTCTATCGTATGGGAATAGCGCCGGCCATCTTCTTCGTAATAGCGCCGGTAATCACCTGATGTGGCCAGACCCTGGTCAATGACCTCCACAAAATAGTGCCACTGCTGTTCTGCTTCCGCCTCTTCAGCCGGGATCTCCAGACCGATCCTCCATTTGCTGTCATCCGGCTTAATCCCTTTGGCCACCAGGTCACCCCCGATCTCAACCAGGTAAACATCCACGCCCTGCGATTCCAGGTAGTTACCTACCACATCTGCTGCATATCCTTTGGCGATGGCATTAAAATCCAGCTGAACCCTTTCGTCGTCTTTGACAACATGCCCGTCTTCAAGCCGGATCTTTTCATATCCGACCATATCAAGCAAACTGTCAACCCTGGCCTGTGTCATTTCCGCACGCTCAGATGCCCCAAAACCCCACGCATTGACAAGCGGAAACACAGTGGCATCAAATGCCCCGTCCGTTTCCCGCGAAATTTCCAGGGATCGCCGGAAAACTACCTCAAAATAATCATCCACACGTGTTTCTTCATTGCGGTTGATCCTGGATAACAGCGACTCCTGGTCGTAAAAAGACAGCGAGGAATTGAAATCCTGAAGGAGACTGTCTATCTCGGCATCAAAGACCGTCCCGTCATCCTCATAGTACGTGATTGAATAGTAGGTGCCGAAGACCACCCCCCGGATATTTACCATCTGCGGGCCCCTGTCAAGCGCACCGCAACCGTTTAACACCAAACTGCCGATCAAAAAAACCAAATACCATTTTTTCATGTCAGAAACGTTTAGTAACATTTAACCCCGTTGGGGTCATGATTAGTAACGTGTGACCCTTGCGGGGTCATGCAACATACAGTATACGTTGGCAAAGTGCCTTTAACCTGTGACCCCTTCAGGGTCAGGGGTATGGTGACCCCTCCTGTGTCAGTAGCATCTGACCCCGCAGGGGTCAAACATCACCAACCAACAACCGGAGGCGCGAAGCCCCCGTTAACCGGAGTGGCGCCAGCCACGACTAACCGGAGGCGCGAAGCGCCGACTAACCAACAACCTCCCCGCCCCGTCCAGTGATTATGGGCAACCCGTAATGCCCTCAGCCCATGAGAACCAACAACCAAGGGGGCGAAGCACCCGTTAACCGGAGTGGCGTCAGCCACGACCAACCGGAGGAGGCGAAGCCTCCAACTAACCGGAGGCGCGAAGCGCCGACCAACCGGAGAGGGCGATAGCCCTCGACTAACCAAGGGTGCGAAGCACCCGTTAACCGGAGTGGCGTCAGCCACGACCAACCGGAGGAGGCGTCAGCCCCCGACTAACCGTCAGCGCTTCGCGCTGACTAACCAGAGGCGCGCAGCGCCGACCTAAAGTGGTTCCATATGCACCGAAATAAACGTGTCTTCCCCGTACTTTCCCCTCAATTCTTTTTCAAGCTTAACCGTAATATCATGGGCATCCTTCACATTCATGTCATGCGGAACCTGTATATGCAGATCAATGGCAATGTTGCTGCCGATCTTCCGGGTTTTCAGGTCATGGGGGTTGTAAACCCCTTCCACGGCGGTTGCCAGATCCAGAATATCCTTCTCAGTTCTGGCAGGCAGTGACGTTTCGATGAGCTCCAGCAAGGCCCCTTTTATGATGGAAAACCCCACTTTGAAAATAAAAAAGCTCACAAAGATGGCGGCCAGCGGATCCAGGATCACCCATTGGGGACCGAAAAAAATGGCACCTCCGATCCCGACCAAAGTTGCCAGTGATGAAAATACATCACTGCGATGGTGCCAGGCATTGGCAATCACCACCGGGCTGTGATTCCGCCTTCCGGTGATGATGGTATAACGAAACAGAATTTCCTTAATTGCGATGGAAAAAACAGCGGCATAAAAGGCGATCATACCGGGTCTTTGCAGCGGCTCTACCGTGTAATGCTTATGGATATTGCCTGCACCGCTATACAAAATGCCCACACCCACGCCAAAAAGAACAAGGCCCACAAAAGCCGCAGCAAGGGTTTCCACCTTGCCATGCCCGTACTTATGATTGCCGTCGCGTGGTTTGGCAGCGACTTTCAGGCTCCCGGCAATCACCAGATCCGTGATAAAGTCACTGACTGAATGAATGGCGTCAGCCACCATTGCAGAGCTACGCCCAAGAATACCGGCTGCCAGCTTTAAAAGGGTTAGTACAACATTGGCAAAAAAGCCAACCCAGATCACGTGGCTGGTTTGTTTGAGGCGGCTCTTTTTCATAACACAGAGGTTTAAAAAGCCCCGCATTGGCAAAACGGGGCCACAAAGTTAACCTCCAAAATCGTCAAGATCAATATTTTCTTCAGGCACACCAAGATTATCCAGCATATCCAGCACCGATTCATTCATAATGGGCGGGCCGCAGAGATAATACTCAACCTCCTCAGGTTCCTTGTGGTCTTTCAGGTAATTGTCCAGCACAACCTGGTGAATAAACCCGGTGTAGCCATCCCAGTTATCTTCCGGTAAAGGTTCCGAAAGTGCTATATGAAAACTGAAATTGGGAAATTCTTTCTCAATTTTTCTGAAATCCTCCTCATAGAAAATCTCCCTTTTGGAGCGGGCTCCATACCAGTAAGAAACCTTTCGATCGGTTTTCAGGGTATGGAAAAGATGAAAGATATGCGACCGCAGGGGCGCCATTCCGGCACCTCCCCCAATGTAAACCATTTCCTTTTCGGTGTCTTTGATGAAGAAGTCACCGTAGGGTCCGGAAATGGTGACTTTATCGCCGGGTTTACGGGAGAAAATATAGGAAGAGCAGATACCGGGATTCACATTCATGAAGCGGTTTTTCTTTTTGTCCCAGGGAGGGGTGGCAATACGCACATTCAGTTTGATGATGTTTCCTTCGGCCGGGTGATTGGCCATGGAGTAAGCCCTGAACACATCTTCGGAGTTTACCATTTTTAAATCCCACAAGTTGAGGTTGTCCCAGTCGGGCTTAAACTTGTCCTCCACATGAATGTCTTTGAAATCCACCTCGCAGGGTGGCACATCCGCCTGAATATAACCCCCTGACTTGAAATCCAGGTTTTCTCCTTCCGGGAGCTTAACCACAAACTCCTTGATGAAGGTGGCCACATTCCGGTTAGACACCACTTCACACTCCCATTTTTTGATGCCAAAGATCTCTTCAGGCACCCGGATATCAAGATCCTGCTTGACCTTAATCTGGCAGGCCAGCCGCCATTTTTCCTGGATCTCCTTGCGTGAAAAATACCCGACCTCCGTGGGGAGAATGTCTCCGGCACCATCCAGCACCTGGCATTTACACAATGCACAGGTACCTCCTCCTCCGCAGGCACTCGGGAGGTAGATCTCCTGTTGCGAAAGCGTGGTCAAAAGGGTGTCACCGGCATTCACGTCCAGCTCTTTTTCTTCATTGATGTTGATCTTCACAGGACCACTGGGAACCAGTTTGGCCCTGGCGTACAAAAGCACTCCGACCAGCGAAAGAATCACCAGCAGAAAAAAGACCACGCTAAGTATGATGATCCAATAATTAGCTACATCTAACAATATCATATCAGTCTTTTTATAATTTCATTACAACTCAATACCCATAAAGCTCATAAAAGCAATACCCATCAGCCCTGTGATGATGAATGTGATACCCAACCCACGCAGGGGGGCAGGCACATTGGAATAGCGGATCTTTTCACGGATGGCTGCGATGCCGACAATGGCCAGGAACCAGCCCACACCACTTCCCAGTCCAAACGCAGTGGCCTCGGCCAGATTGGCATAGTTCCTCTCCTGCATAAAAAGGGATCCTCCCAGAATGGCGCAGTTCACAGCAATAAGAGGCAGAAAAATCCCCAGGGAACTGTAAAGCGTCGGGCTGAACTTCTCAATGATCATCTCCACCAGCTGGACCATGGCAGCAATAATGGCAATGAACATAATGAAAGTCAGAAAACTCAGATCCACCTCCGCAAAACGCGGACCCAGCCAGGCAAGGGCTCCCCGGGCAAGGACAAAATTCTCCAACAGGTAATTGATGGGTACTGTGATACCCAGCACAAAAATCACCGCTGCCCCGAGCCCCACAGACGTGTTGACCGTACGTGAAACCGCCAGGTAGGAACACATGCCCAGGAAATAGGCAAACACCATGTTATCGATAAAAATGGACCTTACAAATATGCTGACAAGATCTTCCATTTGATTGCAGTTTTATTGATGTCTTAACTAATATCTACCAGATCACGATCCTTATGCCGCTGTATCCAGATGATAACCCCCACCGTGATCAGTGCCATGGGCGGCAGAATCATAAAGCCGTTGTCTTCATAACCCATCTCATACAAAAAGCCCGGAATTACATTATAGCCCATCAGTGTTCCCGAGCCAAGCAACTCCCGTGCAAAGCCAACAGCCAGCAATACCCATCCATACCCTGCAGCATTGCCAATCCCGTCAAGGAAGGAAGGCCAGGGTTTGTTTTGCAAAGCGAAAGCCTCAAGGCGGCCCATGATGATGCAATTGGTGATGATCAGACCCACAAACACCGACAACTGCCGGCTCACATCATAAACAAAGGCCTTCAGCACCTGGTCAACCAGGATCACCAGTGAGGCGATCACCGTCAGTTGCACAATGATCCGGATGCGCGGAGGAATTGTTTTCCTCAGCAGGGAAATGATCACATTGGCAAGCCCCATCACCGCCACCACTGAAATGGCCATCACAATGGAGGTACGAAGCTGCACAGTAATGGCCAGCACCGAACAGATTCCCAGCACCTGCACATTGATCGGATTGTCTTTCCCAAGCGGATTGGTCAGCAGTTTCTGGTTCCTGGGTGAAAACAGCGCCTCTTTCTTATTGTTATCCTTATCACTCATGATGATTTGATTTTTTCAAAATACGGTTTATACACCTCCAGTCCGTTACGCAGCATATTGGTCACCCCGTCGGAGGTAATTGTTCCTCCGCTGATTCCATCCACAGCATGGGGGTCATCGTCGGGAGCACCTCCCTTAATCACCCTTACAGGCCGGAAATTCCCATCCTCGTCAAATATTTTTTTCCCCTTGAATTGGTCTTCAAAGCGCTCTCCTGAAATTTCCGCCCCCAGACCGGGTGTTTCGCTGGCATGATCAAAATTGGCTCCGGCAATGGTCACCACATCAGACTCCAGCCCCACATAGCCCCATATCGGACCCCACAAACCGTTGCCACGCAATGGTACCACGTAAAAAGTTTCGCCATCCACATCGGCGACAAAAACAGGAAGCTGCCGCTCCTCCACCGGCTTGCGGTTCTCATCCTGCAACTCAACCTCAAATGCATCACCTTCCATCTCTTCGCCCCGGTAATCAACAATTTTGGCAACTGTGATGTATTGATTAAACAAGGTTTCAGCCTCATCGCGGGGTGCCGGTATATTGATGGCGGCAAGTATATTCTGCATCTTTTCGATACGCATGTTGCGCTCCTGCATGGGCCTGAGCAATGTCGCCGCCCCGGACAGAACCAGGGCCACGATCACCACCATTGCAGCAGCATAAAGAAAGACATAACGATTTGTCATTGTTATTGTTTTTTTCAGGTTTATGACTGGGGCTCCGCCTCAACCGGGGTCACCCGCTTCAGCCTCCTTTTAATATTTGCCCTGACCACATAATGATCAATCAGGGGCGCAAACACATTCATGAACAAAATGGCAAGCATCATTCCTTCAGGGAAAGCCGGGTTCACCACACGTATCAGCAAGGTAATCACACCAATTAAAAACCCGTAAATGTACTTTCCTGTGCCCGTTTGCGAGGCACTCACCGGGTCGGTGGCCATATAAACCGTTCCGAAAGCAAATCCGCCCAAAATGAAATGATAATACACAGGGATCTCCATGAACTCATTCACCGCAAACAGATTAAACAGCAAGCCCATGAACAAGCCGCCGGCCACAACCGACAGCATAATACGCAAACTTCCGACACCTGTGGCAATCAGCACAAAGGCTCCGAGAAGGACCGCCAAAGTAGAAGTTTCACCGATGGATCCGGGGATGGTTCCAATAAACATCTCAAAAACAGATGGCAACGATTGTACTTCTCCGGTGGCAAGCACCGCCAGGGGTGTGGCACCCGAAAAGCCGTCCACCAGCTGTTGTCCTTCCTGCAGGGTGGTGTAGATCCACACATCATCGCCCGACATATGGGCCGGATACGCAAAAAACAGGAATGCGCGCGCAAGCAGGGCCGGGTTCAGGATATTCATGCCCGTTCCGCCAAACACTTCCTTGCCGATAATTACCGCAAAAACTGTGGCCACTGCAACCATCCACAAAGGAGTGGTTACCGGTATGATGAGCGGGATAAGCAACCCCGAAACCAGGAAGCCCTCATTCACTTCATGATTGCGTATGGTGGCAAACACAAACTCGATGGCCAGGCCGGAAGCATAACTGACTATGATCAGGGGAAGCACACGGAGCAACCCGAACCAGAAGGCCTCAAAAATGTCTGCATCCACACCAATGGCCTGGAAATGCTGGTAACCCACATTCCACATTCCGAAAAGCAGTGTCGGAATAAGTGCAATGATCACATGGAACATGGTTCGCTTCATGTCGATGGCATCCCGGATATGGCTTCCGCGGGTGGTCACGTCACCTTTGACAAAAAGAAAGGTTTCAAACGCCTCGAAGGTGCGGTAAAATTTTGACAGCTTCCCATCCTGCTCAAAATGCGGCTTAACCTTTTTTTCTATTAAATTGTGTAAAGCTTTCAATGTTACGCTGTTTAAGAGGTTAACAAACGGTTGTCACGGATCAGGCAAACTCTTTCTGAATGTTATCAAGTCCGTCACGGATGAGAGACTGAATTTCAATTTTGGACGGACAGACAAATTCGCACAGTGCAAAGTCTTCCGGAGCCACTTCATAAATACCCAGGTTTTCCATCATATCAATGTCATTGATCATGATTGCCTTCATCAGCTGCATGGGCAGAATGTCCATGGGCAGGTATTTTTCATACAGTCCGGTGATCACAAAGGGACGCTCCCCACTGCGAATATTGGTATCCAGCCGGTACTTCTTCCATGGCATCAGAAAAGAAGGCCATGTTCTTGACACACTAAACCTGCCGGTATTCGGTATCAACCAGCCCATCAGTTCAGGCTTGTCTCCTTCCGGAATTACAGTTACCTGGCTGTCGTAAAACCCAACATAGCCTTTTTCAGCGATCTTTTCGCCGCTAAGTACATTTCCGCTGATATAGCGGAGGTTAACCCCTTCCTCTTTCACCACATTGCCCTCTGCCATGATATCCAGGCGAGCCCCTGCGTGAACACGGTAATACCGGGGATTCTCCACCTCAGACCCTGTCAGTGCCACCACTTTCCTCGAGTCATACGTGCCCGTGTCAAACAGCCGGCCGATGGTAACCACGTGCTGTACATCAAGGTACCAGACAACCTCTCCCTTGTTCAGGGGACGTATATGATGGATCTGTATTCCCACATTTCCGGCAGGATGCGGACCCTTAAAACGATGCACCCTGACACCTTTGGCCCTGTTAAAGGCCTCTGAGGTTGTCGATTCGGCATCTACCCCCAGGTGCACATCTCCGTCTGTCAGACGTGACAAAACATCCAGTCCTTTTTGGAAATCCCCCTCACTGCCGTTGATCACAAAATCCAGATCCGGCGCCAGGGGAGCACTGTCAAAGGCAGAGATGAAAATATCCCGTGGCTTGTCTTCCCGGGAAGCAATAATGCTGTATGGCCGCTGACGGATGGCCGGCCACAGACCGCTTTTGAGCAACTTGTCAATGATCTCTTCACGAGACACAGAAGCCGGATCCGCCGCACCGAAATCAATATAATCATCTTCCGCATCCGGCTCAATGCGAACTTCAAGGATCCGGCGCTTTGCCCCCCTCACCAGGCGGGTGTAGGTTCCGCTTACCGGTGAAGTAAACACGACATCCTCATTGTATTTATCAAAAAACAGCGGGGTCCCTGCTTTTACCCGGTCGCCCTCTTCCACCAACATTTTCGGGAACAGCCCGTGAAAATCGGGAGGCTTTACCGCATACTCCGGAGCCCTGGAAGGGGTTTGCAATATCTTCTCAGCACTCCCCCTTAGCGGGATATTCAAGCCACGTTTGATCCTGATTACTTTTGACATCTTTTAGTGCAGTTTATATGAATCAAGCTTCATAACAAAATTATAGGAATTTTTAGATACCCGAATACCTTTGTAAAGATTTTGTTTTTCATTAGTTTTGTTTAGGCTTCGTTCTGATCGTCCGGCCCGAAAAAACACACCTCCAATGAATAAGCTTCATTTTTTTTGCCAGCTCATCACCAACCGACCGGGATCTCTTCTCCTGCCGGTGCTGATCTTTCTGACCCTCACCACCAGCGCCCGTAACAATGATACGGATTATTTCCTTTATGGTGATTATATCCATAAGAACAACATCAGTACCGTTTTGTTTACCCAGGAAGACTTTGAATTGTCTGAGCCCTATATACGCTTAAACTCCGCCGACAGGCTGATCCTGAGCTTTGATGATCTGGACGCGGATTATAAAAATTACCATTACACCATCATTCATTGCAATGCCGACTGGCAACCTTCCGAATTGCGCGAATATGAATACATCGAAGGGTTTTACGAAGACCAGATCAAGGACTACTACCGGTCCATGAACACCCGGGTGCCATATACCCAGTACCGGCTCCAATTCCCCGGTCCGAACCTTCGCCCGTCCAAATCCGGGAACTACATCCTGAAAGTTTTTGAAGGGGGTGACCGCAACAACGTGGTTTTCACCCGCCGGTTCATGGTGTTTGAGCAAAGCGTAAGCGTCGAGGGAAGCGTGCAGCAGGCCAACCTTGTCATGTATCGCGACCGGAAGCAACAGGTTTCTTTCGTCATCAACACGACCGGATACCAGGTATCCAACCCCTACCGGGACCTGAATGTGGTCATTATCCAGAACGGACGCTGGGACAATGCCCTCACCGGCCTGGATCCCAGATCCGTGCAGGGGAACCGCTTTGTATATGATTACGAAGACAAAACCCTTTTTGGCGGCGGCAACGAATTCCGGCATTTTGACATCCGAAGCCTGCGCTATTTATCTGACAGGATTGAAGATATACGCTCTTCCAGGAGATTCTGGGATGTATTCCTGCTTCCGGACCGGATCCGGTCACGTGAGCAGTATTTCACCAAGGACGACCTCAATGGCAGGTTCAGGATCATGACATCTGACGCCCCCAATGACCAGCTGGAGAGCGATTACGCCTGGGTGCATTTCCATCTCCCCATGGATGAGCCACTTGATGACGGATATCTTTATGTGATGGGTGAACTGACCAACTGGACCTTTACCGATGAAAACAGGATGAATTACAATTACGGGGAGAACGCCTATGAACTGAGCCTGCTTCTGAAACAGGGATACTATAATTACATGTATGCATACCTGCCGGAAGGAGAAACGGAGGCAGACCTCAGCCAAATAGAAGGGGATCATTCCTTTACGGAAAATGATTACACCATTCTGGTCTATCACCGGCAGCCCGGCGACCTTTACGACCGGCTGATCGGCATGTCAAGGCTGAATACTTCAATCAGCCCCCGCTGATCAGGTGAATGACCTTCACATCATCCCCGTCATGAATCATGCTTTTTTCGTAATCACCGGGTTTGATTGTCTGCCCGTTGATCCTCACCACAAGAAATTTGAACGTGAAATTCTTCAGGTCAAGCAATTCGCGCACCGACAGCGCATCTTTACCTTCGATTGTTTCCGGACGGTTATTCAGGGTAATCTTCATAAGTTAATTAAACATCAGGTTTTACAAAGACAAATGCCTGCACGAGGCCTGCAATCTGAGAGCGAACAAAAACAATGCCGCCATTCCCGGGTTAAAACGTCTTCCTGGCTTCACTTTTCAGGTATTCCATGGCCTGCTCAGTGGCTGCTTTTTGCAGGTCAGCCTCCAGTAACTTCTTGCTGAGGTCATTGGCGGTAGCCCCCTCATCAATGGAAGCTCCCAGCGAATTAATCTGACCAATGGCCTCCTCATAGGCCTGGTTGATCAGGTCCCAGGCATGGGATGACACATACAGCTGCTGGGACAAATTGTGGGCATATTCATCACGAATATGCTGCACCATATTTTTCTGAAGCTCCCTGGCTGACCATTCCGGGCGATAAACCCGCATGATCAGGTTATTCGGAGAGATCCTTTCCAGAAAAAGGATCAGCCTTTCGTAAGCCTGCAGGCGAAGCGGCAGTGATATTCTCATTCTCTCCCCGGCCAGATCATAGCGCCGGCGTTTATTCTCCTGCTGAAAGAACTCCTTCAGCAGGTAATAGGCTGTGGCAAAAACCACCACTGAAGGGATGGCATAGCGCAGCATGTATAAAATTTCTCCCATGGCAATTCCGGTTTGAATACAAATATAATCGCTTTTGGGGAAACACTTTATTTTGCTAAATTTGCCTTTCCTGTTAATTGATAAACAACACGGAACAGAACGCATTCACCCATTGTTTCACTTTTATATATAATGCTATGATAACTTTATCTGACAGAATAAACAACTTGTCTGAATCCGAAACCCTTGCCATGTCAAGGATGAGTCGCGAACTGAAAGCCGAAGG
>SL_8KL_010_SEDDRAFT_10002011_pt1 | contig 17526 bp, 16 predicted proteins | sample SodLakKL_010_SED_4_FD_11160 | JGI IMG/M metagenome (IMG submission 11160)
ATCAGCACGACGAAGACACCGACGAGGTGCGCGCCGCCTGAACATCACGGACCACCCCGTCCACAACATTTGACAATAGCTCCCGACGCGGTGGTGCACTTCGCAGCGGAGTCCCACGTCGACCGGTCGATCGATGGTCCGCAGGCGTTCCTGGATACCAACGTCACGGGGGCTGGGGTGGTGTTCGAGTCCTGCCGGCAGGCCGAGGTGGAACGGGTCCTGCACATCTCCACCGACGAGGTGTACGGCTCGATCGCCGCACCCGACAGCTTCGCCGAGACCGACCCGCTGCAGCCCAACAGCCCCTACGCGGTGTCCAAGGCGGCGGCGGATCTGCTGGCCCGTTCCTACCGTGTGACCTATGACTTCCCGATCACCGTGACCCGCACGACCAACAACTTCGGGCCGTACCACTATCCGGAGAAGATGATCCCGTTGTTCGTGACCAACCTGCTGGACGGGCTGCGGGTGCCGTTGTACGGCGATGGCTCCAACGTGCGTGACTGGCTGTTCGTGGAGGACAACTGCGCGGCCCAGTGGCTGGTGCTCACCCGGGGCACCCCCGGCGAGGTGTACAACGTGGGCGCGGGCAACGAGCTGACCAACCTCGAGCTCACCCACCGCCTGCTCGCGGCCGTCGGGGTGGGTGAGGAGATGATCGACCGGGTCGCTGACCGGCCCGGTCACGACCTGCGCTACTCGGTGGATACCGCCAAGGTGCGTGCGTTGGGGTGGGAGCCGTCGCACCCGCTGGACGCGGCGCTGGAGGCCACGATCGAGTGGTACCGCACCCACCAGGGCTGGTGGCGGCCGCTCAAGGAAGCCGGCGCCTCCGAGCGGCGGGGGTGGGCCACGTGAAGGTCCTGATCACCGGTGCTGGTGGCCAGCTCGGTCGTGACCTCGTGGAGGCTTTCGCTGAGGTGGCACCGGGGGTGGGTGACCTGGTCGCCATCGAGCACCGCGACCTCGATATCACCGACGAGGACGCGGTGCGTTCGGCTGTGGACGCCTACCGTCCCGAGGTGGTGGTCAACGCCGCGGCGTGGACCGATGTCGACGGCTGCGAGGCCGACCCGACCCGTGCCCACCGGGTCAACGCGCTCGGGCCGTGGTGGCTGGCCCGGGCCTGTGCGCGGCGCGGTGCCCGGCTGGTCACCGTCTCCACCGACTACGTGTTCTGCGGGGTGGCGCCGGTGGACGGTGCCGGCCAGCCCCGCGGGTGGAGCGAGTTCGACCCCGTGGAGCCGATCAACGTCTACGGGCGGTCCAAGGCCGCCGGTGAGCAGCTGGTGCGCCAGAGCGTGGCTGCGCATCACATCGTGCGCACGGCGTGGGTGGCGGGGGCGCGGGGTCGCAACTTCGTGACCACCATGCTGCGCCTGGCCCGCGAACGTGGTGAGGTGGCGGTGGTCGACGACCAGGTGGGCTCGCCGACCTGCACCCGGGACCTGGCGGCGGCGATCGTGGAGCTGGCGGGCTCGGACCGCTACGGCACCTGGAACCGCACCGGGCCCGGGCACTGCAGCTGGTACGAGCTGGCCGGCGCGGTGTTCGAGCTGTCGGGTGTCGAGGTGGAGCTCACCCCGCAGCCGTCCTCGGCGCTGGACCGGCCGGCGCCGCGTCCGGCGTGGTCGGTGCTGGACGCCACCCACGCGGAGGCGGCCGGGCTCATGGCGATGCCCCACTGGCGCGACGGCCTGGCGCGGCTGCTCGCGGAGCTGGAGGGCTAGCGCCTGCCGGTTGCGGCGTGGGGCTGCCGTGGTCGCCTTGGTTTGCGTCTGAGCGTGTGCAACGAGGATCGGGGATAATCACGCCGCATCGGGAGGGCTGTGGAGCCCGACCGATAGGAGCACATCATGTCCGATGTGGCAGGCAACAGCCAGGGGAACCGACGGCGCCGCAAGCGGCAGCTGACGGCCGAGGAGAAGTACGAGATCTACCTGGCGCTGGTGACCGGGGAGATCTCGCAGAACGAGGCGGCCGACCGCTATGGGGTCGACCGTTCAACGATCGCGCGGATCCGCGCGACCGGCAAGGAGGCGGTGCTCGACGCGCTGGCCAACAGCCGTCCGGGTCGCCGCAAGGATCAGGTCGACCCGGAGCTTCGGGCGGCGCAGGCCGAGGTGGAACGGCTCGGCGAGGTCGTCAAGGAGCAGGCGGTCGAGCTGGTGGCGTTGCGAACAAAATCGCGTTGGGGCTAGCAGGCGGTCCCATCCCGGTACGGGTCGATGCTGAGGCCAAGCAGCAGCTGCTGGCGGTGGTCGACCAGGCCTGTGGTCAGGGCTGGACGCTGCAGCGGATCTGCGGGGTGCTCGAGCTTGAGACCTCGCGGGTGTGGCGCTGGCGGCGTCGTGCCGAAGCCGGTGTCGACGGGCTGGTCGATCAGGTCACCCGTGCGCCGGTGCACGGCATCACCCCCGCAGAGGAGGCCGAGATCCTTGCGATCGCCGAGGAGTTCAAGGAGATCGACCGTTCGCACCGCAAGCTGGCCCACCGCGGCTCCTATCAACACCGCTTGTGGGTGTCCCCATCCACGTTCCGGCGGGTTCTACGGGCACACGACGTGGATCTGCCCGAACCGCCCCCACCCGCCCCGAGGGCACCGATCAAGCCGGTGCCCTCGTGGGTGAAGTGGGAACCCAACTCGATCTGGATCTACGACGTCACCCATTTCGGTCGGGCCGGCCGGGCCGCGACCGCGGTCGAGGACGTGGTGTCACGCAAGTGGCTGACCACCGTGCTCTCGGTCGAGGAGACCTCCACCCAGGTCGAGCTCGCCTTCACCCGCGCACTCGAGCAAGAGGGGCTGATGGAGGCGATCGGCGACCGGCTCGACGGACGTATCCCGCCCGACCGCGACGACGGCACCCACACCCCGGTGCTGCTGGCCTGGTCGGACAACGGCCCGCAGATGACCTCGACCGACACCTCCACGTTCATGGCCCTGCACCTGATCGGCCAGCACTTCGGACGGCCCCACACCCCTGAGGACCAGGGCTGGATCGAGTCGCTATTCGGACACACCAAGACCGAAGCGCCGTACCTGACCCGCATCGACGACCCCGCCGTGCTCTGGCACGAACTCGAAGCCCGCCGGGCCTTCTACAACGGGACGTCCAGCATGCCGGGATCGGGTATGTGACCCCCAACGATGAACACGAAGGCCGCGGCCAAGCCATCCGTCTCGCCCGCCGCAACGGCATGGCCCGAGCACGCCGAACCCGACTCACCTACCATCGAAACCGCCGTGACAACCCGACGCTCTGACCGCCCCACGATGCGGTGTGAATCTCCCGCCGATCATTGCATTCGCTCAGACACACCTCACCCGAAGCCGCCCGGCTGCTCGGCATCAGCCGCTCCGCCGCCTACCGCGCCGTCGCCCGCGGCGAGATCCCCACCATCCGCATCGGCCGACGGCTCCTCGTCCCCACCGCCAAGCGGTACGCCATGCTCGGCTGGACCTACAAACCCGCCGCATGACCCACCCTCACCGCCGCCGACCAAGGTCTGTGCAGACCCCAGTCACGGTGATGGCGCCCGGTCGTGGGTGGAACCAACGGGCGTTGCTGCATCGGTCCGTGGGGGCGTGCGGATGCCCGCAGTCTGGACCTCGCTCGGGAGCCCTCCGGTCCTCAGTAGCGCATCAGGCGGTGTTGCGGTGTTCGATCCGCGGTTGACCTCCGAGTACGAACGGCAAGCTGGCCTTCGCGGTGAGATAGGTCGCGAGCCCGCAGTAGAACACTGATGCCAGTAGCACGCCCGGGGTTCCGGCCCATGTCCGCCTATCCCAGGAAACCGCCTGTGAACAGCGAAAACATGCCTCGCCGATTCCCACCCTTCTCGCCGGACGATGCAGCATCATCAGGATTCTGTGACCAATCTGTGACCGATCCCGCGCTCGATTGACCCGTCCGGGTTCACCGGAGGATGGTGGCAATCCCGTCCGCATCGATGGTGGGTAGCGGCGTTGTGCTGCCTGTGGCCCGGAGTTGAACGTCTGTCGCAGGTCCACCGATCACCGCAGTGTTGTCTTCGGGTTCGATGGTTCGCGATCCGGTGTGGATGCCGGTGACGTCGTCGCGAACGAGGACCGCGGTGAACGGCGTGACGTCTTCGTCGGTGCGGATGGTGAGCAGCAGCCAGCCGTCGTCGAGGAAGGACGAGGTGGGTTTGCAACCACCGGACCACAGGTCGGAGTTGGCGGGCTGTGCGTACAGGCACGTCAGCGTGCCGGTGCCGGCGGTGGCCACGATGAACATGTGCTCGCCTTGTTCGATCGTGCGGGCACGGCCGGGGTCGTGGTCGACGTCGAGCCGGTCGAGGATCGTTGTGCCGCTGGGCAGGGTCGTCTGGGCCGGCTCCGCGAGCAGGGCGATGGGCGGGGGCTGCTGCTCGTCGATCGTCGGGCCGGTGATCGACGGTGGCAGGGCAAGAACGACCGCGGCTGCGCCCGCGGCGACGATGCCGGTCCCGCCGACAAGGGCGGTCCGGCGGCGGGCGCGGCGCCGCTGTGCTCGATGTGAGATCTCGTCGAGATCTGGGGCATGGTGTGGCTGCGCTGCGGCGGCGACGAGCTGGTCACGGAGCTGGTGGTCAGTGCTCACGGCGAGCTCCTTGGGTGCGGGACGTCGAGGTCTGCTCGAGGTGGGAACGGAGCAGGCCGACGCCACGGTGGGTGTAGGTGATGACGCTGCGTGGCGTCAGTCCGGTGGCGTCGGCGGTGTCGTCGATCGACCAGTCGAGGAAGTAGCGCAGCACGATGACGGCACGGATCTTGCCGGGCAGCCGGGCGGTTGCCTGGCGCAGTGCGAGGTGTTGCGCCAGGTCGGGGTCGTTGCTGGTGTCGGGCGATGGTCCGTGACGCTGGTAGGCGCGACGTTCTGCGGCACGGCGGCGGAAGTGGGACTTGGCCAGGTTGAGCGCGACCCGGTGCGCCCAGGCTCCAGGCCGCTGCATGCGCGAGACGTGGTGCCACCGTTCGCGTGCACGTACGAGTGCGTCGCCGGCCAACTCCTCGGCGATGCCTGCGTCTCCGCAGAACAGGCTGAGTGCCCCCACCAGACGTGGGTGCTCCTCCATCGCGAAGCGACGGAAGCTGACCTCGTCAGCCTGCATCGGCGGGTCTGCCCTGAGAGTCATGTCAGGTCAACGATCCGGTCGGCGAGTTCGGCCAGCTGCGGGTCGTGGGTAGCGACCAGGATGCCACGCGCATCGACGCGCAGCTCGCTCAGTGCGGACAGCACCGAGCCAGCTGAGCCTCGATCGAGGTTCGCGGTCGGTTCGTCGAGCAGCAGCAACGGCGGGTCGAGCAGCAGCGCGCGGGCGAGCGCGACCCGCTGTTGTTCCCCGGCCGACAGCGCGCTGGGGCGATGCCGGCGACGGTGGCCGACATCGAAGCGCTCCAGCAACTCGGTGACACGCTCCAGCGGGATGCGGCGGCCGCCGTCAGGGGCAGCTGGCAGCGCGACGTTCTCGGCGGCGGTGAGCCAATCGATCAGCGGCTCGCTCTGTGGGACGTAACCGACGTGGTGTCGACGAAGGCGGGCACGGGCGTTGTCATCGAGACCCTCGACACGTCGCTCACCCCATCGAACCTCCCCAGCGTTGGGCCGTTGAAGGCCGGCAGCGATCCGCAGCGCGGTGGTCTTGCCGGATCCTGAGCGTCCGCAGACCGCGACCATCTCACCAGGTTCCACACACAGGTCGAAACCGTCGAGCACGACGATGTCGTTGCCGTGGGGGGCGGCGAAACGGACCGTGATGCCGGCCAGCCGCAACGGGGTGGCCGTGCGGGTCACCGTCGTGGTCATGTCGTCCTCCCAACGAAGCTGCTGGCCATGCTTGCGACGAGCGCCGTGGCGACGGTCACCACGATCGTGCTGGTGGTCGCGGCGATCTGTGCAGCTGCAGCCAGGCGGCCGACCAGCCACAGCGCAGCCGCTGCTGCGCTCAGCCCAAGTACGAGTTCCCGATGGCGTGCGTGCCGGTTCAATCTGGCCGGTTCAAACCCGATCGTGACCAACAACCGACGCTGCCCGAGCCTTGCAGACCGATCGAGGGCGGCCAGCACGACGATCACCGTCGCGGCACCGATGACGATGGCGGCGAGCATCGCGAGGTAGGCGGGGGTGCTGGCTTGCAGGGATGCTCGGGCAAGGTCCGAGGGACCGGCACGTCCGGCCAGGCTGCCGAGCACGATCGCCGTCGCACCGATCGCCGTCGCCGCGAGGGCGATCGCCAGTGCGCGCAACATCGGCCGCAGCGGGGCGGCGGCAAGCTCGCGCCACATCACCCTTCCTACCATCGGCTGGCGGAGCGGACCACGCGACCTCTGGCGACGCCGCGACGTCGATCCGGATGCCGGGGAGGTCAGCCACAGCCATACCCAGGCGGTGAGCGGGAACGCCGCCGCGATCGGCAGAGTCGGCCACGCTCCATCCCACCGTGCCCAGCCCGTGGCTACCGCGATGGCAGCCACAGCGATGACGACGACACCAGCGAGCAGCGCCTCGCGCAGGAACCAGCGCGACACCTGCCGGCGAGACCAGCCGAGCTGGTGCAACCGCATCCGTTCACCAGCGCGGACCTGCAACGCCGTTGCCTGCAGGATCGGCACCAACACCAGCGCTGCCGCCAGACCCAACATACGCAGCACCCGACCCGTCGCGCCAAGCTCCTGCTCGACCCTGGTCGCCGCACCCAAGGTGGTCCAAGGCTGCTCGACGACAACCCCACCGCCATCGGGCAGGTAGCCGGCCGCGTCGATCTCGACCGGCTGCAGCGACGCGCCCGCAACCACGTCAACCTCGAACCCGAGGCTGCGGATCCGCGACGCGACTTGTTCCACCTTCGCCACGGCATCGGCGTCGTAGGTCTCGATGCCACCGACACGGACACGGACCGCGTCCACCGGATGCTCGCCGCGCAGCTCCGATGCAGCAACGAGGTCGGTCATGGCCACCGGTGCAGGCGTAAGCAGCCCGCGCGGGTTGAGCGTCGGCTGCAGGAGGGTTCCTGTGCTGTCGACGCGGCGGGCCGCGATCGAACCATAGATCCCCAGCGGCGCATGGCTGTTCCCGTCGTCGAACTCGAGCTGGGACGGATCGAAACGGCCGATTGGGGCGAGGATGGGTCGACGCGGACCGCCGGTCTCCACATCGAACAACGGCCGATAGGCCCGCTCATGGGCGAGAGGAGCCTCGTCCGCATCGGTCGCGACCGCTCCAGTTGTGGTAACCGACGCGCCAGGAGACACCGAGAAGGTCGGGGCGTCACGATCCGGCGGGCCACTGAGCACGTAGCCGGGCCGGCCAGCCAGCTGCAACCGCAGGTCCGCTGGTGGGCCGGTCAACACCTCGGACCCCTCCGGCGCCGCTGATCCAGGCCACACCGCGGTGACCTCTGGAGTCGTGAACGGTCGGACCCGCTCGGTCAGGTCGACCCGCTCGCTCCCCACGGACGACCACGAAACGGTCTGCGGCATCCACGTGATCTCGGTGGGGACCTCCGTTCGCTCGGCGCCCTGCTCGACGTCGATCGTCAACGAGGTGTGTGCCGGCAACCGTTCGGCGACGATGACCGGGACGACCGGACCATCGCTGCGCTCTGCACGTTCCAGGGCGCCACGTTGGGCCCGTAAGCGTGACCGTTCAGCGACGAACTCCCCGCTCAACCGGTCCAGATCGAACGTGGAGACGGTTCGTTGCCTCACGTCGACCGAGGACAGACGCCCCAAAGCCGGCGGAGCCAACTCGCCAAGAAGGGCCGCTTCCGCTTCTGGATCGACGGCGACGAGCAGGTGAGGCACCTCCGGCAACGAGCCGATCGCGAAGGTCACCCCCTGGTCGGTCCAGCTAGCCTCATGTCCACCGCGGACGTTGACCGGCAGTTGCCCCGCCTCCATGTCCGGCTGGCGCAGCACCGCATGAGTCTCGCCTTCTGCCAGCACCCTTGCCACCGCACCGTCATCGACATCGGCCACCCACCGGATCCGGTACTCCGTCGGCCGCTCGGGCAGCCGTAAGTCATCGACCCAGACGAGTGGTCGAGGCAACGCCGACGTCACGACCCCAACCGTGGCCACAGGCGCCGCAACCTCGACGTCCTCGATCGCGGCGATCGACGCCACGTCGTCGATAGACAGCCCTCCCTCCCCAGCGAACGCGAGGAAGTTGGGCTCCACGAGACCCAACGTGTCCTCGAGTGCATGACGCTGTCCGTCCCCCCGAACGAGCAGGTCGTAGTCCCCGCGCCAGCGGGCATCGATGGTCTCATCGACCCGCACCACGCTGTAGCGCTCGAACCCAGCCATGCTCACCGAAAGCACGCCCGCGACCACGAGCCCGATCACGACCGGCAGGTGCCGCGACAGCCGCCGGCCCGTCCCGGGAACCGCACTCCGCCAGCCAAACACGCCGTTGGTCAGCGGCACCAAGCGCCCCCGCTCACCGACGTGCTAGCTGTCGCCATAATCGTCGCGGAGGTGCTGAGCTCCTCGACATCGAGTCTCTGGGTGTAGGTCCGGGTCGTGCACGTGACAAAGCCCCGGGAGAAACCCCGACTCTCCGCCGTCGTAGACGAGGCCGACCAGCTCCCCCCGTCCCCGTAGCTGAACGTCACGCTGTACGGGGCTTGCTCACCCCACGCCGCGCCCCACACGGCGGTCTCTCCGCTCTCGATGGTCTGCTGGGACGGGCTGATCGCTGCAGAGATCGCCCCCGCAGATCCTTGAGCCGTCAGCAACATCGCCACGACAAGGGCAACGAAGCCCAAACTTCCAAACACGAGGCGGTGTTGATACACACTGGACATAACCGTGCCCCTCAGGGTCGCGAAGAACTCCGTGTGCTCACCCGACGCACAACCCCCACGGTCGGTAAACGACGACCACTCTCCCGCGCGATAGCCGCACACCGGGCCGAAGACCGCCGAAGCGCGAGCACCGCCTTCTGTCAGGCAGCGGTGAGACACCTTCAGATCGTCGCCAATAGCCGCCGCCCGGAGTGGATGACACGGGCGTTACGGAGTGGTCTCGTTCCTTCTCCACATCGAGGGTGGGGACGGTTGCCATCCTGATGGAACCATGACACCATTCCAGTGGTGGCGGAGGAGCGACCATGACCGTGACCGTGAAGGTGGACGCACAGGGCCGTGTCGTGATCCCGCAAGCCGAGCGGGAGCGGCTGGGGCTGCCTGATGGTGGGGCCCTCGAACTCGTCTCGACGCCCGAAGGTGTGCTGCTGGAGCGGCGCCGTCAGGCCACCGTGACGTCCGGCGAGGATGGACTTCCGATGGTCACACTCGATGACGCTGGCACGGTGAGTAACGTCGACGCGACCCAGGCCATCCATGACCAGCGCGATGACCGGTGATCGACACCTCCGTGATGGTGGCGGGTTTGGTCACCAACCACGAGTTCCACACACTCGCCCGACCCCATGTCGCTGCTGCCGCACGCGGTCGGGTGCCCGGGGTCGTGCTCGCCGAGACCTGGGCGGCCCTGCGGCGTGCGCCATGGAACCTCGACGCACGGACGGTCGAGGTGACGTTGGCTCCGTGGTGTGACGAGCGCAGCATCCTGGCGACCCCTGCATCCGCCTACACGGAGGTCCTGCTCACCGGCAGATCGATGAACCTCGGCGGCAACGTGCACGACCTGCTCATCGCTCTCACCTGCCGGTATCACGACCTCCCGCTGGTCACGCTCGACCGACGCCAGTCGGTCCTGGCAGCGGAACTCGCCGGGTTGGAGTCGACGCTGCTGCTGCCCACCGGCGGGTAGCGGAGACCCCACTCGAAGCCTGGGCCAGGTCGCCCGAACTCCAACCGGCAGCGAGAGCGGGCCTGTTGCGAATCTCTAGGTCCTCCACCCGGAGCTCTGTCTCGCCTCCTCCGCGCAAGAGCCGATGAGAACCGTTCCCGAACCTCCCTGCAACCGCCGTTACAGCTCGGTCTCCAGACCTCGGAAGCGGAAGGTCGATAGCGCTCGCGGGACCCGCAAGCCAGTAGCCGTTCACCTCGGTCCTTGCGATGTGAGCTCAAGGGGTCAGTGCGCCAGTCCTGGCATTCCCTCCCGGTCGCGAAGGCTCTACACCCGCGGTGGGTGAGGCGGGGCTGTCCTCGCAGGCGAACCGCCAGGGGTGTGCGGCTCAGTCGATTTCGGCGTCGTCGACCTCGAACAGTTCGGTGAACAGCTGCTCGGCCAGGTGAGCTCCTTCGTCGGTGAGCGCCACCGACTTGGCCTTCGAACGAGGGTCGTCGATGAGCCCTCGCTCGTAGAGTCCGTCGGTGGCTTCCCAGGGGAAGGTCTTCCACGCCCGCCACCCGAGCTTGTCTGCGTGGGCGTTGAGGTGCATCAGCGCGAGGACAGCGTCCTGCACCCGTCGCTCGTCGTGCACGGCGTCCTCGATGGCTCTGAGCTCACGATCTGGCGAGGCTATGCCGATGCGCGTCGTGGGTCACCTGCCAGGAGGAGTGTCCCGGCCGACGTGGCGCGAGAGCCGGGGAGGGGCCGCGCCAGATACATGACCCGGTCCGACTCCGACGTTCCTAGGGTGCCGCGGACCAGGCCCAGCTGTCGGTATCCCAGTGAGAAGGGCGAGTTCCCGCCTTGTTCACGAGTAGCGGCCGCCAGAACGACATGATCGCCTCGTCTGCTGCATCGAGGTCGGTCCAGGGGATGTCGTGGTCGCGTACGTAGGACTCCCACGCGGCGATCCAGGGGGTGGGTGGTGCCGGCATCGCTGGTGGCCAGTTGGTCTGGCGCAGGGCGAAGGTCTCTCGGCAGGTCGAGAGGAGCGTGTCCGAGTCGGGGATCGGCAGCGATCTGGCGATCACGAGCATGTCGTACAGATCGCGTGGTCGGCTGTTCGATCGGCTGCCGTAGTCGCGCACGTATGCGTGGAGCTTCTCGGCGAGGTGCTGGGCGACGGGGATCACCGGGATGCTCGGCGGCGCGATGCCGGCGAAGTCGAGGAGGTCGCGTAGCTCGAGGTGTTCCAAGGGGCGTTGATCGTTGGGGACGGCGTTCACGTCGAGCTGGATCCGTTCGAACTCGCGTCCGTCAAGCAGTCCGAGGATCGCGTAGCGCAGCCCTCCCTCTTCAGTCTCGGCGGTCATCGGTCGGGCAGCGCCGGCCTCGAAGCGGAAGCCATCTCCGAGGTCGACATCGAGCGCCGCTTCGAGCACGTCACCGAAGTGATCGAGCGCAGCTCGCCAGGTGGCGTCAGCGTCCTTGGTCGTCCGGGCCTGGGTGCGGTAGCGGTGCCCAGCACTCACGCTTGGGTCCCAGCGAGGTCGAGCAGCGGCCGGGCGAGGTCGCCGTGGCCCGTCAGCGCGGCATGCAGACGCCGCCGGGTCACCAATCCTCGTTCCAGCGCTTGCTCGGCTGCCGACCTGGCGAGCTCCTCACCGGAGCGTGCAAGGACATCGGCGATCGTTCGCTCCACCGTGGTGACGGGCACGCCGGCGCGTTCGGTCCGCTCGCCGTCGCCCAGAGGTGCGGTGTGGACCGCGATGCCCCGTCGCTGGCCGCGGAAGGGCCGCGGTGTCGAGACGTGGATCACGGCCGGCATCGCATCGGCCAGGTCGTACACGGCGAGGGCGGTGTCGTGACTGGCGACCGCGTCTTCGCCGGCCCAGAGACATGCGACGATCACATCCTCGAAGCGTTGCGCGGGGAACCGGTGGAGCCGGTAGATGCCCTGCGCGACGCGCTGGAGCGAGCCGGTCCGTGCGAGGTAGGACAGCTGCTGGCGGGACACCCCGACCTCGGCAGCCTGCGCCGTCGTGACGTAGCCCGCGCGACGTTCCGCGAGGGGGTAGAGGACGTCGATGCTGGTGGTCATGGATGTCAAACTATCTTTGACATCGATGATGTCAACCGTCGGCGCAGTGCGTCGGTCAAGCCAGGCGTCGCGTCCGAGTTTGGACACGGATTGGACACGAGCGAGCCGAAACCGGGCGTGACCGGGCATCATCGCCTGGGACGGGGATCCGCGTTTCCCCTGCTCAGGCCGGGTTTCAGGACACCTGGCGGGACGGGTCGAAACCCCCGTCAACGGGACCCAAACCCAGCGCGTCTGCCAGTTCCGCCACGCTCGCGTGGGTCGGGAACCTACCGCTGACCAGTCAGAACGCGAGAACGCGCCTCATGCGCCGTGACCGCGTGACCGACGTTTGGACACGGTTTGGGCACGGGATCGTCAGGGACCACCCAGGATCAGCTTCGCCAGCGTGTGCGCGGTGGCAGCGCCGGCAGCGGGTAGCACGTGGCTGTAGGTGTCGATGGTGATCGCCACGTTCGCGTGACCGAGCCGCTCGCTGATGATCTTGACCTCGTGCCAACCGGTCACCTCGTGCGAACCGGTCGCGTTGGCCAAACCGGCCGAGATTGACAGTGTTGCACGTCGTGGAGCCGGATGGTGGCAGCCCTGCCTCCGAGCAGTGTCGCCGGAACCATGTGGGGACTCCGGCACGGGGCTGTGACGCGGGGTCGAGATCCGGCCATAGGTGTCCGGTTTTCCGCCCCGCGGTATCCAGGAGGATGGCTTGGGGTCGAGATCCGGTCGTGGATGTCCGGTTTCCTGCCCCGCGCGCCGGCGCGCCGGAAGTTGGGGGCGCGGGGACCTCGTCGGTTGCTCGCGCACCGTCGTGGGGACAGGTCCTGCCACGGTGCGCGAGCAACGACCGGCGCCGGGGGCTGCGGCGGCCGCGCAACTGCGGCGCCGGGGGCTGCGGCGGCCGCGCAACTGCGGCGCCGGGGGCTGCGGGGGGCGCGCAACTGCGGCGGCCGCGCAACTGCGGGGGCCGGGGGATGCCCGCCGCGGGCAAGCCGGGGGCCGTGGCGCTGCGGCGGCCGCGAGGCGCCACCCGCAAGGCCAGACGGCACCCAGCTCGTCATCCGCGGGGATCGTGGACGCTGCCGAGGAAGAGGATGGTCCCGGTCTGGCGGTCGCTGACGGTGAACGCGAAGGGCCGGTCGACGAGCAACGGCGGCGGGCCGGCGGACTCCAGCATGACACCACCGGTGACGGCAGCGGCTTCGGTGCCCTCCTCGTCGACGCGGATGTAGGTCTTCTGCACCACCGTGTCGAGCCACGGGTTGGCGGGTGACATCGGCGTGAAGTCCCCGCCGCCGAACGCCGAGGTCATCCCGAGCGCCTGCAGTGCCTCGGTCAGCTCGGCATCCCACTCGAGCTCGAACCGCGGCAGCGACAACTGCGACGGTGTCCGGGGTTCCAGCCGGTCGACGCTCTGCTGCCAGGAGGTCACGTCCAACCGCGCGAGCAGGTCGTCGAGCGGCACGTCCTCGTCAGGGAGGATGATCTCCATCCCGAAGCGCTCGTCCTCGCCGTATGGCAGCCGTGCCAGCGTGAACCCGTCCCCGGTCGCGGTCTCGATCTCCGGGTCCGTGCGGTGCATCGTCGGCACCTCGACCCAGCTGCCGTCGGCGAGCCGGAACGGGGCGTCCCGGGTGTCGGCCTCGTCGAAGGTCGTGGTCCAGGTGCCCAGGAAGTACACGGCGTTGAGCAGCACGAGCACCGCGTTCGGGTCGGGCAGTCCGAGGTCCTCGGCGATGGCGTCGATGAGCCCCTCGGTGCGCTCGTCCACCCAGTCGTCGATCCGCTCTGCGCTCCCCGGCGCGCCGAGATCGACCTCGTCGAGCGTGGCGCCGAAGATGTCGCGGACGAAGGCGAGGTAGTCCTCCTCGAAGGGGTAGCCCTCAGCAGCCCAGAGCGAGTTCGCGATCGACAGCGTGACGTCGCTCTGACCGGTGAGGTCGGCCAGGAGTGCGGCGTAGCGGGTGTCGCGCGGCCCCTCCAGGCCGAGCAGTTCGACCATCTCGTTCGCGGTCGCACCCCCGGCGCCAGCCGCGACCATCGCCAGCAGTACCGCAGCCGACAGCGGCGAGGTGACCGTGTTGCCGGCCGGCTCAGCAACCTGGCGGTGCAGCTCGAAGCCGAAGGCGTTCACGCCCTCCGCCGTGTCGGCAGCTTGCCGCGGCGACAGCGTGCCGGCCAACTCGACCGCGACGGTGTCCCCAGGAGCCTGCGAGACACCGTCACCGATGCTCCCGCAGGCTGCGACCACCGCGACCACGGCGAGCGCCACGAGCGTTGCGACCCAGCCGACCCCGCTCCTTCGCATCCCGCACCTCCCAGGGGTTGCACCGTCAGACGGCCAGAGGTGCGTGATGGTTCCCGGCGGCCGGCGCGGTGTTGCGGCGGATGCCCTCGCCGGTGTCGCGGCCTACCTCACGCGGACCCGCGGCTGCGAAGAGCGAGGGTCACCGCGACGACGGCTGCCACAGCCACCAGCAGCAGCGGCCATCGTGGCCAGGCGGTCCGGTCCGCGCTGACCAGCTCGTAGCGGACGCTGCCGGCAACATCGTCCGGGCTCGGTGCGGTGCCGGCGGTGCGGGCACGGTCGCCGAGCTCCCGCAGCAGCGCGAGGTCGCGCTGCACCTCGCGGTTGTCCTCGTCGAGCCAAGCCACGAGGTTCTCGAGCCCCTCGTCGGCGAGCGCCTCGAGCCCGTCGGTCAGCGCCTCGGCGCCCGCTGCGAGCCCGGCGACGCCCTCGAGCACTCCCTCCGCCACCGCATCCAGCTCCGCCAGCGTGTCGAGCCCCAGCTGCGGGGCGAGCACCTCAGGGTCGAGGTCGAGCGCGTCGAGGAGCGCAGCCGGGTCGAGGTCGGGCGCGTCGAACAGCTCCTCGGGCGTCAGCCCCGCCGCTGCGAGCAGCGCTGCGAGGTCCAGGTCGAGGTCTTCGAGGAGCTCGGTCAGCTCCGGCGGGTCGAGCTCCTCGAAGGCGGCGGCCAGCAGCGCAGCCAGCTCCGCGGGATCGGGGAGCACCCCCTCCACGAGCTCGGCCAGCAGCTCCGGTCCGACCGCCTCCTCGATCGCGTCCAGCAGCGGCGCCGGGTCGAGGTCCGCGAGGAGCTCGGTGAGGTCGGGCAGCTCGTCCACGAGCGGCACCAGGAGTTCCGCGAGGTCCAGATCCAGCGCGGCGATCAGCTCGGTCAGATCGAGCTCGATGTCCTCGAGAAGCTCCGCGAGGTCGGGCAGCTCGAGCTCGGCCAGCAGCTCGGTGACGAGCTCAGCCAGATCGAGGTCGAGGTCGATCTCGGCCAGCAACTCCTCGAGCGGGAGATCCTCCAGCCGGACGTCGGCGAGCCGCTCGGCGGCGCGTTCCTGCAGCGAGCGCACCACGGGAGCGAGGTCGATGGTGGCTTCGTCCAGCGCCCGCTGGAGGAGCTCCCCGAGGTCGATGTCGTCCTCGAGCTCCTCGGCGAGCTCCGTGATCGTCGCGGCCAGCTCCGACAGGCCGGCGCGCAGCTCGAGCAGGCCCGCGAGGAGCTCGTCGAGCAGGTCCTGGAGGTCGAGGGGTGCCGGCGCGCCGGTGCCCGCAGGGTCGGTGGCCCCAGTGCCGGCGGCGGGCGGGGTGGCAGCGAGCTCCAGCGCCGCCGCCTCGAGCGCGGCTGCGAGCTCCGCGAGCTCGCCAGTGAGGTCGGCGACGGCGGCGCGCGAGGCCTCGCGCGCAGCGGCGGCGTGCTCGGTGGCGCCGGTGAGCGCGTCGCCCGCGGCCACGACCGCGTCGCGGATGGGGACGAGGGCGGGAGCTGCGTCCGGGCCCAGGGTGTCCTCGGCCTCGGTCACCGCTGTCGTGGCGGCGTCCAGCCGCTCGTCGGCGGCGGCGATGCTGGCGTCGAGCCGGTCGAAGGGTGTCAGGTCGAGCACCGGCGCGTCGCTGGCGTCGCGGAGCCGGTCTGCGAGCCCCTCGGCCAGGGCGGCGAGCTCGGCTCGCTGGTCGGTATCGACGACGCCACGCGGGAGCGTCTCGTCGAACTCGTCCACGGCTGCTGCCAGCGCCTCGAGCTTGGCGATCAGCCCGTCGACGAGCACCAGCTTCGTCCCGATCGCCCGCACGAAGCGTTCGAGCTCGGGAGCGCCGACCGTGGGCAGCTCGACCTCGAGCTCGTCGAGCAGCACCGCAAGGAGCGCGGCCACCTCGAACTCGAGGTCGTCGGTCCCCAGCAGCAGCGCCACGAGCATCGTGAGATCGGCGTCAGCGATCAGCTCGCCGAGGGTGCGGTCGCCGAGCTGCTCGAGCAGGGCCTCCCGGAGCCGCTCCGGATCGAGCAGGCCAGGCAGCTGCTCGGCGAGGTCGGCGGCGAGCTCGGCGAGGAGCCGCTCGAGAACCTCGTCGTCCAGCTGTTCCAGCAGCGCGGCGGGGTCCAGGTCGGCGAGCACCTCGGCGAGCAGCTCTGCGGTGTCGACGTCGGCGAGGGCCTCCTCGAGCAGCGCCGCGAGCTCGAGGTCCGCGAGCTGGTCGGCCAACAGGGCACCGAGGTCGAGCTCCGCGAGGGTCTCGCCGAGCAGGGCGCCGAGGTCGAGCTGCTCGATCAGCGCTGCGGGATCGAGCCCGAGGTCCTCCGGGTCGAGCCCCGCCAGCACCTCGGGGCCCGGGAGCGCAGCGGCGAGCAGCTCCTCGAGGACATCGTCCAGGCCGGCGTCGGCCAGCAGTGCGGCCGGGTCGAGGTCGGCCAGCAGCTGCTCGGTCTCGGGCAGATCGATCAGGTCCGCGAGGAGGTCGTCGAGGACGGTGTCGACGTCGAGCTGGGCGGCGAGCCCCTGGAGGGCCTGCTCGAGGAGCGCGTCGGGATCGAGCTCGTCGAGCTCGTCGAGCGCCCCGGCCAGCCCGGCACCCAGCTCCTCGATGCCGCCGCCCAGTTCGTCCGCACCCTCGGCGGAGGCGGCGACGGCGTCCTGCAGCACGCTGGCGACCGCTGCGGCGACGGCGTCGGTCGTGGCCCGCTCGACCAGCAGGTCATCCGTGGCCGCCAGCAGCGGGGCCGAGGCGGTCGTGATCGGCCACGCCTCGATCCGCAGCCGTGGTGGGTCGGCTGCGGCGGCCGTGGCGCGGAGCTCGAACCGGGTGACCCGGCTGCCGAAGGGCTCGAACAGGGCCGCCTGCCACCGCACGTGGGTCCCGCCGTCGGGGCGGGCGGTGACGGTCCCCACCTCGGTGCTCGCCCCGGTCCAGTCGCCGTCGAGCTCCACCACCACGTCGACGGCCAGGGGGATCGCGACGTCGACGTCCTCCTCGACGGTGCCGTCCACCGTGCCGTAGCTGATGGTCCGGGAGGCCGCGCTGGTGTTGCGCAGCTCGACCCCGACCACCACCTCGCCGGTGTGGTCCGGCAGCTCGTCCGGCGCCAGGGCCCGACCGTCAGCCACGTAGCGGAGACTGGCCGCGATCGGCAGGGCCTCGGCGGGCACGTCCGTCGTGGTTTCTTCGGCCTCCCGGTCGATCCCCACCTCGGTGCGGGTGTGCCGCTCGGCACGCTCGGTCCTGCCGTCCGCAGCCAGCTCAGCCGTGACGGTCTCGAGGACGCGGGTGGCCTGGACGTCNCCGGCNTCCTCGGCTGGGCTGCCCGCGTCGTCCCCGGTGAGCCGACCCACGAGCAGCAGCGTGACGACCGCGAGGGTCGCGAGCACGAGGAGCCCGGCGAGCAGCTTCGAC
>SL_8KL_010_SEDDRAFT_10002013_pt1 | contig 17521 bp, 15 predicted proteins | sample SodLakKL_010_SED_4_FD_11160 | JGI IMG/M metagenome (IMG submission 11160)
GCGAGGACGGACTGGACGCTCATTGCAAAGAAGTACACGCCAAACATGGTCGAGAACCAGCCGGAGTCCATGGACATCATCCAGTCAAAGGAGGCAAAGGCAACCGTGAAGGCGAAAACAAGGATGCCCGGAGCGCTGATGACCCGTTGCTGTCTGTCAATGTCCGTATTGGCTCCTCGGTCCATGGCAACCGAGTTCCGGTACAATTTGTAGGCCAGGAAAGCCCAGACAGCGAAGTAGATCACGTTTCGGACTATGAAGAACGGTATGTTCAGATAGGGTCGCTTGTGCTGGATGAGTTCATCGGTGGCAATGAGCTCCGCGCGCGTCCACTCATAGAGGAATTCCATCCCGAAGAGTATGGGGACGAACAGCAGGCCGAGCCAGAGCAGCTGATAGGAGATGGTTTCTGGAATCGGCGCAGAACCACGCTCCAGCCGGACCTGGTGATGTGCTGGAGCATAACAAAAAAGAGGGCACCCAGGACCAGGCTTGCAATGAAGGTGAAACTGGTCAGATAGGAGAAGAAGAATTGTTCCGTATTGACAAAGAGTCCGATCAGGCTCAGTGCAATGCCGACAAAACCGACAGCAAAGAAAGCTGTGGCAATCCTGTTCTCTTCCGGAAAGGTAAGCTGGTCGGTAAGCGTGGTATGGTGGTGATCCATGCTCATAGGTTACGCGTTTATGGGAGTATCTTTGGACATCATTGCAACAGTTCGGATCTGTTCTGGTGGTGTGATTATGGCACTATGGTTCTGGCAGTTTGGTTCAGGTACTGTGTTGTTCTGGTTGTGTTGTTACGGCAATGTGCCGGAGACGAATTTTCCCGGATCCAGGTCAAGTTCGCGCAGATGCTCCTCGCCGGCATCCTGGCTGAGCTGCAACGCCCTGACATAGGCGACTATGGCCCAGCGGTCCTCCGCCTTGATCTGGTGGCGGTAGGAGTTCATGGTCCGCACTCCGTTGTAAATGGCGCTGTAAATTTCGCCGTCGGGCATGTTTCTTGCACTTTCCGTCAGCAGGGACGCCGCAATGTAGCCGTAATCGGAGACGGGCCCGTTTCCGTCGCCCACACCGCCATGACACGGAGTGCAGAAGACATTGTACTGATGCTGTCCCTGTTTCAGGAAGGAACGGGTTATATCCACCGGCATCCGCTCCACATAGCTGCCGTCATTGTTGATTCCCTGGAAGAAAGCCAGGTCGATTTCCAGGTGTCCGCGCGCCACGGTTCCTTCCACCGGCATGCGCATGGCCCGCCGGTCCTCAAAAAACGGATTTTCCTGATGGGCATTGAAGCGCTCCTGCCAGTACATGTTGTATTGCGTGTGTATGGGCGGCTTTTCGGATGGATGTCCGCGGCAGGCACCCAGAAATGCGGCCAGCATAATGAGCAGTAGTATATGACGGATGGAAATGTTCATAGCGTGATGGCCATAAGGATCAGGAATCTATTCCGGTATGATTTCAATTTCAGTGGCACCGATACTTTTGAGAAAGTCAGTTGTCTTCTTTTCGGAAAAAGCCGGATCGGCGGCTTCAATGCAGAGGAAGAAGCCGTCATCGGTGGCTTTGGCAATGCGGTCTGAATTGAAGATCGGCTGATGCAAGCGTGGGAGCCGGCTCAGAAAGAACAGGCCCATGAATGTCCCGAACGCAGCAAGCAGAATGACCAGGGCAAAAGCAACCGGTACGAAAGCGGGGAAATTCAGGAACGGCTTTCCGCTGATGTGCATCGGATAGGCAATGCTCATGGCCCAGGATTGCAGCGCTACGCCACCCAGCAGGCCAAAGATTCCATGGCCAAGGACAATCCAGCCCAGCTTGGAAGGTTTCAGGCCCATCGCATCATCCATTCCGTGGATGGGAAACGGACTGTAGGTGTCAAAATGCTTGAAGCCGGCGTCGCGCACTTCCGCGGCGGCATCCATCAGGTCAGCCGGATTGGCAAACTCGGCCAGTATGCCATACGTTTTCTGCATGGTACTCATAGGTTAATCCGATTTTGAAGAATTTCCGTTCCCGGACCTGTAATAGGCCGGATTGGCCTGGGGCAGCACCGCCTTGATCTCTGCAATGGCTACCATCGGCAGGAACCGCAGGAACAGCAGGAAGAAAGTCAGGAACAGCCCGAAGGTTCCGACATAGGTGAGGACGTCCACATACGTAGGGGAGAAATATCCCCAGGAGGATGGCAGATAGTCCGTGGCCAGTGAAGAAACCACAATGACAAACCGCTCGAACCACATTCCGATATTGATGACAATCGACAGGATGAACGTCAGCGTGACATTCCGCCGGAATTTTTTTACCCAGAAAAACTGGGGTGCAATCACATTGCAGGTGATCATGGTCCAGTAAGCCCAGGCGTAGGGACCCAGCGCCCGGTTGATAAAGATGAATTTCTCGTATTCAAAACCGCCATACCAGGCAATGAAAAACTCCATACCATAGGCAAAACCGACCATCATCCCCGTCACCAGGATGATGATGTTCATCTTCTCGATATGGTCCACGGTCATGATGTCCTCAAGCCCGTAGAGTTTGCGGCTTATGATCATGAGCGTCAGCACCATGGCGAATCCGGAGAAGATGGCGCCGGCCACGAAGTACGGTGGAAAGATCGTGGTGTGCCATCCGGGAATGATGGATACGGCAAAGTCAAAGGAGACGATGGTGTGAACCGAGAGGACGAGCGGTGTGGCGAGGCCGGCCAGGATCATGTACGCCTTCTCGTAGTGCTGCCACTGCCGGTTGCCCCCGGTCCAGCCAAGGGCAAAGGCACCGTAGACCATTTTCGAGATCTTGCCTTTCACCCGGTCACGCATGGTAGCCAGGTCGGGCACCAGTCCGACATACCAGAACAGTGTGGATACGATCAGATAGGTGAACACCGCAAACACGTCCCACAGCAGCGGACTGTTGAAGTTGGGCCAGAGCTGCATGGAGTTGGGAAGCGGAAAAATCCAGTAGATGGTCCAGATACGGCCCACATGGATGGCGGGAAAGAGTCCGGCGCACATCACCGCAAAAATGGTCATCGCCTCGGCAAAGCGGTTGATGGCGGTCCGCCAGCCCTGCCGGAACAGGAACAGGATGGCCGAGATGAGCGTCCCGGCATGGCCGATACCGACCCACCATACGAAGTTGGTGATATCCCACGCCCAGCCAACCGGCTGGTTCAGGCCCCAGACCCCGATTCCATTCCATATCAGCCACACGACCATGGCCAGCATCACGGCCAGCAGGATGTTGGCAATGCCAAAGGCAATGTACCACCAGAGCGGTGTCTTTTCCTGGGGAATGTCACTGATCAGTTTGGTGATACTGGCAAAGTCATGATTGCCTTTCACCAATCGCTCATCCGGCACTGTTGCGGTATTCTGACTCATGAATTGGGGACTTTGTTAGCTGCTTGAAACGGTTGCTTGCGATTGTTCGGTGATTTCCCGGTTGGGATTGCGGATTTTCGCCAGATAGGAGGTTCTCGGACGCACATTCAGCTCCTCGAGCATCACGTAGTTTCTGTCTTTTCCCTTCTGGATGGACACCACACTCTTCTCATCTGTAAGGTCACCAAACGTGATGGCGTTGGCCGGGCACGCCTGCTGGCATGCGGTCTTGACCATGCCGTCGGGCGGCTTGACCGAATCGCCGGTTTTGTTTTTGGTATCGATTTTGGCCCGGCTGATGCGCTGCACACAGTAGGTGCATTTTTCCATGACACCGCGGAAGCGTACGGTCACATCCGGATTCATGGCCATCTGGATGATCTCCGGGTCATCGCCGGTCGTCAGATACTCCTTGCTGTAATTGAAAAAGTTGAAGCGGCGCACTTTGTACGGGCAGTTGTTGGCGCAGTACCGGGTGCCGATGCACCGGTTGTAGGTCATCTGGTTGAGTCCGTCATCACTGTGGGTGGTGGCGGCAACCGGACACACCTGCTCGCAAGGTGCGTTATCGCAGTGCATGCAGGGCACCGGCTGGTGCATGACCTTGGGGTTGCCCCTGTCATCTCCGGCGAAATAGCGGTCGGTGCGGATCCAGTGCATCTCACGTCCGCGGCGCACCTCCCGCTTGCCTATGACCGGGATGTTGTTCTCTGCCTGGCAGGCAATGGTGCACACGCCACAGCCAATGCAGGCGTTCAGGTCTATGGCCATGCCCCACTGCGGCTCATGCTCCGGAAAAACCTTGTCCGGAAAAAGCGAAACGGGATGCTCCCTGTCATCGTATATGCCGGGTACGTACACCGCATCCTGCGCAAAGGTTGGATTTTCCCGGTAGTAGTCCAGGTCGGCGTCCTGCACATGCGGACGGCCCTCCAGGCTGTGATGGTCCTGGGTGCTGGCAATGACATAGGTCCGTCCGGCCCTGCTAACCTCTACGCCGGTTGTGAAAAGCCGGTTTTCAGTGGTCCGCAGATTGTAGGTGTTCACCCCGACCTGATCGGCAACCCTGCCGACACCCTGACGGCCATAGCCGGTGTAGACGGTGATGCTGTTGTCGGCATGGCCGGGAAGCACCCATGCCGGGATCTCGGTTTCCGTCCCGCCGGGTGTTGTGATCCGGATCACCTGCTGGTTGGGATCACCGAATGTTCTGGTCGGGGGGATGCCGAAACGCTCGGCTGTATTGGGCGACAGAAGCGCCACATTGTCCCAGGTGATCTTGGTCATGGGATCGGGCAGCTCCTGGAGCCAGCCGTTGTTGGCAAAACGGCCGTCGTGAAGTTTCGGGTCCGCCTTTACAACCAGCTCAACCGCATCGGATGGCTGATCGCGGCGTACGACCAGAAACTCAGCGGACAGCGACTGAAAAGCCGGGGCCTGTGCAACGGTCGCTTCGGTATAGCGGGTATCTTTCTGAAGTCCATCGTGCAATACCTCGTTCCAGCCGCTTTCGAATCCACCGGTCAGCAGTCCTCCCCAGGTGTCCCTGACGAGTTCGTATCCGCTCACATCCTCGCCGTCCACAATCGCTTTGAGAAATTCGGTCTCGCTCTTTCCGCCGAAAAGAGGCTGAATCATGGGCTGGATGACGGAACGGACGCCGGTCCAGGAGTGGCCGTCACCCCATGTCTCCAGAAAATGGGCGCGGTTTACATGCCAGCCGGATGCACGGGATGTCTCGTCAAAGTGCAGGGAGAGATGGATCTTTTCGGATACATTGTTCAGCGCATCCTCAAAGTCAAGGTCGGCCGGTGCCGAATAGACCGGATTGGTGCCGATCATGACAACGGTGTCGACGGTACCGGCTTTCATATCGCCTGCCAGCTCCCGGAAGGCATGCTCCTGGTTGTTTTCCGCGATATAGGGTACGTCCAGATAGGATACGGTCTCACCGGCATTGCCGAGCGCCAGGTTGATGGCATGGACGGTGGCATGCACGGCCGCATCATGTCCGGCGCCGGCTGTGACAATGCTTTGCCCGCGGTTGTTGAGCAGCTCCTTGGCAAGGACCGATATCCAGCTGTGGTCGCTGAAATCGTTGCGGTAGCCGGCATAGGACTCGAGCCCGGACACGCTTTCTGAAAGTCTGGCCGCCAGTGCAAATGTGAACAGCGGTATTTCGGATGTTTTGATGCGCAGCCGGTGGTCGGCGTTGGAACCGGTAAGCGAATAGTTGCTTTCGGCAACATAGAGCCGGGATGGACGGGTATCCGCATCCGGCAACGCTCTGCTTTGGGCAAAGGCACCGATGTAGGCCACGTCGTTGTCACTATCNTGCATGAAATCGTCGTTGAGCGACAGAGTGACACGGGCCTTGTCGAAATGGTACACGGGACGCAGGCGGCGTCCGAAAACCATGCCGGTGCCGCTGTAAACGGATTCGTCGTTGTATGTTTCAAAGGTCACCCAGCGGGTATTCGGGAATTTTTCCAGCGCTTTCCTGCGGAGGCGGTCCAGTGTCGGGGAGGAGCTGGCTTCCGATATGAATGCGATCCGGCGNNCCGTATCGGCGAAATGGTCGTTGCAGAATTCCACAAAATCACTCCAGCTGCTGCTCTCGCCGTTNCGGCGGACTTTGCGGGACCGGTCCTGGTCGTAGAGTTCCAGGATGGCCGCCTGTTGCCGGATGTTGGTCCTGCCGTTGCTGCCCGGATGAAGGTCGTTGCCTTCGATCTTGGTGGGTCGTCCTTCGTTGGTCTCTACAACAATCCCGTTCAGGCTTCCCCGGAAAGGAGCCGCAGAGGCGTAATAAAGCGGAATCCCGGGCACGAGATGTTCCGGTTGACGGGTGTAGGGCAAAATTTTCTGAACCGGCTTGCGGCAGGAAGCCAGGCCTGCAAGGGCAACCGAAGCCCCCATTATCTGAAGGAAATTTCTGCGGGATACCCCGTCTGACAGTTCGGTGGCATTTTCCGGGAATTCACGCTCTGCAAATTTGCGGTATTCCTCGTTTTGAGCTAACTCGTTCAGACTTCGCCAGTACGTTTGCTGTTGCTCTTTTCCCATATTCTGTGACAATGTTGACAAATCGTGGTGATGAAAGACTATCGGTGGCAGGCGTTGCAGTAGATGGGGGCGTGGATGTTGCGCTTCTCAATGACCATTTGTGCGAACTGGTAGTGATCATCAGGCGGCTCCCAGGCCATGTTGGTCACTTCTTCGACGGGACGAAGGTGGGGCGCAGGGTTGTTATGGCAGTCGAGGCACCAGCCCATGCTCATGGATTCGGTTTTCATCACTACCTCCATGCGGTCCACCCGGCCATGACACGTCGCGCATCCGATGCCCACATTCACGTGGATGGCGTGGTTGAAGTAGGCATGATCCGGCACGTCATGAACCCGGATCCATTCGACCGGCATGCCCGTTTCCCAACTGTCCCGAAGCGGCTGAAGCAACTCACTGTCAACGGCAACGTATTCATGGCATGTCATGCAGGTCTCGGTGGATGGGATGGCCGCAATTGCCGACTTCCATGCAGAACCGTGACAGTACTGGCAATCCAGGCCCAGTTCTGCGACATGGAATTTGTGGCTGTAGGGAATGGGCTGGTTCGGCGCGTATCCGACTTCCAGATATTCCGGCGAACCGAAATACCAGAATCCGAAGATGATGCCGGTGATGATGATTATGGTTGCCAGCTGCACCCGTTTAGGGATGCTGTTCACCCATTCAGGGAAAATCTGCGCCATAGAAACAGCTTTTACGTGTTCTGATATGTACCTGAGTTACCTTGTGGATAAGGAGTGACACTACCGGCAACAGGACCTGCCGCTCGCAATGTGAGAGATGCAATCCTTTATCCCCTGCACTTGCATCAACAAGTGCATTCAGGCAATAAAGATACTCGAAATCGACTGCTAAAAAAAAGAAAAAAGTGCAGATTTTCACACAATCTTAAGAATTGTGCAATATGTTTTGCGCCCCCATTTCAGGGAATGCCCCTTAATCCGTTCAAGGACATGGAATAATCGATTCTCTATTCCGAATGCCCACTTTTTCCCTTTTTTGTGCTAATTTGGCGTTCGAAACGCAGACCCTCAGTAAAACGGAGATTCCCAGATGTTCACGCTTACCGACCTTCCCCAGCTCAACGCCGTCCTGAACAGTATTGCCACGATCTTTCTGTTCGCCGGGTACATATTCATCAGGAAACAGAACATAGCGGCGCACATGAGAATGATGTGGTCGGCATTTCTGGTCTCGGCACTCTTTCTGATCAGCTACCTGATCTTCCATTACCAGGTCGGATCGGTCGGTTTTGACGGCACCGGTTGGATACGTCCGGTCTATTTCGCCATACTCATTTCCCACATCATCCTGGCAATCGTAAATCTGCCGATGATCCTGGTGACCATGTACCGGGCCCTCCGCAATGATTTTCAGCGGCACCGGAAAATCGCACGCTGGACCTGGCCGATCTGGATGTATGTATCCGTCACCGGCGTAGTGGTATATCTCATGATGGAATTCTCAGGCAGCTACGACAAACTATATCATCTGCCCTGAATTATCCCATCATCTGCAAACTGCCCTGTCGTGTCCTGACATTATATGGTTTGATACATGGATAGATCTGATCGTGGTAATCCGCCCGTATCAGGATAATTGATCCGCGAAGTCTTCCCCGGGTTCGGGAATGATCACCCTGGTTTTACCTGAGGTGTACTTTTCCACAAGATCCCGGAAGGTCTCTGGTGAACCCGTCAGCACAGGCATGGTCCCGTAATGCATGGGAACGGCATAGCGGGCATCCAGGAGGGCCGCGGCATGGGCGGCCTCTTCATGTCCCATCGTGTAGTAATCTCCTATGGGCAAAATGACAACGTCAGGTCGGTAGATCTTTCCGTACAGCTCAAAATCCGCCATGATATTGGTGTCCCCGGCATGATAGAGGCACAGACCATCCATTCTCAGCATGAATCCGGCGGGATCGCCCGCGCACTTCCCTTTCCACGAGCTGGAATGATTGGCGCTGGTCATGGTGACTTTCACATCCCCAAGATCAATGGTACCGCCCTTGTTCATTTCCACCGCCTGCTCTTCCGGCAGCCCATCCTTCTGCAAAAGTGCGGATAGTTCCACAATGGATATCACACGGGCACCGGTTTTCCTGGCCAGGGGAATGGTGTCGGCGGCATGGTCGTCGTGCCCGTGCGTGACCAGGATGATATCCAGTTCTCCGGGCGACTTCCAGGTATCCGGGGTCACAGGATTACCCTCAAGAAATGGATCGATCAGAATGTTTTTACCCGAATCCGTTGTTATGAGAAACGTAGAGTGTCCGAGCCAGCGAATAGATTTCATAGGTTTCCTCATTCTTAATTGATAATTAATCAAAAAGCTGTTTTTTATGATCGCTTTATGTATTGAACAAATAAAAAAAAAGTACCGTTTGCCTCAGGATAGTCCTATTTTAAGGCACTCAGGTAATTTTAGCTAAAACAGCAAAACACAACAGGTTTGCTGTACGGTTATACAAAAAAAAGCATTACCGATGGCAGTAGACTGGCTGCCATGTCAACCCGAACAAAATATTGGATATACTATGTCAAAACCAAAGCGTTTGGCCATTCTCGTCGCCGGTGGACCGGCACCAGGTATCAACAGTGTCATTGGTGCAGCTACCATCCGTGCCATACACCATGGATACGAAGTGCTGGGATTCAGAGACGGCTTTAAATGGATCATGAAGGGCGATACTTCGCACTGTGAAAAACTCACCATTGAAAAGGTCAGCCGCATCCATTTCCGTGGCGGTTCGTACATCGGGATTGCCCGTGACAACCCCACCAAAAAGAAAGAAGACCTGCAGACAGTGATCGATACGCTCGGTGAACTGGGAGTGGACAAGCTGGTCACCATCGGCGGTGACGATACTGCATTCAGTGCCAAAACCGTAGAGGAAGCATCCCAGGGCAAACTCAAAGTCGTACACGTACCGAAGACCATCGACAACGACCTTGACCTGCCCTACGGCATCCCCACATTCGGATTCCAGACCGCCCGGCATGTTGGGGTGGAAGTGGTCAAAAACCTNATGGTGGATGCCCGNACCACCTCCCGCTGGTATTTTGTGGTATCGATGGGCCGCAAGGCCGGACACCTGGCGCTCGGCATCGGAAAATCATCCGGCGCCACGCTGACACTCATCCCCGAAGAGTTCAAAGAGGAAAAAATCCCGCTGAAGAAACTGGTGGATATGCTGGTTGGATCCATCATCAAGCGCAAAGCCTTCGGGCAGGACAATGGCGTTGTGATACTGGCCGAAGGCCTGGTCGAGCGTCTTAACCCGGAAGAGCTGGAAGGACTGGAGGATCTGGAGCGCGACGAACACGACAACCTCCGCTTTGCCGAACTCAACATCGGTGAAATCCTCAAAAAAGAGGTCAAGAAGCGTCTGGATGAACTGAATTTTAAAACGACGATCGTGGCCAAAAATATCGGTTACGAACTGCGTTGCGCCGATCCCATTCCGTTTGACATGGAATATACCCGTGACCTCGGGTTCTCGGCCGTTGAGTTCATCGTAAAGGGAGGAACGGCTGCCATGGTTTCCATCCAGAACGGCCATTTTGTACCGATGTTCTTCAAGGACATTCTTGACAAGAAGACCGGCAAGACACGCATCCGCATGGTGGAAGTGAATGCCATGTCGTTTGCCATTGCCAAACAGTACATGATCCGTTTGAATCACGGTGATTTCAAGGATAAAGCGCTGATCGAGCAATATGCAAACGTGGCAGGTATTTCACCTGACGAGTTTGTTTCGCGCTTTGAGTACGTCACCGAACACGAATCGGAGACCGATGAAGTCGGTCAGAGCATCAAAGCCAACTTCCCTGATGTGCTTGATTGATAAACGCTCCGATCATCAGCATTTTGATGGATGATGGCGGGGCGCCGGTTCACACCGGCGCCCCGTACTCCCATCCTCACCAAAGCATATGTGATCATTTTCATACTGAAACGGACTGACCCATATCCAAACGGACTGACCCATATCCAAACGGACTGACCCTTATCCAAACGGACTGAAAAGGAGGCAATGATGGCCGAAAAGGTAAAACTCCATCCCGAAACACCTCACCAAAAGCGGATATTCCGTATTGCCGATGACCTTCGCAACGGGGATATCATCCTGCTTCCAACCGACACCCAGTATGCCCTGGCATGCAGCTATACAAACAAGAAGGGGATTGAACGCATCCGGATGATCCGTCAGCTCAAGAACGACCATCTGCTGACACTGATTTGCGATTCGCTCACGGGCATTTCCAAATTTGCACGGATGGGAGATGACCAGTTCAAGGTGATCAAAAAACTCATTCCCGGTCCCTACACATTTGTGCTTCCGGCCACCAAGGAGGTCCCCAGGCTGCTGCTGAACCCAAGACGGCAGACCATCGGCTTCCGCGTCCCCGACTATCCCATCTGCCAGAACCTTGTTGAACAGCTTGGAGATCCGTTGATCGCCACAACCGCCCGTCATCCCGATTACGAAGGGACAGAGGGAAACGGAACCGAAGATCGCAAGGAGCTTTTCCGCCGATTTGAAAAGCAGGTGGACCTGATTGTCGATAACGAACAGCCGTTGCCCGGCGAGCCTTCCACGATTGTGGATATGTCCCGGGAGGATCCGGTTGTGATCCGTGCAGGCAAGGGATACGACAAATTCCTTGAAGTCTGTGCCGTGGCGGATCTTAACCCTGTTGAGGCCTGAGCTTTTCCAGGTTTTTAGAAAAATCGGGGCGCACGATGCCCTTCTCTGTAACAAAAGCCGTGATGAGCTCGTGCGGCGTCACGTCAAAGGCCGGATTGTAGACCGGCGTATCAGGCGGCGCCAGTTTCTGGCTTCCCAGGGAACGCACTTCCCCGGCATCCCGCTCTTCAATGGGGATCTCGTCACCGGATGCGATGCTGAAATCAATGGATGAGATGGGTGCCGCCACGTAAAACGGGATATTGTGGTGTCTGGCCAGGATAGCCAGCGCGTATGTCCCGATTTTGTTTGCCGTATCGCCGTTTCGGGCCACCCGGTCCGTGCCGACCACGACCAGGTCCACCCCCTTCTCTTTCATGACCCAGGCGGCCATGGAGTCGGTGATCAGCCGGTGCGGGACACCGGTTTTTTCCAGCTCCCAGGTTGTCAGCCGGCTGCCCTGAAGCAGCGGCCGGGTCTCATCCACCCACACATGGACCTTCTTTTTTCCAAGGTGGGCATGGTAGATTATGGACAGGGCGGTGCCGTATTGTCCGGTCGCCAGGCTGCCGGTGTTGCAATGCGTGAGAATGCCTGCATTTTGCGGGATCAGTTCCAGTCCGTTTTTCCCGATATCGGCACAGATGCGCTTGTCTTCTTCGTGGATGGATTTGGCCAGCTCCAGCAGCGCTTCCTTCACCTTTGTTGAAGGTTCGTCTTTCATCTCATGCGCCAGATGGACGGCCTGGTCAAGCGCCCATGTCAGGTTGACGGCGGTCGGCCGGGCCGTGGCCAGGTATTCGCAGATGCCTTCCACATCGGTGTGAAACTTCTGGATGCCGTCTTCCGGCAGGTCCTTGACCCCGAGATAGACACCGTAAGCCGCCGCAATGCCGATGGCGGGCGCCCCGCGTACCCTGAGCGACCGGATAGCCTCCCATACCCGGCCCACCTCAAAGATGTCCAGGAAAAACTCGCGGTGCGGGAGGTAGGTTTGGTCGATGATGCGGATGTGGTCGTCGATCCACTGGATGGACTGCACCACTTCGGGTTTTTTTATGTTGGGGATCATGTCGCTGATTCAGGCTCTTGGATGAAATGACTTGTGGACTTCTTCGAGGAAGGAACGGTCGATATGCGTGTATATTTCCGTGGTGAGAATGGATACGTGTCCGAGCATCTCCTGAACGGCGCGCAGGTCGGCACCGCCTTCCAGAAGATGCGTGGCAAACGAATGGCGGAGCGTGTGCGGATGGATCTGTTTCTTCAGTCCGGCCTGACGGGCCGCGCCGGTGACGATGTGCCACAGGCTCATCCGTGTAAGCGGTTTGCCGCGATAGCTCAGGAAGAGCCGGTTTTTGGCATCCGCCACATTCTTCCTGAGAAAAGGCCGCGCATCTTTCAGGTAATCGGCCAGGGCTTTCATGGCCATCCCGCCTACGGGTACCAGGCGCTCCTTGTTCCCCTTGCCGATGATGCGAAGCAGCTGCAGTTCCGTTATCAACTGATCGTTTTCCAGTTCCACGGTTTCCGAGGCGCGCAGACCGGTGGCGTACATCAGTTCCAGCACGGCGGCATCGCGCTTGCCGAGCGGATCGGAGCGGTCCGGCGCCTCAAGAAGCGCAATTACCTCCTGTTGGTCCAGCACTTCCGGCAATCTGCGCCCTTTTCTCGGCAGTTCTATCAGCTCTGCCGGATTGGCCGGACACCAGCGCTCCATCACGGCAAACTGGTGGAAGCCCCGGATCGAAGAAATGTTCCGCGAAATGGTGCTCACGGACAGGTTCATTGCCAGCAGTTCTTTCAGAAAGTTCTCAATATGCTCCAGGGTGATGCCTGCCATGTCCGGCATGCCGATATCCCTGCCAATAAAGTCAAGGTAGCGGCGCAGGTCGTGCCCGTAGGAATCCAGCGAATTCTGCGACAGCCCCTTTTCAAGTTTCAGAAAGTTGAGGTAGTGCTGCCTTTCGTCATCAAAATAGCTCATCGGGGATCAATGCTTATGGCGTTTCCGGTCCGGTATCTTCATCAGAGGCCTCTTGTTCCTCCTGTCCCGGGTACTTCACGCGTCCATGATACATCCCCTGCAGGATGCGGGTAAACACATCTTTGATAATCTTGAGGTCTTTGAGTGTGAGGGCACAGTTGTTGAGCTGGCCCTCGGCCAGACGGTCGTCAACCATGCGGTTTACAAGGTTTTCCAGCTTCGAATAGGAGTGGTCGGTCATGGACCGGGACGCTGCTTCCACTCCGTCGGCAAGCAGCAGGATTCCGGTTTCCTTGCTGTTTGGGATGGGGCCGTCGTACCGGAAATCCTCCTCCTGTATCTCCTGCTCGTTACCGGATTCATTCATCGCCTTTTCATAGAAAAACCGGATGAGGGATGTGCCGTGATGCGTTTTTATGAAATCGATGATTATTTCAGGCAACTCGACTTCCTTTGCCATTTTCACGCCGGCATCCACATGATTTTTAATGATCAGGGCACTCATGCGCGGCTTGAGCTTGTCGTGGGCATTTCCGCTCATCTGGTTTTCGACAAAATATTGCGGCTTCTCCATTTTGCCGATGTCGTGGTACAGGGCGCCTACGCGGCAAAGCAGGGGATTGGCTCCGATACCTGCCGCACCGGCCTCGGCCAGGTTGGCTACCTGAAGACTGTGATGGAACGTACCCGGAGCTTCGAGCATGAGGCGCTTGAGGATGGGTTTGTTGGTGTCGCTGAGCTCGAGCAGCGTAACGTCGGTGGTGATCCGGAACGCTTTCTCAATGAGCAAAATCAGTGGATATGTCAGCCAGATACCGACAGCGTTGCCGGCAAGGAACGGCAGATTGTCGAAGTAAATGCCCCATCCACCCACCTTGGTAAGCGTAAAACCTAAAAGTACAACGGCATAGGAGAAGAAGATGAGGCCGGGGGTCGTGATGTAGAACTGGCTGCGGTCCTTGACATCACGTACGGAGTAAACACCTATGCTGCAGGCCGTTATGGTGGCCACCACGAATTCAAAGCTGTTGCCGAACATGAGTCCGGCAAGCAGTGCAATGAGCGTGGTGGTCATGAGCCCGACCCGGGAATCGAAAATGATGGTGAGCAGGATGGGCGCGATGGCAAAAGGTACAAGGTAGGGGGAGAGGTCATCGACCCGTGCCACGAAGGCACCGATGCTGTAGACCAGTGCAATGGTCAGGAGAACCAGCAGCAGCATGGGGTTGCGGTCGAAGATGGCACGCCGGTAAAGATAGAGATAGAAGAAAAAAATGAGGAAAACGGCTATCACCAGAATGGTTTCGCCAGTGTATTTGCTCCAGATCTCAATGTCACTGGCCCGCTCGGCACGAGCCCTGGCCAGACTTTGCAGAATAACATGGCGATCGGGAGTGATGATATCACCGCGGCGAATGATGGTCTGTCCGGCAGAAACCGCACCCCTGGTAGTGGAGATACGGTCTATGCGGTCCTGTATCCTCTGTTCCGTGTCCTCTTCACTGTAAACAAGGTTGGGTTCCGCCACCATGTTGAACAGCTGCATGGCGGAGCGGACCAGGTCATCCTCGTATTGTCTGGAAAGCCGCAGTCTTGCGAACTCCCTCGCATCCCTGAGGGTGCGAACAGCTTGGACCGACTCCTCTCTTTCGGTCCGGTCCCGCAGGTCACGTATGGTGATGTCCGCTGTGGTGATGACCTCTTTCGAAGTATTGATTATGCCATCAGAAAACAGTTCGACAAGCAGATTCCTGAGCACATCATGCAGTTCGCTGGCTATGGGTCTGTCTGGACGGTCTTCTGTGGGAGCATAAAGCCGGTCATGGGCATGCAGTGAAAGCAGGGTCTCCCATGCGTTGTCATCCAGGCCAATCTGGGACCGGTGGCGGGTGCGTATGTAATAAAGGCTGTCTTCCAGCGCCTGTTGCCTCGACTCGAGCATCCGCGATTCCTGCCAGTCGGCATACGCTTCAAGTACGGAAGTCAGACTGGTGAAGAGGGTATCCAGTTCCCGGAGCGTTCTGGTTTCCGTTTCGTGCTGCAGGATAAAAATGGGGTTGGTGTGCTGGCGAATCTCGCGCTTCTCTGCCTGGATCTCCTCTTCCTGTTTCAGGATGCTGAAGGTAAACGGAGCAGTGAGATCATCGTCCCGCCAGGGTTCCCCTATACTGTAAGCCATTTCCTGGACCTGTGTCCTGGGGTAGAGGGCTATGATCAGAACGAGAAAGCCAAGGCTGATGACAATCTTGGTGACATTGTTCCTGTTGAAGAATCCGGGGGTATCGTCCTTTTTCATCTTCTCGGTCGTGAAAGGAACGAATGCCTTTTTCTTTCTATGAAGTCCCAGTTTTTCCAGAAAACCCATACGATCGGTCAGAATATGATTTTCAAATTTCCGGCCCGGTTCAGGAACCGGACTGCGGTCGGACTTTTTGCAGGATTGATGATATGGCGTGCGATATGGCTGCTGTTGTGAAGAAAATGGAGACACCTATCAAAGTATACCATGGATACGCGATATTTCCCAAAAATATGATGGCCGCCATCGAAAAGACACATACCAGCAGTGCTATGGTGGCACTGGTCCGGCTGACGTTGGTGTATCGGCCCGTAAAGAATGCCCCCAGCAAGCCGCCATAGGTAAATCCGGCAATGGCGAGGCCCAGTTCAATAACCGGGTTTTCCGTGCTGGTGAACGATATGGCGAACAGGATGAACACAAGGGTCCACATAAGCGTGAAGCCCCGGGAAATAGTCATGGAGTTGGGCAATTCCGACAGTTTCGGGAAGACATCGAAGAGGGTGGATGAGGACAGTGCCGAAAGCGAACTGCTCAGCGTGCTCATGGCGGCGGCGAACAGTCCGGCAATGAGCAGGCCGGCTATGCCGACAGGTATTTCCTCGTTGATGAATTTCAGCAGCACTTCATCGGCCTGGGTCAGGCCCAGCTCGGCAATCGACAAGCCGTTGTAGTAGCCGTAGATCGCCATCCCTACAAAAAGGAAAAGCACGAATTGGATCAGCACGAGAAATCCGCTGGTTACGATGGCCATCCGGGCCTTGCGGAGTTCACCGCAGGCGAGCAGCCGCTGCACCATAAGATGATCGACGCCGTGCGATGCCATCGAAAGGAACATGCCTCCAAAAACAGCTCCAATGATATTGTAGGGCTCGGTGAAAACGAAGGAAAGCGACTCCGGCCATACGATGACACTGAGCTTGTCGGCATCCGCCAGCATAGGTATGAGCGGATCCACAATGTGCGTCCCGGCAAACCATATCACGAAAGCGCCGCCGAATGTGTATACGGCCAGCTGCAGCACATCAATCCAGATAACGGATTTCAGTCCGCCGTAATAGGTATAGGCCAGGGTGAGCGCGGCGATGATGGAGATGGAAACGGGATAATCCAGACCGGTGATCACCTTGATGGGAATGGCCGCTGCGAAGAGCCGCACGCCGTCGGCCAGCAGGCGGGTCACCAGAAAGACAATCGATATAAGCCGTTGGAAGCCGGGACCGAAACGCTCTTTGAAGAACGTATAGGCCGTTTTTTGCTCCCCTTTAAAATAGGATGGCAGGATGAGCCAGGCGACGACAAGCCGGCCGAGAATATAACCGAAAACTATCTGAAGGAAGACGAAGCTTCCCAGGTAGGCGACGGCCGGGATCGAAATGACCGTAAGCATGCTGGTCTCCGTGGCTACCACCGAAAGGGAAACGGCCCACCAGGGAACCTTTCCGTCTGTTTTGAAATAGGATGTGGAGTCGGTAGGCCGCCCGCCCGCCTTGATGCCTATCACAACACAGAGCAGCAAATAAAGAATGATAACCAGAAGGTCAATAAGTGTGAGTCCCATGTGTAATGATATCCGGTAAAGGAGGGCAGTTATGCCAAGAAATAGCTGTCAATCCTGCGGTTTCAGCCGTATGGTCACCCGGCTGTTTCAGAGGCGATGGAGATGCCTTCGGATGTATTGGAGGCAATGGTGAATACATTGTTGAGTTGAGAGATTTCGAGAAGCTTGCGGATGCGATCCGGCACGTTGCAAAGAACGAGGTTGCGGTCCAGGTCGCGGTACAGACGCTGGGCCAGCAGCAGCGCACCCAGACCGCTGGAATCGGCGAAGGCAACAGCGCCAAGATCCAGGATCAGATGTCCGGTATCCCGGGTATTGGCAAGGACGATGAACTGGCTTTTCAGTTCGGGTGCCACTTTGCTGTCGAGCCGCTCCGACTTGAGCGTCATGATGGAGTAATCTTCCTCGGTCTGAATTTCAAATTTCATGTGTTTAAAACTTTGGATTTCTAAGGTCACATAGAATGCCCATGACATTTTTAATCATGCTCATGTGTGTCCGGGACTATGACCGGTCAT
>SL_8KL_010_SEDDRAFT_10002015_pt1 | contig 17509 bp, 13 predicted proteins | sample SodLakKL_010_SED_4_FD_11160 | JGI IMG/M metagenome (IMG submission 11160)
CCCCTATATTTTTGGCGGGATCGGTTATTTCATGTTTGATACAACGACCGGGCACGGCGATGGAAGTCACTGGCATCCGGACGAAACGTCATCCGACCCGGGCACGGCAAGCCCCGAAAACTTTGACCCACCAGAAGATTATAGTGATTTCAGTATAAGCTATTTAATTGGAGGAGGCCTGAAATACCATATCACAGAGTATATCGGAGGAGGTCTGGAATGGGGCCTGCGCTATACCGGCACCGATTACATTGACCATGTGAGGCTGAAAGCCAACCCCAAACAAAACGACTGGTATGCCTTCGCCGGAATCACCATCACCTTCAGATTCAAGGACTCAAGCAGGGCCATCTGCCCCTATTAGCTTAAATTTTCTTAAACTTTGGAGTTTTCCTTTTTTTTGTCGGAACATTTTCTGAAATTTGTGCTCCTTTTTAGAGGTATAATTTATTGATTGATAATGGATCTGAAGCAGCGTATTAACACAGACAGGCTTCCCTGCCATGTGGCCATCATCATGGATGGAAACGGGCGCTGGGCAAAGCAACAGGGCAAAGAACGCATCTTCGGGCACGAAAGCGGCGTGGAGTCCGTGCGGGATACCGTTAAAGCAGCTGCTGAAATTGGTATTCCCTACCTGACGCTTTTCGCTTTTTCCACCGAAAACTGGTGCCGTCCCCATAAAGAGGTGGATACCCTGATGGGGCTGCTGACCAAAGCCATTGACAATGAAACACTCGATCTCCACAAAAACAATGTGAAGCTGCAGGCCATCGGAGATATCGACTCACTGCCTTTTTCCTGCAGAAAACAACTCAGGGAAGCCATTGAGCTGACATCCGGGAATACGGGGCTGACAGTCAACGTTGCCCTCAGTTACAGTGCACGTTGGGAGATTACCAATGCCGCAAAAAAGATCGCACGCAGCGTAGCGGAAAAAAGAATAAATCCTGAAAATATTGACCAGGAGCTTATGGACCAGGCCATGGAGACCGCCCACATTCCCGACCCGGATTTGCTGATCCGCACAAGTGGAGAATTGCGGGTAAGTAACTTTTTACTTTGGCAGCTGGCCTACACCGAATTGTATTTTACACCGGTGCTCTGGCCTGACTTCAGAAAGAAACATTTTTACCAGGCCATCATCGACTACCAGCGCCGCGAAAGGCGTTTCGGGAAGGTTGAATGCCATGCCGATGATGTCAAACAAGTTTGAAATACTATCCAGACAATGCATAGAGTCATCCTTCTGTTCGCTTTAATTTTTTGTCTTTTCCCTGTAACCGTTCATGCTCAGCAGGTTCAGACAGGTGATGAGATCACCATTGACCCGAATAACCCAAGAGAATACCAGATCGGAGGAATATCAGTTACCGGTACGGAGAATATCAACGACAATGTCGTGCTCATGGTTTCCCAGCTTACCGTGGGGCAGCAAATCATGATCCCGGGTGAAGACATCACCAATGCCATCGAGCACCTCTGGCGACAGCGTTTGTTCGAGGATGTGAGTATCGGGATCACTTCTGTTCATGACGATGTGGTTTTTCTCGAAATAGAGCTGAGGGAGCGGCCCAGGCTTTCGCGCTACGAGTTCATCGGTTCCCGGAGTTCAGATGAAGACAAGATCAAAGAAAGGCTGAATCTCACCAGGGGGGACGTGGTGACCGACAACCTCCTGTACCGGGCAAAGACCGTCATAGAGGAGTATTACCAGGAAGAAGGGTATATGACCCCTGAAATTGAGGTTCGCCAAAAGGTGGATACCGCCAGGACAAACCACCTGATCCTGGAGTTTGAGATCGACCGCGGCCGCCGGACACGTATCCGGGAAGTCAATATTTACGGCAACGAAGTACTCAGCGACTGGAGAATCAAGCGGATCATGGAAGACACCCGCGAAAGGAGCCTCCGCTTCCTGTTTTCTTCTTCCAAGCTGGTGCAGGAAGACTTCCGCAAAGACAAGCAGCTTATTATCGAGCGGTACAACGAGCTGGGAAAGCGGGATGCCCGGATCGTCAAAGACACATTTTACTTTGTGGATGACAACCGCATCGAAATAGACCTGCACATCGAAGAGGGACCGACCTATTACTTCAGGGATATTAACTGGGTGGGCAATACCGTTTACCCGGACGAGGCCCTGAACGAGATACTGCGGATCAGCCCCGGCGATGAATATAACCAGACGAAACTGGAAAGAAACCTTTTTATGAATATGGAACAGGGGGATGTCAGCTCACTCTACCTGGACATTGGTTACCTGTTTTTCCAGCTCGATCCGGTTGAGGTCGCCGTGGAGAATGACTCCATTGACCTGGAGATCCGCATCCATGAAGGTGAGCAGGCAAGGATCAACAGGGTTAGTGTCACGGGCAACACCCGGACCAATGACCACGTGATCATGCGTGAGATCAGGACCCGACCCGGTCAACTTTTCAGCCGTTCAGCAATTATCAGGAGCCAGCGGGAGATCATCCAGCTGGGGTATTTCGACCAGGAGTCCATTGAGGTCAATCCAATACCCAATCCGCAGGACAATACGGTAGATATCGAATACATTGTGGAGGAGACTTCTTCCGACCAGATCGAATTATCGGGCGGTTGGGGAGCAAACCGCATCATCGGAACGGTGGGTATCTCCTTCAACAACTTTTCTACCCGGAATATTTTCAACCGTGATGCCTGGCGGCCACTGCCGACCGGGGACGGACAAACGCTGTCACTCAGGGCACAGACTTACGGAAGGGGTTATATCTCGTACAGTGCTTCATTCGTTGAGCCATGGCTCGGCGGAGAGCAACCCAACGCACTGAGTCTGTCTTTTTACCAGACCACACACCGCCGCAACCTGGCAAAAAGCCATCCCGACTATGGTTATTATTCCATACTGGGCGCTTCAGTGGGGCTTGCAAGGAGGCTGACACTGCCTGACGACTATTTCTACCTCAGGCAGTCTGTGAATTACCAGCATTATGACATCATGAACAGCCCGATCCGTTTTATCTTTGACAACGGGCAGTCGCACAACCTAAGCTACAATGCGGAGTTCGGCCGGAACTCGAAAGATGCCCAGCTCTTCCCGCGTTCAGGTTCTGAAGTATCGCTGTCATTGCAGGTTACACCACCCTATTCCCTCATCACCGGTGAAGATTTCCAGGGTGCCGATCCGCAGGACAAATATCGCTGGCTGGAGTACCATAAATGGAAAATGAAAACGGATTACTTCACCCCCATTGTAGGCGATCTGATTGTGGCCGCCAGGATGCGCTTCGGCTTTCTTGGTTATTTTAACTCAGACATCGGCTATCCGCCCTTTGAAAGATTCTACCTGGGTGGCGACGGGCTGACCGGCTGGGAAATTGACGGCCGCGAAGTGATCGCCATGCGTGGTTATGAGAATTACTCCCTCACACCCACCGATGCACGGGGTGAGTTTGTCGGGGCAAATGCCTATAATAAATATACGGTTGAACTGCGCTACCCCGTATCACTTAACCCCATGGCAACCATCTATGCACTGGCCTTTGTGGAAGGGGGTAATGCCTATTCAGACCTCCGTTCTTTCAATCCGTTCGACATCAAACGTTCTGCAGGTGTGGGAGTCAGGGTATTCCTGCCCATGTTCGGCCTGCTTGGCATCGACTACGGATATGGCTTTGATGAAATACCCGGACGGCCCGGTGACTCTGGTGGACAGTTCCACTTTTCCATCGGCCAGGATATCAACTAACAACCAGTTGTTCTACCTTAACCCAATCATTCAGGAGGATCCCTTATGAACAAAAAACTGATGCTTACCCTGCTGGTGGCAATCATGGCCACCACAGCATGGGGACAAAGATTCGCTTACGTAGACACAGAATACATCCTTGACAACATCCCGGAATACCAGGCGGCCGAAAGAGAGATTGAACAACTTTCCGTTGAATGGCAGGCCGAGCTGGAAGACATGTTCGCCCGGGTGGACAGGCTTTACCGGGAATACCAGGCTGAAGCACCCCTGCTACCCGATGACATGAAACAGGAAAGAGAGGATGAGATCATCCGGCTTGAACAGGAAGCCAAAGAACTGCAGATGCAACGTTTCGGCCGGGAAGGAGAGCTCTTCCGCAAAAGGGAGGAGTTGCTCGAACCCATCCAGGACAGGGTGTACAATGCCGTTGAGGAGATTGCTTCACGCGGAAACTATGCCGTGATATTTGACAGGGCCGGAGGGGTGTCAATGATTTACACTGATGTGCGCTACGACCTGAGCGACGATGTGCTTCAGCGCCTGGGTTACAGGAACTGATCCCCTACTTACCAAGCAAACGCTTGATCTCATTGAGTTTCATCAGGGCCTCTACCGGGGTCAGGGTGTTCACATCCGTATTCAGAATATCTTCCTTGATCTGTAAAAGCAGGGGGTCATCCAGCTGGAAAAAACTCAGCTGATAATCGTCCTGTTTTTTTTGTCCGGATGACCGTGGAGTTGCCTTACCGGTCAGTTCGTCGTGGCTGTGGTATTGTTCTAGCCGGGAAAGGATGGCATTGGCCCGCTCGAGCACGGGTTTGGGCATCCCCGCCATACGGGCCACATGAATCCCGAAAGAGTGTTCACTTCCCCCGGGAACCAGCTTTCGCAAAAAGATCACCTTATTGTGCACCTCTTTGACAGACACATTATAATTCCTGATCCTGGAGAAGGATGCAGCCATCTCATTGAGTTCGTGATAGTGAGTGGCAAACAGGGTTTTGGCCCTGAACATAGGGTGCTCGTGCAAAAATTCTGCAATGGCCCAGGCAATACTGATCCCGTCATAAGTACTTGTACCCCGCCCGATCTCGTCCAGCAGTATCAGGCTTCGGTCCGATATGTTATTCAGAATGCTGGCCGTTTCGTTCATCTCCACCATGAAGGTGGACTCTCCCGAAGAAATGTTGTCAGATGCGCCCACCCGGGTGAATATCTTATCCACCAGCCCGATTGATGCATCTTCGGCCGGCACGAATGATCCCATCTGGGCCATCAGCACAATCAGACCGGTCTGCCTAAGCAGCGCTGATTTCCCAGACATATTGGGTCCGGTAATGATGATGATCTGCTGATTTTCATTGTCGAGCAATACGTCATTGGCCACATATTCCTCACCCGGCGGAAGCTGCTGCTCGATCACCGGGTGACGCCCGCCTTTGATGTCCAGCACATATGAATCGTTGATGTGCGGCCGCACATAATTGTTCCGCCGGGCCACCAGGGCAAAACAGGACAGGCAATCCAGCTTTGCAATCACCTGGGCATTCTGCTGTATGGGTGCCACATAACGGGCGACCTCCTCCACCAACTCCTCAAACAGGCGAATTTCAAGGTTCAGGATCCGCTCTTCCGCACTCAGGATCTTTTCTTCATACTCCTTCAGTTCAGGGGTAATATAGCGTTCCGAATTGGTCAGGGTCTGCTTTCGGTGCCAGTCGTCCGGCACCTTGTCTTTGTGGGTATTGGTCACCTCGAGGTAATAGCCAAATACCTGGTTGAATGATATTTTGATGGATGGAATGCCGGTACGCGCAATTTCACGCTGCCTCAGCGAGGCCAGGTAGTCCTTACCTGAAAAAGCAATGTGCCGCAATTCATCCAGTTCCTCCGATACACCGTCGGCGATCATGTTCCCTTTGGCAGCAACGGCCGAAGGTTCCTCCAGCAGTTCGCGGGCAATGCGGTCCCTGATTTCCGGGCATGGATCAAGTTGTCTGGCGGAGGCCTGAAGTGATTCTGAATCATTTTCCAGGCAAAGATCACGGATGGCCTCAGTGGCCACAAGTGCTTTCTGGATCTGTCTGAGTTCCCTTGGGTTGATCTTCCCAACAGCAACCCTGGAGATCAGCCGCTCCAGGTCACCAACCCCACGCAGATCAGCGCCAAGTTTCTCCAGCAACTCCTGGTTTTGCAGAAGATGCTCCACCACATCATGCCGCTCCCTGATCTGCGGTCGCTCTTTGAGGGGCAACAATATCCAGCGCTTCAGCAACCGGCTGCCCATGGGGGAAACTGTGTGATCAAGCACATCTTTCAGCGTGGTGGCATCCTCATTGATGGATTCCATGATTTCCAGGTTGCGGATGGTAAACTTGTCCAGCCACACATACCGGCTTTTGTCAATGCGGCTGATCTTGTTGATATGCCCCAGCTCATCATGCCGGGTATCCGACAAATACTGCATCACCGCCCCGGAGGCAATGATCCCCTCGCTGAGATCCTCAATCCCGAAACCTTTAAAGGAGGCCGTTCCAAAATGCTTCAAAAGCAGGTCATCGGCAAAGTCACGCGTAAAGGCCCAGTCGTCCAGAGTGCTGATATAGTATTTACCCGGGAAGCGGGTCTGCATAAGTTGCTTGTGCTTTTTCTGGATCACCACTTCACTGGGGCGCAGACTCTGAAGCAGCTTATCAATGTACTCCCTGTCGCCCTGATCGGTTAAAAACTCACCGGTAGACACATCCAGAAAGGCAATACCGGTATGCCCCTCAGAAATATGCAGGGCAGCAAGGAAATTGTTCTCCTTGTGATTCAATACTTTATCGCTGAAGGCAATACCCGGGGTCACCAGTTCTGTAACCCCCCTTTTAACGATCTTTTTTGCTTGTTTGGGATCCTCCAGCTGATCGCACACCGCCACCCGCTGGCCGGCACGAACCAGTTTAGGCAGGTAATTATCCAGGGCATGATACGGAAAGCCCGCAAGCTCCACGTATGATGCCGCCCCGTTGGCCCGCCGGGTAAGGACAATGCCCAGGATTTCCGCCGTTTTCACCGCATCCTCCCCGAATGTTTCATAAAAGTCTCCCACCCTGAACAACAGCAGTGCATCGGGATGCTTAGCCTTGATGCCGTAATACTGCTTCATCAAGGGGGTTTCAACGTTCTGATCTTTAGGTTTTGCCAAGGTACAACGGGTTTATTTCAGACAAAAATACGAAATTAAGAAGAGTTAACTACCTGTCATAATCTATGTTAAAACCGTGCCAACCAGGGTTAAATTATTTGGCCGGTTCGCACCAATGCCTTAGTTTTGTTACCCAATAGGTTACAACCTAATTATTTACAAACCAACAAATAGCTATTATGCGTTTTATCAAAAAGAATCAAGTTTTTTCCATTCTGGCCCTGGCCTTCATCGTATTGTTCTCCACACCTTTGAAAGCGAATCCGGGTGGATTTACCGATGAGGAGCTGGAAAAGTTTGCCGGAGCGGTAATGCAGGTAATGACCATTCAGCAGGAAGGACAAGGTGAGATGATCGGAATTATCGAAGAACACGGAATGACCGTAGAACGCTTCAATGAGATCATGATGCAGGCTCAGGAGATGCCTCTGGAACAGGTTGAAGCCACGGAAGAAGAAAAAGAAACATATTTGGAAGTAATCGAAAAGATCGACGAAATCCAGATAGGACTGGAGGAAGAACTGGTCGAAGCCATTGAAGAAGAGGGCCTCAGCATTGAGAAATACGAGGAAATCATGCAGGAATACCAGCAAAATCCTGAATTGCAGCAACTGATACAGCAAATGTTGCAGTAATTGTTGCAATAATTGTTGCAATAATTGGAAAATCTGAAGCATAAAAAAAGCCGCCTTGTAAAACAGGGCGGCTTTTTTTATTTCATCCCACCATAGGAGATCAGAAACAACTCAGGAGATCAGAAACAACGGTTTGTCGATAAAGGATTCATACACCGGCCTTAGCCGCTTGGTATTGTAATGCTTTTCCACATCCACAACCTTGTTGGTACTCGTAACAATATCCACCGGAATATTGTCATACCGCCCGTTTTTCAGAATAACCAGGCGCCCGTGTATCCCCTTCAGAATCAAATCCAGGGCCAGGTTACCGTAAGCCATGGGCACAATGCTGTCAATGGCGTCCGGATCTCCCGAGCGGACCAGATATCCCAGGTACTGGTTGATGGTTTCCACGCGCTTCCCTTTGTTATATTTCGGACTCAGCTCCTTGATCCTGGCAGACACTGCATCACCGATACCCCCCAGCTTGGCATGTCCGTACATGTCCTTCTCTCCGCTCTGAAACATCATGTCTACCCCGTCAAATGTCGCTCCTTCTGATACAAGCACCACGGAATAATTACTGGGGTTCTTCTCACGGTCTTCCAGCAGCAGCTGGGTCAGGTGTTCAACGTTAAAAGAGTATTCCGGAATAACACAACGGTTGGCAGCTCCGGCCATGGTAGGGAGCAGCGAGGTAAAGCCCGCGTACCTGCCGAACACCTCCATCACCAATATTCTCTCGTGTGAACCGGCGGAGGTTCGCAGAAGATTGGCAAGGTGGATGGTCCGGGTCACGCAGGTACTGAACCCGATGCAGTAGTCCGTTCCGGGCACGTCATTGTCCATGGTTTTGGGAATGGCCACCACCTTCACCCCTTCCTGGTACATCCGCACTCCGTAACTGAGGGTATCGTCACCCCCGATGGGAATCAGGTAGTCAATGCCCAGATAGTCTATGTTTTTCAAAACCTCCGGTGTGAGGTCATTGATCTCATCATTGTATTTTTCTTTAAGATGTTCGGGCACATGTTTCTGGGGCACGTGGCTGGGCCGCGTCCTGGAGGTATGCAGGAAAGTCCCCCCGGTACGCCCGGCCTTGTTCACAATGTATTCAGATAGTTCGGTGAAATTTTCATGATTGTCGGCATCTTTTTCACGCCTGAGCTCCAACAGCCCGGCCCAACCGCGTCGAATCCCGAGAACACGGTAGCCCTCGCGCAGTGCACGGATTGTGATGGCGCGAATGGCGGGGTTCAGCCCCGGCACATCTCCTCCTCCGGTAAGGATTCCAATGGTTCCTTTTGTTCCTTCCTTCATATTATTGTGATTTTATGGTGAATAACATGTGATCACTGCTAACAGGCACACCAGATCCGGCTGCTTCTGACCCTGCCGTTCATGTAAACAATTCTGCCGGACATACTTCGCTCCGGGGGTGGCAGAATATAAAGTTAAGAATTTCTCGTAAACCTTATACAGGAGTGGTTTCATTTCATCAACACGGTTGCAATTGATCAATTTATATGATAGGTTTGTTATATTGTGGCCGGGTCCCCCCTGCTTTGCCGGGATTCCGCTAAGGCAGGCAGCCGGAGGAAGCAGGGACCGACGGGCTGATGGCCACGCTGCGGAACAGTTGTGGACCGGCTGCGGATCACTTGTGGACCGGCTGCCGAACAGTTGTGAGCTGGCTGCGGACCGCACATTGACCGGTTGTTTGGCAGGAATCTTAATCCCTGGCAGGGGATTGAATGCATGCTTTTGACTTCGATTGAACAACAATATTAACAACAGAAAAAAACTACAATGGAAAACTTTGTGATTTACAATCCCGTAAAAGTGCATTTCGGAAAAGATGTGGTAAGCAAACTGGGAAAAGCTGCAACCCCGCTGGGCAAAAAAGCCCTGCTGGTTTACGGTAAAGGATCCGTAAAGCGCAATGGGGCTTATGACCAAACCGTGGCGGCATTGCGCGAGGGGGGTGTGGAGATCGTGGAATTTGACGGCATCAAATCCAACCCGGTGATTGAGGATGTGGATAAGGCTGCAGCACTGGGTCGCTCTGAAAATGTGGATATGGTGGTGGCCGTTGGCGGAGGCAGTGTGATCGACAGCGCCAAGTACATCGCCATCAGCATCCCGGTCGATCATTCCGGATGGGAGTTTGCCATTGGGGACAAAAAGCCTTCGGAGGCCCTGCCGCTGATCGCCGTGCTGACACTGGCCGCCACAGGCACGGAAATGAATGCTGTGGCAGTGGTGCAGAGTGACAAAGAAAAGAAGAAGGTGGGCAACGGTCATCCGCTGATGTTCCCGAAACACAGCTTTCTGGACCCGTCGTTTACCCGGAGCGTACCCGAAAACTATACGGCCTACGGCGTTGTTGACCTGGTTGCGCACGCCCTGGAAGGATGGTTCGGTGACGGGGACGCCACACTGACCGACAAATTCATCCTTTCCATCATCCGGGAAGCCATGGAATATGGCCCGGCACTGATGAAAGACCCGGAGAACTACCAGCTGCGGGCAAAAATCATGTTTGCCGCCACCATGGCGCTGAATGGCCTCACGGCCCAGGGCAAGAAATCGGGCGACTGGGGAACCCACGGCATCGGCCATGCCATGAGTGTACTTTGGGACATCCCCCACGGGGCCAGTCTTTCCATCGCATTTCCTGCCTGGATGAAACTTCAAAAGGAACGAATCCCGGAGAGGCTCATTAAGCTTGGAGAAGGATTGTTCGGCATCAGTGATCCGGATGAGACCATCCGCCGGCTTGAGGAATTCTTTTCCTCACTGAATAGTCCGCTGAAAATCTCCGATATGGATGCGCCAACCGGTCCGGCCGCAAAAGAAGAACTCCTGGAGGTAATGCGCATCAACAAAGTGAGTGGTTTCTGCCATGAACTTTCCGAAGAAGACCACCGTGTACTGGTTGATTCGATGATGTAAACAAATCTCTCACTGGCTTGTTTATTGTCAGTATGCAATAAGCAATATATCATGAGATTTAAATTATTAATCCTGACATTGGGACTGTGGCTATATGCGCTGCCATCTCACGGGAATACTCACACTAATACAGACAAGGACATGATCAATCACAAAGAAGCAGGGCTATCCAATATGTCTCAGGCAACCTTTGGCGGTGGTTGTTTCTGGTGTATCGACGCCGTATTTTCCAGGATAAAAGGCGTACAAAAAGCCATACCCGGATATGCCGGCGGACATACCGCCAACCCATCTTACCGGGAGGTATCTATGGGCAATACAGGACATGCCGAAGTAATTCAGGTAACCTTTGACGCTGACCAGGTTTCATACCTGCAGTTGCTTGAGGTGTTTTTCCGGATTCATGACCCCACCACCCTGAACCGCCAGGGTGCGGACATCGGGCCACAATATCGTTCTGTCATCTTATATCATGATGACGAACAACGTCAGACCGCTGAAAAAGTAAAAGAAACGCTGGAAGCGGAGAAAATCTGGGACGACCCGGTAGTTACGGAAATTGTGCCACTTGACACCTTTTATGAGGCCGAAGAGGAACATCAGGACTACTTTGAGAAGAACCCCGATCGGGCCTATTGCCAGATGGTGATTCTTCCCAAAGTAGAAAAGTTTAAAAGTATGTTCAACGATCTTCTGGATTCCGGGCAGTAGCCCTGCCCGGGAAACCGGAAATCTGACTGCCCTCAACAACCAGACGGAGTTGCGAAGGACGGATGGGGTAACAAAACCGGCCTGATTTTCCAGAGGCAGACAGAAAAGAGGGAGGAAAGTCCTTATCCAGACCCCGGGTTCATCACGGACTGAACACTTTACGCGGGATGCGCTCATCGCGCTGTGCAACGTGATAGACAATGCTGGCCATGACCACGGCAGCCTGCATCATGTCGCCCAGTTCCATCCGCTCAAATGTATCCATATTGGTGTGATAACCCCTTCCGTAATCAAGGCGGTCCTGCATCATATTGAACCCGGGCAGCCCGGCCCTGTCAAAAGCCACATGATCGGTGCTTCCGGCATTTCTCAGTGTAGCGGTGGTGGCTCCCAGATCATGAAAAGGTTCCAGGAGGTCTTCAAAAATGGGACGGGCTTCATCATTGCCCATCAGCCAGATGCCCCGCAGGCGTCCTGAACCGTTATCTATATTGAAATACGCAGAGAGTTTGTCATAATCCTCTTTTTTCCCGGTCTCCTGGTCGTAGTAATGCTCTGAAATGTACCCCCTTGATCCGAAGAGACCTTGTTCCTCAGCACCCCACAGCCCAATACGGATGGTGCGCCTGGGTTCCACTTCGAGTTCTTTTAAAATGCGCATCACCTCCATCATGATGGCCACACCGGCAGCATTGTCATTGGCCCCGGTACCCACGTGCCATGAATCCAGATGGCCCCCGATCAGCACCACCTCATCCCTGAGCCGGCGATCGGTTCCGGGAATTTCAGCCAATACGTTATACCCTTTGGTATCGTCATCCAAAAAGCGGTTTTCCACCTCAAGATCAATTGACACATCAATGCCGGCCTCCAGCAACCTGACGATCCTGGCATAATGTTCAAAGGTCATGTCCACCTGGGCAATGCCCGGCTCCTGCCCCTCTGACAGCCTGGATCCGCCTGAGCGGACAGCTCCGAAAGTGCCGGAAGGACGCAATACAGCAGCGACCCCTTCTTCTTCAAAAAACGCATTGAGCATCTGGTTGAATGCACGACGTTCTGCCCAGTCTGAACGCCCGCCTCCGGCCACATCCCCGTAATTCGGGCCCCGAACCTCGGGAAGTTCGGCAATACGCTCCAGGTCTTCGTCTGAATACCTGCTGGCAAGGGGATTAAACGAAAGGGAGGGCTCGGAGGTCACGGGTGTAACCACCACCTTACCCTGCAACTGCCCACGGTATTGGTCAAAGTCTTCTTCTGATTGAATATCCACCAGCACCGGTGCCCCGGATACGAGTCCGCCGGTACCCCTGGTCCATGCCCTCGGCACACCTATAAGTGACTGATAATAAGGCTCAGTCATGGCTGCATAGAATTTGGTATTGTCCCAGCCACGGCCAAACTCTCCCCATGGAGCAATTTCCACATTCTCAAGCCCCCATTCCTCCATCTGCTGGCTGGTCCATTCATAGGCACGGGTGAGGTTGGTGGATCCCGACAAGCGCGGACCGATCACATCAGTCAGGTGAAATGAGATGTCACGGATTGAAGAGTTCCGCAATCCCTCGTGCTTGATCTTCTGCACCATCTCAAGGTCAACAGGCTCCTTCTGGGCCTGCAAAACAAAAGGAAACAAGATTACCAGGAAAGCCTGGCACATCAGTCGGTAATAGTACATCTTGGAAGTTGTTTAAGTAAGTAGATTGGTTATATGAAACTATGTCATATGGATAAGTTCGCCCTAAAAATAAAGGAAATGAAGATTGGACGAACCATCATCAGCAAAAAAATACACTATTTTGCCATAAGGTATTTTTTTATGGACGAAAGGATGTTTTGGATGGGTGTATCAACCCCCCTGAAGCCCGACAGGAGATGAAGCCCATAAGAAAAAGCTACCCGGTTTTCAGGATACCAAATTTTGACAAACACTGACAGGAGAAGCCAAAGGTTTATTGAAGCCTGTCGTTGTGGTGAAACTCATCAAATTCCCTTTGTTTTTGACGGGTCCTGCCCGGCAGTTCAAGGATCCAGGTGACGAGGGTAAGAATAATCCCGAACCAAAGTGCCCACCAGAAATTGGCCACCATAAACCCTGGCACCAGGTAAGCGGCCAGCTGGATAATAAAAGCATTGATCACCAGCAAAAAAAGCCCGAGGCTCATGACGGTGACGGGTATGGTCAGGATGATCAGGATCGGTTTGAGTAGTGCATTCAACACCCCAAGAACAAAGGCCACCACAATGGCCGTGGTAAAACTTTCAACCTCCACGCCGCCAATCAGGTAAGAGGCAATGACCACCGCGAAGGTGGAAACCAACACTTTTCCCAGAAAACCCATGATATTAAAACTGCGATCTTTTTGAATATTCATAATATGACATATTGATACCTGCAAGATAAGCATTTCACGGCTACTTCCAAAAACCATTGGCAGCCATCCATTTCCCTGGCACGTGAGAACCAAAAAGACCTGAACCGAATAGCTGGTTCAGCTGACATGTGCAGGTAGTCCATCTGATTGGCACTTTCCTTTTATTTGGGTTGCACCTGTTTTTCCATGTAGGAGATGATGGCATCTGTGGCTCCGTGTTTACTTTCCACATAACCCCGGCAGATCTCGCCGGTTTCCCGGAGCCTGGAGGGCTTACCGGGCTTATCGACGTCAGCGGTCAGTTCGGCAACTTTTTCGCGAAGCTGCGCTTCATCGTGCACACAGAACGCCCCCTTTTTTGCCACCAGGTCCCTGGCCTCGGCGAATTTGTGGTAGTTCGGCCCGAACAGCACAGGTAATCCAAAAGCTGCAGCCTCCAGGATATTGTGGATCCCCTGACCAAAACCCCCGCCAATGAAAGCCAGCTGCCCGTATTGATACAGTCGGGACAACATTCCGATCCGGTCAATCACCAGGACTTTTGCATCCGTAAGGACTTTTGCATCCGCGGAAGCTGACTCAGTATATTCAGAATACTTCAACGCCCCCGTCCCCAGTGAACCCATCAGGCGGTCAATCCTTTCACTGTGCACTTCGTGCGGGGCAATGATGAATTTCATGTTCAGTTCGTTGTCGTGCAGTGCGCTGCCGCGGATCAATGAACCCACAAGGGCCTCATCTGCAGGCCAGGTACTGCCTGCCACCATCACGAATTTCCCTTCTGCAAAACGGGCGATATCCGTGAAGCTCCCGGGCTTACGGCTGAGCTGGTAAACCCGGTCAAAGCGGGTGTCGCCGCTCACCTCAGCCTGCTCAATTCCATGACGTACCAATAGCTTTTGTGAAGCCTCATCCTGGACAAAAAACCGGGTCACATGTTTCAGCTGCTTCCTGAACCATCCCCCGTAAGGGCGAAAAAAAAGTTGATTTTCGCGAAAGATCGCGGAGATGACAAACGTTGGAATACTGCGGCGGGCCAGGCCGGCCAGGTAATTGAACCAGAACTCGTATTTTACGAATACAGCCATTTCGGGCCGCCATATGTTCAGGAATGATTCCACGTTGGATGGGGTATCCGCAGGGAGGTAAAATACATGGTCGGCTCCTGCATAATTTTTTCTGATCTCGTAGCCGCTGGGTGAGAAAAAAGTAAGCAATATACGCCAGCCGGGATGCCGTTCACGGAAGCGCTCCAGAACCGGACGTCCCTGTTCAAACTCCCCCAGGGAGGCACAATGGAACCAGATCGTCGGGCTACCGGCCGGGGATGGTTCCGGGCCCTGTTTGTGGTTGCTGTGACGGTTTTGCTGACCCTGACTGTTGCTGGTGCGGTTGTGCTGACCCTGACTGTGGTGGCCGTCCCCCCGACTGTCGCTGCCGTGGTAGCCTTTCTGACCCCCGCTGTGGCGGCCGTCATCCTGACTTGTTCCGCCGTGGCTTTCAACCTCACCGGCAGCTTCCTGCATCTTTTGCAGTATCCCTTTGCGCCCGCTCAACCATTGCCTGGCCTTGGCCGAAAACAACGACGCGATCCGTATCAGTAACAGATACAGATACAGGGAGAGATTGTATAAAATGCGCATATTTTTTGGAATTGCCCGTCAAAGATAAGGAAAGTTTAGTCGCTGAAAAAGTTGCGCTGAGGGTTTGACGGGGAGCGATAATTTTTATCTTTGTGGCCGCAGGTTAATGATAAGCATACTCAAATCCTGATACTATAAAGATATTATGGAAAAAATTCAAATGGTCGACCTGAAGCGGCAGTACGAAAAGATCCGGCCGGAAGTTGACAAGGCTGTGCTGGAAGTCATCCGCTCCACCAAGTATATCAACGGGCCTGAAGTACAAGCTTTCCGGGAAGAGCTGGAAAACTACCTGGGGGTAAAACATGTGGTGCCCTGCGGCAATGGCACTGACGCCCTCCAGGTGGCCATGATGGCCCTTGACCTCAAACCCGGGGATGAAGTGATCACCACTTCTTTTACTTTTGTGGCCACCGTGGAGGTGATAGCACTACTCGGGCTCACACCAGTACTCGTGGATGTAGATCCCGATACTTTCAACATGGATCCGGAGGCCTTCCGTAAGGCCATCACACCGAAAACCAAAGCAGTGGTACCTGTGCATCTTTTCGGGCAGAGCGTTAATATGGACCCGGTCCTTGACATTGCCCGTGAACATGGCCTGTATATTATTGAAGACAATGCCCAGGCCATCGGGTCAGACTATATTTTCCCTGACAGGAGCAAACAAAAAACCGGAACCATCGGTCACATCGGGTGCACCTCCTTTTTCCCTTCAAAAAACCTGGGTTGTTACGGAGATGGGGGAGCCCTGTTCACCAATGACGACGAGCTGGCAAAAAAGCTGAGGGTGATTGTGAATCACGGAATGGAAACCCGTTATTACCACGACAGCGTGGGGGTGAACTCCAGGCTGGACAGCATTCAGGCAGCCATCCTGCGCATCAAGCTCCGTCACCTGGACGAATATGCAGCAGCCAGGAGAAAGGCGGCAGATTATTATGATGCAGCTTTCAAAGATCATCCGGGGCTGATCACGCCAGAACGAAGCCGGTTTTCCACCCATGTGTTTCACCAGTATACCCTGAAAACGATGGGGATTGACCGTTTTGCACTGCAGGAATACCTTAAGGGAAAAGAGGTTCCGGCCATGGTTTACTACCCGGTGCCCATGCACATGCAAAAGGCTTATGACGACCCGCGATACAAAGAAGGAGATTTTCCGGTAACGGAAGAGCTGAGCAGGCAGGTAATTTCCCTGCCCATGCATACCGAACTGGATGATGAACAGCTGGCGTATATTACCGAAAATGTATTGTCGTTCTTTAAAGAAAAGGCATGAGTACAGATAATCCGCAACAAGACTATTTCAGCCATGAAACTGCCGTAATTGACCCAGGCTGCAAAATCGGCAAAGGAACCAAAATATGGCATTTTTCACACATCATGACCGATTGTGAGATCGGGGAAGGCTGTAACTTCGGACAAAACGTAGTGGTGTCGCCCGGGGTAAAACTGGGCAACAACGTCAAGGTACAGAACAATGTGTCCATCTACACCGGGGTTGTTTGTGAAGATGATGTTTTCCTGGGGCCATCCATGGTTTTTACCAACATTGTGAATCCACGCAGCGCCGTCGTACGCCGCAATGAATATGTAACGACCATGGTACGGCGCGGAGCCACCATCGGAGCCAATGCCACGGTGGTATGCGGCATTGAGATCGGGCAGTTTGCCTTTATCGGGGCCGGCGCAGTGGTCACAAAAAACGTGGCACCTTATGCACTCGTGGTGGGCAACCCGGCCAGACATGCCGGCTGGATGAGCGAATACGGCCACCGGCTGTATTTCGATACCGATGGTCTGGCAATCTGCCCTGAAAGCAAGGAGCAATACAGGCTGGACCAGGGTAAAGTCAGGAAGGTGTAGGGTTGGTTGTTGGTTGTTAGTTGTTGGTTGTTGGTTCTCATGGGATGAGGGTTGGGGAAGCTGCCTAGGGTTCCGGAAACGGGCCGGGCGGTTGTTGGTTGGTTTGATCCCGAAGGGGTCCCACGTTACTGGAAGTTGCACATGTATAACAAATATATAGGTTACATTATGTACGAAAAATTAATCGCAAAAGAGGCAGTTTTATCAGTAGTTGGCCTGGGGTATGTGGGTCTTCCCCTTGCGCTGGAATTCGCAAAAAAGACAAAAGTGATCGGTTTTGATATCAAGGAAGACCGTGTGGAAATGATGCGCAATCATGAGGACCCCAGCAGGGAACTGCCGGCCGAAGCCTTTGAAGGATGCGACATCACCTTCACCTCCGACCCGGCTGACCTGGCCGGGGCAAACTTTCA
>SL_8KL_010_SEDDRAFT_10002016_pt1 | contig 17509 bp, 13 predicted proteins | sample SodLakKL_010_SED_4_FD_11160 | JGI IMG/M metagenome (IMG submission 11160)
AATCATCATACCTTCGCGGTCAGTAAACCCATCTGCGATCATCCCACGTAACTGGAGCCCGTTAGGATGCCGTGTTACCCTATACCCCCAAGGGGGCACACGCAGATAGTATCACTATCCCTTATTAGATTTTTTGGATGTTCGTCTTCCATACATTTCATCCTCACTTAGAATTAATAGTGTTTAAAATAGGTTGATAAAGAAGTCCTATTATCCATAGTATAGTCAATGACCCGACTTTTTGTACTAATTGAGGGTCTTTGACTAGCAGTGGATGTTGAAACTTTGGTTTAAAAAGTTTCAGCTTCCACTATAGTTCCGATTTTAGTTCGTCCTTGATCGTTTCTTTTGATAGATTGCTAAAGCAATAGCCAACCCGAGTATCAATAGAGCCAAAGTAAATACAGGTATGCCCCTGATCTTATCTATGATATTCTCTTCTTCCTCTTTGAAGTTGGCTGTGATCTCCATATCACTATCCATCGTTATGTTTATCTCTTCTTCGCTTCTAGTGTAGTCACCACTCCATTCCTCGAAGTACCAACCTTCTTCGGACTCTGCTTTGAGTTCGACTTCTTCGCTCTCCTCATACATCCCTTCGTAAAGCCGGTCCGTTACTTCTTGACCATTGACTTCAACTCTTCCTTCTCCTTCCACAATTATCTTCAATCTACACCATTCCCAGCTCAAGAATGGATAACCGCGGTTGATTTCTTCGTCCTCATCTATATCCCAAATTTCCTCATAACTTTCATCATCATTTGGGTTATCAACAAAATCCCAAGTCTCTTCTAGGCCTTCAGTATCTTTATCCGTATAAGTTGCAATGTCCTTCATCTCAGCAGTAGTCTTGCCTGTTCCTCCATCGCTTGTATCTATTCCTGATGTCTCAATATCCCAAAAAGAATCGGAAACGGTGCCAGTGTTATCTACTACGAGGCCGCCTACATCTTCTTCTCCGATCACTTCACCTGTTGCATACGATTTTTCAACAACCGCGGTGCCTCTGTTTCTTCCTAAAAGACCTCCTATATTTTCCTCTCCGCTTACATCACCGGTTGCATATGAGTTCTCTATCGTGCCGCCGTACCAATTATTCCCCACGAGTCCACCAATATGTGACTCTCCACTTACACACCCTGCCGAATAAGAAGCTGATACTGTTCCATCAACAATCCTTCCAACTAGTCCTCCAATATGTGACTCTCCGCTAACACTCCCTGTTGAATAAGATGCAGAAACATTTCCCTCAACAACCCTTCCAACGAGTCCGCCTAGATCACTGTTCCCTTTAACTTCAACCATACCATATGAATTGGACAAATTACCGCTGTTAGTACCTGCTAGCCCACCGGTTTTCTGCCTTCCCCTCACATTTCCTGTAGTGAATGAATTTTCTATGGTACCTGAGTTCGTTCCTACCATACCTCCCACTTTAGAGTCTCCGTTTACCTTTAACTCTGTTAACCCCACGTCATTGACGATCCCACAATCATCGATGAATCTAAAAAGACCAACTTTGTCAGTATCTGAGCGATTTATGTAAAGATGCTTGATCTGATAGCCATTTCCCTCAAAGATACCCTCAAAACCTTTTTCATCATTCCCTATCGGTGCAAAGCCTTTCTCTTGATTCCAATCTTCGGTTTCAGAAGCATTAATGTGATTCTGAAGAACATATTCATTTTTTAGATCGTTCTTCATCCACTGTAGTTCCCCGGTATTAGAGACCTGATAAGCGCTTTCCTCCTCGTCCCACTCTGGCTTCGGTAGAGAAGTGGTAAATTCCATCAAATTTCCTTTAAACTCTTCTCCGTTAGATATCCCTACCACTTTGTATTCGTAAGCGATGTTATAGTCCAAATTCTCAATTTCTCTTTTAAAACTGAAAGGTTGATCTGTAGTAACCATTTCTGTCTCCGACCATTCAGTCTCCCCGCTTCTTCTATATCTGAAAAACACTTCTACTTCCTCTCGATATATATCAGTTACTTCCCCTTTCAAGGTAGCACTTGAAGGTGTGACGTTCTCGACCGGCCAGGTTAATGTCTCCACGTCCCTATGGGTGGTGAAAGTTAAAGAAAAAGTGGTTTCTTCTTTATCATCTAGTTGGGCTACCGCTTTGTATTCATGGGTCGTGTCTTTGTTCAGGTCCTCTAATTCAACTTCAAATTCCTGAGGTTGGGAAATAGATTTACGTTCTGTACTCAACCAATCTTCTTCTCCTTTTTCCCTGTAGCGAAAGAACACTTCTAACTCGTCTATCTCATCATCTGGCATTTGCATTACTTCCGCCTTCAACTTGGCTTCTTCATTTGTAAGATATCCAACCTCTCTAATACCAAGCCCGGAAACATAATCTACTGCTTTATCTGCATTTATTATACCATGGCCGTATCTAGTGTTTTTTTCTTCCTGGAACAAACTTTCTCCGGCTTCATAATAATCAGCAGAGATCTTGAGAGCCTCGTATATTTCATCTATCGTGATGTCTGAATTCGCTTCAAGCATCAAAGCTGCAGTTCCAGCCACGTGTGGAGTAGCCATAGAAGTTCCCGATAAACTCCTCCATTTTCGCCCCCACTCTTCTTCGATTATAGCTGACTTTACTCCAACGCCCGGTGCCGCAAAATCCGGTTTGGTATAACTCTTAGGTGTGTCCTCTCTCCCGTCATCAACGATGTCACCACTACTAAATCTAGCTATATTATCATCAGTATCAGAAGCTCCAACAGCGATGTCTTCGTAGATCGATCCAGGAGTTCCTACAGTTCTTTCGCCACGGTTTCCCATCGAGGTTACTGGCACTACACCTGCATTCCTCAAATTTTTGATAGGTTCTTCAAATTCTTCCACGTATTCCTCATAATCACCACCCCATGACATAGATGCAACGTGAGGCCTATAGTCTTCTATAGCGCCTCCATAAACTTCGTTAAGCATTTCTCCGTGTCTGTCGCGAGGTTCTAACTTCCACTCAAGGGTTGCAAGAAGTTGTGAACACACCGGATATTGAGCAGAGTACATACCCACATGCATGAGATCGACTCCAGGAGCTACTCCTATATTTGTTCCGCTGGCATTTCCACCAACCACAGTACCAGAAACGTGAGTACCATGACCAATATGTTGTTCATGAGGAGTAGAATCTTGAACGATCTCTCCAGAACTATCTATCTCTATCCAACCGCCGGGATAATGAGGATCATCCTCATCTACACTCACCAATTTTCCTTCAAGATCGGGATGTTCAATATCCAGACCAGTATCTGATACCGCAACTCTTACATCTGTGCCGTTAAATCCCTCATCCCAGATCTCCCCTCCTTCCCACACTTTTGAGGCATTTATTCTCTCTAGCCCCCAGGTTAAATCATCGGAAGTCTCATCAATTTGGACTTTAGATTGTGGACTTGAATCCTCATCAACTACAAAATTTTGTGAATTACTTTCATGTATCTCGATCTCAAAATTTTCGTGAACTCTCCAAACTTGATTAAATTCCTTTAATTCATCGAGTGCTTCAACTCCGACCTCTGCTAGAACTGCATTAGCTATCCAAAACGTATTGATGACTTCACCAGAACCTTCCTCCAAGAACTCTGTGATTTCTGATTGCTGCTCTCGGGAATGATCCCTCAATTCAGAGACATAATCAGTTCCTCTTCTGCTGCTTCTAATATATCTAGGTCCTTCAAAGTCATCTATTTGGTAAGGATTCAATCGTATCATGACCTCGATTAGTTCCTCTTCAGACATTGATGAAGCTTCCTTTTGAACATTTTCGCATATAATTTCGCTGTTTTCGCCCTTATCCTGATTTAGATCCTTATTCCGATACCGAGTTTCATATCCCGTTTCGGATTCTTTTTCCTCATTTATATCAACAGATCCTGTTGCTATACTAAGAGTTCCTAAAACAAGCATCAAAGAGATACATATAACGAAATATTTCCGCATTTTCTATCCTCCAACTCTTGAAGGATCACCTATCCTTCGATTAATGAATAATACTGCAATATATTATAAATTTGTTTTGTCTTTTTGGTTTACATACTGTTTTGTTATACATTCATATCAAAACTAATAAAGCGAAAGATTTTTAGTAAGGGGTACTTAATCAATCCATACTAACATAAGTGAAAATCCAATAAGGGGGATTAATTCTGGAAAGAAAAAAAAGGATAGGCCTGATCTTCGTGCTCTTTCTATTCGCTTCCTGGCTTGCAGGCAGCATGATGAACTTTCAGTTTCAACCAGGGGAAGGCGCAACCTGGGATATCTCATTTATCGGACCTTTTATCACTATCTTAATATTCGCGATACCAGTCTTCATATTTTGGAGGGCTAGAACACGCGTGTTTTTCCTTATGTTCAGCGTGGCATTATTTTGGATCATAACACCTGTATTTTTCGAGGCTCTAACAGCCCTGATAATCGTGTTCACATTGACCGGTGTTGTCCTTACAGGCGTGGCATTCAAGAAAGGTTATATTAGCAAAAAAATGACCGCTTTATTATTCAGTATGATGGTTGGTGTAGGCGGAGGTATTTTCTATTGGATTGGCATAAGCGGAAATGGAAGAGCAACACGACCTGGAGAGGGTATTCTTCCCTGGGAAGAGACTCTATTTGGTGAACTTGGAGGTCCGGGCATCTTCATGCTGGTACTGATATCGGTCTTTGGAGTGGGTTTCTTCATCTATCAAAAGTATGATATTTTTGATATGTTTGATCTCAAAGTGAAGGAGAAAGATAAAAAAGAGATCGAAAAAGATGTTTCTTCCGCCGTAGATAGAGCTATCCGGGACCTACTCGAAGGAAAAGATATCAAAGACACGATATTGGAATGTTATAACCAAATGTCTCTGATCCTTGAAGAAAAAGGAGTTAGAGATGAAAAACACATGACTCCGAGAGAGTTCGAAAACGCTGCCAACGAAAACCTAGATGTTACTACATCTAAGATTTCTCGTATCAGAGAAATATTTGAATTGGCAAAATACAGCTCTCATAAGTTAGAGGAAGAAGACAAAGAGCGAGTTATCAACGATCTCGAGGCATTGAGAGATGAGCTAAGATGAAAAGTTCGATAATCAGGTGAAAAAGATGGTAGAAGCAATAGACAACTTACTCCGTGAGAAAGAAACATCAAATTTCTTTTACTTACTTGTAGGCCTATTGGCTTTATTATCTATCTTATTCGTTATGGGCGGAGACGAAGGACTTGCTTTTATTCTGGGTAGGATAGCAGGATTTATCATCATTATTCTAATCGCCTATAACCTTATCGAATGGACCTCTCATGTCACTGAAAGTCCTGAGAATTGGACAGAAAAAGAGAGCTTAGATGAGGACATAAATCTGCGTATACAGGACATCTCAGAACTTTTAGAAAGGGCTTCTGAAGGAAAAGAAATGAGCCAAGATATCCTTCACGAAAGGATAAAAAAAATATTTTTTCTCAAATTTAAGGAAGTTGAGGACATATCTGACAATGAACTAGATGATCTGGTTAGAAAACCAGATGAGTTTCGAAAAGTCGTTAAAGATGAAATGATAGCTGATTTTATCCTGTCTACGGAGGAAAAATCAAGTAAAAGGAAGAAGATAAAGTCCTTAAAGGGAGCTAGTCAAAAAAAGTACAAAAGAAAAATAAAGGATTTAATACAAAGGATCGATGAATGGGAGGAGAGATATCATTGATAAGGGTGTTTATTCTGTTGAATCTTCGGAGGTGTATAAAAAATGAGATTGAATAAAATATTCATTATCTTGACAGTTTTAGCGGTCCTTGGAACGCTTCTTGGTAATATTTTCAGGAGTTGGGTCTTTTTTACACTCACTATATCTTCGTTGGCGTTACTTGTGATATCTAGTAGAGTCATGCCGCCCCGTACCTCTATGGTTTCGGTCTCTAGAAAATCGGAGGAGCGGAAGAAAGAGATTTACGTTGAGGATGAGATCGAAATCACGATAATTTTGAGGAACGATGAAAGAAGACCTGTTTTACTCGAAGTCTACGACGTCCTTCCCTCATTAGTCGAGGTTGTAGAAGGATCTAACCGTAAAGTTATCAAGTTGGATGGAAACGAAAAGAAGGAACTGAGTTACACGATCTCCTGTCCCATAACCGGAAAGATCGATATCGGTCCTATCAAGCTCAGATATAGAGACCCTCTCGACTTTTTTTCCAAGGAAATAGATGCTGGAGAAGAGATGATCCTTCGGGTACTACCACGCACCGAAGAGATGCAAAGTGTAGACATACATCCAAGCTATACCAAACATTGGCTGGGAGAAATAAAATCTAAAAATATAGGTATAGGTAGCGAGTTCTTTTCTTTAAGAGAATATCATCCGGGAGATGAGATGCGGGATATAAACTGGAAAGCTACAGCTAAACACTTTGAACCTTTCTCCAACGAATATGAAGGAGAAAAATCTGGCGACGTTATCTTGGTTGTAGATGGATACAAAAAGGGTATGGTCGGGACTGAGAGATATAACTCTCTCCGTGTTTCAGTTGACGCAGCTGCGTCATTGGCTTCTTCTATACTTTCAGCACGGAATCGACTCGGACTGATAGTCTCAGGCGAATACATGAATTGGGTCTACCCAGGAACTGGTAAGAACCATTACCACAAAGTTATGGCAAATCTGACCCAATTCGAGAAAGGAGGAGCATGGGATTTAGAAGGCGTTAGAATGCTACTTGAGGATTTCTTTCCTAGAAAGAGTCTGATAATCTTTATTTCACCTTTAACTATCATGGAGTTCACCGAAACGATAATAGATCTCGCAAGAAAAGAATATGATGTTATGGTGATCTCTCCAGATCCGCTAAAGATAGAGAAAGAACTTTTGAGAGACTATGATGAGATCGCTGAAAGTTTTTCTCGTATAGAAAGAAAGAATATCATAGATAGACTCTGGAGCGCGGGAACTACAGTTGTAGACTGGGATCCAAAAGAGCCTCTCGAACCTGCATTAAAGGAGGTGTTACGATACAAAGAAAAAATGTAAAATTGATTTTCTCTCTTGGGATACTTGCTTCCGGTCTCTTCGCGAGTTTAGCTTCTATGCATTCAGTCTACTGGTTTCTACCGCTGATAATTAGCATAGTACCCGTTATCGGCCTTATGAGAGAAAAGAACTCCGTAATAAGTGTTGGAATATTCACGACTATCTTTTTCTATTTTTTTGTAAACAGAGAACTTCCTCTTAGAGTGGTCAACATCATCTTGATTGTAGGATTTTTGTTTCTCTTTGTCGGTATCTGGTTCTTTGCGAGATATCTATTACTTATCAGAACCGTAGAGGATAACTCGAGAAAAGGTTCTAAAAATTCAGATATAATCTCTTTCAGTAAGTCCGCTCGAAATTTTACGGTTTACGGGATTTTCACTAATGTTATTCTAGGAGCATTCCTTTCCATAATAGCCTCGTTGATGGGGTCCTATAGTTCTTTAGGTAGAGTCACGACTGGCCGGATCGAAGTGATCCTGATGATCGTATTCACTTTATCTTTATTCTTTGTGATATATAAGATAATCAACCTCATGGCATCTGAAGAGGAGTAAAAATCATCAAAAACTATTAAGGAGTAAGGTCGTAAATAGAATGAAGAGACCTAAATAGGAGGATGTGAAAGTGGTCGAAAAGTGCCCTAGTTGCAAAAAGACGATAATTAAGGATTCAAAAGAGGAGGCATATTGGTGTCCTTACTGTGAAAAGTATTACTCTTATGAGGAATTTGAAAAAGGTGGATAAAGGAGACATTCGGTCTTTTTTAGTCAATTCACGATTAAAAATATATATCTCTTTGATAATCAACACCATATGGCTGGAGCGGTCTTCATAAGCGGAGAAAACATAGATCTTTTGACCATCGAAGAAGAAGATATCGAGTGGATGAGAGATAACATCAATGATCCAGAGATACGAGCTTATACCAGTAGAAGATACCCTGTGAATATAAAACAGGAGAAAGAATTTTTTGAGGAAAGTGTTTCATCCGGTGATAACAAAGTACATCTGATGATCTCTTATGAGGGAGAAAGGAGAGGTGTGATTTCTTTGATGGATATAGATATGGAGAGGGGCAACGCCGAGATAGGGCTCTGGATCAGTTCCGAGGAGCAGGGGAAAGGCATTGGAACCGAAGCTTCCCGTCTGATGACCGATTATGGATTTAAAGAACTCAGACTCCACCGGATATTTGCTAGGGTCTTTGAACACAATCCCGCTTCGGCGAGGGTATGGGAGAAACTGGGTTACGAAGAAGAAGGTGTGATGAGGGAGCATGGTTTTATTGATGGAGATTACCAGAACCTACGCATCTATGGTATATTGAGAGAAGAATGGAGAAAAAGATAAGAGAAATCGATGCTCTCTCGATCTTTATGAAGTTTTAAGTGTTATCTGTCAATTTAAAAAACGGTTGGCTTGGAGCCAAAACCATGCCGCAACCGGAAAATTCGTACTTTTCCGTGGACCGCCAGAGAGGGTAGCGGACACGTCAGAAATCAAAGATTTCTAACTAACCGCTTTTCACAGAAAAGCGGACGCCAAAGAATGTTGTCACATTCTTTTTGCCCGCTTAAAATCAAAGATTTGTAAGCGGACGCGATGGGATTCGAACCCATGACATCTGCCTTAGAAGGGCAGCGCCTTATCCAAGCTAGGCCACGCGCCCATGTTCACAGTAGTTCGTTTCTCAAACAGTGGACCAATAAGAGTTTTTCGCCTCACTCTTCTTCCTCAATATCTGCAGAGCTTTGCTCGAGTGATTCAGAAGAAGTATCTTCTTCTATGATCTCCTTCTCCTTTTCCTCGCTAATCACTTTAGACATCGCCTTTAGCCTGTCGTCCTCTTTTAGATTCATCACTTTCACGCCCATAGTATTTCTACCCTGCTTGCTTATGTCGCCTGCCTGGGTCCTTATGATCATGCCTTCCCTGCTTATAAGCACGATCTCTTCGTCTTCTTCTACTTTACGGGCACAGGCTACTTTCCCATTCCTCTCTACCGTCTTCATAGTTATCACGCCCTTGGCACCCCTATTGGTCTTCCTGTAGTTATCTACATCACACCGCTTTCCATAACCTTTTTCGGTGAGCGTCAATAATGTATCGTCTTTCTCAACCAAAGTCATACTCACTACCTCGTCGTCATCTTCTAGCCTAGCTCCTATAACGCCCATGGTGTATCTTCCTGTAGATCTCACATCCTCCTCATCAAATCTGATCGCCTGTCCGTTTTTAGTCGCGAGGATAACGTCTTTCGAGCCGTCTGAAAGTCTAGTTTCGACCAACTCGTCATCATCCTGAAGTTTAATAGCCCATATACCAGTAATACGTGGATTGCTGTACTCCACCAGAGATGTCCGTTTGATCTTGCCCTTTTTAGTAGCGAAGAGAAGATATTCGTCCTCAGAGAATTCGCTGACAGGTATCAGGTCTTCTATGTTCTCGTCGTCCTCTAACCTGGGAAGCATATTCACGATAGGTCTCCCTTTAGACCTTCTACTCCCTTTCGGTAACTTGTAAGCCTTGAGCCAGTAAACTTTGCCTTTATCAGTAAAAAACAACAGATAATCGTGAGAATTCGTGACGAACAGATCTACGACATGATCTTTCTCCTTAGTATCCATACCTATGAGACCAACGCCGCCTCTTCTCTGCTTTTTGTAGGTCTCCACGGGCGTTCTCTTGATATAGCCTCTCTGGGTCAAAGTTATAACGAGTTCCTCTTCTGGTATCAGATCCTCAGTCTCCAAGTCTTCCGCATCTTTGTTTATCTCCGTCCTTCTCTCATCACCGTATTTATCGGCCATCTCGTCCAATTCCTCTTTGATGATGCCTTTTATTCTTTCCTCATCTCCAAGTATTTCTTTATACTCTTTGATATCCTCCTGCAGTTCCTCATATTCGGTCTGAAGTTTGTCCCTTTCCATCCCGGTCAATCTTCTCAGTCTCATGTCCAATATCGCCTGAGCCTGGTCATCACTCAATAAAAATTCGGACATCAGCCTGTCTTTAGCTTTGGATTGTTCTTCGGAAGAACGGATTATGTTTATGACTTTATCAAGGTTGTCTAGCGCGGTAAGAAGACCTTCGAGTATGTGGGCTCTATCTTGAGCTTTATCCAGTTTGTACTTCGTCCTTCTTGTTATGACATCTACTCTGTGATCGATGAAATGTTGAAGGGTCTCTTTTAAATTCAAAACCTGAGGTTCATCGTCTACTAAAGCTAGGTTGATCACGCCGAAGGTGACTTCCATCTGAGTGTGTTTGAACAGTTTGTTCAAAACAACGTCAGGAATTACTCCTCTCTTCAGATCTATTACGACTCTCACGCCGTCTCTATCAGATTCATCCCTTAGATCAGAAATTTCACTTATCACGTCATCTTTAACAAGTGAAGCTATACTTTCCACAAGTTTCGATTTGTTGACCTGGTAAGGTATTTCGTCTATAACGATCCTTTTCCTTTGACCTCTCAGATCCTCGATGCTGGTCTTAGATCTTATCTTGATCTTCCCTCTACCCTCTTTGTAAGCGTTATAAACTCCGTTGTAACCGTGGATTATTCCACCGGTAGGAAAATCAGGCGCCGGAAGTTCTTCCATCAGATCCGTTATCTCACTCTCGGGCTCATCTATCAGAAGTTTAACCGCACCTACCAATTCATTCAAATTGTGCGGAGGTATGTTCGTAGACATCCCCACGGCGATACCACTAGCTCCGTTCAGTAGAAGGTTGGGTAATTTAGAAGGCATCACCGTAGGTTCCTCTAGACTTCCATCGTAATTGTCCCTGAACTCTACGGTTTCTTTATCAAGGTCCTCCATGAGATCTTCAGCCATCTCTTCCAAACGTGCTTCAGTGTAACGCATGGCAGCAGGCTCATCACCATCCAAAGAACCAAAATTTCCCTGTCCATCTATCAAAGGATAGCGAAGAGAAAAATCCTGCGACATCCTTACCAGAGCGTCGTAAACTGCCTGATCACCATGAGGGTGATACTTACCTAGGACGTCACCGACGACTCTTGCAGACTTCTTATGAGATTTATCTGAGGATAAACCTTCCTGCCTCATGGAATATAAAATCCTACGATGAACGGGCTTCAAACCGTCTCTGACATCGGGCAGAGCTCTACCGACTATCACGCTCATCGCGTAATTGATGTAAGAATCTTCCATCTCCTCTTCTAAATTTTTGGTATAGACTTCGTCTGCTATCTCTTCTGTTTCTCCTACCATAAAAACACCTCACACATCTATATTGGTCGCTGCCGTTGCGTTCTTTTTTATGAACTCTTTTCTTGGTTGGACTTCCTTACCCATCAAGAGATCGAAGAGTTCGTCGGCGCGCTCAGCATCTTCTACGGTGACTTTCGCAAGTTTTCTATTTTCAGGATTCATGGTGGTCTCCCAAAGCTCCTTGGGATTCATCTCACCAAGACCCTTATACCTTTGAATGCTTACGCCTCTCTTCCCCCATTCCTCGAGTATCTCCTGCTTGTCTTCTTCTCTGTAAGCGTATCTTACTCCACCACCCTTAGTTATCTTGTAAAGAGGGGGCTGAGCCATGTAGAGATAACCTCTCTCGATGAGAGGTTTCATGTACCTGTAAAAGAAGGTGAAAAGTAAAGTCCTTATGTGTGCGCCGTCAACATCCGCATCAGTCATTATTATGACCTTGTGATACCTACATTCCTCAGGGTCAAAATCTTCTCCGACACCTGCTCCAATCGCAGAGATTATAGATCTAATCTCCCTGTTCTCCAGCATCTTGTTGAGTCTGGCCTTTTCAACGTTGATTATCTTTCCACGAAGAGGAAGTATAGCCTGAAAATCTCTATCTCTCCCCTGCTTCGCCGAACCCCCCGCGGAGTCGCCCTCCACGATGTAAAGTTCAGCCTTCGCCGGATCTGGATTGGCACAGTCTGATAACTTTCCGGGAAGATCAACGCTATCTAAAATTCCTTTTCTCCTGGTCAGCTCTCTAGCTTTCTTCGCTGCTTGTCTTGCCTTCGCCGCGGTAGCAGCTTTTTGAACGATGGCTTCCGCGACTCTAGGATTCTCCTCAAGATAGGTCATCAACTCTTCGCCAACTATCGATTGTACGATACCTCTAATCTCGCTGTTCCCAAGCTTGGTTTTTGTCTGACCCTCGAATTGGGGTTCGGGAAGTTTGACGTTTATTACCGCGGTGAGACCTTCTCTGTAATCATCTCCTCTTATGTTAACGTCCTCTGCTAGATCGTTCCTATCTGCGTAATTGTTAAAAGTCCTTGTTAAAGCCGCTCTGAAACCGCTCAGGTGAGTTCCACCTTCACGAGTATTTATGTTATTGGCGAAGGCCAATATTTCCCTAGAATAAGATTCGGTCCGGTGCTGCATCGCTACCTCCACGTGAACTCCATCCTCTCTCCTGTTGAAGTATATAGGTTGGGAATGCAGTTTCTCCTTATCCCGATTCAAATATTCTATATACTCAACGATACCCCCTTCATAATGAAAAGTGTCCTCCATGTCTTGTCTTTCGTCATTTATATGTATCTCTAAGCCTTTGTTCAAAAAAGCGAGTTCTCTCATGCGTTCCTTCAGCTCATTGTACTCAAAATCGATGGTTTCGAAAATATCCGGATCGGGTTTGAAAGTTGTTATGGTTCCACTGACTTCACCGTCCTCTCCTACCTTCTCGACTTCAGTGACGGGTTGGCCTCTCTCGTACCTTTGATGATACACCTTCCCTTCCCTTTTCACCTTCACTTCGAGCCATTCTGAAAGCGCGTTCACAACGGAAACTCCCACGCCGTGAAGACCTCCGGAAACCTTGTAACTCTTTCTGTCGAACTTACCTCCTGCATGGAGCTTTGTCATCACTATCTCTAATCCGGGCCTCTCGTACTGCGGGTGTTCACTGACAGGTATACCTCTACCATTGTCAGAGACCTCGACACTTCCATCTTCCTTTATTTTAACTTCGATCCTGTCGCAGTAGCCTTCCATGGCTTCATCTATACTGTTATCCACAACTTCGTAAACTAAATGGTGTAATCCTCTCTCGTCAGTACTCCCTATGTACATGCTGGGTCTTTTTCTTACAGCTTTCAGACCTTCGAGCACTTTTATCTTGTCAGAATCGTAAATATCTTCTTTTTGCAATACAGACTCATCTTTCATTATTTTAACCTGCCTTCAAATACGCTTCAGCATCTCATAAATATCCGTTTTTTCGAGTGCATCCCACAATACCGATAATAATATTCAGGGGACATCATATCACATGTTCTCGACCTATATTAATCTTTTTACCCTCTGGGTATAAAAGGGAATTGAGGGGTATATAAGGGGTTTTATCTATTTTTATATATTTTAACTTATCATGTCTTTAAGAACGTTCTCGACATGCTTTTGATAAAGGTGATCGTATATCAAACCTGCTCCGATTATGGGAAATGTTAACCAAATAAGGAGATAATATTCTGTGAAAAAACTAACTATCAAAAGAAAAGCCGCGACGCCAGCCAAGACATAAGGAATAGAGCCTTCTAATCCTCGAGAAATCTCCAGTTCCTCTAGGGGTTTACCGCAGGAAGGACAGCCCTTCTCTTTGTCTGATGTTGTTCCGCAGTCCCTGCAGAGATACCACTTCATGATTATCCGATTATACTCTTGATATATTAGTTATAGGATTAGATGTGATGATCAGATATGAATTCAAAAAGTACAAAAATGTTTTTATCTTATCAATTTATCACCATGGCACGGTGCTCAGATGAGCGAGAGAAGAATATTTGAACATCCGATATTAGATTTTGATAGAGGAGATGAATTTTACTTCGATTTTGAAGGTAAAAAAGTGAAAGCCTACGAAGGAGAAACCATAGCTTCCGCTCTTTATGCTGATGGTCTTAGAAAATTCACGGAGAGCAAGAAGCTGGAAAGGCCTCGAGGTTTCTTCTGTGCCATAGGTAAATGTTCCTCCTGTATAATGGCTGTCGACGGAAGACCGCACGTTAGAACGTGTGTGACCCTAGCCAAAGAGGGTATAAAAGTCGAGAGACACGGTTCTAAACCTAAATTTCCAACGATAGATATAGGCAGAGGAACAGAAAGAAGAGAGAAAGATATCGAGATAGCGGTTATAGGTGGAGGACCCGCAGGTCTGATGGCCGCTATCGTGGCCTCAAGGAACGGTGCGGACGTTCACCTCTTTGATGAAGGCGATGATCTAGGGGGACAACTGGTTAAACAAACACATCAGTTCTTTGGAAGTCACGAGGAAGACGCAGGAACCAGAGGTATCGAGATCGGTAAAGAGTTGGTAGAGGAAGCGAGAGATGTAGACGTAAACATCCATACTAAGACGAAAGTTCTTGGCTACTACGAAGAAAAAAAAGTGATGGTCGAGAAAGAAGGCCAATTATATATCTATAATACTGAAGGAATAGTTTATGCCGGTGGAGCGGTCGAGAATTATCTTTCCTTTGAAAATAACGACCTCCCAGGCGTCTACGGTGCAGGCGGAGTCCAAACACTAATGAACGAAGAAGGAATCGTTCCAGGAGATAAGGTGTTGATGGTCGGTTCTGGAAACGTAGGTGTGATAGTCAGCTATCAGTTATTACAGGCAGGAGTAGATGTAGTAGAAGTAATAGAAGCTTTACCGGAAATAGGGGGTTATCAAGTACACGCCTCAAAGATAAGACGTGCAGGTGTTCCTATAAATACTTCTCACACCATACAGAAAGCGATCGGAGAAGAAAAAGTCGAGGGAGCCGTAGTTCAAAAGATAGATGAGAACTGGAAACCAGTGGAAGGAACGGAAAGAGAAGTGGACTGCGATATTATATGTTTAGCTGTTGGTCTAAGCCCGGATACGAACTTTTTGAGACAGGCCGGATGTGAGATGGAATATATAGGAGAACTAGGGGGTTACGTTCCGCTGAGAACAGAGGACATGATGACAACCAATAGAGGGATTTATGTGGCGGGAGACGCCGCTGGAATCGAAGAAGCTACTGTTGCGGCGTTAGAAGGCAAGATAGCTGGGGCAGCTCTATTCGAAGAGTTGAGAGAGGAAACAGAAGATACTCAAAAATCTAAAGAAGAGGCTAAAGAAGGTCTAGATAAAATGAGGAAAGGGCCGTACGGAGAAGTTCCCAGGCAGGGGGTAAAAAGTTGTACTGTAGACGAGGAGGTATGCGGATGAGCAGGATTAGCATCCTTTCATCCTCGATCGCAAAAGAGGTGATCTGCGGATGAGCGAGCACAAAAAAACTGGAATAATAAAGAAAGAAGATCTACAACTGCCTGATGACGAAAGACTCGAAGAAGGACCGGTGGTGATCATGGAATGTGTAGAAAACATTCCGTGCAATCCCTGCGTGGCTGTCTGTTCTTTTGACGCGGTGGAGATGGAAGAGATAACAGATACTCCTGATATCGACTTTGAAAAGTGTACGGGGTGTGCTTTCTGTGTGACTGAATGTCCCGGTCTTGCTATTTTTGTGGTGGATTGTAGCTACAGCGATGAGAAGTGTAAGGTTACTGTTCCTTACGAGTATCTACCAGTTCCCGAAGAAGGTGAAGAAGTGATGGCTTTAGATAGGAAGGGCGAAGAGGTCCAGAAAGCAGAAGTTACCAACGTGAGGAAGTCCAGAAAAACTTACGCAGTGACTCTAGAATTAGACAGAGATAAAGTTTGGGATGTAAGAGGGTTCGAGGTGATAGAATGAGCACCATTGTATGCAGATGCGAAGATCTGACTGAAGAAGATATCGTGGAAGCGATAGATGAAGGTTATGACGAGCTAGAAAAGTTGAAAAGACATCTTAGATTGGGCATGGGTCCCTGTCAGGGAAAGACATGTATGTTATTGGCTAGAAGGATTCTAGGTAGAGAAACCGGTAAGGATGTTAAAGAGATGAAAAATCCGACTGCGAGACCTCCTTCGCAGCCCGTACCGTTCAGTCTTTTAGCATCTCCTGAAGGAGGTGAAGACGATGAGTGAGGAATACGGTGCGGTTATCATCGGTGGAGGAGTCAACGGATTAGGCACAGCTTACCATCTGGGCAAGAAAGGTTTTACCGACGTCGTTGTTCTAGATAAATCTTATCTCGGTTACGGAGCCAGTGGGAGAAACGGTGGCGGCATAAGACAGCAGTGGACATCGGAAGAGAATATAAAACTAGCGGTAGAGAGCAGGAAGATGTTTGAGGATCTAGATGAAGAACTGGAAGAGGATATCGAGTTCTACCAGGGTGGTTATCTTGTTCTATCTTTCGATCAGGAGGAAGCCGACGAGTTCAAAGAGAACGTAAAGCTTCAGAATAGTTTAGGCGTAGAGAGCGAATTTTTGAGTCCTGAAGAGGCGAAAGAGATAGTTCCTGAGCTGGACATCTCGAGTGTGGTAGCGGCGACATTCAACCAGAGTGACGGTACGATCTATCCATTCAAAGTTATTCACGGCTACGCCAACAGAGTAAGAGAGATGGATATAGACATCAAAGAGCACACTGAAGTGAAGGACATAATCACGGAAGGTAACGAGATCAAAAAAGTGAAGACGGATGAAGGTGACATCAAGACGGATACTGTTGTCAATGCAGCTGGTGGATGGTCCGCTGAAGTCGCTGAGATGGCAGGAGCCGAGATTCCTAACATTCCAGTAAGACACGAGATAATGGTTACCGAACCATACCAGCGTTTCTTGGAGCCTATGGTCATTTCATTTCAGCATGGTATATACTTCAGCCAGAGCGAGCACGGAAACATCGTTGGTGGAATAGGAAATCCAGACGAAGAACCCGGCATCAATCAAAAAGGAAGTCTCTGGTTTATGAGAGAATTTTCTAATACGTTGTTAGATTTCATCCCGAGATTCAGCAGTGTGAACATGATAAGGCAGTGGGCCGGTCTTTATGATACCACACCGGACGCTCAGCCCATATTGGGTTCAGTTCCTGAGGTAGATCGGTTTTATCAGGTCAACGGTTTCAGTGGACACGGATTCATGGTCTCGCCGATGGTAGACAAGGTTACGGCGGAACTGGTCATGGGAGAAGAACCATCGATGGATATAGAGCGGTTGAGAGTTGAAAGGTTCGAAGACATGGATATAGAAGAAGAGGGCGGCGTCGTCGGGTAGATGTTAGAGCCGCTGATCTTACTGGGAACCATGGTCGTGATCTCTCTCAGCGGAGTAATGATGCTCGATCTACGCTATGGGCTTTCTCGATATATGCTTCAAGTATCCTAAAATAATTTCCGGTTGTAACCGCAAAGTTAATTAATATTGTTTACTATTGTAATAGTAAAGGTGTCGATCATGCTCACGGACGAAGAGTTACTGCAGGTCTTGGTCAAGATGAACCCCTGGTGGCAGGCGAACCAGGTTCCGAAACATCTGAAGAAGGATAAAAAGAGAAAGATTTTTGGTGAACTCCAGTCATTTATCGACGAAGATCGGATCACTTCACTTATAGGT
>SL_8KL_010_SEDDRAFT_10002019_pt1 | contig 17502 bp, 17 predicted proteins | sample SodLakKL_010_SED_4_FD_11160 | JGI IMG/M metagenome (IMG submission 11160)
CGGGTCGATCTCGGCCACGAGAGCGACTTCGTCACCGTCGATGTCATCGGCGGGGACCGCGCCATAGGTTCCATCCCCTGCCTGGAAGACGACGATCGAGACCATCAGCGTGGCGGCGAGCGAGGTGGCGAAGGCGTATGCATCTTTGCGGGACATCTGTTGAGCTCCTGTCTTGGAGGCGGGGGATGGTGCCCTGACGACTGGAGCCGGTTGTCCCGCTGATGCTTGGAACGCCGCCAGCCTCCCGGCCACGCTCTTGGTTGAAGACTCCTTCTTTGGGGATGGATCCTTTGGTGCCCCGCGAACTCAAAGGACAAGGTTGTGATGGTTGAGAGGCCCGCGCTTGGGCGGGCCCCTCGGTTTCAGTTGGGCTCAGGCGGCTAGGTCGCCTCGCGCACGGCTTCCAGAATGCGGGCCTTGGGCACGCGGTTGAGATAAGTGTCGACCGTCGGCTCCCAGCCTGCCGCGACCATATCGAGATCAATGGTCTGGGCCAGCCGATCCGCCTGCGCCATGCGCCGGGTCAACCCGCTGGCCGAGATCCCTGCGCCGTAAGGATTGACCTTCTCATGGAGCGCATTGACGCCGAAGCTGAGGCAATGCGCCAGCAGGGACAGACGGCTGCCCTGGTCGAGCACCGTCAGATAGTCCCAGAGCGCAGCCTCATCCCCGAGCGGCAGATCGGCTTCCCATGCGGCGTGGCGATCATCGACGGCGCGCGCCACGGCACTGTCCTTCAGATCAGGCGCTTGCGCAGGCAGATAGACCTGCCGGACAGAGGCCTCGAGACAGTTGCCTGACGCCGTACCCGCACTGTGGAACGTGTCACCCACCAGCTTCATCAAGAGCAACGTCAGCGCGACATCAGGAGACCGACCAAGCGCTTCGCGCAGGGCCAGGGTGCGATGCGCGGTCAGTTCCTGAACGAGGCGCTCAGGCAGAGGTTTCAAAGCGCCATCATCCTCGTCCTCCGGCAGACCAGCCCCGAGCGGTTGCCCAGCTGAGGTGATGATGGTCGCGACAGGGGCAACGGCATCACCGCCATACGTATCCGAGACAGCAACTCCAGCATCACCCCCCTGCCCCATTTGCACAGCATCGGCATCAGTGCCATCGCCAGTCGCGACTTCCGCGCGCGGCTCATCCTTGGGCCGGACATAACCGCGGTAAACTGACAGCTGTCCCGAGCGATCAAGGGTCACGAAGGCCCCTGCCCGCGTGATCTCGTCGGGATCGAAGACCAGCGGTCGCGCCTCGATCGCTTCCATGGCCAACTCCAATTCGCCAAGATGCGCATCGACCTCTTCGGGGATTTCTTCCTGCCCGGCATACTCATCCTCGAGCGCGCGGTATTCAGCCAGCAGCACGGCATGTGCCGAGGTCTCTTCATCGCTCATTGGCGCTGGATCACCGGACAGCCGCCGCAACCCTTGGCTATAGCCATAGGGCAAGTCGAGCGCGACCTCGATCCACTTCCAATCCTCGGTAGCGAGTGCCTCGGCCTCGGCCTGCAGCCGATCCGCAACAAGTCGATCGAGCAATGTGACATCTTCAAGCCAGCCACCATCATCGCCCTGAAACAGATCGCGGAGGACAGTGCCACCCGCGGCTTCATAGACCTCGGCACCAACAAACACCGCGCGACGATCCGAGGCACGGACAGAGGTTTCCGTCAGCATGCGCCGGATCTGAAACGGCTCCTTGTTCCACGAGGATGAAATCACATCCCAGACCTGCATCTGGCGGTCGTGATCGGGATTGACAGTGAAGGCCATGAGCTGCTCGAGCGTCATGCCGTCCTCGGCATAGACATCCAAAAGGGCAGGGGCCACGGCTGCCAGCTTCAGCCGCTGTTTCACGATCTGCGGCGTCACGAAGAAGGCCGCGGCAATCGCCTCATCGCCCTGACCCTTCTCGCGCAAAGCCACGAAGGCGCGGAACTGATCAAGCGGGTGCAGAGCGACGCGCTGCATATTCTCGGCCAGTGAATCGTCTTCCGCCAGGATGTCAGAGCCAGCTTCACGCAGAATGCAGGGAATGGGTGCTGTCTTGGCCAGCCGCTTCTGCTTCACCAGCAAAGCCAGCGCCTGAAACCGCCGACCGCCTGCGGGGATTTCATACATGCCAGTCTCGGTGCCATCGTCATTCAACACCGCTCGCACGCTCAATCCCTGCAACAGGCCGCGCCGCGCGATATCTTCGGCCAGCTCCTCCACGGACACGCCAGCCTTGATGCGTCGCACATTGGACTGGCTCAGCATCAGCTTGTCGAAAGGGATGTCCTTGGATGCGGACAGGGTAATTTTAGAGGCAGGTTTCGCCATCAGATCATCTCCACAACGGGCGCCGGAAGCCACTCTCCCGATCTCACTTCCCGTCACCCTCAAACCAACAACCCTTTCACTCTCCACATGATCGCCACCTATGACCGGAAGACCCATAAACGGTATATCTTTCAATATTTTATACCTTCCAGCGCGAAGCTTTTGCGATAATCGAGAAGCCCTATGCGGCCTGCCCTGTCAATCGACCGTAGAAGCTGCGTTCGAGATGCAACTCCCCTGCCCCTGCCTTCTCGACCATGCCGCGTAGATACCCGCCAGGTGATGTTACCTCACCGGAACAGTGTTTCTCGAACACAAGGGCCAACGCCGCTGTTGCAACCTGTTTTCCAAGCTGTTCTTGCGCATCGTTCCAGGCATGTTCTGAAACACCAATCATTGGCCTAAGCTGACCTGCGACGCGATGAAGATCGCCCCAGTCCTTGAGGAACCCACCCATGTTGTGGGCCCATGATGCAAATTCAGGACAAGCTTGCATGACGGTGGGTATATCCAAAGCCGCGCGCTTTTTGCGTACCTGCGCCACCCACTCTTCCAGCTCCATGTCAACTTGGTCTTCCGGCAAGGCATTTTGCGCCACCGCGGCGACTTCCTCTTTTTCAGAGGAATTACGAGTTACAGGATTAAGTTGACTTGTAATTAGTATATGAGGTTCGAAAATGGACACCCTGGGGTTCATTTTTTGATCTTTCATGGACAGTAGTTCGGTGCTTTCAGGGCAGTTTTCCACAACGTCCATGGTCGATGTGGCTTTGAGATATGCGGCGTCCACGCGCTCCTGGAGCTGCTTGAACCAGGACAATAGTCGTTCGAGCTGTTCTGAGCCGTCATTGCGGCGAGGTAGCTTGCTCAAAAGGTCTTCCAGAAGGCTTGTAAATTGTGCCCAGGGGCCACTGAGAGCGCCGCTGACGGCCGACTCGATACGGGCTCGGATCATCCTGCGCGCGACCGTGATTTGACGCTTGAAGCGCAGGCACATCTCACGCTCTGCTTGCAAAGCGACGTGCAGTTCCTCAAATTCCTCAACTCGTGCTGAAAGCGGCGAAAGATCGAAGCCATAGGCCTCGATGATCACACCATCTGAATTCCTGCGCCCCCAGCGCTTGCCGTTGGGACTGTCCTTGAAGGAGATCACGCCGATCTCCGCAAGTCGCCGCGCGTGACGTTTAAGCGCCGAAAGAGAAAAACCTGTCTGCTCCATCAAGTAGGCGTTGGAAGCCCACACAATCGGGCGTTGCCGCGCTTCCCAATCCTGGGGTTGAGTGAATGCACCCAGCGTGTCGAGAAGCATCATATCGCCAGCTTTGAGACCGATATGTGCGCCAACGCGCTTGACTGCAACGAATGCTCTGGTTTTGGGTACAGAGACCCGTTCACCGGCTTGGGCGAGTTGCTCAGCAACCCCAAGACCCGGTGTCGGCTTGCGCCAACCTGTATGTTTCATGCCTGTATCGCACCTCCAGTTTTGTGGAGGCAAAAGAAACCCGTTCGCTCAAGAGCGTTTTTGTTGACAGTGAACCCTGTGCGACTTATCTTGAAGGCGACCAAACCATTAAGATTAGCTCTCAGGCCACACCGCTTGGGGGCTTTTCTTTTGCCGATTATTCACTTGTCGTTTCTTCTTACTCCTTGCCTCATAGTTCCAGAGAACATCACACCAACGCTGTCTTCAGTCGGTATCTTTCTCCGAGTCTTCGACGTTCAAATAGCTTGCGACTAAGTCCCCAAGCTTTTCGAGACGCTCTTGGTCAATCGGCACTCCTGCAACCTTGATTGAGAGGTTTCCATCGACGGAAGTGACCGAGAGATTTCGGTTGCCCACCTTTCGCTTTACGGTGAGTTTTTGGGGCTTTGTCTTTGGTTTTTGCTTGGTTTTGTTCGTCCTCTCCAAGCTTGCCAAGGCCCCCTGTAAATCGCGAAAGCTCATGTCGTAGACGTTCTTGAACGCGTTCAAGATTTGATCCTGCGCAGCGAATACGGACCGCGCTCGCGAGACTAGGCTCTCATGCACACCTATTTTTTTGGCGAAGGCCACAGCTGTCAGTTTTCCTTCGCCAGCAGCCAGCGTCTCATACATTTCGCCAATCGAAACCAATCGCTCAAATGGGCTAAGATTCTCACGTTCCTCATTCTCGCGGAATCGCAGAAACAACATCTCAAACTTGCTGTTTTCTGCGTTTCGCGCGTCAGGCGGGGCAAGGATTGCACGAAGGGGTACACCGAGCTCTGACGCGGCAGCCAGTCGGCGGCGCCCTGTAAGCATCACGAATGGAACCTCAGCGACATTCGACGGGTCCAACGGATCCGGCTGCCAATCCGGATCCTCCGGCCACACTAGAATGGGCGTGTCCTGCCCGTTCGAGGCAATGCTGTTTACCAGAGATCTGAATGCTTCTTGGGACATCCAATCTTGTCTGCGGTCGGTTCCCATCGGATCGGAGATTTGATCTGGCGACAGGCTTATCTCGTGGCGACCGTTGAGGATATCCGAACAAAGCTCGGTTCTGCTTCGCTCCACTGCAGCTTGCGACTGCGCAAGCGCCCCTGATTTCCAGGCACTACCGGCCCCCTTGAAGGGAGTTGAAACCGCATCTCTCGATTCTGTCCTGCCTTCGGAATCGCTCGCACGCTCCTTGGATGTATCAAGATTGGTAGCCTTGCTGACCAGCGACCTTGGAATACTACGTTTCATGCTTCACCCTCGCCGTCATCGTCGTAGAATTCGTCCATCCATGTATCGGCATAGCCACGTTCGAGCCCCGGCCAGAGCCGCGATACTATGGCGTCGTTCACGGCATCGGCATTCGTGATAAACCGGTTGATCCCCTTGCGCTTTCCCGGCGTGTCCGGCTCGTACTCGTATACGGACTGATACACGTCTGACGCGTTCGAGATCGCGTCAGAACGCAGATAAAACACCGGAAGAATCTCTGTGGGGCAATGTTCTAGTAGGTTTCCGATGTGGTTAAGGTCCTGCGCATTGGACCGTTGGACGATCGTCGGCAACAGCATGTTCGCACCGGTTCCGATCTCGATCCTTTCATGCGCCAGTATGTGCTGCAGCATCCCAAGCAGGCCAGTCACAAAGGTCGACAATGTCGCGATGTCGAATCCCTTCATAGTTTGTGGTATAACCAGCGAAGTCGATGCAATCACGTTATTCAACTGGAACAGTGTGAGCGCGGGCTGATAGTCGATGATGATGACATCCAGGGTCTCGGTTAGTGCGGCGTCGAGCCGATCCTGATCGACCTTGCCGTCGACTACCAATTCATTGGGCAGCGCCTTCGGTGGGTGCCCCGCCTTCCAGCGGTCGATGGCATCGCGCAGATAACGGTAAAAGCTCTTTCCTGCGGGGGCTTCGCGGACAAGCCGTGCAATCTGGATCTCACCCTCAGATGTTTCGCCGTGAGCTGGCAGCAAGCGCAGGCCCGGCCAAGAGGTCTTGAGAAGGAAGCCATCCAGCGTTCGCGCATCGTGGTCGGTGTATGGCGCGTCTTCCGACTGAAAGAGTCCAGCAAAATCCACCATGGAGGCGGTGTTTTCGTCGGGCATCTGGGGGAGACCTTCCCCCCCGACAAAGTAAAGCGTTATTGTACTTTGCGGGTCAGCATCCATGACACCAACACGCATGCCGTAGTGCAAACTGAGATACTGGGCAAAATGCGCGGCGCTCAAGCTTTTGGCAGTGCCGCCTTTCTGGCTTGCAAACGAGATTACGGGCAAAGCTGCACCAGGCTTCCGCCAGGCCAGGTAATCGTACGGCCGCTTTGCCGAGGCTGCCAGAAGGGCACGCATGTGCATCAATTCGGACAGCGTAAAAACGCGCTCTCTTCCAACATATTCGCCTGCGGGAAAGTCATCACTCGAATTTGCGAACTTGGTGAGATACTGAATACTCACATTAAGAAACCTTGCGCACTGGCGCATGGACCACGTGCGCTTGATGCGCTGACGCAGGGTGAGTTCCTTGTTAACTGCCACCATCGTGCGCTCAAGCCCACGTGACAGATCCGTCAAAAACTGCTCTAAACTACCGCTCATTTATAAGCCCTGACTTCGGTTGTGTCCGAGTTCGACTCGATTCTGCCTCTTTGGTAGCATGGTTTTGGACGAAATGTAAAGATACCGCGCGCCTATAGGCTTCAGGCGCTTTTTTTTGAGGCTCAGTGGCAACAGAAACTCCAATCTTGAACGCGTTCAAGATTGGAGTTTACGCCGGCTGACCGGCGCGAGGCCGCCCGATATTGCCTGATTCACGCCCCGCCTTTCGGACCCCAGGGCATAACCGTCCTAGTTCGTTGCCTTGCCTAGGTTCGTTGAATCCGCGATCGCGGACGCTTGGCGTGAAGCAGCCAGCGCCGTTGTCCCTGCACTGAATCTTCCTGATGCCGTCGCGCTCGACCAGCTCGCATCGCATGATGCGGCCTCCAACCTAGTGCGTGGGGATGATCGGGTTCGAGCTTTCGACGGGTCCGGCGGCAATTTAGAGGACGGAGGTCAGGATAGAGATTGGGCAAAAGCTTTTGGTGGTTTTGATATCGACGCTTGTGAAGCTGATGCAGCCCGAAGGGCAGTTGCGTAGGTGACCAATTCTTGGCGCCGCCGAATGCGAAGCGCTGCAGAGACGGACAGCGGAGAGATGGGAGACAGATATTGTAGATGGGGCAGCCGCTGAGACGTGGTATCCATGAAACTGGAACGCATCGGGAGACGTCTCGCGGTCGAGAAAAATACCACATGGAAATTGGCAACGTCCTTGAGATCGAACAAAACAACCAAAGTAATTTGACCTCATGCAGCGGAAAGGACCAGTGCGGCGCTAAGGCGTCCTCAACAGCCCGATCCCTTTTTCGAGGGGCATTGCCCGAATGTCTTCGGCCACCGGGACGTCATGCTCTCCGGCATAGATCAACAGCTTTCGGTCGGCCTTGATGTCCTCCGCTCCCGTATGGAACCCGCGCGAAACCCTTGGCGCAGTTGTGCGCTTGATCTCAACGGCCCAGATGTCGCCGCCAGGCAGACGAAGGACCAAGTCAAGTTCAGCTCCCGCAGAAGTGCGATAGAAGAACGGTTCGGTGCCGGTTGGTGCAGCGGCAAGAAGGGCCTCGATACAGAACCCCTCCCAACTGCCGCCAACGACGGGGTGCCCGAGCAAGCCCTCGATTGTCCCAATGCTTAACAGGGCATGCACGACCCCGCTGTCGCGGACATAAACCTTTGGCGATTTCACCAAACGCTTGCCGACATTCTCATGCCAGGGCTGCAGTCGCCGCACCAGCATGAGATCAACGAGCAGATCGAGGTAGCGTCCAATCGTTTGGCCGGAGACGCCCAGCCCCTCGGCGAGGGCTGCAGCGTTCAATATACCACCTTGCACATGCGCAAGCATTGTCCAGAAGCGCCGCAAAGTTGCGGCTGGAATACGCGGTCCGAGGGCAGGGATGTCACGTTCCAGATATGTGCGCAGGAAATCCAGACGCCAGTCCATGCTGGCCTGTTCGCTTGAAGCCGTGAAACTATCAGGAAAGCCACCACGCAGCCAGAGCGCATTCAACTGATCAGCCCCCACCTCGGTAAGCTGTAGAGGGGGCATTTCGATATACCTAACTCGTCCAGCAAGGGATTCTGCCGACTGTTGGAGTAGGACGTTGGAGGCTGATCCCAAGAGCAGAAACTGGCCCGCCCTAAAACCGGCCCGCCTGCGCTGGTCGATCTGACCACGCAGGCTCTTGAAGAGGCCAGGCATCTGCTGCACCTCGTCGAGGATGACGAGTTTTCCCGCCTGTTCATCCAGATATAGATCCGGTTCGGTCAGGATCTGCCTGTCCGCATCTCGTTCTAGATCAAGGTATACAGATGGTTGCTCCGAAGCGATGTCTAGAGCGAGCGTGGTTTTCCCAACCTGCCGGGGGCCGAGGAGGACAACAGCCGCTTGGCTCTCGAGCGCAGATTGCACAAAGTGATGAGTTTGGCGTTTATACATACCTTGCAATTACTCCACGCGATGGAAGATTTGCAAGGATAAACTGCTTAGCGGGTAAAGTTGCCACTCAATTGGAGATGTCGCCTGAAGTGACGAGCAGGCTTAGCGTCAAAACTCACTCATAGCATCCCAAGCCGCTTCGCCCGCTCCAGCAACATCTTCACAGATGAAGGCTGCCAGCTTGTCCGCCCCCTCGGTGTGCGCTCCCGCATCTTCTCGAGCCTGGCGCAGATCGCCTGCAACGTCATGTCGGGATTGGCGCCCTTGATGCCCGCGACGATGGCGGGCAGGCGGTCATCTTGCGCACGAGGGCCCGCGCGATCAAGCACGGTTGCGGGCAGGAAGTCATCTCGCACATAAGCCTTCACGGCGCGCAGCAGGCGGCTTTGCGTCCAGCGCCGATCATGGGGCAAGGGGCCGTTGATTATGCGCACCACGTCTTCCCAGGCCAAGTCGGGTCGCAACCGGCGCACATGGGGCACCCAGTCTTGCGCCGTCTCGTTCAATCGCTCCATATATCCGTCCTGTCGCGCCAGCCGAACTTTGCGCAGCGCTGCCGGGTCACGTGCGCGCAAGCCCGGGTTGCCGCCGATGCGGCCCTTCGTCCGGGCACTTGCCAAGCCTGCCTTGGTGCGTTCGCGGATCAGGGCGCGCTCGAACTCGGCTGCGGCCCCAAGAACTTGCAGTGTGAACTTGCCCTGCGGCGATGCGGTGTCGATGGGGTCCTGAATTGACCGAAAGAACGCACCCTTGACCTCCAGCCGCTCGATCACCTCCAGCAGATGCGATAATGAGCGGGCAAGACGGTCAATACGCACCACCACCAGTGTATCGCCCTTGCCGATCCGTTCCAGCACCCGCGCCAGCACAGGCCGCGCGCGATCACCGCCAGAGGCCTGTTCTTCGTGGATCTCGACACATCCCGCAGATTTCAGGGCCTGCGACTGGGGCAGGGGGGTCTGATCCTCGGTCGAGACGCGCGCGTAGCCGATCAGGGGCATCAAAACAGGCCTTTTGCAGTTGCGGATACGACTATTAAACGACCGTTTGTAAACGAATGCAATGGCGCTCTCTGTGGCGCTGTTCAGCAGAATACGCTTAGTTTCCATACGCTGAGCGCGATCGGAGACATCTCGCAGACCATCGCGCGCGCTTGCTATACAAGGTATTAAGGCGCGCCCTAAGAAAACCCTTGGGTAAAATGCAAAATAGCCGTATTTTGCACACATGAAGCCTAGAACCCTTTCTGTGTATGGTGAAGCCGACGCCCTCGTAATCGACGCGGAGGATGTTGAACAGGCGTCCGAGGACGACCTGTGGTTCCTACCCGGTCCGATGGAAGACGAGCCGGACTATTTGCCGTCGGGACCACGGGCCGAACCGCGTGAAACCGAGGCCCTCGACGATTGGCGCAAGGCAGAGGGGGGGCAGGCCGCGCGTCTTGCCCGTGTGGCCGGCCGCATCGGTGCGCTGGACGACCGGCTGAAGCGCGGACCGGAAGGATGGCGGCACAGGCTGGCGCTGATGGAGGCCGCAGATCTTAGTTGGCTTAACGGTGACCGCATCAGCCAGGATCGGCTGGCGCTCTGGATCTCGCTGCGTCTGTCCGGCGTCCAGGACGACACGGCAGCGCTGGCGCGTGTCGGATGGGCGGTTCGGCGGCTGACGGGTGGACCGGGACCGGAGCAGGACCTTTCCGCCTTCCTCGACCGTCGCGACCCCGAGAACCTGAGTGATGAGACCGAGCTGTTCGTGGATCGCGCGACCGGTTGGCTTGATCTGATGGGGCAAGCTGCAGACCTGCACCCCATCACCCGCGCCGCTATAGGCTTTCACCTCTGGCGCCTCGCGGGGCTCGGGCAGCACGGCGACCGGATGGAAGCGGCTGTCGCGGCTGCGCGGATCGCTGCCTGCGAGGGGAGAGGAGCAGTCTTCGCGCCTCTGGCCATGGGCGGGGCAGGGGGGTTGCGCGCCGGTGGTTCACCGTTCGAACGTCTGGCGCGCTGGCTCGACGGGATCGAGACGGCATGCCTGACCGCGATGCGGCAGCTTGACGATATCGAGGCATGGTCGGCGCGGGCAGTGGCCGAGATGGCATCGCTCTCGGGCAGGACGCCCCCGGCCTTGCGCACGGTGCTGACCGAATGGCCGCTCGTCTCTGCGCCGATGGCCGAGGTCCTGGCCGGCGCCAGCCGCGCCGCTGTCCAGCGCAACCTTGCATGGATGCAAGCGCGGGGTCTGATCCGCGAGGTGACAGGACAGGGGCGGTTCAGGATGTGGAAGGCGACGAACTGAAGACCGCAGAGACCTGTATGACCTTCTGGTCAGTCGTTTCGCTATTCGGGCAGGTCCCCGTCTGCGAACAGGTTCGGGAAAAGGCGCTCCCGGTAGTCGAGAGGGAATGCCAGTCGCACGGGCGTTTTTGGTGAGGCGGATGACAGGTAGCCGGCTGAGGTCAGCTTGCTCAGCGTGTTGCGCGCCGTGCGCTCGGACGTCTTGAGCACGATCGGTGCCTCGCCGCGTTCCAGCGTGCCATAGCGAAGGACCGCCGAAATAAGGTCTGGCGCACGCTTGTCATCGATCGTGTCTGCGACCAGTCGCCTATAGCGCTTTTCCAGGCCCGGAAGGTCAAAAAGCTTGGCTGAGAAGGTGATCTGATCCAGAGTCACCTTCAGGAACCATTCGCAATAGGTCTTCAGAGCGGCCTCGGACAGATTGCCTCGACCATCACGATCCCCGCGACGGGGCGTATCGGCCACGTCCATCATGCGCTTGTATTCGCCACGGTCCGTCAGTCCGCGCGCCAGGCCGCGCGAGACAGACCACAATCCTTGGCCGCCGATACCAGCCTCAAGCGCCATTGCATGGGACATCAGACGGCTGACCCGCCCGTTTCCGTCGGGAAACGGATGGATGTAGTTGAGCCGATGGTGCGCCGAGGCAATGGCGATGATCCGTCCGCTTGCCGAGCGCGCCGCGATCTGAAAGCGCTTGTCGAAATGGTCCATGAAGGCCGCGACCCGAGCCGAGGAGGGGGGCAGATGGCGTCCGACGGCAACTTCGCTGTCGCCCTCCTGCCGCATGCGGCCCGGAATGATCGGCTCCGAAGTTCCATCCGGATGTTCGACACGCCGGAACTCATCGGGCATCTCGTCGTAGAAGGCCTTATGCACCGAGGTGAGGAACGCGACAGATGTCGGCCTGGGCAGCGTGCCTTCCAAGTGTATCTTGTCGATCGACCGCTGAACGATGACATGGGCGCGGGCTTCGAGTGCGAGGGGCCGCGTCTCTGCTTCCAACTCGGCCCCGGCGAGGGCGCGTTCGATGTCACGCGGGCGCGTGTTGTGCCCCTCGATCAGGTTCGAGTAGTAGCAGTTCATCACCCTAACCAGGTCAGCCAGTTCGGCCGCGCTGTCTGGGTGGAGACCCTGGCCGAGGTTTGTTGCCTCGCGCTGAATCTCAACAGACAGGTCCGCTAGGCTGGCAGGTATGTGCTCCTCGAAGAAGCATGGCTCAATCCTGCCGGGTGTCTCTAACATTTCTTGCCGATCTTTTGACTGAGGAAGTATCAGGACTTACTAGCACTTTACGCCAATGCGTCCAAGCTTTTGCCGATATATGTTGCCGATCATGGATGCCGATGTCGTGCAACCTGATGCAGGGCATCCACAGCGTCAGGAATGGACCACTGCATCGACATCGCGCCCGAGCGACCACCAGCCGGCCGCCCGGACCTACAGATTGGTAGGGCAGGGGGCCTGTTCGGGATTCCATATTTAACAGTATTCGGGTAAACTGTTTACTATGTCCGAAATGCGCCTCCATGACCCCGCTGGAAATCGTCTCTATCTGAACGCTGAAGAGCGCGCGGCCTTCCTGGCGGCCGCCCGGTGCCAGCCCGCCCGGGACCGGACCCTGTGTGAGGCCCTGCACTGGACCGGGTGCCGCCCGTCCGAGCTCCTGGAGATCGCACCGGCCAGGATCGACCTCTCCGGTGGCACCATCGCGATCCGCTCCCTGAAAAAACGCAAGGATGCCTCAGGTCAGCAGAAGGTCGTGTTTCGGGCGGTCCCGGTCCTTCCCGAATTCCTCGATACTCTCGACATCGCTCACGCGATCCGGGAGGCTCAGAAGTCCCGCAGGAAGGCGACCATCCCAATCTGGGACCTGAGCCGGGTTCGCGTCTGGCAGATCGTGAAACGGGTCATGATCGAGGCCGGGATCCCGGACGCGCCGCATCGAAGCCCGAAGGGTTTGCGTCATGGTTTCGGGATCAACGCCACGGTAAACGGGGTGCCGCTCCACATGGTCCAGAAATGGATGGGTCACGCGCAACTCAGCACGACCGCAATCTATGCCGACGCGGTCGGCAAGGAAGAACAGGATATCGCGGCGCGGATGTGGGGGTAGGGATGGACCTGACGCGGATCGACGCTTCACGCAATGAACGCCGGTTCTACCGGATGGAGATCGTGCCGGGCCTATTCGGGGACTGGTCCCTGGTCCGGGAGTGGGGCAGGATTGGTCAGTCCGGGCAGATCCGGGTTGACTGGTTCTGCACAGAGGCTGCCGCGAAAGACGCCCGGTTCGAGATTCAGATGCAGAAGGCGAAGCGCGGATATGAGTAATCCGGAAGGGCAGGGTGGATATGGCGAGCCATTCAAGCTATAATAGCTATTCATGATCTTCACATGGGACCGCGTTGATGAAAACCATGACCGCCGTCGAGGCGAAAAATTCTTTCGGCCAGCTTCTGGAGGCGGCACTGCGTGAGCCGGTAGCGGTTACGAAAAACCGGCGCGAGGTCGCTGCGATTTTCTCGATGGAGGATATCCGCGCGCTTGCCGACAGCTTCCTGGCTGCGCCCCTGAAGGCGGATGTGGCTGCCGGCAAGCTAGGCCTTCTCGATGCGGTGATGGCGCAGATCGATCTGAACCGGCGCCTGGAGACCAGTCGCAAAGCAATCTCCGAGGGTGATGGAATCGTCGCCGATGCGACGTATTTCGCGAGCCTGCGTGACCGGGCACTGCGCCGCGCATCCTGATTACACAGACCATGCAGCCCGTCACCGTTCTCTTCGCGCCAAGGGTTGATGCCGCTCTGGTCGAGTTCATCGATCATGTGGACGTGGACAGCATCCCGACCCTTCTGGATTTTCTGGAGCGGATCCAGACGCGTCTGGTCGAAACCCTCAGCACATTTCCGGAGGCAGGCGCAGTTTTTCAGGACCAGGTGCGGATGTTCCCAGTCGACGGATATGTCTTCCTCTATGAACACCACGCGGCTATGCAGGAAGTCTATGTCCTTGATCTGATCGCCCCGGGGCGGAATTGGCGCTGATCGGTTCTTTGGGTTCCATTGACGATAGCATGGTCATGGATAGCCCCTTTTTGGGGAAGATTGAAAGTACGTGTAAAAAGTTCACATCAGCCGATGTCGAAACGCTTCTAGCCCGCATTCCCCAAGTAACCTGCTGATTTCGCTGTCCTGACCGGGGTATTTTCGATATAAATCATAGTGTTGATGGCTGATGAGGGCGTTGTTTATGGATCACCCAGAGGGTGCGGGCTTGCAGCGGGCAGATCGGGTGGATTTCGACCCTCGCGTGCGGTTGGAATTTCGCGGCACACAGCTCAGCTCAGACGGCGGACTTCTGGTGATGCGCGAACTTGATGATGCGCTCGGCCTGTCCAGCCTTGCGTCAGCGGCGCTGCGCGACAGCCGCACCGGGAAGAACACTGTCCACCGGCTCGACGGGCTATTCCGGCAGTCGGTCTATGGGCGGCTGGCAGGCTACGAGGATGTCAACGACGCCGACCGCCTCGCCCTCGATCCGGTCATGCGTCAGGTCGTAGGCGGCAGGGCTGTCGATGCGCAAGCGGCCTCGGCCTCGCAAATGGGGCGGTTTGAGACCGAGACGCTGGCCTTGCCCGAGAACCGGGCGGCGCTGGCCGATCTGAGCGGGCAATGGATCGACCGGTTTCATGACCGCAACGGCCTGAAGTATATAGTGCTGGATATGGACAGCTCGGTCAGCCCAACCCATGGCGATCAGGAAGGGTCCGCCTGGAACGGGCATTTCGACTGCACCTGTTATCACCCGAATTTCCTGTTCAACCAGTTCGGCATGCTGGAACGCTGCGCCCTGCGCAATGGCAACGTTCACAGCGCTGACGGCTGGCGGGGCGTCCTCGACCCCGTCATCGCCCGGTATGCCGAGCGCGACATCCTGCGGTTCTTCCGTGCTGACGCCGCCTACGCGATCCCCGCGATCTATACGCGGCTCGAAGATGCAGGTTACTTCTACGCCATCCGGTTGCCCGCCAACAGCGTCCTGCGCGAGAAGATCGCCCATCGGCTGAACCGGCCCGTGGGACGGCCTTCGCTGACCAAGGTCAAGCGGTTCTTTGTGGATTTCCACTATAAGGCCGCGTCCTGGGACAAGGAGCGCCGCGTGATTGCCAAGATCGAATGGCATCCGGGCGAACTGTTCCCGCGTGTCGGCTTCATCGTCACCAACCTGCCGATGGAGCCAGACTGGGTGGTTCGGTTCTACAACCAGCGCGGCACCGCCGAGCAGCACATCAAGGAAGGCAAATACGCCTTCCACTGGACGCGTCTGTCGTGCAAGCGGTTCCGTGACAACGAGGTGCGGCTGCAATTGCACGCACTTGCCTATAACTTGGCCACCTTCTTGCGCTGCATCAAACTGCCCGAGGCGATGGCCGACTGGACGTTGACCAGCCTGCAACTCAAGCTGATCAAGATCGGTGCCCGCGTCGTGCGCCATGCCCGAGCCATCACTTTCCAGCTGGCCGAGGTAGCCGTCACCGGCCCGATGGTGCGCGCCATCCTCGCCGCCATCCGCCGTCTTCGAGCGCCACCGCTATGCGCATGACCGCGATCCAGGCCCAAACTGAACGAAAGCAGCAGGACAGGTCCGTCCGCCGCGCTGAAGAACGTCGCGGCCGGGCCAGGATTCTGCGAGTTCACGGGCCGATACGCCCAACTTCGGGCGTTTGCGCGACCACAGACGCCGCTCAGGGCGAAAAACGCTTGTTCAACTGGCAAAATCAGGTGATCTTGACGTCAGACGGCAGGCCACTTGGGGAATGTCGGTCTAGATCACATATCGCAGTATCATCACAAAACCACATCGCAGTTTGCCAACTTTTTTGTTCAGGGGCATGAATTTCAGATTCGTTCTGTCGCTACTTGTGCAGCGGGTCCTTACCACCATATTATACTAGGAAATTACATAGCCAGTGGAGAAGACTATGTTCAGAACAAAGTCGATTGGATCTATTTTAGCCATATCATTGATTAGCTTCTTGCCTACAGATCGGGCGCAGGCCGGTGTGTGTGAATGGGTGTCTGGAGGAATAGCGTCCGCAGGAGGTGCAGCAGCATCTGCTTCTACTGCTGCAGCGAAAATAGGGGGCATTGCTGCAGTAACACACGGCCCCTCAGGCGCTGCTATCTTATCCTCGGTAGGAGCTGGAGGCTCAGGATATATAGCGGGGACTCTTGGGACGGCAGCAGCGTCAGCCCTTGGTGTTTTGAGTATGCCTGCAGTGATCGTTGGAGCAGGCGTAGTAACTGCAGCTGCTGCAGGAACAGCTGGGTATTGTTATTTAACAAAAGAGTAAATACCGGATTCGTTCTGTGGCTATGAGATAGAAGCAGTCATTGCGGCGCTTTCTGCAGGGAATCGCTACAAAAACCGCTGTCGTTCTTGTTCCATTACCGGACTCTAGAATGTTGATATTACGGCATTCATGTTGCTGTTTCATTCCTGGATTATGGTTCCATGATTGGAGTCTGATGGGGGCATCGGTTGAGTTGGCTTGGGAGGCTGTTTCGATCTGATCGTTCCCTGCATACAGAACTTGTTGCTTTTGGTGACCATTTTGTTTTCTTCATCCCGAGTCCAGAGATTGAGCAAGAGCCCGGTCCACCGATTAAATGGAAATTTCCTCGACGAGAGGGCGATTTCGACCGAATCCACCCATGAAACTGAAACGACACTGACATGTCGCTGAGCATATCTTTTAATGTCCGATAATGCAAACTTATTGGACACAATGGAGAGCGGTAAGGTGCGGCGCTTTTTGTGTTATTTTATCAATAAAAGCGCCGTCACATTATGGTTTCGTGCCCTGTATGTTTGGCCTTGTGGCTCAATGAACGTGATCAGTGTTCCCCGGTCTGAGCCATTCATCCAGCTTGGAATATCGCCTCCTCCCTGAGATATTTTTGACTGCAATGGCCACAGCCCGTTTCTGGCCGACAAGCACCACCAGCTTTTTGCCGCGCGTCACGCCGGTGTAGATCAGGTTGCGCTCTAGCATCGCGTAATGCTGGGTCATGACGGGGATGACCACGGCGGGGTATTCTGATCCCTGGCTCTTATGGATCGTGGCAGCATAGGCCGGCACCAGCGTGTCCAATTCACCAAACTGGTATGTGACCGTACGCCCATCGAAATTGACCGCGACTTCACCCTCATCGAGATCAACGTCCTCGATTGTGCCGATATCACCGTTGTAGACCTCTTTGTCGTAATCATTCTCGATCTGCATGACCTTGTCGCGTGGCGCAAAGATCCAGCCAAACCGCTCAACCCGCTTTTCACCGGCGGGGTTTAAGGCAGCCTGTAATGCGATGTTCAGAGATCTAGCCCCAACACCGCCGCGGTTCATCGGGCATAGCACCTGAATGTCCTTGATCGGATCAAACCCGAAGCGGGCCGGGATGCGTTTGGAGACCAACTCGACAATACGCGGCACCGCTTGTTCCGGGTCTGCGGCGGGCACGAAGTAGAAATCGGCCTCACCATCTGGGGGGGCCAGATCTGGCATACGCCCCGCATTGATCGCATGGGCTGTTGTGATGATCTGGCTCTGTGCTGCCTGACGGAACACCTCTGTCAGCCGGACAACAGGCATGGCACCTGAGCCAATGATGTCCGCCAAGACCTGACCCGGTCCGACTGAAGGAAGTTGGTCAATGTCACCCACGATGAGAAGTGCCGCATGATCCGGGACGGCTTTGAGCAACGACTGCATCAACAGCACATTGAACCGCCCCGGGTTTACCGGAGGGTGATTTGTTCACATTTCAGGCGACCATATCAAGTGTGTTCAGGTTTGCATAGAACGCCTCCTCTGCTTC
>SL_8KL_010_SEDDRAFT_10002021_pt1 | contig 17499 bp, 11 predicted proteins | sample SodLakKL_010_SED_4_FD_11160 | JGI IMG/M metagenome (IMG submission 11160)
GGCCTCATCAAGGAGAAGCCATTTATCTCCGCGGCCTTTAATGCACCACCGACGGACAGGCGTACGTAGTCGTATATGCCCTCGTAGCTGGGGCAGTCCATACTATGGAAACCTCCTTCCTTGATCTTTTCAACAAGACCCTTATCATGTACCTCTAGAAGATCTTCCTCCCTGCACTTCTCTGGCTCCGCGAACTCATAACCCCTCTCCCTCAAAAACTCGGCAGCCTTTTCCACCCTCTCCGGGGACTCAGGGTGACCTCTTCTCTTGAATTCGAGGCATCTTTTTGAGTAAACTATTTTCATATCAAACCAGCTCCTTGTACATCCAGGCACCTTGAAGCCTGTAACCAAACTTTCTGTAATAGTTTCTTGCCCCCACACCAGAAATCACTGCAAGTTTTTCCATCCCCTCGTCCGCCGCGAGGTCCTCGGCCCTGTGTAAGAGCTTCCTACCGTAACCACGGTGCTGTAGTCCATTACCTTCCCCTTCCAGTGGAACCTCCTGGCCATATACATGAAGCTCCCTAACCAGGCCCGTATTTGAATCCAGCTTCTCCACGAAAGGCTTATCAGGAATCCTTAAACGTAGCAATGCCGCTATAACGTCCTCGTCCCTATCCTCAAAAGAAAGGAAGTGTTCCCTGCCGCCAGAAGCCTGATAACTCCTTTTCAAAAGCTCAAAGTCCAGTTCCTTCTTATCAACGTCGGATCTAGCAACCTCCCTGCATCTTATACATCTGCATTTTTCACCTCGGTCCTCCATCTCTCTGCTAACTATCTGCCTCAAGTTTGACTTCCTGCAGCCTGCAACTATTGCCTGCACAGGGACATCCCTGTGAAGCCGCATAACCCTGACCCACGGAGGTATCTTCTTCCTCACATTTACCATAAGATCCAAGAGCTCCTCGTCGGTGTATGGCTTATACTCTCCTTTTCTGTACAGATCCTCCAGACCAGAGTTCTCGATAACCAGAGTCGGGTATATCTTCAGCGAATCGGGCATAAATCGCTCGTCGGAGAACAACTCTTCGAAGTACTTCATATCCTTATCCAGGTTGGAACCAGGAAGGCCGGGCATATAGTGATATGTAACCTTAAGGCCGCTGTCCTTAAGGAGTTTCGTAGCCTCAGCGACATCCTTTACGCTATGACCTCTTTCCACTCTTGCATAGATATCATCATCGGGAACCTGCACACCCAGTTCGACGCGTGTAGTGCCTAAATCCAGCATCCTACGGATCTCCTCCTCCTTGCAGTAGTCAGGCCTAGTCTCCATCGTAAGTCCCACACATCTATGCTCCGCTTTTTCATTTTTTAGTTTCGCTTCCTCCCAGCTTTCACTCATCTCTTGGTTCAGTGCGTCAAAGCATCCCTTAACAAAGTCCTCCTGGTATTGAAAATCTCGCGAGGGGAACGTCCCGCCCATAACGATAAGCTCTATCTTGTTCGCGTGGTGGCCTGTAAGCTTCAGCTGCTCCAACCGTTTTTTCGTCTGTTTGTATGCATCAAAATCGTTCTGCCTTGCCCGCATCACTGCAGGCTCATTGTCTACATATGACTGTGGTGCCTCTGGATCCCTGGGACAGTACGAACAAACGCCGTGAGGACACACCTCGGGCGAGGACATAACTGCAACTACGGATACACCTGACCTGCTTCTGGAAGGTCGTCTCCTGAGCCTTTCAAGGACCTTCTCCCTCTCTTCCTCTGATGCAAGCTCCAGGATCTCTTCATTGGACGGTATTTTACAGCCGTGTTCCGAAGCCACCTCCGTTTTCAGTTTATGTACTTCATCCCTGGATATATCCTCCTCCAACAGTCTTTCCAGAACCTCTCTGGCCACCCTTCTCCTTTCTTCGGACCTTATCATGGACATAGTTGAGAAAACGTGCCCGAAAGTTAAAAACACAAGGGTCTTATTTATTTCAGGATAATCATGGAGCCCAGGATGTTCTACGACAAAGTAGCTGACTCCTGGTACAACATCAGGCACTGGAGCCTTTTCCAGGATGAGCTGGAAGAGCTGAACGACCGATGGGAAAGTGGGAAACTCCTCAACTTGGGCTGTGCACATGGATCCGACTTTCTCTCCTTCGACAGGGAAAAGTTCGATCTGCACGGACTGGACATATCGACTGAGCTGCTGGAGAAAGCTCTGGATTATTCTTCCAAGTTCAACTTTCAGCCGAAGCTGGTCGCAGGCGATATGAGGAACCTCCCCCTAAAAACAAAAACCTTCGACTACGTTATATGCATCGCTTCCATTCACCATCTCCTGAATAGGGATGAGAGGATAAAGGCTCTCGAAGAGATAAAGAGGGTCCTGAAATCGGGGGGCGAAGCCTTCATCACAGTCTGGAACAAAAAACAGAAAGAGTTCATACTTGAAGATAAAACCATAGAGAAGAACTGGAACTACAAGGGGAGAGAACTAAAGAGAGAATACTACCTCTACACCTACAAAGAACTGGAAAGGGATCTGGAGAAAGCAGGCCTTGAAGTCCTTGAACTCAAACCAGAGAAATCCTACAAAGTACCGCTTATAAAGGAGTTCTCAAAGAACATACTTGCACTGGTCAAAAAAAAGCTGACATAAGTTAAGGATATAGAATGCTCTCATCCCTCGTCATGGAAACCTCACCAGGACGGGGACCTGAATGTGCACCGTAAGGCGCACGGACTACGAGGGCAAACTCCTCTAAGTTCTTCTGCCCACCCCTATCTCCCAGCTTCAACTGAATGTCCCTGTTTCCTTCTTTTACATATACTCGCCTATTGTAATTGTACGGATTAAAACTATCGTAAGAAGTCCTTCCCGCCCAAAACTCCCTCGTGAAGTTGTAATCCCAGCCAACGGGCCAAGACTCTTCTAAGTTGACTTGGGACTCCCAGGACATCCTGACTACGACGGGCCTATTGTTCCAGTTGGTCACATTCATAGGTATGACGTACTCCCATAGACCTGTCCTTATATTCTCCTCCTCAGGAACCATAAATTCCATCTTCTCTACTGTAGGGTCCAAGGTAATCTCCCCACTTGCATCGGAACCACCTATCAGTATCCCTTCTTCCGGGCTGCCTACTTCACCGTCCTGCTGGTCTTCATGCTCGTAGACACTGAAACTTCCGGCTTCTAGAATCTCACCCCGGCAGTAGTACGGTATATCACCCACGTTCCAGGCACCATCCATATCCAACGAGCTACCGGAAGGAACTTCACCGGCCCCGAAACCACCCTCCTGGTAGATGCCGTCCATCCCGTCGTCTCCACCGGCACCGTAGAAGGCCTCACACTCACTCAGTACAGGGTTTGTCTTTGCTTTGGGGTGAAGTATATTTTCGTTTATATCGTCTTCATTGACATTAACGGTCGAGGATGCACTGGCATTGATGAAAAGCGGTGGACACTCGCCCATCGCAGTGACCTCAAAGCCGGCATACTGACCATCTTGACAGTCCTCACCCCGTATTCTTTTGCCGTCGCAGTCACCATCTCCAATATCGTTACCTATAGTCATACTACTAACTCCGCACACAACGAAACTCCCTTCGTCGGTTTCTTCCAAGCCTGCAAAGTTGGTCGCTGTAGCGTTGAAGTCAACCCCGTCCAACTCATCAAAGTGTTGACTATCCACCGTCATCGAACAATTAGCACTCTCAGGACCCACCTCGTAGTAACTTCCAACACTATCGAAATCACATATCTTCTCATGGACGTCACTATCATCGATCTCAGCCCGTATGTATATATCCTCAATTCCAGACATATCGTCAAATGCAGAGGCAGAAAATGTCACATCCCTCTCCCTCGTAACGTTTCCGCTTCCATCAACTGTCGTGTTGTAAGTAGCAGTAACATCTGGAGATTCAGGATCTATCTTGAATGGCTCGCTGATCTGCACATCCTCTACGTTACCCTCCACGTCCTCACCGTAGTAGCATATCCTGTAGTTGCACTTATCCTCTCCGTTGGGACACATCTCGTCCTCAAAGGGATTATTAATACTCACCCCACCCTCTTGGATGTACTCTCCTGACCCAGCAGCAGGGCAATCGTTGACATCATCCAGATTCTCCGTGTCGTCGTAGTGCCAGTACACGTATTCGGCACCGGAGGGGCCGGTAACGTCAAATCCTATCTCGAATTCCACCTGCTCGCTCGCCCATCCTCTGTCTTCGTTTCCCTCGTAACCGTGGTTTTTCACGGCATCTCGGGTCCCGTCGGGCTCTATGTAGGTCTCCGGATCAAGGATGTCCTTGAACAATGCCTCGAGCTCAGTGTCTCCGTAATCAGATATGTTTATAACGCCATTGTCCGGCTTCTCACATGCCCCGCTATCATCCCACCCCTCAAACTCCCAGACATCACTGTAACTGTAACCGTCGTAGTCCCTGCCGTCATTGTAAGAGCCGCTCTTGATAACCGGATCAACCTCCACCTCCGTACATCCCCAACTCCCGTCCTGCTTCATGTACTCAGGATATCGTAAGCATCTATCTGGATCGTTTAAACAATCCTTCAGACAACCCCTTGACCATATATCCTCATGACTCTCATCGGGATCCAGCTCAACCCAGCAGATCTCCTCCGCCTCGCAGTCATCCCTGTAACTGCCGTCGTTGGATATTTCCACATCCATATTGTAATCATCTATATCCTCATTCCAATCCAACCACACCTCTTCATCACTCCAGCCGTACCCACCTATGTGCGAGTTGGTTTCCTTTGCAAGAGTTCCGACGAGGTAGTCCTCGCCTGCTTTGGAAACACCATCAGCCTCCATGAGACCAGTGTGCCATATACACAGCTTACCAGATGACCCAGATTCACCAACACGAGAAACATGGGAACCAAGCGGGTCTTCAACAAGATCCAGATCATGAACATCGAGGACGTGAACAGCACTATTACCTTCTGTATCCAGGTCATCGCAGCTCTTGTCGGTGAACTCGGCCTTCCACTCTCCCTTGAAATTGTCATACTGTTCCTTGAAACACAATTTGTAGTCTGTAATTACTACGTCATCATCGTGAACGTAAATATGGGCGCCGTAATCATCATCACCATCCCTTCCCATACCAAATATCTCTGTGTACCCAGAACCACAGCCACCGACGTAACTATAGTTGGGTTGTGCATAGACGAATGTCCCTAAGAACAATACAACCACGGAAAATGTAAAGAGAAAAACCGGTACTTTAAACTTTCCTTTCACCATACAACATCAATCGTTTCGTCACCTTTTATAGTTTCGGTTGACCCGCCTCCCACATAGGTCCCATTGAAGTTAAAGGTACCTGTCGAAGCACCCGGGGCACCGACCCTGTAGACTATTTCTTGCTCGCCCTGGAGATTCCAGGATAGCTCACGGGATTCCTCATCGAAGTTTGCACCACCATCGTTCGGAACTCCAAAACCTTCGGGAACTTCCTCGGTAATCAGCAGTTCATCGTAACTCCCGCTTACAGAGAGCCGTATATCAGAACCTCCGCCTGGACGTACTTCAGCTCTTTCTATTTCCCTCGTAACAGTCACCCCATAAGGGCCCGAAATTCCAGGAGAAAAAGCAATATAAGCAAAGAGAACAAATATGAAGAGCACTGCAACTGCGGTAACGATGATCCAAGATTGTTTCCTGTCTCCTCCCTTCCTTTCCTTGCCAACAACTTCGTCAACGAGATCCGGATCTCTACCACTTTCGGTCATGGCCTCCTTGACCTCTTCGACGCCATAACCAGACTCTATCTGCCTCTCGATCCAGTCCTTAATATCTGACATCAACCTTCACTTGCAAATGACAAGCTAACCTCCGCCAATCCCCAATAATAAATTGGGTCCAGGATTTATAAGGATTGTGTACTGTGCCCAAAACAAGGGCATATAGCTTGTTTCGGTGGATACCGCTTCAACTGTCTATCCTATAACGGTCATCTTCTTGAGGAACGATAGGAAACAAAAGGTCGTACCCTATGTTACTCGGATCCGAGAACTGCGGGTTCTGTGAATCCACGTCCAGGTACCCGTCGTCGGTTTCCTCGAGGAGATCCGCCTCTTTGAGTGTGTTGAAGTAGTCATCGGAAACCAGACTCCTGTCAGCATGGAGGCCTCTGTACACAAAGAAGGCCTCGGCAGGTGATATGTAACCCGAGTCGTCCCTATCGACGAGGACTTCGAAGCCCCATGGACCTCCAGAAACCCTTCCGTCGAAAGCTTTAACCTCCAGATCATCCCTTGTAAAGAGACTGTTTGGTCCCCAGTAATGTCTCGTCATCGTGCCGTCCCCAGCCTTCCTTTCATCGTCCGAGGCCGTTACCAAAACTCTGTTTTCTCTCTCTAACTCGGGTAGAGCGTGACCGGAGTAACATGCTTCAATTAGAACCTTCTGGTAGCCCGGTATCGGGTCAAGCTGCTCGGCTATCATGTCATATGTAACACTACTTCGTCTAAAAGAAAAGAAACCATGACTGCTACCGTGCCCCATGAGCGACTTGACAAGTATGTCGTTCTCGTCCATCTTTTCTTCCAGGTCATCGGTTATATTTTCAAAGTTGCTGAAAGTGGCGTTCTCGTCTATCCTCTTTATTATGTTCTCCTCGGGGATGTCCATGTACTTCTGAAGATCGTCAAGGAAAAGATTGAAGTTAAATAGACTGCTACCATGTCCGGGGGCATCGGGATCCTCGGCGAAGAACTTCACAAGATATAGCTCATTGTGTTCGTCCCAATTTATTATGTCCGACTGCTGTAGACTGAAGAGGTTTGGAAAGCTGTCTCCAGAAGCATCCATCTCAGTTGCTTCGTAATCGGAGAGGTACTTCTCCAGCTCTCCCTTGTCCTGTAGCAGATTCAGAAAGTAAGCCTGGTCCAGTTGTTCTCTGGTTATCTGCTCGTCTGCAGCGTATCCACCGGAGAGGTCCAGCTGAACATCCCCTGGAAGTACGGAAACGTTCTCCGCAAAACTCCTGTTCATTTCAGTATAGCTCAGTTCCGACAGGTAGTCTAGAGCTTCGGGCGTTATTTCTCCTATGTAGTCAACACCCAGCCTCGAAAGCTCTCCGTTAAGACTCACTGCATCGGTGTAGGCGGTCTGGTTGTTCAGGTCCAGATCCTTTATGCCCTGTACATGGTCCCTTCCAACTTCATCAAAGGGGTAGGGCGAAACTATCTCCACGCCTTCTGGCGTCAGGTAAGGTATGGAGTAGACACCTAGCTCCGAAAGGTTGCCGTTTACCTCTGTCGCATTCACGTACTCGGTACGGTTTCCTTTCTCAGCATCCACCAATGCCTCAACAAGTTCTTCGCCTATCTCGTCAAGGTCAAACGGTGAGAGTTCCGAAACAACTTCTGGCTCGAGGTGTGGTATGGCGTAGACTCCTAGGTCTGAAAGTTCTCCTTCGTGTATCACACCGTTCACGTACTCCGTTTGGTTTTGTATATCTTCATCCTTTATGTACTGTACCAGGTTCTTGCCTGTTTCATCTAGGTCGTAAGGAGATATTTCAGCAACTATTTGGGGCGGTAGTTCCGGAGTTGCGTAGACTCCGAAAGCAGATATATTTCCGTTGACCTCCACGGAACTGATATACTTTGTATGGTTACTAAGGTCAGCTTCAGTCAAAGAATGAACAAGATCTTCGGAAACATTGTAGAGGGAAAACTCGGAAAGTTCCTCGACGGTTTCTGCGGGGAGGTGTGGTATGGCGTAGACTCCTAGGTCTGAAAGTTCTCCTTCGTGTATTACAGAGTTCACATACTCTGTCTGGTTGTTCAGGTCTTGATTCTGTATGTACTGTACCAGGTTCTTGCCTGTTTCATCCAGGTCGTAGGGAGATACTTCAGCAACTATTTGGGGCGGTAGTTCCGGAGTTGCGTAGACTCCAAGCTCCGAAAGGTTGCCGTTTTGTATGACTGATTCGATATAATCGATCTGCATCGTTGCATTCATCTCATCTATAGCCTGCACAAACTCCTCGCTTGTTCCATGAAGTGGAACGTCCGAGAGCATTCGGAGAGGCTCTGGTGAAAGCTCTTCCATAAACTCGAAACCCAGCTCCGAAACCTCACCATCTGAAGCAATCAGTGCTGATATGTGATCCGGCTCCTCTGAAAGGTAGCTTACTACGTTTTCGACATAACCTGGATCATCCAGTTCGGATATATGGTCCGCCACTTCCTGGAGATATTCCTGTGTGACATTAATATCCTGGAATGCAAGGGCGTTGTCTCCCCGTAGACCACCTTGATAAGCCGCAGATACTGAAGGATGTCGCTCCACGGGGTTGAGACCAAGATCAACAGCAGTGCCGTCCTGGAGGCCGTCTCCGGAGGTATCAGGATCCCTCCAGTCCGTATTCCCAAAAATTTCTTCGTGGTTCGCGAGGCCGTCGTCATCGTAATCCCAGGCCAAAAAGCTACCGACTCCTGCAAACACGAGGGAACCAGCCACAGCCCCTGTTAAAAGTTTCTTTTCTAGGCTGGTCTCTTCCTCACCTTGTTCTTCTGGCGGAAGAGTTGCTCCACCTGCAATGTCCCTTAACTCTGGAAAAGCATATCTGAAATCTACATCTATGTCGTCGATTTCCCTTCTTTCATTGCCTTTTTTGATGTAGAGCTTCTCGTCTTCGAAAACAAACTTCGGCCGGCCTCGGTTGTCGGGGACATCAAGAAACCTGGAAATATTCTCGAATTCGTCCCAAGAAATCCGCCTCCGACCGTAGCCCTTGTCAAGGTTCAGGAACCCATCGCCGAGATCTACGACCTTCTCGCCCTCCTCGTTCTCAAAGATGTTGTCAGCAACTCTCTCTGAATTTATAAGGCTATCGCTGGGATGCCCCTGCATGGGCGGCGAATAATCAGAGCTAAGGGAAGGATGTTGTACCTTCAAAAAATCCCTATAGGTCTTATTGCCTTCCGAATCAGGCCCCATATACTTTCTATTTTACCTATGAAAACTTATATAATTCAACTTTACAGCCCGGTTAAAACATTAGATGAAAGCCTGAGTCATTGGTGTAAGCTCTACAGTTATTTTATCCGCTTCATCTGTAACGACTACAGTTAAACCGGTGCTTCTTACTATAACCTCTACAGGTAGTGTGGAGGGTGTCGATTTTTAGGGTAGGAGGAATTTCCCGGCTGGATGACCAAGACATTTTAATCTCCGCGTCTAATGTACAAGGGGTAAGATGACGTGGGTGGACAAGTACGAGCCGAAGAGTCTTGGAGACTTTGCAGGACAGAACAAACAGCTGCAGAAGCTGAAGGAATGGTATGAAAGCTGGAGTCCTGGTGACGATGCACTACTGCTTCACGGGCCCCCGGGGGACGGAAAAACTACTTCCGTCTACGCTCTTGCAAACGACAAGGACCTGGAACTTTTCGAGGTAAACGCCTCCGACGACAGAAATAAAAAAGATATAGAAGACCTTGCAGGCTCCGCATCCCAGCAGATGAGTCTTACAGGAAAGAAAAAAATAATACTCATGGACGAGGTGGACGGTCTCTCCGGAAACAAGGATAGAGGAGGTGTCTCGGCGATAATAGACATTATAAAGAACACAAAGTTTCCTGTGGTTCTCACGGCCAACGACCCCTACGAGAGCAAGCTCCGCAGCCTCAGGAGGTACTGTGAGATGGTGGACTTCGGAAAGGTGCATCTTTCGTCCATGACAGCACACCTGGCCAATATATGCAAAAAAGAAGGCGTAGAAGTCGACAGGAAACTTCTGAAGAGGATAGCAAGGAAGAACTCGGGGGATATGCGGTCCGCCATAAACGACCTGGAAGCTGTGGCCAGAGGGAAAAACGAAATAAAGAAGGAGGACCTGGAAGCCCTAGGCTTCAGGGACCGGGAAAAAGAGATATTCGAGGTCCTCAAAGTCGTATTCAAAACCATGACTGCGAAGACAGCCAAGGATATGGCCCATGGTTCGGAAAAGGACCCGGACGAGCTTTTCTGGTGGATAGAGGAGAACGTACCGAACGAGTACAAAAAAACGAAGGACGTCGCAAGGGCCTTCGACGAGCTGTCCCTTGCAAGCCTCTTCAAAGCACGTATAAGGAGAAGGCAGAACTGGGCCTTGATGAAGTACTATATAGCCCTGATGACTGCAGGCGTCGCCCTGGCCAAGGATGAAAAGTACGGGGGCTTCACCAGGTACAGACCACCACAAAGACTCAAGAGATACGGAAGAAGCAAGGGGAAGAGAAAAGCCATGGACAGCATCCATGACAAGATAGGAAAGCACCTCCACGTATCCTCCTCAAAGATGAAGCTGGAGTATTTCCCACTACTAAAAATTATGCTAGAAAACAACGAAGACATGAAAGAACACCTAGAAAAGGATCTGGGGCTCAGTGAAGAAGAGATTAAAGTAGTTAAAGGTTTTTAGAAAGTAACTTATCTTACGGGTAAACAGTGTCAGAAAGCGTTGCGGTTGGCTCCGGGGAGGTATACTTCCTGACTCGAATATTTCTTATCTGAACCCTCCAGTCCCCATTACTAAAGTCGAATCTAATTTCATCGTCTATGGTTTCAGAAGTTTCAGTAAATGTCCTGCTGGCATATTCGTCTCTATCAGGACACTGGGGACCGTTGAAGCTGTTGTAATCTATACTGGAACCGTCAAAAAGTGTAGTTATACTAGCAGTTCTTCCGGTTGTCTGTGCTCTATAACAATACTCATAATGAACATGGGTATCCATTGCGTTACTGACATCAGTAAATGTAATAAGTGTACCTGAAGTTGTATGATCGCCATGTGATTGTATTTCACTGTCCTCAAAGGCTATAAACGTTGAAGGTCCATGACTAATATCAATTGCATCGGGATTGTCATAATACAGAGAATATTCCGTTTCTGTACCAGAGCCTTTGAACCATAATACACCTTCATCGGACCATTCCTGTGTCCAATGACTTACTCTAGAACCGCCTTCATTACAGGCGGCGTCAACGATTCTGATTGAATCTCTATCTATATCACCGGCATAGTCAGTGGTTAATTTGTACTGGTAACCATCGATCCCATCGGATACGTCAATATTCCTACAAGAACCCCAATCCTGGTCCCACCATCCGTCAAAATCCTCTTCGAACCAAGCGGTAATGTCTTTATTATCATCCATTGTTATCGTGATCTCTTTTTCCGTTTCTTCGTAATCTCCGGTCCATTCAATGAAATACCAATAATCTGTGTCTATGGCTTTTAGTCCGACTTCAGTACCTTCATAATAGGTTTTGGTGTCACCGTCGTCGACCTCTTCGCCGTCAACCTCAACCGTGCCCTCGCCTTCTATATTCACTGTGAGCGTGTACTGGTCACCGACACTTGCCGTCACTGTCTCGTAGTCGTCGTCGCTTGATACTGTTAAGTGGTATTCCCCTGGATCTACACCAGATGTATCCCATTTGAAATCTCCGTAGTAATCTTCTTCTGACCCCAAGTCTATGTTAGTTTCCTCTTCTATGTATATCTCGTTCCCTTCGTCATTTTCCACGGTGAAAACTATGTCCTGTGTATCCCCTTCGTCGCCTACATTAGTAACTGTGTATTCAACAACAACATTATCCCCAACATCAACTTGGTCGTCGTGGTCTGTTATATAAATCTCGAAATATGGCTCCAAAACTAGCGAAAATGTCTCGGACATCTCAAACCTCTGGGAATAGAGGGAAATGTCGACTGTGGAATCAACGTAAGGGTCACATATTCCATCCTCATCCAGGGTGATGTTCAGATACATCCCCCTTCTTCTAACGTCCTTCTCGGCCGTCTCTATGAAATCTTTCAAATCTCCTTTCCGGGGCTGGTCACCATAGTATCCATAACCACAACCGCTACTAAGAACCGTGTTCTGTATGCCCTCTTTAACACTTCTGAAGATCCCATCTTCCCGATACGCATGTATATCAGTGAGGCCTACCTCACCATAAGCCCGGAGAAGAGTCATTATACTCATAAGAGAAAGTGCGATTATGACTACGGATATAACGAAAAACTGTCCCTTGCGGTCTATAAAATCAGAACTTGACCATCTGGGCATGATCAACCCCGTCTATTTTTAGGATCCTGTCCTCGTCAAAAAACCCCTCATCAGAAAGAAGGGAAACCACTTTGTTCCCTACAGCATTTATTATACTGCTATCTTTGGCTTTATCTAGAATTTCATCCTCACCAGCTGCCTCGTTGCCATAGAAACCCTCGCTCACTTCAAATCTTATATTACCATCCTCAAGAACCTTGCCTGAAACTTCTTTGTCACAGACGGCAAGAACCCTTTGGCCTTCCTCCTCGGTAAAGTTGTGTATAAACATTTTAAAACTGCTTTACAGCCTGTTTAGTGCCACAGGCCTCACATTTCATCTTCTTTATTTTGTCCTCTTCCACCAATTTCGTGTCCGCCTTGGAACACGCAGGACACAGTACAAAACTCTCCACGTACTGGTCTATCTTCTCGGATATCTTTCTGTCGGTTAACCTACCCTGGAAAACAGCTCTCGAATCGTCTAGCTCTCCTGGAACACCCAGTTCCCTCCTCAAAAAGTTCATCATATGTTTTTCGGATCTCCTGAGTTTACCGGAGATCTTAGAAAAGTTTTTGATTATGGTCTTTTCGCCTTCCTGCATCGTTTCCGGGTCGGGAATCTCAAATCTGTCCCCATCCACAGACTCGGAGATCTTCTCCTCGGCCCTTCCGTAAAGCTCATCGTAATCCATGCAAACGCACCTTCAAATTCCTACTATAGTCTCTCGTGTAAGGCTTTTATAAGTTTCTTCCAGCAGACAGGAAGTCACAGCTTTTTGATCTTACCGGGACGGGGTTCAAAACAAGTACCCTCTGTAAGCAGGTCGTTGACAACACTGTCTATATCATTTTCCTCTGCATCGACCTCGTCTATTATATCCTGGTACGAGGCCCCTTCACCCTCATCTATATTTTCTATGACATCCAGAACCTCCTTCCTCAGTTCGCTCTTGTCTTCATCATCTGCTTCTTCGCCCTCGTCGAAGTCTTCCCTGTCCAGTTCCTCGGACTTGAGTATGGCCTCTGCTCTCTCTATACCAACTTCCTCAGCAAACACTTCCTCGTGGTTGTCAGGATACTTGTCTCTTAGCTCCTCCAACCTTTTCCTGTCATCTTCAAGAGACTTCAGTTCACTTGCAACCTCGGCAAGATTAAGGCTGAGGAGATTACTGTCGTCCACAATCTTCAAGATCTCAGGGTTCACATATATCTCTCCTTCGTACTCCTGGACCTTTCCTATGACCGTAACGAGATCACCTTCCTCCAACTTTTCAAAGTTCTCGAGGTCCTGGAAGAACTTGGCCCGTATGGTCTCGGTTCCATCGTCGAGAACCACGAAGGCGTAGGTTCCATCGTCGTTGACAAACTTTGTAGTGACAGTAGCAACCATCTTGATCCTGCTGACCCTCTGGCCGCGGGGAGTTATCAGGTAGTTGCTCTTGAACCCTTCTCGTCTGAAATACCTTCCATTAATGAGGTCCTCGGCTATGGCCCTTCTGGCAGTCAGTCTCTTTTGTTTTCCGTCCATAAGATCAACCTATATATGTAGGTTCTTCGGCATCCTCTGCTTCTACCTCTTCCTCCTTCTTCATCTTCTCAATTTCAATCTCACCGAACTTGTTCTCGTACTTCTCCACGTTTTTTTCGAGAACTGTCAGCATCTTCTTGGCGAGTATTGGATCCACTACCACGGGTCTGTGCCAAACCACCGATTCAACCTTCCTGCCTTCCTTGGATGTACCTACCTTCGGAGTAGACTGTTTGAAGTCGAAGACGAACTTATGAGGATTGAACAGAACGGAAAAGGAGTCACTGAAAAAAGCCTCATCTTCTTTTTCTTTTTTCTTCTTTTCACTCATATCATCACACCTTCTGAACATGTCCCGGTCTGGGCTCGAATATCATACCTTTGTTTTTCATCTCTTGTATTAACTTCTCCGGCTTACTTAAACCTTGCTCCTCCATCGCTGAAAGCAAATCCTCCTCGGGGATGTTCTTACCGAGATCCTCCTCCAGATCGTCCAGAACATCCATGACCTTGCTCATCTTGGAGCGCTCAGAAGCAGGAGTTCCACCCTCTGCCCTGTCTATATCTATTTCATGTGTCTCCGGATCCATCCCGAGCTGCTTTATGGAATGCTTCATCAATCTTATAGCACGCTGCGCATCCTGCTTCTCCACAGTTTCGGCGAGCCTGACCTTTGCCGAGGCCTCTGCTAACCTCTGCAGTGCCTCGTACTGACGAAGTGTTATAGGGACTGTATCGCTCTCCGCATCTATATATTTACTCCTCATGTCCACGTAGAAGTTTTTCAGGACTGAAGCAGATTTCTTAGTGATCTCAGGCCGACTGTTCCTCCTCGCATACGATATATACTTTCTTAAGAAGTCAATATCTATCAACGGCTCGGCCTCTTCACCCTCGATCCGGGAACCTATTATATGGTCCACGATCTCCTCGTCTCTCTGTTTATCGGGTACGTCACGTAGTACGAACTTGAGATCGAAACGCGAAAGTATGGTATCAGGAATATCTATCTGCTCAGCTATCGGCCTGTAAGGATCAAAACGTGAGAACTTGGGATTTGCACCACCTATTATGGAGGTCTCTGCAGGCAGAGTGGCCTGTATCGTCGCCTTCGAAATCGATACCGTATTGTGTAAAACCATACCGTTGGATATAAAGGTTCTGCCAGGGACGGTCACGTCGTAGACCATGTCCACGTCATTAGGCACCTTTTCCACTTCATCGACCTGAACCCAGCCTATTTCACCCTCCACAATATGTTTAAGAAACTCTATTCTTGTCTTAACATCAAGTCTTTCTTTCAGTTTTTCCTGAAGAACTTCTGTATATTCATTCAACTTCGTGGAATTATCTTCCCTATAGTAAATAGTTCCGGGTGAAACGCCCATTTCTTCAGCTATATCCTTGACCTCAACTCCGAAATCTAGCCTGATCTCTCTCAATTCTACACCTTCTTTTGGGATAGAACTTACAGTATTCAAAAGCTCTATATATCTCTCCTCCAGATCGGGAACTATTCTTTTCAAGGTAGGACGTGTGAAGCTTATTTTGTTGTTCTCGTACTCCTCGAGAGACCAACCAACCACCTTCTCTCTCGACATATTCAGATCCTCAAGAATGGAAGTAACCAGACCCCCAACCTCCGGGACTGTCTCGAAGAGGTTCTTCCTAAGAGATTTATCTTCATCGAGATAATCCAGAAGCCTCTCGTTCTCTTCTTCCCTGAGAAATCCTATCTCTTCCGCGAACTTCTTTATAGAGTCTTGACCAGAAACGACAACTCTATATATCCCCTTACCGGACTCTGCTTTGCACTTTCTTATCTTACTGGGTACTGAAAACCTTAGGAGAAGGTCAGAAATCTGCCTCGCAAGTTCCTCAGAAGAAGTTGTATAAACTACCTCCAATCCACGATCCTTGTCAACAATTCCACCGTCCCCGGCGAAGGCTCGTTGAAGAAGATTCCTGATATCATCTCTCCTGCACTTCATTATCTTCTCGGGTATCCTCTTCTTGTCATGTTTTACCAGAAGGCCTCCACCAAGGCCGTTTAAAAAGTCCCTCAACCTGCTGGAAACATACCTCAAAGTCGTTCTACTTGAACCCCCGTCATCTCTTTCCCTTTCATACGGCTCCAGACCGAAAAGTTCATCCATCAAAGATCTGAAGTCCCGGAGAAGACAGGGATCCGAGTTAGTAAAGTTAAGCCCATTCTTTTTGCCACGGTTCATCTCGTACCCGCAGTCAGATATTATATAGCCGATAAGCGAACAGAGCTCTGGTGAATTATGCACTGGGATCTCGATCTCCTTCGAGTTGGGATGGAACCCACCCACTTCATCTAGTTCCTGTTCTTCACCTTCTATCGGAAGTGAAAGTGGGACAGGAATCCAACTACCTTCCTTTACTTCGTCCGCTCTAAGGGTGGTTATCTCGCCATCCTTTATGGTCCAGACCGGGTGTTCAGGAGTAACCTTGACCTCTCTACCGGAGCCTATTCGAAGTACGTAAAACTGCTCGGGTGCCTCGTGCCTGCTGACACGGGAGGGTTTTCTGGGGTAAATGGACGAAAAATCCGTGGAGACAAGCTCCAGGTCCTCGTCCTCAGGAACCTCCAACATCTCGCAGTCCTCGCCCTCGACAATCCTGTCATCATACTCATCCATCAGCCCGTCCACGAGCTCGCCAATTTTCCTGGAGGATCCGTCTGGAACCAGAAGCTTGAAATCAGGATGGTAGCTCTGTGTCGACATCGCTTCATGTAGGTTCACCTGGTCCTCCTTGGACATCTTGTCAAACTCGTCTATGCATAGAACACCCTGGTTTGCCAGGACAAGAGCCCCGGCCTCGAGAACCCAACCGCCCATAAACTCCTCATCTCTGACGACAGTGGCGGTAAGACCGGCGGCCGATGTACCCTTACCGGATGCGTATTTACCTCTGGGAAGCATGTCAGCAGCCAGTTTTAATAGCTGTGTCTTGCCCGAGCTGGGATCGCCGACGAAAAGTATATGTATATCTCCACGTATCTTGGTTCCGTCGGGAAGCCTGTGTGGAACACCTCCGAAGAGCTGAAGTATTATGGCCTCCTTCTCCTCGTCCAGGCCGTACATGGACGGAGCGAGTGATTTGATAAGTTTATTGTATATCTTATCGTCCCCCGCTAGCTCCTGAATCTTGTCTTCTTCCTCTTCCGTAACCTCCATATCCTCAAAGGTTGTTTCCTTCGGACTCAACCAATTTGCCTCGAGGAATATATCCAGTTGCCTCGTCTTCTTTCCCTGGATACGCTTGGGCATCTCCCTGACCCTGCCTGATATTTCCAGACGTGTACCTGGATCCGTCCTTCTCTGCATCCTCGGCGTCGTGAGACCATCTTTTAGGTAAACAGAAACCTCCCCGGGTTTTTCGCCTGAAACCTTCTCAAAGAGATCCTCCACGTGGATCCATCTTGCATCACTCAACTCCCTTCCCACCTGGTTGAAACCTCTTTTACGACCGCAGTCACAGCGGGACGGATAGCTCATTCTCTTCTTGAGCTGCGGGACTTCCATCTTCTCACCACAGTCCGGACACTCAAAAACGGCAACCTCAAGCTCCGGCTTTACCTCCGATGCCCTGTTAACTGTGCCTTCCACCTTCACAAACTTTCCCAGGTGTTTGCTCCTCAGATCCTTTATCCTCGTTTTTTCGTCATCGGGTATGTTCTCCACCCTGACGTTGAGATCGACCTCCTTGTCCACGCCTAGATCTATCTCACCAACAGCATCCTCAGCTGCATCGAAGAATTCCTTGGGATTCTCAAGAAGCTCCTCTGTCAGCTCGTGTCCCGCGTATTTGTCCAGCTTCCGGAAATCTATGAGAACGAAGTCCTTGTCTTCTCTAACAGCTTTCAACAGATCCTCTTCATAGAACTTCCTGAAAAATTCCTCAAGCTCTTC
>SL_8KL_010_SEDDRAFT_10002022_pt1 | contig 17497 bp, 21 predicted proteins | sample SodLakKL_010_SED_4_FD_11160 | JGI IMG/M metagenome (IMG submission 11160)
TCCGGAGAATATTCAGTGGAGGGTGCTTGTTGCATCTGCTTGCTTGACAATGAGGGTCCGGACTGAAAAAAATCCTTTTAATGGTAAAGTTTTATAATATACTGCAAAGCTTATTACTATAAGCCTGAGGCAGGCTACAGGCAACCCCGCACTTATTTTTGTACAGACGAAAAAAAGTGAGGCGGCCTTCAGGCTGGAAGACATGCTTCATGCTATGGACTGCCTGAAAGGTGTCCTGTACAAAAATAAGTGCGGGGTTTTTTTGCCTGATATTTTACTTGTTGAGCCAGGCCATCATTTTTCTAAGCCTTTCACCCACTTCCTCGATCTGGTGACTGTGGTACTTTCTGCGCTGGGCGTAAAAAGCAGGCAGTCCGGCCTTGTTTTCCAGGATCCATTCCCTGGCGAATCCGCCGTCCTGGATTTCTCCCAGCACCTTGCGCATTTCCTGTTTGGCCTGATCCCCGACAATCCTTTCGCCGCGGGAATAATCACCGTATTCAGCTGTATCACTGATGGAATAGTGCATCCGGGTAAATCCACCTTCGTACAACAGATCCACAATTAGTTTTAGTTCGTGCATGCACTCAAAGTAAGCCACCTCGGGCTGATAACCGGCTTCCACCAGAGTCTCGTAGCCGGCCCGGATAAGAGCGCTTACTCCACCGCAGAGTACTGCCTGCTCACCGAAAAGATCGGTCTCTGTCTCTTCGGCGAATGTTGTCTGGATTACCCCGGACCTGGTGGCTCCGATACCCTTGGCGTATGCCAGGGCCTTATCCCAGGCCTGTCCTGTATGATCCTGGTAGACTGCGGCCAGGGCCGGAACGCTGCCGCCCCGGGCATATTCCCTTCTCACCAGGTGGCCCGGTCCCTTGGGAGCGATCATGACCACGTCCACGTCCTTTGGCGGGACTATCTGGTTGTAGTGCACATTAAATCCGTGACTGAAAACCATGGTCTTGCCGGAATCAAGATGAGGCAGGACTTCATTGTAAAAGACCCCGGGCTGATACTGGTCCTGCACCAGAATCTGGATAAGATCAGCCTGCCTGGCTGCCTCTGCCGCGGCCACTGGTTCAAATCCATGCTCTCTGGCCAGGTTGTAATTGGCTCCCCCCGGTCTCTGGCCGATGACTACATTCAGGCCGGAATCCCGGAGATTCTGGGCATGGGCATGTCCCTGACTGCCGTACCCGATGACAGCAATGGTCTTGTCTTTTAGAAGAGAAAGATCCGCATCGTTTTCGTAGTAAACCTTCATCATAGCTCCTTAAACTGATTTACAATATATTTTCAACAATCAATAGCACTACAGCGAAACTTATAAAATACAGTATGGTATCTCAATTGGGGACAGTCCCGCATCTACTTGATTTCTCAGCAAGTTCCAGCGATTTCATGAAATCATTTCCAAGTAGGTGCGGGACAGTCCCCGGAGGTCAATAAATAAGTTTCGCTGTAGTGATAAAAACCCGATAAAACCAGGACATGCCAGGCTAAAACTGCATGCTCCGCTTCATGGCTACAGTGCCTGTCCTGGCGAATTCCTTGATGCCGAAGCGCTGCAGCATGTTGACCATAGCGTTGATCTTGCCCTGATCTCCGGTCACTTCCAGGGTGAGCTCATCGGTACTTACATCCACCACCTTACACCGGAAAATATCCACGATGCGCAGGATCTCAGCCCTGCTGTTTTCAGATGCATGGACCTTTATTAGAACCATCTCCCTCTCTACGGCCTTGGTATCCGAGAGATCCACCACCTTGATTACTGTAATGAGCTTTCTCAGCTGCTTGATTATCTGTTCGATAATCTGCTCATCGCCATGGGTGCTTATGGTCATGAGCGAAACCCCTTTTTCCAGGGTGGGACCGACATTCAGGGTGTCTATATTGAAGCCGCGGCCGCTGAAAAGACCGGCTACCCTGGAGAGCACTCCGGGCTCGTTTTCCACAAGTACTGATAAAACGTGTCGCATAGCCAGCCTCCTAGACCAGTAGCATTTCGGTTAATGAGGCCCCGGCAGGGACCATGGGATAAACGTTTTCCTCGGGCTCCACGCGGATGTCCACGATGCAGGTCTTGGGGGAAGCAAAGACCTTCTTCAGAACAGGAACCACGTCTTCGGTTTTGTCCACCTGGTAGCCCTCAGCGCCATAAGCCTCGGCCAGCTTGACGAAGTCCGGGGCAGTATCCAGGCAGGTGGCGCAGTAGTTCTTGTTGTAGAATAGCTCCTGCCACTGCCGGACCATGCCCAGGTAGCTGTTGTTCAGGATGATTATCTTCACCGGCAGATTGTAGCATACCGCTGTGGCCATCTCCTGAATATTCATCTGGATTGATCCGTCTCCGGCAATGTCTATGACCAGCTTGTCCGGGTTGGCCACCTGTGCTCCGATGGCCGCCGGAAATCCGTACCCCATGGTGCCCAGACCGCCGGAACTGATCCAGGTCCTGGGTTTGTGGTACTTGTAGAACTGGGCTGCCCACATCTGGTTCTGCCCAACTTCAGTGGTGATGATGGCCTCGCCTTTGGTCAGTTCATAGACCTGCTCCATCACGTACTGAGGTTTGATTTTGCCGGACTGGACGGTTTCGTACTTGAGAGGCTGTTCCTGGTTCCATCCCTTGACTGTTTTGACCCAGGAGGCATGCTTTTCCTCCCACTGAACCTCATTGATCTCGCCCATTTCCTCGTCCAGGGTCTTTAGCGCATTGAGGCAGTCGGAAACTATAGGAATATGCACGTTGACATTCTTGCGGATGGAAGTGGGATCAATATCAATATGAATTATCTTGGCCCTGGGGGCGAAAGTATTCACCTTGCCGGTGACCCGGTCATCAAACCTGGCACCCACTGAAAGCAGAACATCCGCATTATTGACAGCCATGTTGGCGGCATAAGTGCCATGCATGCCCAGCATTCCAAGCCAGAGCGGGTCATTGCCGGGAAAGGCCCCCAGGCCCATCATGGTGGAGGTCACCGGCACTGAAAACCTGCGGGCCAGCCTGGTAAGTATCTCTCCGGCTTCGGAAGAGATCACCCCTCCCCCGGAGTAAATCAGGGGACGCTCCGCCTTGGCCAGCAGACCGGCCGCCTTTTTTACCTGTTTCCTGTTGGGTGTGTAATTGGGATTGTAGCTGCGCAGGCTGATGGTCTTGGGGTAATCAAATTCAGTCCTGGCCTGCATGACATCCTTGGGAAGATCCACAAGCACCGGACCCGGCCTTCCTGTGGAAGCAATATAAAATGCTTCCTTAATGGAATGAGCAAGTTCTTTGACATCCTTGATGAGATAGTTGTGCTTGGTGCAGGGCCTGGTAATGCCTACGATGTCAACTTCCTGGAAAGCATCGTTGCCGATGAGCGCCGTGGGAACCTGGCCGGTGAAGACCACCAGAGGAATAGAATCCATATAGGCAGTAGCAATGCCGGTCACTGTATTGGTTGCACCGGGACCGGAAGTCACCAGGCACACCCCCACCTTGCCTGTTGACCTGGCGTAACCGTCCGCCGCATGCACCGCCCCTTGCTCATGTCGAACCAGAAAATGTTGAATTGATGACTTGGGCAGTTCATCATAGATGTCAATGACTGCACCCCCGGGAAACCCGAAAATGTGTTGTACGCCCTCCTGCCTCATGCATTCAAGCAGGATCTGAGCTCCGGTGAGCTCCATTTTACTTACCCTCCTTGGCTTTATAATTGTCCAGTATAGCGTGCATCCTGGTCTTTCCTGCCAGTTTTTTCTTTTTTATCTCCCTGACTTCCCTTTCCTCGCTGGGGGTAAGAAAATGCTTATTTTCAAAACGTTCCAGCTGCTTTTCATACATCTGATGATTTTCCAGCAGCTTCTTGAGTTCTTCATCCTCTTCACTGTATCTGACTATCAGATCCTTTTCATATTGCTCCATTTATGATGACCTCCTTGTTAGTTTACTGTACATGCTTCAAGGCATTAAAAACCGTCCCGGCAACACCGCTTACAATTAGATCCTTGTTTCTGCTCTGCAGCCCCCTTTGTATCCATACCTGTTTTTTTCTAATTCCAAGAGACCTGGATAAAAAAATACACAGGGCCTTGTTGGCCTTGCCGTCAACAGGAGGAGCCTTAACTGAAATCTTGAGCCGTCCTGCATGTATGCCCAGAACCTCATCCCTGTCTGCTCCCGGCTTCAACACAACCCTTAAAATCCAGGTTTCCGGGTCCAATCTTTCCAGAAACTGCATGCAAGTATCACTATATCTTATCAGCCCTTGCCCACGCAAGGGCATTATCAATTCATCAGCCTGCAATCAGGACTTCTGCAGAAACTTGAGTTTGGATTCAGCTTCCTCCAGGTGCAGGTGTTCCTCGTCATGTGATTCAAGCAGTTTCAGATGTGACTCTATCATGGATCTGAGCTTGATTTCAAAATGAGCCCGCTGTTTTTTCAGTTCTGATATGTCTTCGTGAATCTGGGCCAGCCTCTTGTGCGCCTGCCTTAATATATCCTCGGCCTTGGACTGGGCCTCCTGGACAATAACTTTGGCCTGCTTGTTGGCGTTGGCCTTGATGTCATCGGTCATTTTCTGAGTTGTGAGCAAAGTATTCTGCAGCACTTCCTCTCTGCTTCTGTGCTCCTGCAGCTTCTCTTCAAGGTGTTTTATCTCCTGATCCAGCTGTGATTTCTTTTCAGCCAGTTCTCCGACGTAGTCGGCCACTTCCTGCAGAAACATTTCCACGTCATTTTTTTTATAACCAAATAAAGATGTGGAAAATTTTTTGTTCAGGATATCAATTTTTGAAATGTCCATTTTTCCCCCTTATGAAAAAAACAGGGAGTGAGCCGGAACTAAAAATACGTCCCGGCCGTTTTTTAAGTACGAAAGGCCGAGTCAAGCATATCCTCAGCCCATACCGGCTACAGCCTGGTAAAGGGACTGGACAACGAAAATCTTGATAAACTGAATACCCACCAGCACCACAATGGGAGACAGGTCAATTCCCCCTATGTTTACAAAAGGCAGCCAGGTCCTTACCCGGTGCAGCACCGGTTCAGTGAGATTGCGCAGTACCCTTACTATTGGATTATAGGGGTCGGGCTGGACCCAGGTCAACAAAGCGGAAATAATCACAATCCAGAAGTAAAGGGTAAGCAGGGTATCAAAAACACTTACCAGGGCCATCAAAAAATTGGCAAACACGTTCATCTATCCTCCGTTAAATTTTGTCGGTTCAGTCATCTGCTGAGTGAAAAAGCAGACCTGTTTTAAAACCTCAAAGTGTCGTTGAAGGCTTAAAGCCGCCCTGCAATGAACTCCCTCAGGGTCCAGAAGTCAGGAATGAGCATGTCTGCGTTCAGGTGCTGGTTTTTATAGGCCCAGAAAGGAACGCCTGCACTTCCTGCAGCTGACTGATCCACCACAGAATCGCCTATAAAGGCCACTTTTCCTGGACTTGTCGACCACATCTCCAGTATCCTGTACATGCTTTCAGGATGGGGCTTGGGCCTGTTCACCTGTCCGGCGGTCATCACGGGCCAGAAAAAGTCCGCAAGGCCGTGCATCTGCAGCAACAGGTTCATGGTGGTGGTGCGGTTGGTGTTTATGGCAATGCGCAGCCCCTTGCAGCGCAGCAGATCCAGCAGGTCCGGCACCCCCTCTTCCATGCGCATGTATGGAAGAAGTTCATTGTAATTTATTTGCCTGCGCACCTCGTCCAGGCGATCCAGACATTCCGGAGGCAATATGTACCGCAGGGAGTCCATCACCGAGTGCATGTGCACGAACTCCTCTTCATTATCGCTCAGGGGTCCAAGCCCGAAATATTCACGGATACGGTTGTAGAAATGGATATTAACGTCCCTGGAATCGAAAAGGACTCCGTCACAGTCGAATATAATCCCTTCAAGCCCTTTCAGGCTCATGGAACTCAGTGGATTGCAGATAATCAACAAACTCTCCAATAATAAATTAAGTCAGTCAGGTCATCTCATGGCCTGGGGAAAAAGCTCTGCAGCCATTTCCCGCAGCTTGTACTTCTGGACCTTTCCGCTGGCGGTCATGGGATATTCATCCACAAATGCAACATACTTGGGAGTCTTGTACCTGGCGATCCTGCCCCGGCAGAAGTCCCTTATATCCTCGGGGGCGTAATCGTAACCCTCCTTGAGGATAATAAAAGCACCTACCTCTTCTCCGTATCTGTTGCTGGGCACCCCCACCACCTGTACATCGCGCACCCCTTCCATGGTGTACAGAAACTCTTCTATTTCCCTGGGGTAAACATTTTCTCCGCCCCTGATGATCATATCCTTGAGGCGACCGGTGATGCTCAGGTACCCATCCTCGTCCATTACGCCCAGGTCCCCGGAATGCAGCCAGCCGTCAGCATCAATTGTTCTGCTGGTTTCTTCGGGCATATTGTAATAGCCGCGCATGACATTATATCCCCGGCAGCAGACTTCGCCCTGTTCTCCTGGCCCCAGGGTCCTGTTGGTTTCCGGATCCACCACCTGTACCTCTATCTCCGGCATGGGCCTGCCTACTGTCTCGGTCTTTCTGCGTATGTCATCATCGGTGCGGGTCTGAGTCATCACCGGTGAGGTTTCGGTCAGGCCGTAGCATATGGTTACCTCGCTCATGTTCATCTTGTCCATCACCTGCCGCATGACTTTGACCGGACAGGGAGAGCCGGCCATAATCCCGGTACGCAGGGAACTGTAGTCAAACTTGGAGAACATGCGGTGATCCAGAACAGCAATGAACATGGTGGGCACACCGTAAAGAGCGGTACACTTTTCTGCTTCCACAGAGGTCATGACCATAAGCGGATTAAACCCCTCAAGTATGACCATGGTGCTGGCATGACTTACAGCCGCAAGCACCCCAAGTACACACCCGAAACAGTGAAACAGCGGAACAGGCAGGCAGATGCGGTCCCTGTGAGTCAGTTTCTGATGCTCCCCAATCCAGTAACCGTTATTGGCGATATTGTAGTGGGTAAGCATCACTCCCTTGGGGAAGCCTGTAGTGCCGGAGGTGTACTGCATATTGACCACATCGTGGGGATCAAGCTCTCTCCGGCGCGCCTGGTAATCCCTGTCGCTGGTCATGCCCCCCAGTGCCAGAAGCTCCGGCAGGGAATACATCCCCCGGTGTTTTTCCTGCCCCAGGAAAAACACCCTTTTTAAGTGCGGGAAATCCTTATTGTTCAGATACCCCCTGGCCTGGGTGCGAAGCTCCGGGACAAGGTCGTACAGGGTCCGGACATAGTCGGTATCACGAAACCCGTCGATTATGAATATGTTTTCCGCCTCGGACTGTTTGAGCACATAGCTCAGCTCATGCTCTTTATAATAGGTGTTGATGGTAAGCAGCACGGCACCTATCTTTGCCGTAGCGAACTGCAGGGCCACCCAGTGCGGGACATTGCTGGCCCAGATGGCCACTTTCTCGCCCTTTTTCACCCCCAGGGTCATAAGCCCTCTGGCCATCTGGTCCACCACGTGGGAAAACTCCCTGTATGTCAGGCGGAAATCCCGGTCAACATACACTACTGCATCATTATCAGGATAATTTTCCACAGCTTCATCCAGAAGCGTTCCAAGGGTTATCTCCCTTAAAGACTGGTCCCACATAAATTGTTCTCCGCGTAATGCCGGTGCCGCCCGGTCCTATTCCGGAAAATAGAGTACGGCGTAAATTCTGGCCGGACCCTCGCCTCTGGCTGATACGTTATGAGGCACTATGGAATTGTAGTAGACGCTGTCTCCAGCTTTTAAGACATGGGTTTCATGACCATAAACCAGCTCTATCTCTCCGGCAACCACTATGATGAACTCTTCTCCTTCATGAGATGACAGCTTTTTGTCCTGGGGCGGCTCCGGAAACACTTCAATGAAGAAAGGCTCCATTTTGCGGTCGCTTTTGCCTTTTCCCAGGGAATAAAAGCGCAGGGCTGCGGGCTTTTCCTTCCCCTTGAGCATTGTCAGCTCTTCCTGCCTGTCCTTTTCCCTGACAATAAGGGGATCCTGGACCACGGTATCGTCCAGAAATGTGCCCAGTCTGACCCCCAGGCCCCTGGCGATTTTTAGAAGCGGGCCCAGTGAAGGGTATATATCATCCTCTTCAACTGAACGGATAAAATCGGTATCCAGGCCGCTGCGCCTGGACAGCTCTTCCAGGCTGATCTCTTCCATATCCCTGTGCTTCTTGATCTTTTTACCGATGCTAGCCTGACTCATCCTTACTCCTTTGTCTGTTGAAGGCTGTTGGTTGAGCTCACCGCCCTGAGCAGCTTCACCTCCCGGGCAAAAGTCTGCTTTTTTTTGTCGATTTTATCAAGATTCAACGTGGCGCAAAAAAAGTCCAACCCCTTCCTGTCAGCAAGACCCGGAAAAAAGTGGTCCGGATCATGTCTTTCCCAGGCAATCCCATACTCCTGCAGTTCCTGGCTAACTGATTCCTCGTGTACCAGCAAAATCCCTTGTGGAGGCAGGAAAGCGGTATAGGCTTTCAAGAGTTTCTGCCAGTGATCAGTGCTTATCTGGGGGCTGATGGACTGCCTGGCGATGTTCTGGAAGTGCTCCTCCTCATCATCTATCCCCAGGGATTCGTCAAAGCTGCTCCAGGAGAGGCTCAGGTCGGCATCAATTCTGCCGAGTTCCAGCAGCCTCTCTTCAAGGGCGAAATTGAGAAGCAAGTACTGCTGGGCCTGGAGGAGGTCTTCCTTATGGTCTTCTTTTGCCTCGTCACTTTTGCCGTAGGTGGAAAGCTCGTATTGAATGGACTGGGTGCTGCCGGTATAAAAGTCCTCCATCTGCGCCATGCCCAAGTGGGTCATGTCCGAGGTCTTTTTGAACTGCTCTCCGAACTGCCGGCACTGTTCCAGGAAGTACTCAGAAAGTCCTTTATCCAGAACAAGGCCCTGGGGAGTAAAAAAGATATCCAGGGGATCTTTTATCCCCGGATTCAGGAAAAGGCCCATGGGCCTAAGCCCCGGTGAAACCAGTTCTTCATGCATGTAAGGGAAATGAATTATCTTTGGCGGGCCTGCCATTTGTGCTCCTGGTGGCTTAAAAAAATGTATTGAATTTCCTGCCCGGCCTGAACGCCTGATATCGTTATAGGCAAAAGATTCTCAACTCTCAATATCTTTTTGCACACGCGGCCTGTACAGTCTGCATACCCCGGTACATTCCGGCATCATAAGGACACAGGCGTTGCCGAACAGACAGGCGCAGCGATCATCTTCAGAGCCGGCAGGCAGGTATGATCCGCATAAATCCGCCCAGGATCCGATGCCGGCAAATCTTTTTTCCCAGATCTTTTCCACCTGATCAAAGCTCAGGTCAAAGGCATCAGCCTTGCTGATAAGGCCGTCATAATCCTTTTCCAGGAAAGCCAGCACCCTGCATTGCCATGAAGACTGGTATCCGGGGTTTAGATATTCCTCGTATTTGCAGCGGCCGAAACTGTAGTAGACACAGTTTCGCCCGGGTAGACTGGTCACTTTGCCCATTTATTGATTCAGCCATGTCTTCAGCAGCAGGATATGCTGCAGCCGGACGGCACGACAATCGGTCCGGAACCGGCCTCCTGCTCGGTCTCATTTGCCAGCGGCCACAGTTCCATTCCGCCGTCCAGGACGTATAACTGCTTGGCGCCCATGGACTGTAACAGTCTTGCACCCTGGTAAGCCCTGCCTGAACACCTGGAATAAAGAACCAGGGGGACAAACCTGGGTATCTGGACGGCCTTTTTCTTCAGTTCCGGCAAGGGGATATTTTCAGCCCCGGAAATCCTGATGCGCTGGTATTCTTCAGGACTGCGGACATCCAGCAGAAAAAACTCGGCCCCTTGGTTATAGGACTCTTCAAGCTCAGTGGGGTTGATGCCCAGTATTCTGGAACCAAGTTTGTTTTCCAGGATACGGGCGCATTTCTTCAGGGGATGCAGGCCGAACCCGAAGGAAACCATTTCCTGCTTCACCAGGTCTTCAAGCACCGCATTTTCCTGCACCAGGTGACCGACCATATCCACCCAGGCGGCAGCCTCTCTTCCTGCACACTCAGCGCCCAGGATCCGGCGGGAATCCTTGTCCACAGTCAGATGCAGGACATGCCCGGCCTCTTTCAAAGGATGGTCAGCACCGCTTACTATGGCCCATTCCGGGCTGAACCCCTTTTCCAGGGCCTGCTGCGGGTTTAACCCGGCGCTTCCAGCATGCAGTCCGGCCATGTTCCAGGACCGGGTGTTTTTCTGGGGAGGCCGTGGGGGATCGTCCCCCAAAAGACTTTGTACTGCAAAAAGGCCTGTTTGAAGGCTGTATTCCATAGATGTGGGGTGCCGGGGATAATCCCGGGCGGCATAAGGGGCTGCTATGCAGATATTATCCTGGATGTACACCCCTGAATCCTGCAGGTATTCCACAGGGGAATCAATGCCCATTGCTTTCAGTCTCTCTAAGTCAAGTACCGGCCTGGAGCAGTAAACCACAGTTCTGCCGGTTTCTTCATGTTCAGTTTCAGGAGATTCTCTATCCAGGTCAGAACATATTGAAATGCTGCCGCCCCTGGACTTAAGATATTCATCCACAAAAAACTGCACCTGCCTGGAAAAGAAGTTTTGCGATCTGACCCACTCAAAGCTTTTTTCGCCGCAGGCCAGGGCCTGGACGGCACTCATATCGTTTCCCACCACCTGTATGGCCTCCAGGTGGCCCCAGTTGTTCACCACGTGCTCAACACAGGAACTCTGCGGCCATAAAAGCCCCCCCGAAGGTGCGAATCGGGGTGCCTGGAAGGCGGGTTCGGGAAAAATAAATGCCTGGTCAAAAAAATAGTTCATATTGCCCGTATTGGACAGAAAGGATACCTCCCTGGCCTGAAGGTCGAAACGGATCTTTTTGACTCTTACAGGTGCGATAACCGGCATGCGTGTATTTTTTTCAAAATCGGTCTTGACCCTGGCCCTGATTCTGGACCAGTCAGCCGGGCTCTCGCCCAGTCCCAGTAAAAGTTCCACCATTTCCAGGGGATACTTTTCCTCGCTGTACTCGGTTATCCATAAAAGATCCACTTCCGGCTTCAGTTTTTTGACCAATTGAGCCGCCTTGTAGGCCGGGTATCCATAACCTGTTACAAGCACTCTTTCCATGCTGGTGCTCCTGTGCTCAAGAGTTTTGGGGCAGGTTCCCCGCCCCGGTATCTTTCAATCTATCCTGTGTAAACAGTCGATGTTTCCTTTAAACAGATTTTTCTATCTGTACCGGCTCAAAACTTCAACCATGATTTATCAGCCCTGCCTGGTCGGATTTACCCTGCTTCAATCATGCTTTCGGGTAAACATGCAAAATCTTTTTGCGAGAGCACCGAGTTGCGCCTTGACCGTCCTGTAGCCTGGGTGTATAGATCATGGGCAAGCCAAAAACTGGGAGGGAACGTATATGTTTGGAATCGGCATGACAGAACTGATAATTATTCTGGTCATTGTCCTGGTCATATTCGGAGCCAACAAGCTGCCGGAAATAGGGGCCGGAATGGGCAAGGCCATCAAGAATTTCAAGAAAGCAACAACAGAGCCTGAAGAAATAGATGTTACCCCTTCCGAGGAGAAGGACAAAGAACAGAAAAAGGATAAAGAAGGCCAGGAAAAGGAAGAAGAGCAGAAAAAAGAGTAATACAGGCCCTGCCTGAACACCTTTGCTGGACTGGACCCTTTTACATATCCGTGTTTTTCTCATCATTTCCAGAAAAAAACACCAGGCCGAGCCCCAGAAGCAGGTAGTGAAGACCTGAAATCAGGGTCAATCCGCCCACAGCATAAATCAGTATACCCGACACAGGATCAAGGGCAGCCGCCTCAAATACAATGGAGGACATGACCGAAAGCACCAGCATGATCTGCCCCAGGGTATTAAGCTTGCTGTCCAGGGTGGCGGCGATCTTTCCCCGTACATCCATTCCGGTAAATCGAAAAAATGCAAAACCGGATACAATCAAGATTTCCCGCAGGACAACCACCACTATCAGCCACCAGGGAATCCATCCTACATGACCCAGACACAGAAACGCGGTCAACACCAGAAGCTTGTCCGCAACTGGATCAATCACAGCCCCCAGCCTTGAGCGCTGCTCCAGGGTACGCGCCAGAAAACCGTCCAGAGCATCGGTTATTCCGGCCAGGATGAATACTGCCAGGGACAGAAGATAAGCTTCATGGATAAAGGCGCCCAGAAATACGGGCACCATTGCGAACCTTGCCAGTGTCAGGGCGTTGGGAACCGTCCAGGAAGAATTGCAGCCGATATCTGTTTTATGCTCCTGTAAACTACACCTGATCTTATTGTGTGTTTTCATCTATAGTGTGGTATACCCCTCTTGATGGAAGATACTCTCCAAGACGTTTTTTCAGAAGATCCGGATTCAGGGTGGTCAGAGTCCAACCGGCCCTGTAGGATGGCACATCGGTATGAATATACAGAATGCTTCCTTTTTCCACTTTCTCATCCCAGGAAAGAATCATCTCGTCGAAGTGCATGATGGCATCGGTTGTGGCCCAGCCCGTGGTTTTCAAAGTGAAATCCATGGTCATTTCGGACATTACTTCCGGCCGGGTAAAAAAGAACGCCCATAAATCAGACCATACACTGTAAAGGTTCCCTCCGGTAACCTCATGAGTGATGTCCTTATAGTCTATGACTCCGCTCCAGCTGCCATCCTGCCGGCGGGTCAATGAAACAGAGGTGGGCGCATCGCTGTCTACTTCCACCCCGGTTATTGTCTGCAGGCGCTGCAGCATGCCGAAGTCACCGGGTCCGGACCCCCGCGTACTCAGATCGTATTTCCAGGGCGCAGTACTTGTGTAATAAACCCCCGTTCTCTGCAGGATGCTCCTTAAGGCCGCGGTGTCGACATTCACCTCGAGATCCATCAGCAGGCGGTCATCCACCTCCTCCCTGGAAAAAATGCGGTATCCAAGGATGAGGTCGTCAATTCTCCAGTCCAGGTGCTCCCCGAGCATTTCTTTTCTTTTTTCTGACAGTTCACCCGGGACTATACGCTGGGATTCCCGGATTACAGCCTGGCTGTAGCCCGATCTCAAGCCCTGCTGCTGAAGTTCCTGGAAGCTTTTGTCCTCGTCCAGCTCAACATCCACCTGGACCTGCTGCCAGGCCTGGGCGGAAGACAATCCCAGAAGAAAAAACACCAGACTGAACAATAATATCCTGTAAATAGACAAAGTTATTCTTCTCCCATCATAATGATCACCGGGCAGCCTTCGGGGATACTGTCCATGATATCCTGAAATTCCAGGGTGTCCTCCCAGGAAAGCACAAAATCGCTGTCATGCCTTCCATTTGTCCGCTCCGGCTCGATCTTGAAGCCGTCAGGTCCGGACTCATACAGCCTGGTAATATTTTGATCCTTGTCCACACGCATGTAACGTACATGGCCCCTGTCCGCCCCGGGTCTTTCCCCGAGAACCGATGCTCTGTAGAGTATATTGCCGTCTCGATCCAGTATTGCCGGGATAAGGGACGGCCTGGCAGACAGGCCGGTGGCATCTATATACAAGGGGCAATAGGGGGTGAGTTCCACAACCACATTACCATTTCTTTTCCACTGCGGACCTGCGAAAACCCTGCCCGGCAGCATGCGCTGCACGTCCTGATCCAGAAGATCCAGAAAGACATGCACTTCCACTTCACCCTCGGGGTGATGGTAATACACTGTATCCCATACCTTGGAATGATGCACCAGGGTCTGCAGCCGGCCGGCTGTTTCTGGATTCTCCCGGGAAAGGTCCTCGACGGTGATGGAAGAGTCCACATTGATTTGCTGCAGGTTTTCAAGAAGTTTTTTTCTGGCCTTGACCAACGCCTTCCTCTCGGCCGCCCGGGCCGATTTTGTCCTGTCTTCCATTTCCTGCATCCTGGAAGAACCCGTTGAATGGACCCGGCCTTCAGTCCAGTTCATACTTCCGGTGCCGATATGGCGGACGTAATCCCTTTTTTCCCCCTGGTCTTTTTCTCCGGCCCCGGCTACGGCCGCCAGGCAAAGCACCATCAGTAACGTCAGTAAATATTTCATATTCTGCATGCTCCAGTAATGAAAATAATACGCCTGACGAAAATTATCAACACCAACACCTGTAATAGTTTTCCAGTGTTCAACTTCTCTCAACAAATTTTTCAACCATGCCCCTGGCTTCGGAAAAATCACCCGCCTGGATCCAGTGTACGTCGGATTCCTTCCTGAACCAGGTCATCTGCCTTTTAGCATAGTCCCTGGTATTCTTGAACCATCTCTGAATGCAGCTCTTCATATCCGTATCTCCTGCAAGAAAGTCCATCACCTCCCTGCATCCGATCCCTGTCATGGCCGGCAGGTCCCGGTTGAAACCGTACACTCTGCATACTTCCTGCACTTCTTCCACAGCCCCGGCCCTGAGCATATCCTGTATTCTTCTATGCAATCCCTGTTCCAAATATTCCCATTGTGTATAAACCCCAAGTTTCAGCACCCGGAAAAAAGGACCGCTGGGCTGGCTTCTATGCCAGGCGGTCATATTGAATCCGGTGTCCTGGTAAACTTCCAGCGCCCTGGTAATCCTTTGTCTGTCCCTGCAACTGATCCTGGCGGCATACTCAGGGTCAATTTCCTGAAGCTCACGGTGCAGAATTTCCGGTCCCTCATGCATGCAGCGCAGCTGTAAAGCCCTTCGGACGTCATCTCCCACGGGAGGTATTTCGGCCAGTCCATGTATCAGTGACCTGAGATACAACCCGGTACCTCCCACAAGTACTGGGATGCCGGATTCCCGACGGACCCCCTGGATGCATTCCCTGGCCATCTGTACAAAACGTCCTGCGCTTATGCTCTTGTCCGGCGAGAGAAAACCGTAAAGGTGATGCGCACATACCTCGAGTTCGTGTTTACCCGGTTGAGCCGTAATAATGGGAAGCCCCTGGTAAACCTGTCTGGAATCGAAGTTTATTATCTGTACTGGAAAAAAACCTGACAGCTCCAGGGCCAGCCTGTTTTTTCCGCTTCCTGTAGGGCCAAGAATGCAAATGATCCGTGGAAGCCTGTCTGCATTATCTTTGCTCATGAATTTACTGGTACGCCGGCAAAGATTTTATCGCTGGGATCAACTGTTGTTGCGGCACTTTTTGAGCAGTTCCAGCCGGACATTTTCGGGAACCAGGCCGGTAATGTCTCCTCCAAGCCTGGCCACGTCCTTGATAAGGGTTGAGCTGATATAAAGCCATTTGTAGTCAGTCATGAGAAAAATAGTCTGGATACCGCGGTCCAGACGCCTGTTCATGAGAGCCATCTGGAATTCGTATTCAAAATCGGCCACTGCACGCATCCCCCGCAAAATAGCCTTTGCATTTTTTCTGCGCACATAGTCTATTAAAAGCCCCTCAAAAGGCTCACCTACGACCCCTGGAAAAGGTTCAAAGGCTTTCTGGACCATGTCCACCCGCTCCTGCAGAGAAAAGAGTGGATTCTTGGGAGAGTGCAGTGCAACCGCCACCACTATTTCATCGAATATGTCCAGCCCTCTTTTGACTAAGCTCACATGACCGTTGGTGAGGGGGTCGAATGTGCCGGGATAAACCGCTGTCAACTTGTCTTTTGCCACATCAATATCCTTGTCTGCCCATAGTGCTTGTCTTTTATAAGGTCCAGCCCCGGATAAGTTTCCGGGGTTACCTGGAGTCTGGATTCGACTTCTGCGCAAAGGACCCCCCGGGGCAAAAGCCAGCCCTGGCTGATAATTCCAGGGAGCACCTGGTTTAAGAGATTCCTTCCGTAGGGAGGATCCACAAACACCAGTTCAAATCCATGCTCTGCCTTGCGGGCAAGAAAAGACTCTGCGTCTTTTTTTATCAGTTTAGCCCGGTTTACTGGGATTTGAAGTCTCTGCAGGTTTTCCTGCAGTATCTTAACGGCCCGGGCGTCATTCTCCACAAACACCGCCGTGCATGCTCCCCTGCTCAGGGCTTCTAAGCCCACGGCTCCACTGCCGGCGAAAAGATCGAGCACCTGTACCCGGGACCAGTCTTCAATCTGTCCCTGGAGCATGGAGAAAATCGCTTCGCGTACCTTGCCGGTAGCTGGCCGGTAGCCCGGACCGGACCCGGTCTTCAAAACTCTTCCCTTCAAGGTTCCAGAAATGATGCGCATTGCTTTGGATGCCTGCTCCTGCTGTCCGGAAACATCTCTTCAGGTCCTGCACATGAACCTGTATTCAGCCAGCCAGAGCGGGTTAAAAAATTACAGCCCGGAGCCGGCTTCATGCAGAGGATAAAAGATGTCCCGGTCCGAAGTCGGCTCACTTAATCCTCTGCGCCTGACCCGGGATGCATGCGAACCGGTTCTCCATCTACATGTATGCCGTTTTCATCCAGGGTCCCGGAATACCCGGTCACTGCGTCTGAAAAACTGTCCCGGGATCTGATCCAGTCATGGACGTGTTCTGCGCAGGCAGTGATGTCGGCATAAGTGCTGTGCACAGAAACACTTAAGAAGGATCCTGCAAGAGAAAAATCAAAATCCCTGGTGCCGGGTTCATTCACTTCCATTTCAGCAATGAAAGCGGAAATTCTTTTTAACATACCGGTGATCCCGTCTATATCGTTTTCCCCTGATATAATACATATGCGGTCCTGGTCTGTCCTGACCAGCTGATCATAGTTGCGCAGCTTTTCCTTTAAAAACCTGAAGACTTCCTCTTTTACCTGTGTGCAAAGGCCGGTCCCCAGGCTCACTTCCATCCACTCCCTGTTTTTGAAATCAAGAACCGCGGCGGACAGAAATCCTTTTTTGCGCCCCATGCGGTTTACTTCCTGGTACAATGCCTTTTTCAGGCCCTTTTCGTTAAGTGCCAGGGTAGCCGGGTCATACATGGATGATGTCTGTAACTTTTCATGATGCCGGTACCTGGAAAGTCCTGACAGGACCCTCCATTTCAGTTCACACCTTAAAAAAGGATAGATGATAAAGTCATCCGCCCCGTCAAAGCTTGCACATATCCTGGTACGATGCTGGTTTTCACCCATGAGGATTATGTATGCAAAGTCCAGTTGCCCCAGTTGCTGGCGCTTTCTCAATATGCGGCAGAATTCCAGGCCGTCGATTCCGGTATACTCCATGGAAGCAAGAACCAGGGGAAACCTTTTCTCCTCCATTCTGCCCAGGGCCCGGAAATGACTGGCATAAATACAGGGCTTCAGCCCCCACAAATTCAGATCTTCTGCAATTTCCAGGGCACGATCCCGGTCCGGTTCCAGGACCATTATGTTTTCTTCTGTATAGCTGGCCAAAATCCTCGACCCTCCAGGTAAGCTCAAGATTGATGGGAGCTGACAGTCTCTGCACCGTTTTCCTGCTTACCAAGTATCTGTTTAGCGCTTTGCATGTGGCATGGGGACTGGCTCTTCCGGGACCCACTTGTCCCAAAAAATGAGATATTTTAAGCACAAAATGATGCTCAAG
>SL_8KL_010_SEDDRAFT_10002023_pt1 | contig 17469 bp, 20 predicted proteins | sample SodLakKL_010_SED_4_FD_11160 | JGI IMG/M metagenome (IMG submission 11160)
GAAACACATAAGACAAAGTGAAGACATTCAGCTTCAATGCCATACATAAATCACTGAAAAATCTCTCATCACTAATTTTTTCCCTTCCTCATCTTACCTTGAAGGAAGAACTTATGAGGATTACAACTTTTCCTTTTAAGATAAAACAACGCCATTTCCAGGATAAAAAAACAAGGACATAAATACCCTTCATTATCCTATTAATAATTGTAAAAGAAAAAAAATCAATACGACAAATATTTGAATGTGATATACATGAGCTCAGATTATGAAAATGAAAAGAAAAAAATGTTGAAAAAAATGGGTTACAAAGAAATAACAAGAGCCGCCGGATCCTTAGGAAAGGACCTTGTCATGCGAAACAAAAACAATCAATTCATCGCCGTAGAAATAAAGTCTAACAAAAAGAATAAAAACGGGAACTGGCGAGTTCAAATCAGCCAAAGAAAAAAGACAAAGGAACAATACGACTTAATAAAACAGGCCTATAATCAAGACAACCTGCCTATATTTTACGATGTAAGATGGAAAAGACATCCAGATCATCACGGAATAGAAGATGATTGGAGAAGGTGGGAAGCCTTCTTAATAGCTAATGAAGAAAAACATATGTCACTAGCAAACCAAAAATGGCCCAGTTTCAGCTACGGCGAAGGTATGGACTCTAAAAAGGTCTGGAAAGAACTGCTCTATACAGAAGATCCTTACAAAACACTTGAACAACTTGCTACTAAAAATAGGTGAGATTAACGTATGCTGAATAAAGCAAAAGGCAACATGTTCCAGTTTGTGGAATGTACCTGGAATCCCCTTGGTGGTAAATGCCCCCATGCGTGTGGATATTGCTATGCAATGGATAAACCATTCACCCTCCACGAAAAATATCAAGGCAGACCAAGACTGCATAAACCATCCTTAAACGATGATTTAAGCAAATACAACACATACTTCGTTGCTAACATGACGGATCTCTTCGCTGAAAAGGTACCGCAACCTGCTATCAGAAAAATACTAAATCACTGCAAAAGGTGGGAAGAAAATACATACTTATTTCTAACAAAAAACCCTAACAGATATAAACACTTCATAGATGACCTTCCAAAAAATTCCATATTAGGCACAACAATCGAAACAAACAGACTTTATCCAAATACTACTGCTCCAACCCCTATGAAAAGGATGTTAGACCTGCACCATATCAACGGCTTCAAAAAAATGATCTCTTTTGAACCAATAATGGAATTTGATATAGATGTTCTTAAAAGATTCACTACCAAACTGCTCAACCTTTCTTTCATAGCAATAGGGGCTGATTCAAAGAACAACGGACTAAGAGAGCCCACAAAAGAAAAAACGATCGAACTGATCAAATCCTTTAAAAAGGCTGAGATACCTACTCATATCAAAAATAACATAAAAAGACTTATAGGAAAAGAGACTATTGATGAATTACACGACGAAATCAAGATGAGTAGCATATAACGTAGTGCGATATGTATGAATGCTACTGTCAGCCCCTCTGCCCTCTATAATAAGGGCTTGAAGGATAGATTTAAAAGCAACAAAGAGAAGCTTCAATGGCTAAATGAAAACATTCCAGAAATACTCAAAAACAAAATAGAAAAAGAAAACAAAAGAATAAAAAAGATGTGTGGTTTGTGTCAGTATTTCAAACCAAGAAAACACTACGTGAAAAGTGGTTTTTCCTTTCCAAAAAACATCAAAAAACTCAGCATCGAGAAAAACTGCACTAAACTTTACAATTTTATCAAAAACACATACGGTATATGCACAAAAGAAATAGAACCTGATTTTAATAATGATGTGGTCCTCACTCCACTCTCATCTACGCCCACTAAATGTTTATCATCTAAAGTTTCTTCAAACTGCTTCACACCCGTACACAATATCAACTCCTCCCACCTAACATCTGATTAAGAAGAAGATTGTGAAAGTTTCGACAACAGAAAAGGAGCTCAGCCCAAATAATACAAAAACCCCTCAGATTAATCTCTCTTTATTATCTCACTCAGACCTTCTTGGACTAGAGTCAATCGCATAACTACGTGCAAATTAACATGCATCAAAAAAGAAAGTCTTAAATAAACCTCTAAACAATTGTATACTTGGTGTTTAATAGATACCTGCCAAATCAAGTTGGGTTCGTCATGATATATACAAGCCCTGATGCAATAAAATACATGCTTGGTATGAAACACCGTTCTCTCTCAACAAACATTAAGGGGTGGGAAAAATGATAAAAAACGATTCAAAAAACTCTACCTTGGGTGATTTTGGTGCAATTCAGCACCTCAAAGACTCCATAGTTCTCATATTTCAACAAGAAAACAAAGTAGATAAGACTTTCTTGATCCCTCGCGCAGAATACACGTCAAACAAACATGAGATATGGAAAGAAGCAAACAAAATAACGATAAGCAAGGGTGATGAGTACAAAGATTCTGAACTTCCAGAATACTTCAAAGAAGCCCTAGATAAGCTTGAAATAGACTATGCAGAACCAGTCCAAACTCAAAAATATCAAATAAAAAACAACAAAGATGAGTGATAATATATGAAAATATACCTGGTCGGCGCACAATCTACAGGAAAAACTACTATAGCCAACCATATCTCAAAAGAATTTGGAATAAACAAAATCAAAGAAGTAGCAAGAGAAAAAATCAGCGAATATGGAAATGATCTTGAAGATATTCGTGGTAATTTAGATACCTGCAAAGAATTCCAAAGAAGTGTGTTTAGAGAACAAATCGAAAAAGAAAAAAAGACCGAAGAACCGTTCATCTCTGATAGAGGTATAGACATACTCGCTTATATCGCGATGCACACAGATGACCTGAGTACCATCACAAAAGAACAATGGGTAAAAGATTACATCAAACGTTACCACGAAAACAATTCTATAGTAGTTTTTGTCAGACCAGTTCATGATTTAATAGAAGATGATGGTGTAAGAACCGAACTATCAGTAGAACATATAAACCAGATTGACGGAATGATCAAATTCATACTAGAATTCTACGATATAAACTACCATACTCTAGAAACAAAGCACCTAAATGAGCGAATAAGATCACTCCGAAGCCTATTAGAGCAAACAGACCTCTCTCATAATCAAACTCACTCTCTTTCCGACTTCTTATAGAACATGCGAAGTCGGATTAAAACCACAACTGTGCAAACCGTGTTGGTGAAAAAAAAATGACAAAAAATATTGAGAAAAGAGTCAAAGAAAAAATCAAAGAAGTCGGCACAGAACTACAGATTTTCAGACATGAAGAAAGTTTAAACTGCTCGTCATGTAATCATCCAGTATCAGTAACATTTTACATGGCTCAAAGTAAACAAGAAGCAAAAAAAGAACTTAATCACCTAAATTCTGATGGACTCTGCGGCGAATGCATGTGTGAAGTACTAGCTCAATCCTCTGATCCAAAACAAAACTCCGATGTACCCTTCAAAATAATCAATCCTGAAAAGTTCAAACAGCTCACCAAATAAATCTCTAAAGGATGTGAAAATATGGTAGATGAAATACAACCAGGCGACTTCATAGATATAGATAGTTACGTCAAAAAATTGGAAAACGAAGGATACGATACAAACTACGAGAACATCATAACTGACGCAACAGGTTTTGTAGCCAAATTAAAAGTAAATGGCGAACAGCACGCGGTATGGGAAGGGGGTTCAGCCTTCGGTGGCCAAATGGTTAGACGTGTAGATACACCATTAATAGAAATAGAAAAAGGACAAGATAAATAACACAACCAATAATAAAAACACTCTAACCCTCTTCAAAAACCCTTCTAAACGTGATATATATGATGATAAAAGCTATCCAGGCCAAAGAAAAGAAGATGTTCGATGAGATAGATACAAGCCATCTATTTACAGACATGTTCAACCAAAACTTTGTCGAACACCTCAAAGAAAAAAATGACGAAAGAGACAAAAGTTGGTGGGCTCCTGAAAAAGACACTTATCACGTAACTGATATTACCGGCTGCCTTAGAAAGTCATTTCTCAAGAAAAAAGTAAATATTGAACTAGATGAAAGCTCATTAAAAAACTTCGAGATAGGGCACAGGGTAGAAGACATAGCGGCAAAAGCCCTTGAAAAAATGTACGATAATGTAGAAAACGACTATAGAATAACGAAGGAATTTAACGGATACAAGATAAAAGGGGAAACGGATCCTATCCTAAAAGTAAACAATAAAATTCTAGATATGTTCGAAATCAAGTCAACAAGTTACATAAGTAGCGTAAAAGACAAACCAAAAAGCCATCATCTCCGACAGGTCAATGCATACATGGGTTTACTTGGCCTCCATTCCTGCAAAATAATATACATCGACAAAAAGAACTACTCAGATCTTGCACATCATATTCCATTTGATAAAGATATGTTTCGAGACTTCAAAAACAAAGCAGAATGGTTACATACCTGCTTCAAAAACGAAAAAATTCCCGCAGCAAAACCAATGGAAAACTGGGAATGTAAATGGTGTGATGTCAGAGACATCTGTGATGCGATAAAGAAAAACGGCGAAGATGAAATCCTCCAAAACATCAAAAAGGAATGCATATCTACACCCTAACCCTTTCACTTTACTCTATCTACCCTCTCAATTCAATAGAAGGGTAATTAAAAGAAAAGTCTTTAATAATTCACGCCAACATATTACTCATGTCTTATTCTCCTTACATAACAGGAGGTAAACTATGCCAGAAGAAATAAAAAAGCCCCTAAAAGCAAAGATTAAGAAAAGCAAGTTAGATGATGTTATAGGAATAGTAAACATCATAGCAGACGAAACAAGACTCTACATCGATGAATCAGGAATTAGAATGAGAGACGTAGACCCTGCACACGTCGGTATGGTCGATGTAGAACTGAACAAGGATGCCTTTGAATCTTTTGAAGGATCTGAAGCCATCCTTGGTTTACCTATAGCAAAGTTGAGCAAAGCAACACAACTTGCAACTTCAGATGATACAATAAAACTTGAGCACGAAACAGAAAAAGATCGACTATGTGTCCAATTTGGACATATCACACAGCGAATACCACTTTTAAACACGGAAGGTATGACAGATCCTAATATTCCTGACCTAGACTTGGAAACTGAAATAGTGTCTGTTGCTGAGCACATAAAAACTGGCATCCGAGCAACAAACAATATATCAGATCATGTCTCAATAACTGTCTCTCCTCAAAACTTTAAAGTTTTTGCAGAAGAAGATGAAGACAGTGTGGATCTTACGTTAGGTCTTGCAGAACTAGAAAAATTAGAAGCAAACAATAAAGTAAAAGCCATGTTTGCCCTTGATTACCTAAGTGATATGGTAAAACAGATACCAAAAAAGAAAAATATCAATATATTCCTTGGGCCTGACTATCCAATAAAAATAGAATTTGAGTTTGCAGGTGGCAACGGATCAGCAAGATACCTTCTCGCTCCAAGAATTGAAGGCTGATAAAAATAGCTGTCAAAACTACCTGGCAAAGAATCATAAGACATATATTAGGGCCACAACTATCACGAAACAAGAAGATAACATGGATGAAGAATACAGCGTGATTTCCTACTGCGAAAATTGTGACGATACGACATGGCATAGTAGAAATCACGATAATAAAGAAGGAAAATGTGAAAGCTGTGGCAACAAAAAAACGTTCCCAATGGTAAAAACAGAATTAGCTAACGCCTAAAAATCCCAGTCAAGCAAAATAACCTAAACTAATGTTGCCGGTTTATCGTGTTCTCCTTCTAACTTTATCATAGCATCCTTAAAAACGCCCAAAATAAAAATACATATATGTCTTAAATTCTATATTCAAACACCAATATGTGATATAATGCAAAAAGATAGTCTTTCAACTTTCGAAAAAAAAGCAATCAAAAAATTAGTAGAAACCGGTATGAAGAAAAAAGTAGCAATCACGCTTGTATACACAATGAGTAAGAACAAAGTGACTAGTAGAGAAATTGAAGATGCTACTGATCTTAGACAACCAGAAGTATCAATGGCAACTAGAGAACTACGAGATAAGGATTGGATGAAAAAAGAAAAGGAATCTCCAAAAGGTGCAGGTCGGCCAATCCATCTCTACTCAATAAAACTCACTCCAAAAGAAATATTCAACGAAATAAAGAAAAAAGAAAACAAAAAGATTACAGAAATCAAAAAAACAATAAAAGAACTAACTGAAATAGCAGAAAAACTAGAAAACGAATAACATAAAAAAGACAATTCCCCTCTACTTTTCTAACCTCTACCTCGTCCAATAGCACGAGACGAGGTTTTTAAAATGAATGATAAAAAAGAAACCAAAGAAGTAGTTCGTGAAGCTACTATTAAAGCCTTAGGTGATATCGATGATACCTTCAAAACAGGAGAACTGGTTAAAGCAACACAAAAAAGACTAGAAAACGAAGATGTTGCAAAGTCATCCATCAAAACATACGTATATGATATAATAAAAGATCTCAAAGACGAACATAAAATAACAAAACTCGGCTGGGGTAAATACCTACTCAACGCCGATTATTCTATAGATAAGATGAACAAAGAAGTAATAAAAGCAAGCCAATCTCTTAATGGTCCGATGGAAGGTGTAGAAGGTTAAACTGTGAAGAGGGGCGGCGTTAAACGTAGTTTCTACAAGTTACAACAAAGGCCGTAGCATGTTTTATAGTAGCCGATGTAGTAGGACATTTATAACCCCTGAACAATAGGTGATATTAATGGGTAAATATCCTCCAAGAAAGGCAGTTGAAGACTTAAACCTTCCTCCTGAAGCAATAGATCTGATGGAAGATAAGGGTTTTGAAAGATTATACCCTCCACAATCCAAAGCTGCTGATTCTATTCTTGCAGGCGATAGTTGTGTTTTTGCATACCCTACTGCAAGTGGAAAAACATTGTTAGGTTACTTGGCCATAGTCAAACAAGTGCTCGAAAACAACGGAAAAGCCCTCTATATCGTCCCCTTAAGAGCCCTGGCTTCCGAAAAAGAGCAAGAATTGAAGATGTTCGAGTCTTTGGGGATCAGTTCTGTCGTTTCTATGGGGGATTACGATGAAGTAGATCCGTCATTGAAAGAACACGATGTTATAGTAGCAACATCAGAAAAGGCTGACTCTCTACTTAGACACAATGTTGATTGGATTGAAGAATTAGATGTGATTATCTCAGATGAAGTGCATCTGGTAAATGAAAGAGGGCGGGGCCCAACTTTAGAAGTCACTTTGTCTAAGTTGAAAGAGGCCAATCCTCAAGCTCAGATGATTGCTCTATCGGCTACTATCGCTAATTCTGAAGACATAGCTAAATGGCTCGATGCTAAACATTTTGAAAGTGATTGGAGGCCTGTCGAACTCAGAAAAGCAGTGTTTTTTGATAACGAATTACACTACGAATCAGGACATATTGAAGACGTAAAAGATGAAGGTGGGCGATTGGCGTCGTTAGTCTTGCCAACATTAGATGATGATGATCAATGCCTCATATTTGTCAGTTCTAGACGCTCGACTTCTGCAACAGCAGACAAATTGAAGTCTAAAGTCAGTAAAAAATTGACGGAAAATGAAAAAAGAAAGTTATCAAACCTTGCGGCAGAACTGCGTCAAGAAGCGGACACATCTTTGGGATATGAGCTTGCCAAATGTGTTGAAAAGGGAACTGCATTCCATCACGCAGGCCTCAACAACCGGCAAAGAACATTGATAGAGGACAACTTTCGTAAAAAGCTGATAAAGGTGATCTCCGCGACTCCTACCCTGGCTGCAGGGGTAAACGTACCTGCACACAGAGTTATAATCAGAGATTGTAAAAGATATGACGGAAATGCAGGTAAACAAGTGCCTCTCCCAGTGCTTGAAGTTCAACAGATGATAGGGCGTGCAGGAAGGCCTGCATACGATGATGAAGGGGAAGCCATCCTCATAGCTAAAAACGATGAGGACGTCGATGAATACCTTGACAGGTACATTCTCGGTGAATCAGAAAAGATACTGTCCAGATTGGGGAACATGACGGCCCTTAGACCTCATATACTTGCCTTGGTTGCAACCGGGTATGCAAAAGATACTCAGACTATCATCGACTTCCTTGAACACACGTTCTATGCAGAACATCATGATCCCGAAGAAATAAAAAATGACGTCAGAAATATCATCTCTTACCTAGATAAAGAGAACCTTATCAACATGCACGGTAAATTCAAACAAACAAATACGCTAGAGGCAACTACCCTCGGAGAAAAGGTATCTGATTTATACATAGACCCATATTCTGCAGTCAAGATGAAGAATGCCTTCAAATACAGAAGAAAATATGATGTGGACGTGTCTTACTTTTCATACATACATGTCATTTGTCATACCCCTGACATGAGAAAGCAATACCTCAAAAAACAAGAAAAGAGAAGGTATGGTGCAGAAGTTGAAGGGAAAGTTGATGAATTCCTCCAAGATATACCGGCTGATCCTAACGATTACCTGGAGTTCATGAAAGCCTACAAAACGGCACTGATACTTCAAGATTGGATAAACGAACACGATGAAGATGATCTAAACGCAAAATATGGTGTCCAACCCGGAGATGTCTACGGAATGGTAAGTACAGCAAAATGGTTAACAAATGCAATGACACAATTAGCTAGCCTAATGGGAGTGGATGATTACGGGGTAGTAAAAAAATTAGGTACGCGGCTAAAACATGGAGTTAGAACTGAATTACTGGATCTTACTCGTATGCGTGATGTGGGTAGGGTCAGAGCTCGTTCCCTATACAATTCAGGTTACGAAACTGTAGAAGCAGTAAAAAACACAAAGCCAAGTAAGTTAGAAGAAGTAGATAATATTGGCTCTGAATTGGCAGAATCTCTCTCCTCGCTTAAAAGAACGAAAGGAGCTGCAAACATAACCAGCGACCAAGAAAGTCCGAGTAAAACTCAGCAGACGTCTCTCCAAAACTTCTAACACCCTCACTCGCCATCCTATCAGGTTGAAGGCGAGTCAAAACGTGATAAATATGAAAAAAAATGTTAGAATCCTCGATGGAAGTTACTCCACCTTTGATGAAGATGAAAAGGATGGTGTAAAAATAGAACTGTATGGAAAGACTGAAGGCCATCAGTCTGTGACCATCATATATGAAGATTTTAATCCTTACTTTAAACTAGTAGAGCCTGATAGCAGTCTGGTTAAAAATATATCTAGGGATTCTGAAGTGGTTAGTGTAGATGATGAACACCTTTGGGTGGAGGGTAAGAAAAAACACTGTAAAAAATTCACTATCAAACATCCTTGGAAAGTTCCCAACTACAAAAAGATGGCTAAAGATAGCTGTCAGGTCCTTGATGCAGATATCCCTTTTGTACAAAGGTTCATGTTTGACTTCGATATATCATCTTCAGTAACTGTCAGAGGTAATGAGATCAAAGACCATGACTATACCACTGATGTAGTGATAAAAGCAGAAGAATTCGAGAATTGTAGAGATTTCTACCCTGAAATAAAGGTCATGGGCTTCGATATAGAAAACAGTATTGAGTCTGATGATTTTTATGTGATTTCAACAGTAACTGTCGTTGATGATAAAAAAACCGTCAAATCATTCACTGGAAAAGACAAAACAATACTAGAGGATTTTGTAGAGTATGTGAAAAAAGAGGATCCTGATGTGTTAACAGGATACAACATAGAGGGGTATGACTTCCCTGAAATTCAAGAAAGAGCTGATTCTCTCAACGTGTGGCTAGGTATTGGTAGGAACGGAGATAGATTAAGAAAAAGAGGCAACAGACAATTCCATATCAATGGAAGAATAATAGCCGATGCGTGGTGGGGTGTAAAAAGTGAAATGGATCTGAAGAGAGAAACATTGAACCACGTCGCGAACGAACTCTTCGGCGAAGGAAAAGTTGATGTAGATTCTTCTAAAATCGATAGAGAATGGCAAGAAAATAAAGAAAAAGTTATCGAATACTGCGAAAAAGACACAGATCTTTCTGTTAGGATTTTGAATGAACTCGGCATCATACAAAAAGCAATGGACTTGGCCACAGTTTCAATGCTCCCTGTTGAAGAATGTCTAAACTTCAACACAAGCACTCTTATCGATTCTATACTTATAAGGAAAGCTATCAATCATAAAATTGGTGTCCCACTCAACAAATACGATTCTAAAGGAGGAAGGTCAGTTGAAGGTGGTTTCGTCTATCAACCAGATGCTGGCATACACCCAATGGTAACAATCCTAGACTTCAAAAGCATGTATCCTTCTGTAATAATGAACAATAATATCTGTATAACTACGCTCGCTGACATGGATGAAACTTTACCAGCCGAAGGCACATATGAAAGCCCTACCGGTGCTAAATTTTACAGTGAAAAGAAAAGAAAAGGAATACTTCCTGAAATATTGAGTGGGTTGATGGATGAAAGAGACAAGATGAAAAAGAAACGTGATGAGCTCGACGATCCAAAGGCTTCAAATTATTATGATAGGTTACAAGGAGCTATCAAAGTAGTGATGAATTCATTCTATGGTGTTTTTGCCTCCTCGTTTTACAGGTTTACAAATCCTAAGATCGGTGAAAGTATAACCGCCTTTGCACGGGAAAACATAAAAGAAGTGATCTCCGAACTTGAAGGTAGAGGGCTCGAAGTAGTCTATTCAGATACTGATTCTGTATTTTACAAATCACCCTATCCTGACGACCTAGAAAAAACCATAGAACATGGTGAAGAGGTGGGGGCGACCATAAGTGATGAGTACATGATTTTAGAACTGGAAAAGATCGTCGACCCCTTTTACACCCATGGAAAGAAAAAACGGTATATCGGTAAAATAATCTGGCCAGAAGAAGATATGATGGTCAAAGGATACGAGACTACAAGAAGCGACTCCTTCGATGCTCAGGATGAAGCTCTAAAGGCTGTTTTCGAAAAGATTCTAGATAACGATACTGATGGCGCGGTTCAAGCAGCGAGGGAACATGTAGGAAAAGTGAAAAAGGGCAACATCGATATCGAAAAACTGGTGATATCGACAAAATGTAAAAAATTCAGTTATTACAAGAACCCTGACGAAATGACACAGGTACAAGTTGCAAAAAAGATAAAAAATGATGGGTATCAATTCACGCCCGGGCAAAGGATCAGTTGGATAATCACTGACTCCTCAAAGACGCCTCAAGAGGCAGAACCGTGGTATGAAGGCGAAGAATTTAAACATGAACCTGACTACAAATATTACGCAGACCGTGTAGCAAAGACCCTTGCAAGGATAACAAAGAGCTTTGGTTGGGAAAAACGGGCTTTGATGATGGGTACTGAACAAACCACACTGTTTTAAGAGATTAATATTACCAGGATAATAACAAGCTTTAACGGGATGATTCATACACCGAAAAGTGGGCCGTGAAGTAGGGGTTGAAAATAACATGTGTTATTTTTCATTTACTAAAGCAATCTTGGGGCTGTTACGGGATCATTTGTGTTTGAAAATAACACGTATTAAAATATGATTTCCCTCCCTCCGTTATTTTGCCTTTTTCCCCCGCTTTTTTACCCTTTATTATTTATAAGTTTTTCATATAATATCAAAAAAGACGGTTTTTCTTATTTAAGTGTTTACAAGTGTTATACTCTTGTTTAATAATTGTTTAACAAAGGTTTAACTTTTGTTTATTGAAAAAGTTTTATATATATGCCTCTTATCTATCATGTAGTGGTGTTAGAAGCATGAAGAAGAAAACGATACGATATAGCGCATTCCTGATAGCTGCCGTCCTTGCGATAGGCAGTTTCAGTGTATGGGCGATGAACACGCAAGCGACAGCAGAGGCTGGTGTTGATATCGGTGAAGCTCCGGCTGGACTAAATGTTGATTCCGAGAATCCAGGAAACATTATCGATACAGGTATACTCGGACGTCCAGGATCACTAGAAGAGATAAACTTGTTTACAATCCAACAGCCGCATGAAAACACATACGATGGAGAGTATGAAGTAACTGTGTACGTTGCGAACGCAGGGGAACTACAAAGTGAATTCCGATATCTAACGATCGATCTCGTAGCAGAAAATGCTGATGGAGATACTGGAGATGTTGGTTATGCAACTCTAGAAAACGGTATGGTAACCTTCTCAATAGATCATTCTGACGTCCAAGAACTATCAGAAGACGGGGATGAAGACATGATAATCAGTGTGGACGGTGGTTCCTACCAGTTCTTTGGCGACAATGATAACGAACCTGATGTAGAGTTCCTTGTTGACATCTCAGAAGGTGCTACAGGAGATCTCGTTGATTTCACCGAATAGAAGCACAGCTCAAACGCTCAAACCCTTTCTGAAAATCCATTCCTCTAATATATTTCTACACCGTGGTGACGGGTTGAACCCCCTGAACCGCGCAGAATGAAACCCTTTCCACACACGGGGATACCGATGAAAGAAAAGGCAAAAAAACTCCGAAAAAAAATTGAATCGTGGACGTACAGCGGGCCTTCATGGGTCTGGCCCACCTTCATTGCAGTTGTGGGTATCCTCCTTATCTTAACCTTTATAATGATGGCCGGTGGACGCATGGCAATAGTCCGTTCAAATTCTATGGATCCAATGTTTCAGAGAGGGGATGTTACGATGCTAGAGCCCATCAGTGCAGAAGAGATAGAAGAGGGCGACATCATAGCTGTACAGGTACCTCAAAGGTTCCAGGAAGATTATGGTTATCCCTCACGTGTGATGCACCGTGTTACCGAAATTGAAAGAGATGACGATGGAGAGATCAACCACTTCAGAACTAAAGGTGACGCGAGGGAGGAACAGGATATATTCAGAACACCCCCTGAAAACGTCATAGGAAGACACACGGGCAGGACAATACCTTATCTAGGTCTCGTACCTTTGTTCGCAAGATCAACAGTAGGTATGCTTGTGCTCGCTATTTCCTTCATGCTAGTAGTTACCGGATCATACGTACCGTGGCATATGACAAGAAAAGAAGAAAAATCAAAAGTGATGTCCACTATAGGCGGGGGTTTAGATGCACTTCATAATCGATTAACAGGTATAGAAAATGCCGTAGGAGAGGCTAGTAAGACCGTCAGCGACACTGCAAGTGGGTTGATGGTGAGTAGAACTGCTGACGGAAAAATAGGTGATATTAAGCAAAAATCGGCCTCACAAACAAATCCTAATAACATAATAATGAGAAGGGATAGTTCAGACCCAAAAGATATGGGTGTTAGATTGAGTTCTGAGGATATAGAAGATAAAGGAGAAGAAGAAGATATGCGTACTTTCGATGAATTGGATAAAGAATTCCAGAAGGGTGATATTTCTGTTGATGAATTTATAGACATTAGAAAAGAAATAAGCGAAGAAGAAAAAAGACCTTCAAAAGAGACAGGTCGAAAAACAATCGATCTCAGACCTTTGGATGAGCTCCATAAAAAGTATCAAGGCGGGGAGATCACTACAGAAGAGTTTATCGAAATAAGAAAAGAGTTGGAGAGTGGGAGAAAAGATGACTGATTGTATGTTTGTAGATGAGTGGGATTGCCCTGTTACTTATGATGAATTCCCTCTTGAAGTTTGTAAAATATGTACTAAAGCAAGGTCCGTGCACAATAACTCTACTAAAATCAAAGTCCCAAAAGATGGAAAGAGTAGAGATAAAAACATCTCCCAGATGATACAAGATGTTAGAGGTAAAACTGAGGGTGACAGTCCTAAAAATGAACAGGATGATATGGATAAAAAGTATTCTCATGAAGATCTAACCAAAGAGTTCAACGAAGGAAAAATTTCGGTAGATGAATACATTAAAAAACGAAAAAATTTACCGGCCATGCCCGAAACAAAGAAAAGTGAATGAATAGGTGTTAAAAATGAAGCCCAGATTGATAAGGATGAGTGCATTCGTGCTCGCCGCTGTCATACTTCTTGGTAGCTTAACTATCTGGGCTGCAAGTACACAAAATACCAACACTGCTGATGTAGGTGAGGTTTACGACATAGATGTGGAGCCAAACGACGATGTTACTGATATATTGTCCAACACAACTATATCTGCTGATGACGAATTTGGAGGTATAAATGAGAATAAAACTCTTTTCACTATTTCGTTAGATGATGATTATCCAGAAGATTATATCAACGGAACTATAAGTTTGTATAATAGTCATGAAATCAGCAGACACCTTCATGATCTTAACCTACAATTAGAGGCAAACGGAGAAGAGGTTGGGTGGCTCGGCCTTTCGATGGGGTACGCACGTTTTGAAGTTAGCAGGGAATTCGACGACACGGAAATACAGATAAATACCACTGGTGAGGGTTCACACACGATGAAAGAAGAAGGTGAATTTGAACTAGGTTTTTTACTAAACATGAACGAAAAACAAAATAGCATCAGATCACAAGAAGAAATAACCGCTGTTGCAGAAGAATACACTCTATCAGTCGATATGAATGTTGATGGTACATTATTGGTCGATGAAGACGAAGTAGGATTGCCTTATGATGCTGAGTATGAAGAAGATACCGTTGTAGAGCTGGAAGCTATCCCTGACGAAGATGTTGAGTTCATAGAATGGAGTGGAGATGTTGAAGAAATAGAAGATCCTGAGTCCAATCAAACCACCATAACAATAAATGATGATTATTCCATCACTGCAGTATTTGAAACCGATGTAGAATTAACGGTTGATTCCACAGATGGTGGAGTGGTCCTCATGCCGGGTGAAGGTAGTTTCACTTACAATGCTGGAGAAATAATAGACCTTGAAGCTGAAGCAGATGAAGGACACTATTTTGTTGAATGGACAGGTGATGTAGATACTATCGAAGATGTTAACGCTCAAGAAACCACTATAGAGATGCTCGATGACTATTCAATAACAGCAAACTTTGCTCCAGAAACCTATGATTTAACTTTCAACATCGACGGTGAAGGCACCGTAGAGGTCGATGGTGACGAGATCGAAGATGGTGATACTTTAGAATATGAATTTGGAACCGTGGTGGATCTTGAGGCAATACCAGAAGAAGAATGGTCTTTCGTTGAATGGATAGGGGATGTAGAAGACCCACAATCACCTGATACAAGCATAACAGTAGAAAATGACGATACAATCACTGCTGTCTTTGAAGATGAAGTGTCTACTGTGATGATAGGTAGAGAAGAAGAAATCGAATATGAAGGTGACGATGAATGGGTAACTTATTGGAGTGGAACGGCCAATGTCGATGGTTTAGACGAGATGAACTTCCGATATGAATATGAATTAACAGGAGACAGTGATGGACCAGGAAACGCAGTAGCTGGTGTAGAAATAGTGGTTGATGGAGAATCTCTCGAACAGAGAACTACCAGTGAAGAAGAAGAAAGAACTGTTTGGGAAGATGATTTAGACGTTAGCGACCAGGATGAAGTAGAAATTGAGTTCCTAGTATATACCGAAACAGGGACTCCTAGAGATTCAGTAGTTACAATTTACGAAGCACTCGTTGAATCTGTGGATGATGGTAATGCGAATGAATTAAATGAGGGTTTTGAAAACACGATCTCTACAAATTCAAGTACCACATATGATAAATCAGCGCCTAAAACGATTAGTCTTTTAGTGCATGGAGAGGATAAATGATGTGTGTATTTATTGATAAATGGCACTGTAAGTTTGCAGGCGAGGAGATTACATTAGATATCTGTAAAACGTGTATCAGTGCTAGACGGCTTCACAGTGAAACAAAACACGATAGAACGCTTCAAAAAGGTATGAATGAGATGAAGAAACAACAAAAAAAGACTAAAGGATACGAACTGTCTGGAATAGAGGAAAAAGAACTACCTGGATATAAAGAAAAAGATAACGGTGAATCTCAAAAAACTGATGAAAAAGGAGTTGCTGAAAAAGCTCTTGAGAAAGTCCCATCTTCGAAAGATGATGATGAAAGCATCCTCGATTTTCTCGAAGAAGAAATATATGGAGAAACATCAAAGGATTATAGAGAACGTTTAGAACCTATGTCTATCGTAGAAAAAAGAAATTTTGAAGGAGAATTGGGAGATATACGAAACAATCCTTTGATGCCCTCTGATAGATGGATGATGTGTGATGGTGAAGAGGGGGGGGTTAGGATTACATTCCCAAACCCTCCGGGTAAACTAGAACCTGGAAAAGATACCCAAGAATTTCTTATCAGAGTAAAAAGAACAAAAAATACCTCACACACACTTCCTGAAGTCAATGTGAAAGTGTGTGAGAGTGATGTAATAATTGCTGAAACTGGTATGAAAGAAGTAAAAGACGTTCACGGTGATACCATCTCTCTAAAATGGAATGCTAAAGACCTCCAAGATGTTTACGGGACAGATGTTGAAATGATCATAGAGTGTGTTAATCCTGAATATAATGACGGGAAAAATTATGTTGGGATTGGAGGTGTCGAATGGCGTGCCTCAGTCGTTGAAAACAAAAGCAGCCAAAATGAAGACCTAGATGAAGGCGCTTTTTTTGAACGTCTCGTCTCATCTTCGAGTGATGAAGGTGAAGAAGATATTGAAACTATTTCCTCAGATCTAAACCTTTGATTCCTTTTTTGATTGAGATGTAGTTGTAGTTGTGGATATCTCTTTTGGTTTGATTGTTTTTATTAGTTTGGATCAGATGAGAAAATAACACGTGTTGATTGGTTGAAAGAATTATTATTTATCCTGTATTTCTGTCGGATTTTAGTGTTTGTTCGACCTTTTAACCATAAAATATATATCTCTGTAAGTACATTTGTAAGTACGGAAGGATGAAAATGAAAGAGAATAGAAAAATAAGAATGGAAGATCATCGGAAAAAATATTTGAAGAAATCATACGGGAGAGGTGGCGTTTGGACAGGTACATACGATATAGTAGCAGACTCAGAAGATATAGAAACGTGCGTCACGGTTTCGCCCAATCCCGCCTTTGCGATCTTTAAACTTTTGAAAGTCGGACCGCACTGGATAGCTGTCAGGCAATCGAACACTATCAGATCGGGTATGACCACCACGCCGCCTCCGATGAACTTCAAAATATCTGAAGAACAAGCGAGAAAGATACTTGAAGCCGAAAGCGACAGACAGCTACGGATGCTGCGGAGAGTCACAGAATTTTAGGTGGTAATGATGAAGGCGGACGAGTTGAAGGAGTTTCTGAGAGAAAAAACCATACGCTGGGACATGACGCCCAAATCGGCAAGAGAAGGTATAGATGGTGCTAAAATCACTTCGGAAGAAGAGTTCAAAAGGCTTGAAGAAAAGATAGAAGAAAGGGTGGGTGTCTATTTCTACATAGATGTGTGGGATATGAAAGCTCGATTTGGAGTGTTTGAAAACAAAAAGCACGGTGGTACCTCTCGAATAATTGAAGACCCAGACGAAATCG
>SL_8KL_010_SEDDRAFT_10002024_pt1 | contig 17462 bp, 20 predicted proteins | sample SodLakKL_010_SED_4_FD_11160 | JGI IMG/M metagenome (IMG submission 11160)
TTTTATCTGGGCGATAGTCATATTTTGGAAATCCAATCAAAACAGCCCCCCAAAACGGTTTCACCTTATTAGCCCTGCGGGGCCTCTTCCAGGGTGAGCCGGCCCAGAGATCCGTCCTGGTAATCGCGCAGCAACAGAGAAGCGGTCCTCTCGGTATCTACCTTTCCTTCAGACTGCAGGCACCCCTGGGACTTCCCCACCTGTTCAAAGATATCTTCAACTTTCCCGGATTCTAAGTCCGGGTACTTCTTCAGCAAATGATGGCCTTTCCCCTTTTCCAGGTAGCGCCGGATTAACCAGAGGGCGGCATCGTGAAGATCAACCCTGCCGGCAGGTATGGCTCCGACTACAGCCAGGGGAAGGACGGTATCTTCATTAATTTTGGGCCTGAGAATGCCCGGTGTATCAAGAAGTTCCATACCCGGCATGATCCTGATCCACTGCTTGCCCCTGGTGATGCCGGGTCGGTTACCGGTCCTGGTCACAGCCTTGCGAACAAAAAGGTTGATTAAAGTAGATTTGCCGACATTGGGTATGCCGACAAAAATCATGCGCAGGGGCCTTTTAAAACGGCCGGAATGCAGCCTGCTTTCTTCTTTTTTCAGGTAACTGAGAAGCCGGTTCAGGTATTTATTCCCCTGAACGCTGAAAGCCATCGCTTCAGCATCCATATTTTTGAAGTGTTGAAGCCAGGCCTCTGTTTGATCAACTTCAGCGCGATCTGCTTTATGAAGTAAGACCAGGTGCTTCTTATTTTTTACCAGGTCGCTGAATATGGGGTTTCGGCTGCTGTAGGGTATCCGGGCATCCAGCATCTCAATAACCAGATCAATCGCTTTTAAGTCTTCACGCAGCTGGTTGACCGCCCTGGACATGCCTCCCGGATACCACTGACCCCTGTTCAATGTTCATCCACCCCGGTATCGATAACCCTTGCTTCCCAGGGGGGCCAAAATATTAAGAAAGCCCTCCCTTTTAAGCATTCTTCCGAAACAAACCCCACCCGGGGATCCCTTGAATCCATACTGTTCTGGCGGTGATCACCGAGCACAAAGAGATAGCCGGGCGGGACTATCTCCGGCCCATAATCATACATATGCCTGCCGTCATTGAGGTAAGGTTCATTCAGAGCCCGGTTATTGATGTAAAGGCGGCCCTGAACAATTTCGACCCTGTCTCCTTCCACACCGATAACTCTTTTGATAAAATCTCGTCCAGGCTCATGCTCAAAGACAATCACGTCACCCAGGCCGGGTTCCTCAAAATGGTAGACAATTTTATTGACCATCAACCGTTCAGTTTCCTGTAAAGTAGGGTACATCGATTTTCCCTCAACGACAAATACTTCGAACAGGAACATGCGGATTAATAAGGCCAATATTATGGCAATAAGTATAGAACGGGTCCAGTCCCAGAGTTCTTTCCACTTGTTCAAACAAATCATCCCCGTTACGGGTAGTAATTAACGGCTTTCTTTAATTCTGGCCGACTTGCCTTTACGCTTGCGCAGGTAGTAAAGCTTGGCCCGGCGCACTTTGCCTTTTCTCACGATTTCAACTTTGTCAATTGACGGAGAATGAACGGGAAATATCCTTTCTACTCCGATGCCAAAAGAAACCCGACGCACGGTGAATGTTTCCCTGGTGCCGCTGCCCTGGCGCCTGATTACCACACCTTCAAAAGCCTGGGTCCGCTCCCGGTTGCCCTCAATGACCTTGACATGGACCCTGACGGTATCACCAGGTGTGAACTGGGGCACATTCTCCTTGCTATTGCGCTTTTCAACTTCCTTTAATAAATCCATCCTCTTCAACCTCCTATCCAAATTACTGGATAATTATAACATACTATCGCTATTACGATTGTTGTTTTTTCAGTTCTTGCAGGTACTCTTCATCTTCCGGCGCCAGATCAGCCTTTTCCAGCAGATCGGGCCGCCTTTCCAGCGTCCTTTTTAACGACTGTTTCCGGCGCCACCGGGAAATTTCGCCGTGATTACCTGATAACAGTACCGAAGGCACTTCCATCTCCCGGTAAACAGAGGGACGGGTATAGTGGGGATATTCCAGCAGCGACTCTGTAAACGACTCATCGGCCAGGGCTTGCTCCGCTAAAAATCCGGGGAGCAGCCTGATCACAGAGTCGACTAAAACTGCTGCCGCCAGTTCCCCGCCGGTTAGCACAAAATCGCCAATTGAAATTTCTTCGTCAACCAGGGAGCGGCGAACCCTTTCGTCAACCCCTTCATAACGCCCGCAGATTAAAATAAGGTGGCTCTTCTCGGCCAGTTCACGGGCTCTCCGCTGTTCAAAACGGTCCCCCTGCGGGGTCAGCAAAATCACCCATGTGTCTTTGCTGCCGGATCTGGTCTTGAGATCTTCAACCGCTTCAAACAGCGGCTCCGGCTTTAAAACCATACCGTAGCCCCCACCATAGGGGTAATCATCTACCTGGCGATGGTGGTCGTGGGTATAATCCCTCAGGTCGACCAGGTTTATTTCCACAAATCCCTGGTCAACAGCCCTTTTGATCATGCTCTCTTTGAAAGGGCCTTCAAGAATGCCGGGAAAAATGGTTACCACATCTATTTGCATTTTAAAATGCTCCCTTATAAATCAAGCATTCCTTCCGGCAATTCAACGACCATAAAGCCTTCCGGGATGTCAATCCGTTTGATGAAATCTTTGACCGCCGGTATCATGCTTTTTCTATTCTTTTCACCGGCCCGGGCAACCATAATCTGGTCGTGCCCTCCCCCGGGTATGATTTCTATCACCCTGCCCAGGAGATTGCCGGCCGAATCATAAACATGCAGGCCTTCCAGCTGATCATAGTAATAATTGTCCTCCGGCAGGGAAAGTCGTTCTTCTTTCGGAATCCTGACCAGGCTGCCGCGCAGCGCTTCTGCTTCATCACGAGAATTAACATCTTGAAATTTAATCAACCAGTTTTTTCCGTGCACTGAAGAGTCTTCTACCAGGTAAACCCGGCGGCGGGACTCCTGCTCCAACTCTACTTCTTTCAACATATGCACCCTTTCCGGGAAGTCGGAATAAGGATATACTTTCACCATCCCTCCCGTTCCATGCGCTGAAAGAATTTTGCCTATAACCACATCATAGCCGTTTATCATTGCACTATTTCTACAACAACCTTTTTATGCTCTTTAACAGCCGCGGCATTGACAACCGTTCTGATTGCCTTGGCGATGCGACCCTGCTTTCCGATCACTTTTCCCATATCGTTCTCCGCAACCCTGAGCTCAAGAATGATCAACCGATCACTTTCTACCTGCTGGACATCGACCTGTTCCGGCTCGTCAACTAAAGCTTTGGCAATATGCTCCAGTAGTTGCTTCATGAATACCATCCTCCTGTGAACCTACTTACCGAGACCGGCTTTATCAAAAAGGGCCTTGACCGTGTTGGAAGGCCTGGCTCCCTTGGAAAGCCATTGCTGCACTTTTTCCGTATTCACTTCAAAAGTAGTCGGTTTTGTAGTCGGGTTGTAGTAACCGATTTCTTCAATAAAGCGGCCATCCCTGGGATAACGGGAATCAGCAACCACGATCCGGTAAAACGGTTTCTTTTTTCCTCCCATTCTTTTTAACCTGATCCGTACTGCCAAACTGGGTCACCTCCATTATTTTTCTTGCTTTAAATTGTCAGCATTAAGCTGTTTATATAAACCGGATTCATTCCGGGATCTTCCATGTTGGCCTCAAAGGCCATTAAAAAGGAAATCTTTTTTTCATTTTCTTCATTTTCTTGGTCATACCCTTCTTGCCCGAAGCGTTCATTTGTTTGAACATCTTTTGCATCTGGTTAAACTGGTTCAACAGGCGATTTACATCCTGGACCGTAGTTCCGCTTCCCCTGGCAATCCGGCGGCGGCGGCTGCTGTTTAGAATGGAAGGGTTATAACGTTCCTGTTTGGTCATGGAACTGATTATGGCCTCCACTCTTTTTAAACTGTCTTCATTTAATGACATCTGCTTGAGCTCTTTAGGGATACCGCCCCCTTCCGGGAGCATGTTTAAGATATCGTCCAGGGAACCCATGCTGCGCAGCTGGACCATTTGATCTTTAAAATCTTCAAGCGTGAACTGCTGCTGGCGCAGTTTCTTTTCCATTTCCTTGGCCTTGTCCTGGTCAATGGTCGCTTCCGCTTTTTCAATCAGCGACAATACATCGCCCATACCCAGGATCCTTGAAGCCATGCGATCGGGATAAAAGGGTTCCAGGGCTTCAATTTTTTCCCCAACCCCGACAAATTTTATCGGGCATCCGGTAACTTTGCGGACAGATAGGGCGGCGCCGCCCCTGGTATCGCCATCCAGCTTGGTCAGGATTACTCCGCTCAAACCGACCGCCTCATTAAAAGAAGCGGCGGCATTGACGGCATCCTGTCCGGTCATGGCATCAACTACCAGTAAAACTTCATCGGGCTTTATCTCGCTTTTGATCGATCCGATTTCGGACATCATTTCTTCATCGATATGCAATCGTCCCGCTGTGTCGAAAATTACCACATCGGAACCTTCTTGGCCGGCAATTTTTAAACCTTCCCGGCAAATCTCCAGCGGGTCCGCTTCGAGGTTGCTGTAACATTTGGCGCCGATCGATTCGCTCAAAACTTCGAGCTGTTTTACCGCCCCGGGACGGTATATATCGGCAGCTACCAGGTAGGGGTTCCTGCCTTCCCGGCGAAGATGAGCAGCCAGCTTAACCGCAGTGGTTGTTTTCCCGGAACCCTGCAGTCCCACCATCATCACTGTAGTCGGCCCCTTGCCGGCTTTGGCCAAAGCGCTCTGTTTGTCTCCCATCAGCCTGGTCATTTCCTCATTGACGATCTTAATAACCTGCTGGCCCGGAGTAAGACTGCTCATAACTTCCTGTCCGACAGCCCTATCTCTGACGGAACTAACAAAATCCTTGACCACTTTAAAATTGACATCGGCTTCAAGTAAGGCCAGCCTTATTTCACGCATCGCCGCGTCGACATCTTTTTCACTGAGCTTGCCCTTGCCTTTCAGCCGGCGGAAAGTGTCCTGCAGTTTTTCTGCCAGGTTGGAAAACATAAAGATGATTCACCCCTACTTTTCATTGCTCAAGCGCAGATCGGCGATTATTTGTTTCAACCGTTTAAAATCCCCGGGCTTCAATTCCCTTTGAAGCAATAAGCCGTCTGCTTCGGTCAGCAGTTCCTGTTGTTCATTATAAAGCCGGTACAGACCGAGTTTTTCTTCCAGGCTTTCCATTGAATCCAGCGCTCTCTGGATTAAGTCATAAACAGCCTGCCTGCTGGTTTTATACTCCTCAGCTATTTCGGCCAGAGAATAGTTTTCACTGAAGTACAAATGCAGAGTTTCCTGCTGACGCTCGGTCAACAGGGGGCCGTATATATCGTAAAGCAGGTTGATCCTGTTTAGTTGTTCGAGCATACCCACCTCTGTAAAGTGTTTTTACTTTACAGAGGGAGTATAACAAAAAAAAACAGGTGAGGCAAACTTTTTTTGAGCCCTGTTAAGTTTTTTTTAAATTTCCAGTAAAGCACGGGCAAAATCTTTTGGGTTAAATGGAGCCAGGTCTTCAATTTTTTCTCCGGTGCCTACATAGCGGACCGGTATGCCCAGTTCATCCTGGATGTTAATGACAATGCCGCCCCGGGCAGTCCCATCCAGCTTGGTTAAGATCAGGCCGTCAACAGGCAGGGACTGGTTGAAGCTCCTGGCCTGGGCAACGGCATTCTGGCCGGTAGTGGCGTCAACCACCAGCAAGACCTGGTGGGGCGCCCCCGGAGTGTTGCGGCCAATAACCCGGTGGATCTTGTTCAGTTCCTCCATCAGGTTATAACGGCTGTGGAGCCGCCCGGCAGTATCGCCGATGACAACATCCACATCCCTGGACCTGGCCGCATTCATGGCATCAAAAAAGAGGGCCGATGAATCCGATCCGGCCTGGGTTTTGATTAAATCCACCCCGGCCCGTTCGGCCCAGATTTCCAGCTGCTCAATAGCCGCAGCCCTGAAAGTGTCGCCCGCCACCAGGATAACGTGGTGGTTATCGCGACGGTAGAGTCCGGCCAGCTTTGCGGCTGAAGTAGTTTTGCCGGACCCGTTAACCCCCACCAGCAGAATTACATAGGGCTTTTCATCAGGTTCAGTGGCCGGTTCGCCCGGCTGCATGATCTCAATGATCAGTTCCAGTAGGAGATTTTTTGCCTCCTCCCGTTCTCTGATCCTGCTTTCTTTGACTTTTTCCCGGAGCCGATCAACCAGCTTGATACTGGTCTGCACTCCCACATCGCCACTGACCAGGATTTCTTCCAGCTCTTCGTAAAAGTCATCATCGATTTCGCCGGCGCTAAAAAGTCCGCCCAGCCTCCCCATAAACCCGGACTTGCTGCGGGCCAGGCCGGTTTTGAATTGATTAATTAAACCCATATTTATGAACTCTCCCTGACAATTTTTTCGTCTTCCAGCTTCAACGACACCAAACGCGAGATACCCGGTTCCGACATGGTTACCCCGTAAAGCACGTCCGCTTCTTCCATGGTCCTTTTCCGGTGCGTAATCATAATGAACTGGGCCCTTTCGGATGACTGCCTGAGAAACCTGGTAAAACGGGCCAGGTTGGCATCGTCCAGGGTTGATTCAACCTCATCAAGCAAATAAAAAGGAGCCGGTTTGTAACGCAGGATGGCAAAAACCAGGGCGATGGCGGTCAATACTTTTTCACCGGCCGAAAGCAGGGTGATGTTTTGCAGCTTTTTGCCCGGCGGTTGGGCGATAATTTCTATTCCCGACTCCAGGATGTCATCCGCATCGGTCATTTTTAACATAACCTGCCCGCCTTCGAAAAGCTCGTGGAAAGTCTGCTTGAAGTTCCCGCCGATCGCTTCGAACGCACTTTTAAAATAGTACTTCATGCGTTGATCTATTTCCGACAAGACCTTGCAAAGCGATTCTTCTCCTTTCTGCAGATCATCCCGCTGCTCTTTTAGAAAATCAATCCTTTCCTGAAGCCTGGCCAATTCCTCGATCGCCCCGAGATTAACTTCACCCAGCGCTTCAATATCTTCCCTGTAGTTATCGATCAGGCGCCGGCTTTCTTCAGCTTCATAACCTTCATCAAGCTCCACCAGGTCCAGGGTGTTAAACAACTCCCTAAAACGCATCTCCTGGTAATTAATCTCGGTTTGCAGCCTGGCCTGCTCCATGGAAAGCTGCCTTTCTTTCTTTTCCTGGCGGCTGACCTGGTTCTGGCGGCGCTTGATTTTTTCTTCATGGTTTATCAATTCGGCTTCAGTCTGGTTTACCTGTTCGGCCATCTGGTCCAGTTCTGAAATCAAACCCGCCTTTTCTTCGTTTAGCTCTTCTATGAGGGCTTTGATCCGAGCTTGTTCGCCTTTATTGTGGGCCAGATCTTGCTGTAGTTTTTCGAATTCTGCTGCTTTTTCTTCGATCTCCCGGCCCGGCTTCCTGAGATTTGTTTCAATTTCCTCGATCCTGCCACTCAGGGTATCCCGCTGTTCCCGGTAGGAGCTGATCCTGACCAGGACCTCAGTTATTTGTTGTTCCAGCTTCTTTTTGTTATCCAGGTATTCCTGGTATGCTTCCTTTTTTCCGGCCAGCTCCTTCTCCAGATCGGCAATTTCTTTCATGCATTGATCTATTTCTGATTGCAGTGACCGGAGCCTTGCATTAATATCTTCCTCTTCGGTTTCCAGTTCGGAAACAGATTTTTGAGCAGCCTCGATTCGATCTTGCAATACGTTCTGCTCGTGCCGGAGGGCATCTGTCTCTTTTTGGGCCGCGCTTAGTCGATCAGCGGCGTTTTTGCGTTCAACAGCAGCATTTTCAGCCGCCTTTTCGGAATCAGCAAGCCGCTTTTTCACCTTTTCCAATTCTGAAGAAAGTAAGGCCAGTTCTTTTTCTGCTCCCGACTGCTGTTTTTTCAGGCTTTCAATTTCTTTGCGGCGGCCCAGCGGCATACCTGCGCTTTTTTTAGCCACACTGCCTCCCCTGATGATGCCGCCCGGGTTAATCATTTCCCCCTCCAGGGTCACCACCCGGCAGCTGTGCTTGATAAATCGCGCCGCTTTGGAGGCATGATCCAGGTTTCTACAGACCAGGGTCGAAGCCATCAGGTAGTCAATAGCATGGCGGTAGGCTGGGTCCACACGGACCAGCTCAGAAGCTTTGCCGACAACTCCCTCCAGATCGCGCCAGCCGGCATGGCGTTCCAGGGGGTCGGCAGCTTTATGAAGAATATCGAGGGGAAGAAATGTGGCCCAGCCCCGGTTGTTACGTTTCAGATAATCGATGGCTTTATGGACCGCTTTTTCGCTTTCGGCCACCAGGTACTGCAGGGATCCGCCCAGGGCGTTTTCCACAGCCTGGAGATATTTTTCATCTATATCGATCAAATCCGCTACCGGGCCGATAATCCCAGGCAGGGAAGAACGGGCCTGCATAATTTCTTTAACCCCGCGGTAATAACCGGTCAAAAAAAGTCTGCTGTTGATCCCCTGCAGAGTCTCCTTTTGTTTCTGCTGCCGGTTTAAAAGGTTTTCAAGCTCTTTCTGGACCTTTTCCTTTTCTTCTGACTGCCGGGCTTCATTTATTTCAGCCGTTTTTTGCAATTCCGTTAATTCAAGCTCGCGTTTTTTCAAAGTCTCGGTTTTTTCTGTCTGCAGGGACAGCTTTTCTTCCAGCTGCGCCTTATCACCGGCCAGGCTATTTTTTTGAGATTCGATACGTTCCAGCCGTCGCTTGAGTTCCTCTATGGTTGAAGCTGCGGCTTCCTTGCGGACACCGGTCTCATATATTCGTTGCTGCTGTTTTTCCACCTCGGCCGGCAGGGCGCTTTCTTCCAGCTCATTCATGTCCTGGCGCAATTTTTCCAGGTCTTCATTAAGGCGGGCAAGATACTCCTGCTTGGACTGCAAATCCTGTTCCGCTTTTGTTTTTTGTTCCGACAGTTCTTCCATTAATAGTTCCAGCTGCTTAACTCGCTGGTTGTTTTGTTCCATTTGTTCCCGGTAACGGGTTTCCCTTTCCCCGTGCAGCCTTAATTCATGCTCCTGCTGTTCCAGGGTTCGCGAAACCTGGTTCAGCTTCTGTTCCTGCTCTCTTCTGTGGGAAACCTGATCCTGGAGGCGGTTCTTTAAATCCTGGATTTCCTTTTCATCCAACCCCTCCTGGGACGAGGCGGCCATCAGGGCATCGTTGACATTTTGCAGCTGTTTATTAATCTTGGCGAGCTGTTCGCGAGACTGTAGTAGTTTATAGGAGAGAAACTTTTTTTCTTCTGCATCGATCTTTTCTTTAAGAGTGCGGTACTGTCTGGTAACCTCAGCCTGGGCCTGCAGCGGCTCCACCTGGGTTTCAAGTTCATAAATAAGATCCTGAACGCGGACCAGGTTGTCCCTGGTTTCGTCAAGGCGGCGCCGGGCTTCCCGCTTGCGCATCTTGTATTTAAATATTCCGGCTGCTTCTTCGAAAATTTCCCGGCGTTCTTCAGGGCGGTTGTTGATAATTTCATCGACACGGCCCTGGCCAATTACTGAATAGACGTCTTTTCCCAGGCCCGTATCCAGAAAAAGCTCAGTTACATCTTTTAAACGGCAGGGCGATTTATTGATGTAGTATTCGCTGTCCCCGCTTCTGAATAAACGCCTGGTTATGGTTATTTCATCATAGTCGAGATTAAGAAAGCTGGAGGCGCCGGCAAAAGAGAGCGATACTTCGGCAAAGTTAAGCGGCTGACGGTTTTCACTGCCGGAAAATATAACTTCTTCCATGCGCGTCCCTCGCAGCGATTTTACGCTTTGTTCACCCAGGGCCCAGCGCACAGCATCCACCAGGTTGCTCTTCCCGCAACCGTTCGGGCCGATAACTGAAGTTATGCCCGGGCTTAACTCAAGCTCTGACTTTTCTGCAAAAGACTTGAAGCCGAAAAGCTCCATCCGTTTAAGATACAATTAATCAGGCCCCTCGCCTTCAATAATTATTGATCCTGTCAAGTCTAGAATCAGCCTGCCCGGTAGTATACGGCAGGCCGGAATAATGCTTCAAGAACAGCTGTTGACGATATTTTGCGGTTTTTTTGTTATCTCGGCCCCACCGTAAATTTGACGGCAGTCCTCTCCTCTTCGTTAATCATAATATCTACGAAAGACGGAACAAAGACCAGGTTAATGCCGTTTGGGGCAACATAACCCCTGGCAATGGCAATTGCTTTGATGGCCTGGTTAACCGCCCCGGCCCCTATTGCCTGTAGTTCGACGGCTCCATCACTCCTGATCACACCTGCTATAGCTCCAGCCAGAGCTTTAGTCTTGGAATGCGCCGATACTTTTAAAGTTTCCATGTTTCCCTGATTCAGCTCCTCTATTTAATTATAAACGGGTTCACTGATTAAGGCGTGAGTTTATTCCAGGCGTCTTTGGCTGATGCCTGTTCAGCCTCCTTTTTGCTGCGTCCCCGCCCAAGCCCGATCGGCCGTTTGGCCAGGATGACTTCAGCTTCAAATTCNTTGTCGTGATCCGGTCCGCTTTCGCCTGTAATCCGGTAAACCGGGGTAACAGAAAAACGGGCCTGCGAAAATTCCTGCAGCAAAGTTTTAAAATCGCGGCACAAAACCCCTTCTTGCAAATCATGGAAAACTGGCTGGTAGATCTCAAGCACGTAATTACGGCACTCTTCCAGGCCGTGGTCCAGGTAAAGAGCGCCAATTAATGCTTCAACCGCATCGGCCAGTATGGAAGGCCGGGTAAAACCTCCCCCTGCCATTTCACCCTTACCCAGGCGGATATATTTAGCAAGGTTCAACTCAAAAGCCAGTCTGGCCAGGGAGGCTTCACAAACAAGATCCGCCCGCAGTTTGGTCAGTTTGCCTTCAGGCGTATCCGGGTAGGTATAATATAAATAATCGCTGATAATCAGTTCCAGGACGGCATCGCCCAAAAATTCCAGGCGCTCGTTATGAGTATTGTTCAGGCCCTTTTCATGGGCATAAGAAGTATGCGTTAACGCCTGTTCGTAAAGTTTATTGTTTTTGATCTTCCATGCAATATCTTCCATGAGATTATAATTTTTTTCAGGTCTGCTCATAAGATATTCCTCACATAATTTTGTTCCATTGATTCACCTTTTTAGTCCGGACTGTACCTCTTGATCACGATGGTTGCATTCGTCCCGCCAAAACCGAAAGAATTTGACATAGCCACGTTAACGGTCCGGTCCCGGTACGGGTACGGAACATAATCCAGGTCACACTCCGGATCGGGGTAATCATAATTTGTAGTCGGATGAATAACCTGGTTTTCAAGGATTAAAAGAGTTGCAATTAACTCAACCGCTCCTGCTGCTCCCAGAAGGTGTCCGGTCATCGATTTAGTCGAACTAACGGCCACCTTGTAGGCATGTTCCCTAAAAAGGTTTTTAATGGCCTGTGTTTCGATCTTATCATTAAATTCAGTAGAGGTGCCATGGGCATTGATATAATCAATGTGTTCCGGTTCTAACGAAGCGCTGGCTAGAGCCCTCTGCATACTCAGGAAAGCGCCCCTGCCTTCCGGGTCAGGGGCCGTCATATGGTAAGCGTCTCCCGACATCCCGTACCCGGTTATTTCACCATAAATATGCGCTCCCCGTGCAATCGCCCGCTCCAGGGTTTCTAAGATCACCACCCCGGCGCCTTCTCCCATCACAAAACCATCTCTTTCTTTGTCAAAAGGCCGGGAGGCCCTTTCGGGCTGATCATTTCTGGTAGAAAGAGCCCTGGCAGAGGAAAAACCGGAGAAAGCCAGGTGGCTAATTGCGGCCTCAGCGCCGCCGGCCAGCATAATTTCGGCATCGCCACGTTTAATAATATGCCAGGCATCGCCGATAGCATGGGTAGAAGTGGCGCAGGCTGTAACCACAGTAGAATTCGGGCCTCTCAATCCCAGCATAATAGAAATGTAACCGGAAGCCATGTTGGCTATTAAGGCGGGCACCAAAAAAGGGCTTACCCGGCGGGGCCCTTTTTCTGCGAGGACCTTTAACTGCTCTTCAATAGTCTGGATGCCGCCAATGCCCGATCCGACCAGGACCCCGATTTCTTCTTTATTCAGCTCTAATCGGTCCAGGCCGGCATCTTTCCAGGCTTCTAGGGCCGCAGCTACACCAAACTGAGTGAAGCGGTCAACTCTTTTGGCTTCCTTTTTTTCCATGTGCCGGGCAGGATCGAAGTCTTTAATTTCACCCGCGATCCGGCAGGGATACTGGCTGACATCAAAGCTTTCAACAGCAGAGATCCCGCTCTTTCCTTCAACCAGGTTATCCCAAAATGTTTTTGGATCCGAGCCGATCGGTGAAATGATCCCAACCCCGGTAATTACTACTCTGCGCACAGCTTCACCTCAAAGGAAACTAAGTTTTTGATTCTATATACTTAACCACATCACCAACTGTTTTAATGTTTTCTTCAATCTCCTGATCAGAAATTTCCAGGTCAAACTCTTCTTCCAGAGCCATTACCAATTCCACAATATCGAGTGAGTCGGCATCAATATCTTCAAAAGTGGTTTCAGCTGACAACTTGCTGCCGTCTACTTCTAACTGATCGGAAATAATTGATTTTACTTTATCTTCAACGCTCACTTGTTCACCTCCTCCCGGCTAAGCTTATTTATTATTATCCAGAAGGATCTTTTCTTGGTTATGCTTACATGGCCAGGCAACCGTCAACCGGAATAACCTGTCCGGTAACGTAGCCGGATGATGCGGCCAAAAACAGGATCACTTCTGCTACATCTTCCGGTTTGCCCAGCCGGTGAAGGGCAATCCGATCCAGAACCTGCTCCTTAACTCGATCCGAGAGCTGATCGGTCATTTCAGTTTCTATAAAACCCGGAGCTACGGCATTAACCGAAATATTGCGGGAGCCCAGCTCCTTGGCCAGGGTTTTGGTAAAAGCAATTACCCCGCCCTTGGCTGCTGCGTAATTGGCCTGGCCGGAATTACCATATAGTCCGGCAACAGAAGCAACATTTATGATCCTACCGCCGCTTTTCTGCTTTAAAAGAGGGCGTAAAACAGAACGGCAGCAATTATAGACCCCGTTCAAGTTTGTTTCAATCACTTCCTGCCACTCTTCAGCTTTCATTCGGGCCAGGAGGTTGTCTCTGGTAATGCCGGCATTATTAATTAGTATATCAATTCTCTTAAAATGGTCAATAGCGCTTTGCATCAGGTTCTCACACTGGCCATAATCGGCAACATCAGCCTGGACGATTTCTGCTGTCCCTCCCTCGCCCTGTATTATTTCTTTCACTTCTGCCGCCGCCGGCCGGTTTTGGCTGTAATTAATTACCACAGCCGCCCCGGCCCGGGCCAGATAAAAAGCGGTAACCCTTCCTATCCCCCTGGAAGCGCCGGTAACAACAGCAGTTTTTCCCTCTAAATTCAACTCCAACACCCCGCAGTCGGTCAATTATTTAAAAACTGTTCCAGATCTTCAACCTTCTCAACCGCCCGAGTATCTAATTCGGGAGCAATCCTTTTCATTAGCCTGCTCAATGAAGTACCCGGTCCAAGGCCGATAAAAGCGCCGGTTCCCGCCGATATCAGGCGGCGGATCGATTGCTCCCACCTGATCGGATTACTTACCTGGACCACCAGATTGCGCTTAATCTCTTCCGGTTCATAAACAAATTCAGCCGTGACATTAGACACTACCGGCACTAAAGCAGGTTTAAACTCGATCTTTTCCAGCTCTGCAGCCATTTTTTCTTCGACCGGCTTTAACAGTTCGCAGTGAAAGGGAGCGCTGACTTTTAACCCGGTGATCCGCTTCGCCCCGGCCAAACGGGCCAGTTCCACGGCCTTTTCCACTGCTTTCTTGTTCCCCGAAACAACAATCTGCCCCGGGCAATTATAGTTGGCCGGAGCCACCACTCCTTCAACCTGCGCCTCCAGGCAAATCTGTTCCACATTTTCATGATCAAGGCCCATGATTGCCGCCATTTTACCCTGCCCGACGGGAACAGACTCCTGCATGTAAATACCTCTTTTTTGCACCAGCGGCAGGGCCTCCTCAAAAGAAAGCGAACCGGCTGCCACCAGGGCTCCGTATTCACCCAGGCTCAGGCCGGCAAAGGCGGAGGATTTAAAACCAAGACCGGCAAGAACCCTGTAAATAGCCATGCTTACGGTCAGAATTCCAGGCTGAGTAAACTCGGTTTGTTCAAGCTTTTCCCCGGGTCCCGAAAAGATGGTATCGACAATTTCCGGACCGAGGATTTCGGCAGCCCGTTCGAAAACTGCTCTCGCCTCCGGATAATGATCATAGAAATCACGCCCCATGCCCGGGTGCTGTGCTCCCTGGCCGGGAAATAAAAAAGCAATGTTTTTGTTCTTGGGGGTAAAGCTGCCCGTTACCATCTCATTAAAACACCGCCCCAGGTAAGGCCTGCTCCAAAGGCCACCATGGCCACCAGATCTCCTTTTTTCAAGCGGCCGGACAGGTTTTCTTCATGCAAGGCAATGGGTATCGTTGCCGAGGACGTGTTGCCAAAGCGATCAATATTAACCGGGAACTTTTCCGGAGGCAACTTGAGGTGTTTGCGAATGTGATCTATGATCCTCAGATTAGCCTGGTGCAATATAATCATATCGAGATCTTCTGGCTGCTTGCCTTTTTCCCCCAATAACTTAAACAGGGTGTCTTCCACCACTTTGACGGCAAATTTAAAGATCTCGTTGCCATGCATGACCAGGTAATGCTTGCCTTCTTTGACAGTTTCATGACTTGCCGGCATGGCGCTCCCTCCAGCCGGGACATATAAGAGCTTGGCCCCCCGACCATCCGATTTGAGGGTAAAATTGATGATGCCCCTTTCTTCTTCGGAAGCTTCAACCACGACCGCGCCGGCCCCGTCTCCAAAAAGCACGCAGGTGCTGCGGTCTTTCCAGTCTGTAAAACGAGTCAGGATTTCTACGCCCACCACCAGCACTCTTTGGCAGGCTCCGCTGGAGATGAACTGGTGGGCCACAGAAAGAGCATAAACAAAGCCGGTACAACCGGCGGATATGTCCATGGCCCCGGCATTGAATGCTTCCAGCCTGGCCTGCAGGATGCAGGAAGTGGAAGGGGTGTGATGATCGGGGGTAACAGTGGCTACCAGGATCATATCCAGGTCGGAGGCCTCCAAACCGGACTTTGCAAGCGCTTCCCGGGCGGCCCGTTCTGATAGATCTACGTTAGACAGGCCTTCTTCCAGCTTTCTCCGCTCCCGGATTCCGGTCCTGGAAACAATCCACTGATCATTGGTTTCCACTATTTTTTCCAGGTCCCGGTTGGTGATAACCTGGTCAGGAAGGGCGGCGCCGGTACCAGTTATGATTGAATTAGCATGCCTGATCATTCTTCCCCCCCGTGGTCCTGTCCGGTCAAATCTGCCAGGGCCGCCTGAAATTTCCCGGTCACATTTTTTCGGACAAAGGGGTAAACCTGCTTCAGGAGAGCTTGCTCAATGGAGCGGGCCTTTGCCGATCCGTGACATTTGATACAAAGGCCGTTTACGCCGAGCAGAGGCGCCCCTCCATAACCCGAATCGTCAATTTCATGGCGCAGTTTATGAAAAACAGGTTGGAGCAGTAAGGCTCCGGCCTTATAACGGAGGTTCTTTTTTATTTCCTGCCTGAAAAAACCAAGGATGGTCCTGGAAAGGCCTTCTGAGGATTTAAGAAAGATATTGCCTACAAAACCGTCACAAACTACTACATCGGCATTGTTTAAAAAAACGTCCGTCCCTTCAATATTCCCACAGAAACCGGGCAGGTATTCCCGTAAAAGTTCATAAGCCTTCCTGGCCTGATTGTTACCTTTATTCGGCTCGATACCAACGTTTAAAAGGGCCACCCGTGGTTCCGGGTAACCATGAATCTGCTGCGCGTAAATACGTCCCATAAAAGCATACTGGAGCAGCTGCTCGGGGCGGGCATCCATATTAGCGCCTACATCTAAAAAGAGGACGGGCTGGCCGTGAAAACCGGGCATCGGAGTTAGCAGCGCGGGGCGGTTGATACCCCGAATCCGCCCTAAAAATAAAAGGCCGCCGGCCATCAATGCCCCCGTGTTGCCGGCGCTGAGAAAGGCATCGGCTTCTCCGGAACGGACCAGCTGCAATGCCTTAACCATGGAAGATTCTTTTTTCCTCCGGATCGACAGGCCGGGGTCGTCATTACCGTTGATAACTTCTTCGGCATGGCTGACCACCACCCGTTCCCCTGGATATTTCAATCCTTCCAGGCAGCTGTAAACCTCATCTTTCCTGCCAACAAAAGTAATATGCATATCTTCCAGGGCGTTAAGGGCAGCCAGAGCGCCGGAAATAATTTCACCGGGCGCGTGATCTCCACCCATGGCATCTATTGACACTCGCAGCAATAAGATCACTTCCCATGTGTTCCGATTAAAATTCCATTAAAAATAGATACAGTACGCCCTTTTTGGCACCAAACAAGCAGGCGTACTGTATAATCCGTTCCTAATTAACTTTAACAGCTTCCCGGTCTTTATATTGACCGCAGCTTAAGCAAACCCGGTGGGGGGGTTTCAACTCATTACAGCCTGGGCAAGGGACCAGGTGGGGAGCTGAAAGCTTACTGTTAGCTCTTCTCATATTCCTTTTGGATTTAGATGTTCTTCTCTTTGGAACAGCCACTATAGCGCCTCCTTGTTAGTCTTAGTTGCCTGATTTTAATTCTTTCAATTTGAGCAAACGGATATCGATATCGCTATAATCTTCCTCGCACTGGCAGGCAGACCGGTTCAGGTCGGCTCCACAGCCGGAACAGATTCCCTTGCAGTCAGGCCTGCAGAGGGGGCTGTGATCCTCGGCCAAAATTATCAGCTGCCGGATGTACTCATCAAGGTAAAGAGTGTCCCCGGTAACTGTCAGCATATTTGCCGTTTCTACAGCCAGATCAGCCGGTGTTTCTTCTGCCGAAGATCCTTTAATCACCGTAAATGATTCCGTGAAGTTAGCCTTCAATTTCTGGACAAACGGTTCAAGGCACCTGGAACAAAAAGTTTCTACAAAGGCTTCTATGTTCCCCTTAATCAAAACTTCATGCCCGCTGTGCGAAGCCCTGACTATTAGCTTAACCGTTCCGCCTTCAGAAAAGTCAGCATGGAAATCGGCCAGTTTCTCGTCAAAATTATAATCGAAAATGTCACCTGATTTAGATTTAATATCAGGCAGATAGATATGCATACTGCTCACCCCAAAAAACTAAAGTAATTATATAGACGTTTATTTTTTTTGTCAACGTCAACACTACTAAAACCTCGCCGCCTTTTATCAGGTCAGATGCCCGCTTTAATAAGTGACCCCGTCGAGGTCGCGATCGTTTTGATCGGCAGTTCCTTCCACAAAGGATATTTTAATCCGGTTGGGCAGGCAAA
>SL_8KL_010_SEDDRAFT_10002025_pt1 | contig 17458 bp, 20 predicted proteins | sample SodLakKL_010_SED_4_FD_11160 | JGI IMG/M metagenome (IMG submission 11160)
TAGCTGGAGCAACGACATTTTTGTACTCTAAAATGTCCATGCCTGCAGATAGCAGTCAAAAAATGCTGCTTTACATGATGCCGGTTATGATTACGGTATTTAGTTTTAATTTTCCAGTAGGATTGGTTATTTACTGGATTATGAACAATGTATTTTCACTTGGGCAGCATAAATTAATTGTACAGATAGACCAGGCAAAGGGCGAACTGCCACAAGAAGTAAAAACTGAGGAAGTAACAAAAAAAGAAGTAAAGGAAGAAAAGGACAAAAAGGACAAAGGCAAAAAGCCCCCTGCAAAAAAGGGAACTGGAAAGAAAGGGCCCTCAAAGAAGGAAAAAGATACGGATTTGAAAAAAGATAAAGAATTGGATTTTTTCTCTGTGAAAGCTTCTGAAGATAAAGAAAATGCCGACGATAGTGAATCTACAGATGGCAAAGGGAATGGTCAGTAATGATAGAGTATGAAGCAAGCGGAAAAACTGTTGAAGAAGCAACTGCTTTAGCGCTGGAAGAACTGGGAATTAGAAGCGATAATGCCAGTGTAGAAATATTAGAAGCGCCTAACCAGGGTATTCTAAGTATACTTGGCAGTAAAAGTGCAAGAGTTAAGGTAAAGATGCAGTATGAGCCAGTTGAGTATTTAGCTAATTATCTTGAAAAATTGATGGAAAAGATGAATGTCCAGGCAAATGTTGAGATAAAAGAGGATAACGATAAAATTGAAGCAGAAATATTCGGAGATGATGTTGGGGCTCTAATTGGAAGGCGGGGAAAGTCCCTAAGTGACTTGCAATACCTAATTAATGTCATCATGAGAAGACAGTTTTCAAAGTTAAATAAAATGGTTGTACTGGATATTGAGAATTACCGTTCCAGGAGAGAAAAAACATTAACGCAGCTTGCAAAAAGCGTAGCTAAAAAAGTAACCCTGGAAGGTGAGGAGCAAGCACTGGAACCGATGACACCGCAGGAAAGAAGAATTATACATCTGGCTCTTCACGATCATCCGGGCATAAAAACATATAGTGATGGGGAGGAGCCCTACCGTAAAGTTGTTGTAGCGCCAAGCTAGATAAAATTAGAGTGCCGCCCCGTTGAAAGGGGCGGTTTTTTTTATGCAGTAGAAAGGAGTGTTTCGGATGCTGGAAAAAGATACTATTGCTGCAATAAGCACACCGCTTGGCGAAGGCGGTATAGGAATTGTCCGGATGAGTGGTCCGGACGCATTTTCTATTGCTGAAAAATTATTCGAAAAAAGCTCTGGCAAAGAAGATAATTATCCTGTTGCAAGAAAACTTTATCACGGATTTATTTATGATAACAACAGGCAGGAAATTGATGAAGTGCTTGTTGCATTCATGCCGGCACCATATACTTACACACGTGAAGATGTAGTAGAAGTTAATTGTCATAGTGGAATAATAACCCTGCGTATGATTTTAGAGGCACTTATAAGTAAAGGGTGCAGGCTTGCTGATCCGGGCGAATTTACAAAAAGAGCTTTTATAAATGGCAGAATAGATTTAAGTCAGGCGGAAGCGGTAATGAATATTATTAAAGCCCGTTCTGAAGAGGCTCTACAGTTTGCAGTAAAAGGGTTGCAGGGTGAGTTATCGGACAAAATTAAAGAAATCAGAGATGAAATCAATGCAGTTAGGGCCCCACTGGAAGCATCTTTTGACTACCCTGAAGAATTTGATGGCCAGCTTTTAGATGAACAAAACGCAGAAAATCAGTTGAGAACAATAAAAGCAATGATCGAGGACTTGCTTGAAAGTGTGGAAAGAAGCAAAGCTTACACAGAGGGAGTATCGGTTGCAATAATTGGAAAGCCCAACGTGGGAAAATCATCCCTGTTAAATGTTCTTTTAAAACAGCAGAAAGCTATTGTTCATGAATTGCCCGGAACTACAAGGGATATGCTTGAAGGTTTTATAAATCTGGGTGGCTATCCGATTAATTTAGTCGATACTGCAGGAATACAGGGGACAGATGATCCGGTTGAAAAAGAAGGGATATTACGATCAAGACAGGCGGCAGAAAGAGCGAAACTTCTTATTATGGTTTTTGACGGTTCAAGACCATGGACTAAGGTTGACGAAGAAATCCTGAAACTGAAAAGCGATCAACAGGGACTGGTTGTAGTAATTAATAAGTCGGATCTTGATAGAAAATTAACAGGAGAAATGTTTGAAGAAAAAATAGGTCATGGAGAAGTCATTGAAACATCAGCAATAAAGGGCGAAGGTATAGATTTACTGGAAAAGGCAGTTACAAGGCAGCTGGATGGAATGCTAGGTCACAATGATGAAGCTACCGTAATGGTCACGATAAGACATAAAGAAGTACTAGAGGAGGCAATGTTTATTATAAATGAAGCAAAGGAAGAGCTCTATAAACAGCCTCCGGAGATAATAAGCTTAAGCCTGCAGCAGGCATGGAAAAAACTGGGTGAAATTATCGGCGAGTCAATGAATGAGGATTTGCTTGATCACATCTTCAGTGAATTTTGTCTGGGCAAATAAATAAGATTTATTAATACTGCTTAAATGAAAGAGAGACGTGGTAAGTGGAAAAAGTTAATTTAGAGCAGGTAGATTTACTTTTCAAGGATCTGGGTATTAAGGCTGATGAAAGAGCCAGGGTTTTGATGGTAGAATATGTTAATTGTCTGATCAAGGGTATGGCAAAAAGCAGACTAACGGGTGAACGGACAAGTCTGGGAATTATTGAAAAACAAGTGTATGATTCACTTTATCCTTTTAGGTATCTAAAATTAGAAAGGGCAAGTAACTTAATAGATCTTGGAGCAGGTGGCGGGCTGCCGGGAATACCGATAAAAATAATCAGGCCGGATCTAAAAATAACCTTATTGGACTCTAACAAAAAAAAGGCCCTATTTCTAAAAGAAACTGTCGACGCACTGGGACTAGAGAAAGTTATGGTGGTTAATAAACGTGCTGAAGAAATTGGACAGGAATTAGAACACAGGGAAAAGTACAACTATGTATTTTCTAGGGCTGTGGCAAAAATGGCTGTACTCGCTGAACTGGCACTGCCGCTGCTAATAAATGATGGAGAGGCAGTATTTTATAAAGGACCCGGAGGGGAAGATGAATTTGAAAAGGCTGAACAGGCTATAGCTATTTGCGGAGGTGTTTTAAAGAACGTTGAGCATTATACTTTGAAAACCGGGGAATTAAGAAAGCTTTATATAATCAAAAAAACAAAAAGTACACCGGGGAAATATCCGAGAAAATCAGGCATACCGGGTAAAAAACCCATATCAGGTTAATGCAGCGGAAAATAAAGTATTTGGTATTTGAAGGAATGTTAAAACGGCTGTCTAATTATAGTGAAGCAATGAAATATAAAAAAGGCGTTGATTTAATGAACAGCAAACAGGTAGAAAAATACTTGTCTGGAGATACAGAACCATTTGCAGATAATGTGGTGGCAATTGATCTAGAAAAAATTAGCCCGAATCCTTTTCAGCCACGAAAAGAAATAGCTGAAGAAAAGGTGAACGAGCTGGCTCAGTCAATAAGGGCCTGCGGCTTAATACAACCCGTAGTTGTAAGAAGGTCAGGAAGTGGCTACCAGCTGGTTGTCGGAGAGCGCAGATATTTAGCATGCCGCAAGCTTGGATGGAAAAAGATATCAGCTTCAGTGAAAGCCCTTTCAGACAATGATATGGCTACAGTTGCTTTAATAGAGAATTTGCAGAGAGAAAATCTGAGCTATATTGAAGAAGCAAACGCTTATGTAAACCTGATGAAAAACTTTAACATAACCCAGGAAGAGCTGGCCAGAAGGCTGGGAAAAACTCAGTCAACCATTGCCAACAAGGTAAGACTGCTTAATCTGGCCAGATCCGTACAGGAACAGCTTTTGAAGAAGGGCTTATCCGAAAGACACGCGAGAGCTTTGTTAAGATTAGATAGCGAGGATAAACAAACAAGCATGCTAAATGAGATAGCACAAAGAAATTTGACGGTGAGCCAGACTGAAAAGCGCATAGAAAAAATGAATGAAGAAAAAACAGCCAAAGGTCAGGCTAGAAAATCAAAAGCGGCAATCAGAGATATGCGAATTGTATTAAATACAATCCGGGAAGCAGTGGCGTTAATCGAAAGGTCCGGGTTATATCCAGAAGTTGATGAAAAGGTTGAGCAGGATTATATTGAGGTGACAATAAGATTAACAAAGGAAATGCTTGACCCTTCCACAAAGATCAAGCAAAAGCTGCAGAAATAAAGATTATTTATTACAAGGGGATGGTTTGATGGCCAAGGTATTTGCAGTTGCTAACCAGAAGGGAGGCGTAGGTAAAACTACGACAGCGATTAATTTAAGTGCTTCTCTGGCAAAACTGGGAGCAAAAATTCTTATAATAGATATTGATCCGCAGGGTAATGCAACTAGCGGCTTGGGACTTTCTAAAAAAGAGATAAAAGCATGTGTATACAATGCCCTGATTGAAGATGCTGCTTTATCAGATATAATTCTTCCATCACGCTGGCAGAACCTGGACATGGTTCCGGCAACAATACAGTTGGCTGGTGCAGAAATTGAACTGGTCTCACTGGTTTCGCGTGAGGAAAAGCTAAAAAAAGCTATCGTACCGATACTGGAAAAGTATGATTATATAGTTATTGACTGTCCTCCTTCACTGGGTCTTTTAACTTTAAATGCAATGAACGCTGCCCACGGAGTTATCATTCCGATACAATGTGAATATTACGCACTGGAAGGATTAGGGCAGCTAATGAACACGATAAACCTGGTTCGAAAACACTTAAACGAGGACTTAATTATTGAAGGCGTGGTTCTGACCATGTATGACACTCGTACAAACCTTTCAGAGCAGGTTGCAGAAGAAGTCAGGAACTACTTTAAGCAATATGTTTATAAAACGGTAATTCCGAGGAATGTGCGTTTGAGTGAGGCGCCCAGTTATGGAAAGCACATTTTAGAATATGACCCTCGCAGCAGGGGCGCTGAGCTGCATCTTTCTTTAGCGCGGGAGGTCTTAAATGATGAGTGAAAAAAGAAGGCTGGGCAAAGGCCTGGGAGCTTTAATACCAGATGCTATATCAACTACGGCAGAAACAACTGAAATAAAGTTGGACAAAATTAAACCAAACCCATTTCAGCCACGAGGAACATTTGACGACGAGAAGCTTAGTGAACTTGCGTCATCAATAAAAGAGCACGGCGTTATACAGGCAGTAGTAGTTACTCCAAGCGGAACAGAAGATCAATACCTGCTGGTTGCAGGAGAGAGAAGATGCAGGGCGGCAAGAATAGCAGGATTAACTTCGGTACCGGCTGTTGTTAAGTCTTTCGACAGGAGTACAATGCTAGAGATAGCGCTCATTGAAAATTTACAGCGTGAAGATCTTAATCCTGTTGAAGAAGCAAGGGCCTATAGAAAACTCATGCAAGAATATAACTACACCCAGGAAGAGCTGTCAAAAAGGATAGGGCGAAGCAGGCCTTCGATAGCAAACTGCTTGAGACTGCTATCCTTGCCAGAAGCGGTTCTTAATTCATTAATCATTGGTGAGCTAACACCTGGCCAGGTAAGGCCCCTTTTATCTATAGATGACCAGGAGACCCAGCAGGAACTGGCAGAAAGAATTATTGAAGAAAAACTATCAGCAAGAGAAGCAGAAAAAATGTTGGATAGGGGATACAAGGGGAAAACAGCCAGCAAGTCAAACAAAAACGAAAAAGCCCTAGATCCTGAAAGTGAAGAACTGCAGCTTCAGATGCAAAGAAATCTTGGAACCAAGGTTAAACTGAGGAAGAGCAAGAACGGCGGCACAATTGAAATATATTACTATAGCGACGAAGACCTGGAAAGGTTGATTGAAAAACTATTACCAGAAGGCCTTTGATAAAAAATAATTGTTTCACGTGAAACAATTATGCAGCAGCAACTGATCTGCATATAAATTATTATAGCAATATTGAATGAGCAGACTAATGCAATAAGTAGTCGTAAGTGCAAATGTTTCACGTGAAACATTTGCACTTACAGCCCCGCAAAGTTTTACTTTTCGGGGTTGCTGCCATTGGTTTGCTTTGACCGGTTGTGTTATAATAAATTTCAGCTTTATTTCTAATTAGGGTACATTTGTGCTTTTTATTGGATAAGGCTTAAATGCTGGCAGGTTCGGTACTGCCTTTACCTATGGCTTGCAGTAAAAGCTGCGAATCGTTGAAAGGGTCGAGTTTATAGTGTCTTCTAATAATAATAGCAAGCGATGTTTTACAGTAATGATCGTTCCTCATTCAGAGGAGGCAACCTACAGCCTTCGCATTCCATTATACCTTGTGCAGGCAGCTGTTGTCCTCCTGGTCCTCGGTGTAACCGGCTTTTGTGTCCTGGGGTATTCTTATTTGAAGGTTGCGGCTGAAGCGCGAGAAGCAGAAACCTTGCGTCAGTTAAGCAGGGCCCAGCAGGAGGAAATCGATGCACTCGCCATTGAAACTCAAAGGATGATGGAGCAGGTTCACGCAATTGATGATCTTGTTGAACTTGTAACAGAAAGGCTGGAGATAGAAAGGGTGAAATTGATGATGCTTTGCAGAACCAATCTGCTGAAAGCAACAGTGCTCCGGCATCCATATACAGTAACCATTCTTTTAACAGTAGCCCACCACCAGCGAATTCTGCCGAGGCAACTGTAGAGTCTTTGCGTGCTTATGACAGCAGGTACTCCGGTTCGACCTCTTCAGGTGGTGTTCTGGATAGAGCTGCAGGCAATTTAGCTGTTTTACAAAGCGTTGTTCCAGATCAGGTAGAAATACTGGATATTGTAGGGGACTATGTGGACAGGGCAGAAGCAAAGCCAACAATGTGGCCGGCCCGGGGAAGAATTATTTCTGGTTTCGGTGTCCGAAGAATCCCCTATGCAAGCAGCGGTTATCAATTTCACACCGGTGTAGATATTTTAGGTTCACATGGAAGTTCCATTTGGGCTACCGCTGCCGGAGAAATAGTTTTTGCTTCTTACCGGGGAAGTTTCGGCAACCTTGTAATCATAGATCACGGCTACGGCTATGAAACGCATTATGCTCATTTGTCAGGGTTTGCTGTAAGTGTTGGGGAAGAGGTTGAAAAAGGCCAAATAATTGGCTATATGGGGGCTACCGGCAGAACCACAGGTACTCACCTTCACTACGAAGTTCATCGTAATGGTTCTCCTGTGAATCCATCAAATTATTTGAAAGAGCGCTAGCTCCAAGAGGAGGATGGCAGATTGTTTAAGAAAGGTAGTGTCGGGACAATGTCAGACAAGGTAGATACAATCATTGGTAAGGATACGTTCTTTTCCGGGAATATTAACGGAAAAGGTGTCATTAGGATCGATGGTGAAATTGAGGGTACTTTGCAAAATAAAGGTGATGTGATTATTGGTGAAAATGGAAAAGTTGCTGCTGATTTAAGTGCCCGTAACATAACCATAGCCGGCTCTTACGAGGGCACTTTAGAAGCTGAGGGTAAGCTCGAACTAAAAAAAACAGCTGCTGCGAATGGCACTTTTAAAGCTAACGGCCTTATCATTGAAGAGGGCGCAGTTTTGTCCGGCAACATGGAAATGCAGCGAAAAGAACAAGCCGGAAAAGAGCAATCAGAGGAAAAGCCTTTGCAAAAAAAGGATTGGAATTACAAGTCATCAGGTGCAGATGCATCAAGCAGCAAAGGGACGCAGGTTAATGCTGGCTCGGATCAGTCGTTTGCAGAGAAGGCTTAGCCCCACTTGGCCTGCTTTAGAGTCATAATATCCAAGAAGCACTGCTAATTGTAGTGCTTTCTTTGCTTGTAACTCTCTTGATCTTGTTGTGACCCGCTTTAGATTCTGGTTAAATAGCAGGAATTGCTTAAGATAAGAAGAACTAAACAGTTCGGAGCTAATATTTAAAGTAAAAAAGAGAGGTATTGTCATGCTAATTATCTTACTTGGACCGCCGGGAGCTGGCAAAGGTACCCAAGCAGAGAACATTGTTAAAGATTATAATCTTGTCTTCATTTCCACTGGAGATATATTAAGGGCTGCTGTAAAAGAGGACAAGGCTCTTGGTCGCAAAGCAAAGCAGTATATGGATCAGGGTTCGCTCGTCCCCGATGAACTTGTTGTTGAAATTGTAAAAGACCGCTTAAGAGATCCTGACTGTCAAAACGGGGCGCTATTTGACGGCTTCCCACGTACTGTTGAGCAGGCAAAGTTTCTTGATGATGCTCTACCGGAAATTGGATCCAAGGTCGACGGTGTTCTATCAATTGAAGTTGATGAGGATGAGTTAATTGAACGTTTAACCGGCAGGAGAGTTTGTTCTAAGTGTAATGCTGTTTATCACCTGAAATTTAACCCGCCCGAGGTGCGGAATGTCTGCGATCAATGTGGTGGAGATTTATACCAGCGTGACGATGATTCTCTTGAAACTGTAAAAGAAAGGCTAGCAGTTTATAAAAAGCAGACCGAACCACTTGTAAGTTTTTATAAAGAGAAAGATGTGTTATACCCGGTTGATGGAAACGAGGATATTGGCAGCGTTTATAAACAGATAAGGGCTGTGCTGGATAAGCTATAAGGGAACGGTGGCTGATTATAATGGCCCAGTATCAGGTTGGTCAACTGGTTGTTATGAAGAAAGGACATCCATGTGGCGCGAACTGCTGGCGTATAATCAGGATTGGCATGGACTTTCGCATTAAGTGTGAGAAGTGTGGCAGAAGTGTATTGATACCGCGTTCTCGCTTTGAACGAAGGGTTAAGTCTGTTCTTCACGAGCCAGATGATTAGTGCAGGAGGGTAAATAATGTCCTGGAGCTGTGGTATTGTTGGTCTACCAAATGCAGGCAAATCAACTTTATTCAAAGCTCTTACGGCTCTGGATGTAACCATAGAGAATTATCCCTTTTCAACAATTGATCCTAACCGTGCTATTGTGCCTATCCCTGATTCGCGCTTAGCGGCTCTTGCCGATCTGACTAAGGCAGAAAAAGTGACGCCTGCAACAATTGAAGTGATTGATGTGGCTGGCCTGGTTAAAGGAGCCAGTCGTGGAGAAGGGCTGGGGAACCAATTTCTTGGCAATCTGCGTGCCGTTGATCTGCTGATTCATGTGCTGGCTGGCTTCGGGGATGTCGCAACCAGTGAAGGTGATCTGTCAACCCGCCTTGAAACTGTTAACATTGAATTGGGCCTGGCTGATCTTGAGTCTATAGCCAGACGCCTACAAAAGCTGGAACCTCAGCTCAGGCTTGGAGAAAAGGCAGCAAAAAGTGAAGCACTGTTGCTAAGGCGAGCTGAAGAGCACTTGAACAAAGGCTTGCCCCTGAGATGCCTGGAACTAACAGGGCAGGAAAAAGAAACCCTCAGAGAACTTCCTTTGCTTACTCTCAAAGATATGGTTTACGTGTTTAACCTGTCGGAAAGCAATCTTGGCTTAGTTGATCTGACCGACTTTCCACAAGGTAGCGTTGTTATCCCTTTATGCGCAAGTCTTGAGGCTGAGCTGGTAGAACTGCCCGAGGATGAGAGGGAAACTTTTTTAAACGCCTATGGGCTGACTGAAAGTAAAACCTTGGAATTGCTGAAGGAGTGTTACCGATTACTTGAGCTGATTACTTTTTATACTATCAAAGGTAATGAGACCAGGGCCTGGGTAGTTCCCGCAAATATTCGAGCAGTGGAAGCAGCGGGCAAAATTCATAGCGATATGGAGCAGGGCTTTATCAATGCAGAAGTGGTAAAGTGGATTGATTTAATTGATGCCGGAGGAATCACCGGTGCTCGTGAAAAAGGCTCAAGCAGGGTAGAAGGACGTGATTATCCTGTGCAGGATGGCGAGGTTATATTTGTCCGTTTTCGCAATTAAATCGGGGGATGATAATGATTGATAAACAGTGGGCCTTGGCCCTTCGCTTGGTTGGGCTGCTCTTTATTGTGGTCGGCGGGCTTTGGATCCTTAACAGCATTGCCTGGGTTGTTGGCTTGATTCTGATCAGCGCTCTCATTGTATATATCTTATTTCCCTTGCAGGAATACTTAAAAAGACGCTATCGCCTGAGTCATGGGTTAACCGTGGCCACTGCCTTTGTATTATTTTTACTATTTTGCATATTCGTTGTTAGCTTGTTAATTCCTGTCATATATTATGAAATGAACGATCTCATTGATAGCTTCCCAACACACCTGGCCCGGATCCAGGTTGTGTTGTCGTGGCTATCACAGCAAACAGTAATGCTGGATATTGAAGATGAGGTGCGCAGCTTTATTCTCAGTATTTCTGATAATATGCACCAGGCAGTAGAATATTTGGCCGAAGCATCTCTTTCCCTGATTGGAGGCGCGGTTGATTTTTTCCTGGTGCTTTTCCTGGTGTTCTACCTGCTATACGACTTTCAGGCTGTGCGCACTCAAGTTATTGAAATCATCCCTTCTGCAAAAAGGCCCCTGGCCGAAGAGTTAATGAAGATAGTTGATACCAATGTAGGAACATTTATCAGAGGCTCGTTAATACGCTGTCTGATTGTTGGGGTAGTTACCGGGATAGTTTTATCTGTTATTGGTATGCCCTATGCCTTACTTCTGGGGGTATTGGCCGGGATATTCAATTTTATACTTTATTTAGGGCCGTATATAGCAGCAGTTCCGGCAGTGCTCCTCAGCTTATCGCCACTTACACCTTCACCATTGCTAATTATTGCTGTTTATGTTGGAATTCAAATTCTAGATGGAATGTTTCTTGCGCCGGTTGTGCTGGGACGCATTGTTAAGCTAAGGCCTATTACTGTTATTGTGGCAATCCTGGCAGGTGGCAGCCTTGGTGGTTTGTTAGGCATGATCCTGGCGGTTCCTGTGGCCGGGATGATAAAAGGAGTTCTTGAGCTTCTCAAGCGTAATCCTGCTTATGAAGAACTAAACTAACCTATTGCCCTTATTGCTATTCTATGCTATGATTTCCTTTGTTATACCCCTGCTCCTTATTCATTTAAGGGGCCATTAGACCAGAGGGAGGTGAAATTTTATGGAATTATATGAAGCGATGATCATTATAAGCCCGGAGCTTGAAAAAGATGATCATCAGGAAGTTTTGGACGGATTATCTTCTGCTATTACCAAGAACAATGGTTCGGTAAGTACTCTTCTGGATTGGCGCAAAAGGCGTCTGGCTTATGAAATTGATAAGTTCCAGGAAGGCCATTACTACTTAATTTACTTCAGTGCTGAAGGCACAATCATTCCGGAAGTCGAACACTATTTCAGAGTTACTGATGAAATTATCCGTTTCATGGTCGTTCGCACTGATGAACAGGAGTTTGAAGCTGCGGCGAAAAAGGCTGCCAGCGAGGCTGAAGCTGCGGCTAAAAAAGCTGCTGCTGAGGAAAGTGCTGTTGCTGAGGAAAGTGCTGCTGCGGAAGGAGCAAGCGAAGCTGAAGTAACTGAAAGTGCTGATACTGCTGAAACGCCGGAACCTGCTCAGGACAGCCAGGAGAAGACTGCTGAGGCAGAAGTTGAGAGCAGTGAAGCAGAAGAGGATGAAGAAAAACCGGCGGGTGAGTAATCTAGAACAACTTATTTAATAGGACGGTGTTTTCATGTTAAATCAAGTAGTTTTAATTGGGCGTCTGACCCATGATCCGGAGCTTCGTTATACCGCTGGTGGCGGGGTGGCTGTAACAACTTTCAGCCTGGCAGTTAACCGTCCATTCACCAATCAACAGGGTGAAAGGGAGGCAGATTTTATCAAAATAGTTACCTGGAGGAAGCTGGCCGAGAATTGTGCCAACTACCTGAAGAAAGGCCAAATGGCTGCGGTAACCGGTCGCCTGCAGGTCAGATCATTTGATGACAGTGAAGGGATCCGTCGCAAGGTTGCAGAGGTTGTAGCTGACAACGTCCAGTTTCTTGAACGGAGCGGACGTGATTCAGAATCTTCACAGTCTGGAGATTCAGATGGCCCGGAAACCGATGATTTAGATATAAGNGGAGATGATGTTCCCTTTTAGTGGAAGGAGGTATTTACATGAGACGAGACAGAGGTAGAAAGCCTAAAAAAAAGATCTGCAGCTTCTGTGTTGAGAAGGTAGATGATGTAGATTATAAACAATATGATAAGCTGAAGCGGTTTGTTACCGAGCGCGGAAAAGTCCTTCCGCGTCGTATATCCGGTAATTGTGCAAAACACCAGCGGCAGTTGACCCGGGCAATTAAAAAGTCAAGAATTATGGCCCTGCTGCCCTTCAGCATGGAATAAATGCTCTTAATGACACTAACCCTGTTAAGGTGCCGGAAGCTTATGCCCGGCACCGTTTTTGTTGCAGGATAGATGGGTAGTCAAAGCGAATTAAAAACTAACAACTTGAAAGGAGTTATAAAAAATGCAGGTTATTTTAGAGCAAGATATCCCTAACCTGGGGAAAAAGGGTGAACTGAAAGATGTTGCCAGGGGCTATGCCCGCAATCATCTGCTGCCAAGAGGACTGGCAGTTGAAGCAACCCCTCACAGGTTGCGCGAATGGGAGCAGCGTCAGGAAAAAGAAGAGTTGCTTAACCGAGAACTTGAAGAAAAAGCCCGTGAGCAGGCTGAAAAATTGTTGAATAGAGAAGTTCACTTTAAAATGACGGCTGGTGAAGGTGGACGCTTGTTTGGTTCGGTTACAGCAGCTGACGTCGCAGAGAAGCTTGCGGCCGATGGTTTTGATGTTGACAAGAAGAAAATAGAGCTTTCAGAGCAGATAAAAAGCGTTGGTAGTTATACTGCTGAAATCCGGCTGCATTCCGGCATCAAGGCGGATATATTGATCAAGGTTGAAGCTGAGGAGTAGTGAACTGCAGGGGAGGTTGCCATAAATGGTTGTTTTAAGTGATAGAGTTCCACCACAGAGCAAAGAAGCAGAAATTTCAGTTCTCGGCTCTATGATCATTGACAGGGAGGCAATCTTCGCAGCAGTAGAGCTGCTTTCTGAACAGGACTTTTACAGTACTGCCCATCAGAAGATATTCTCGGGAATTATTTCTCTCAGTGAACGGGGCGAGCCGGTTGATCTCGTAACTTTATCAGAAGAACTTCAGCGCAATCAATGCCTGGATGAAGTAGGTGGCCGGTCGTACCTTGTTACCCTTGCTAATGCTGTGCCAACTGCCGCTAATGTTCAGTATCATTCCAGGATTGTCAGGGAAAAAGCAATATTAAGATCACTTATTCATACTGCTACTGGGATCGTATCTAAAAGTTTTGATGCCCCCTCTAATGTTGATGAATTTCTTGATGAAGCAGAGCAATTGATCTTTGAAATCGGCAAAAGAGGTAAACAGCAGGGATTTGCGTCACTCAAAGATGTCCTGGTTAAAGCATTTGATAATATTGAGAAACTTTATGATGAGAAAAAGGGGGTTACCGGTCTTTCAACCGGTTTTACTGATCTGGACAGACTAACCTCCGGTTTTCAGAAGTCTGACTTAATTGTCATCGCTGCCCGGCCCAGCATGGGTAAAACAACCCTGGCTCTAAATATGACCCAGCAAATGGCGGTGCGGGAAAAAATGGCAACAGCCTTTTTCAGTATGGAAATGTCAAAAGAACAGCTTGCTTCACGCCTGCTGTGTGCTGAATCACAAATTGATGCCCAAAATATGCGCAGGGGTTTTCTATCGCAAGAAGAATGGCAGAAACTGACAAAAGCGGTTGGTCCTCTGAGTGATGCTCCTCTATATATTGATGACTCAGCCAGCTTGTCGGTGATGGAAGTTAGGGCAAAAGCGCGCCGCCTTAAAGCTGAAAAAGGTTTGGAGGCAGTATTTGTTGATTATTTGCAGTTAATGCGTGGTTATGGGCGGGCCGAAAGCAGACAGCAGGAGCTTTCGGAAATATCCAGGGCCCTGAAAGCGCTGGCCAAAGAACTCGATGTTCCCGTTGTTGCTCTTTCTCAGTTAAGCAGGGCAGTTGAAAAAAGACCTGACCGGCGCCCTATCCTCAGTGACCTGATGGAATCGGGCGGTATTGAGGCTAATGCCGACCTGGTTATGTTTATTTACCGTGAATCTTATTATAACCGTGATTCTGAAAAAGGAAATATTGCAGAGATCAGCATAGCAAAACAAAGAAATGGCCCGACCGGACTGGTAGAGTTGTACTTTCTTGATCGTTTTACAAAGTTTGCTAATGTTGCTCGTGACCGTATTAAGGAAGAGGGGGGAGAGTAGTTGGCATCAAAAAAATATGATGTTATCATTGTGGGTGCTGGTCCGGCTGGTATTTTTACTGCTCTTGAATTATCTTCCTTCGGCAATTTAAAAGTATTAATTATTGATAAAGGTGCCCCCCTGGAAAAACGCAACTGTAAAACCCAGGGTGAATATGGTCGCTGTCTGCGCTGCAATCCCTGTGCAGTAACCTGTGGTTGGGGTGGTGCCGGAGCTTTCAGTGACGGCAAACTTACCCTCACTTCCGAATTTGGCGGATTTCTTGATGAGTTTGTAGAACTGGAAGGAATTGATGATTTAATTAATGAAATTGATCAAGTTTATCTTTCTTATGGAGCTTCAAATACTGTATATGGTGAGGATCAGGAAGCAGTAAAAGATATGGAACGTAACGCTGCTGCTGCCGGCTTGAGCCTGATTCCGGCCAGGATAAGGCATTTAGGCACAGAAAATTGTTATCATGTCCTGAAAAAGATGTTTCGGGATTTAACAAAGTCGGCGGACATACTAATGAACAGATCAGTTGAAGAAATCATAAACGAAAATGGCCATGTTCGTGGAGTCAAGCTCAGCACAGGCGAAACCTATTCTGCTGATTATGTTGTTTGCGCACCCGGCAGGGTTGGTGCGGAATGGATGCATAAAGAGTCAAAAAGGCTGGACCTTAAAGGTGTCAATAATCCTGTTGATCTTGGGGTAAGAGTAGAAGTACCGGCAGTGATAATGGAAAAGCTAACCAGCCAGATTTATGAATCTAAACTGATTTACTTTACCAAGCATTTTGATGATCGAATTCGAACCTTTTGTATGAACCCATATGGAGTTGTTGTAACAGAAAGCAACGAAGGGCTCGTTACAGTTAACGGACACAGCTTTGCGGAAACGAAAACCAATAACACAAACTTTGCTTTGCTTGTTAGTAAAACTTTTACAGAACCTTTTACAGAGCCAATTCGCTACGGACGTTACATTGCCAGCCTGGCCAATATGCTTGGCGATGGGGTCATTGTTCAACGCCTTGGCGACCTGTTGATGGGGAGGCGTTCTACCCCGGAGAGGATAAAGCGTGGATTGGTCAGGCCAACCTTGCAAGAAGCGACTCCGGGTGACTTAAGCCTGGTTATGCCCTACCGCTACCTGATGGCAATTATTGAAATGCTCGAAGTGCTTGACAAGCTTGCACCAGGCGTAAATTCCAGGCATACCCTTCTTTATGGTATTGAAGTTAAGTTTTACTCATACCGTTTGAAGCTAAGCAAAAATTTTGAAACAGAAGTAAAAAATTTATTTGCAGTTGGGGATGGCGCCGGAGTAACCAGGGGGCTTATTCAGTCTTCTGCTACCGGAAAGCTCGCAGCACGGGAGATTGCCCGCCGTCTTGAAGCCAACTGATAAACTTGATTTGTTTTTTATATAATGCTATAATTCTTTTTACAAACGGACTGCCCGACAGCTATGCCGTTTTTTTTCGATCATAACTGATGTTTTAACAATAAATTTGCTGTCAGGCCTTTACCGTGTCGTTAGGCTGAAAATACATTTACATAAATACACAATTTTATAGCCAGACGACAGGTGCCTAGGGAGATGATTCGAATACATCACGTGCTGCAGAAAGGATCATTCTAAATGGAACCGAAGTCTGTGTATGAAAACTTTAAAGCAAGCTTTAAAGTCAAGAATATTAGGGTCCATCATTTTTTGTTAATATCTTCTCTATTCCTTTTAATCTCACTTGCTATGTTTGATTACTTAAACAGTTATGTCTATGTGGTCATGATTGATGACAGGGAGATCGGGATTGTTCAAGATGCCAATGAAGTTGAATTATTTGTTGATGATTTAACGGAGCGGTGTAGTGAACTGTATGGAATGCATATTAAACCTGGAAAGAAGATTGCTCTTATAAAAGAATTTAGGCCGGATAGTGATACGCAGACGGAAACTGTTCAGCATGCCATACGCAGCTCTCTCGGTCTTTTAACTGAAGCAAAAATACTAAAAATTAATGGAAACCCTGTCCTTACCCTGTCGGAAGACACTGAACTTGATCTGCTGATTACCTCTCTTGCTGCAGCCTATTCACGCAACCAGGGAAATGTAAAAACCATAGAGTCAGTAGTTACTGATGAACTGACTTTAGAGTCGGCCCATGTTGAGCCGAGCGAGGTTAGCAGCGTAGAAGAGGCCGTGACTTACCTGGTAAGTTTTAAAAGTGGCGAGTCTATGCAGGCTTCATCTTTAATTGATTCAACAAACAGGGGATCTTTCTTCAGTCGTAATTCCGGGAATCTTTCCAGTCCTACACATTCGAGTTTTATTCCGAACGGATACGTGCAGGAAACTTCTCAATCTACTGAGCCGGTTTTTGTAAACGTAAGAACTATTGAGGAACTTGCTGTCCGGGAGCCAATTCCTTTTCCGACTGAAATTGAATATGATGACGAGATGTGGATAGTACAGAAAGATGTCTTAGAGCAAGGAAAAGATGGAATAAAGGAGCTAACTTACCATATCACAAGGGAAAACGGCGTAGAGATTATTAGAAGCAAAGTCAGCGAAAGGGTTATCGAAGAACCGGTAACCCAGCTTGAAGTCCATGGTACTGCCCAGGTTCCTAACATAGGCTCCGGCCGCTTTGTTTGGCCGGTGGAAGATGGTGGCGAAATAACGCCCGGAAGGGGCTTTAGTGAGTGGCATACAGGAATTGACATAGCGGCCGATCTCGGAACAAATATTTTGGCTGCCGATAGCGGTGTGGTCTGGTTTTCAGGTCGCGGAGGATCTCAGGGTAATTATATTATTATCTATCATGGTTCTTACTGGACCCTCTACCTGCATAATGAAGTTAACCTTGTGAATAAGGGAGACAAGGTCGAGAAAGGTGAAGTTATAGGCAGGCTTGGTTCAACAGGGCGCTCTTCGGGTCCCCACCTCCACTTTGAAATCAGGCTGGACGATGGCACCGGTGAGTGGATGGGCTACTATCAGCACAAGCCGATTGACCCATTAAGGTTTTTCAATCCCTGATGCTATATAAAAAATGCTTAAAGCTCTTTTCCTGTCGGGAAAGGGCTTTTTTAAGTGCCCTAATCAAAATGAAGGTTTTCTGCTAGATAAAAGCGAATTTGTGTTCTTAAAAACGTCGGAGTGTTCTAAAAATGACAGAAAAAATATTAGTAGTTGATGATGAAAAGCCAATTGTTGAAATATTAAAGTATAATTTGGAAAAA
>SL_8KL_010_SEDDRAFT_10002026_pt1 | contig 17454 bp, 13 predicted proteins | sample SodLakKL_010_SED_4_FD_11160 | JGI IMG/M metagenome (IMG submission 11160)
TCTTCTCACAGCTTCCAAGATCTTTTTCACCTGATCTTCAAGATACTTTTTGGCCTCTTGCTGTTCTCTCTGGAGCTTCTTCATCTCGGTAATATCTTGGATATAGCCAATGGTTTTCTCGATATCTCCTTCCACACTCTCATAGGGGGTACCGACGACAAGACATTCCATCGGAGTACCGTCCTTTTTTTGGAGTGTTAATTCGTAGCTCTCCGTCACACCCTCCTTTCTATCTTCGATCTTCTGTCTGAGTTTTTGAGCTTCCTCTTCACTCATCAACTCTGTAAAGTTTTTTTCCTCCATCTTTTCTTTAGAATATCCAAACATATCTGCCATGTATTCATTGGCAAAAAGTATATCACTTTCTAGATCATTGATACATATAGAGAGAGGCGCTTCTTCTATCAACGTTTCACTCCTGTTTTTACACTCATCCAATTCTTTTTCGATGCTTCTTTTTTCCGTTATATCTTTTAGAATGATTAGTACTCTAGAAGACCCGTCGTTCTCTAAGGGAATTATCGATACCAAAAAATGTTTTGTCCAGCCTTCGTCTATCTTCAAACTTATCTCCCTATCACGGACTTTTTTTCCTTCCGTTAAAGCTCCATCTATCAAAGCAGTTACATCTTCAAAAAGATCCTTTACATCGCTGTTAAGCAGGATCGTTTTCTCCGCTTCTAGATTTTTCGGCACCGCAGAATTCACTCGTTGTATATCCCCTTTCTCATCAACGATCATCATCGGTAAAATACCACTTTCAAAAAAAGATTCCATATTTTCCTTATAGGCCTTTTTCTTTTCCTTACATTCTTCTAACTGTTGGTTTTTCTCACTAATTCTATTCCTTTCATGCTCTAGTTTCTTTCTGAGTTCTTTTTCTTTATTTTTGAACAAACTCATTATTTGACCTATGATATAGAGAATAGAGCCCTACGTAAAAATCTTTTCTGCCCTTACAATTTTTTATCACGCCTCATATTCGTTCGCGATATCAATGAGATTTGCAGCCAATTTTGATAATCGCTGTGCTGAAGAAGATTGCTAAAGGTAAATTTGTAGAAAAAGTTGAGATAAATACAGGAAAAGATGAGATGGGTAGATCGGTCTCATCTTTTGAAAAAACGAGGGAAGACTTCACAAGCAATATTTACAGGATACAAGAAATCTTTGGTTTTTATAGAAAGGTGAATTGAGTGATAAGGATTTATCAGACATTAGATTTTCAGAAAACTTCTGAAGGCACATCTATATTTTGGATTCGACCGTCATCGACATCGAACCCACCTTGAATCTTACGTTTCTCGCATGTGTCCCGCCAATATCCTTTCCCGTAATAGGGATATTTCTATCTTCTAGCTCTTTTATAACTGCTTCGACATTTTTCTTGCCGACGTTCCCATTCGATTGTGAAGAAAACATGCTTGCCCCGCCTGCAATCTTTGCTTCCAAGTTTTCTTTTCGCCCCCCTGATTTCCTTATCTCTCTTACCATCCTATCCACAGCCTTGTCGGCATAAAGAGCAGTTTTTCCTTCTCGATGTTTGTTTCCTTTCCCAAGAAGTACATGGGCCATCCCGCCGATCTCTTTTTCTCGGTCATAGATGGCAACGGCTACACAAGAACCTAATGCTCTTGCAACCATTATTTTTTTATCTTTAGTGACTTTCATCTCTCCGATTTTGATTTCTTCCTCCTCGGTCATGTATCATCCCTCAGATTTTTGTGGGCAGTGATCCTGTATTCATCTTTCACATTCATATTTGCACTCATCATCTCAAAACAGGTTATCCATAAAGTCTTCAGTAAGAGCATCACTTGGGAGTAATATGTACCTTCCCTTGACGCCTACGCCTTGAGCGACCAGTTTTACTTCAGATATTATAGCGTTATTCTCAAGGCTTTCTGAATAACTTAAGAGGTTCTCTAAATAAACACCTATCATATCGTGTTTTAATTCCGGCGGTGTGTGCAGGATAGGGAGATCAAAATAATCTCCGATCTCCGCCAGAAAGTTACCTAAAAGAATATTCCCAACTTCTCTTAAAGCACTCCTCTCGTCTTCTCCCAACTCTTTAGATTTTTCATCTCCTTTACCGAGTAGTTTTCCAGAAAGTTTCATGGCGCTTTCTTCGTCCATGACAAAAAGAGTTATTCCGCCTTCTCCTTCTTTAAGCTCAGAATAGAGTATGATACCTAAATCTTCTTTTTCTATTTCTTTTTCCACCAGTTCGATCGGATTGGTATAAATATTAAGTATCTCTGTCTCGACTGATGTCCCCAACATCTTGGAGATGGATTCGGCAGCTTTACGAGCAGCGGTTTCCAGGATTTCCCTTAAAAGAAAGATATTGTCTTCGTTTAACTCTATCTTTGTCTCTTCTTTTTGCTTGTTCTCCATAATATGACTAAGCTAATCTACTACGTTTATATATTTGTTTCCCACACATATAGTTATTTCATAAATTTAGAATATCTTAATAAAAAATAAAATTAGGTTATAGCTAATTTTATCATATTCCTATCAACTTTTTTCACCTTAGAAATCGACCTAAAGATTAAGAGTCGAACAGAAATAATAAATATGCCTATAGAAATATGGCAACGCTATGGCCAAAAGTGTCCTGATAGTTGACGACACCAATTTCATGCGTAAGATGTTGAGGGATCTGATATCTGAGCATTATGATGTGGTCGCTGAAGCTGAGAACGGAAAAGAATGTTTAGAGATGATGGAAAAACATAATCCCGACCTGATAACATTAGATGTGATAATGCCAGAGATGGACGGAATGGAAGCTCTCCCCAAAATCAAAGAAAAAAATGAGGATCAAAAAGTTATCATGGTCACTTCAGTAGGACAGCACGAAAAAGTTACTGAAGCGATGAATAAAGGCGCCTCGGGTTATATCATAAAGCCCTTCGATGAAGAAAAAGTTTTGGAAGAGATCGAAAAGGCATTTGAAACCTGAAGTTTTATTTCGTCAGCTGTTGAAAACGGCTTTTATAGTCAAAGACGTAACTTTTGCTAAATTTTTCTACGTCTTTGACTAGTTGCAGATGACATAACGAATTTCTTATGAGTTATGTCTTTCGCTATAATTAAACCATATACCAAAGAATTCAATTTTCTTGAAGATATTCAAAAACCTTCTCTGTTATAGCTGAACCCATACCTTTTATCTCACTCAACTCTTCTTTAGATGCGTTCTTAAGATCGTCTATACTTTTGTAACCGCTTTCATAAATCCTGTCGGCGAGTTCGGGACCTACATATTTTAAAGTCTGTAATTCTTTAACGGCTTTCTCTTTAGTTTTCAAATCGACTTCAGTAGGCTCTTCATCTTCCTCTTCACTCCCATCAGCTTTTTCCAAAGCCTCTTTTAACTCATCCCTTTTTTCTTGTAGATTGTCGATTCTCTCCTGCTTTAGCTTTATAGTGTTTCGAAGTCTGTTCTTCTCCATTTCGAACTTATTCTCCACCTTCGTTTTCTCCACTTCAAGATCTGATATTTTGTCTTCTAGTTCAGTTATTTCAGATTTTTTTTCTTCGAGTTCTTCTCTGAGCTCTTCATTTTGCTTTTCTAGGCTTTCGAGTTTATTTTTAAGATCATCTTCAACTTCTCCAATCTCTAGGTCTTCCAATTCTTCCGGTTCCTCACCAGTTTCTTCTTCTAGTTCTCTTTGGAGGGTGGAACGAAGCTCCTTCGCTTTATCGTATTTCGGATCAATTTCTAAAGCTTTTTGTGAAGATGTCCACGCTTTTTTAAGCGCGCCTATTTTTCTCAGATATGCTGCATAGATATAATGGTACTCCGCTTTACCAGGTCTCAGATCGATCAACTTCTTTACAGTATCTTTTGCCTTCTCGACTTCCTCTCTTTTCTCCAGTATGAAGGCCTTATTCAGGTAAGCGTCTTCAAAATCAGGACGGATCGATATCGCTTTATCTATAGATTCAAGCGCTTTCCCATGATCTCCTTCTTTCAGATGACATAAAGCCTTATTATTCAATGCTACATGATCCTCAGGATTTATATTCAGCACCTTTTCAAAGCACTTTATCGCTTCTTGGTATTCGCCCTCAGTGTACATCTCCTTCCCTTTTTTACCCCATTCTTCGATCTCCGACATATCAGTGGTTGGTTTTTTATCCAAACTTTTCTTCTTTTTTTGTTCTTCGCTCAATTTCTCCCAGTAACTTTCAACCTGAGACAGCATGTCAAATTTTTTCAAAAGTTTATAAAAAGGAGTACCACCAACGAACTCGATCCTTTCAGTTTTTTCTACACCTCGATCTCTGAGACTTGTCGTCAGGAATAATCCGTATTTTTTTCCACCTAAAAGTTCATGAAGCTCCCTTATCTCCTCCTTGAGGTTCTCTTCGGCCCTGCTGCATTTGATCAGGTAATCTCGTACATTTTCCCCTCTTTCGATTTTTCCCTCGACCAATATAGATTTATCTCTAGTTTCCAAAGAGGAGATGTTGAATCCCATCTTTTCCAACAGGGTTGAAGAGATCTGTTCGAAATCTTCTTGGCCAATAGATTTTAACGTTTGAATTGTCTCTTCTTCACTCAACAAGCTTTCACCTTTGAATTGGGATTTGGATGTATTTAAACTCCTTTGGAAGGTAGATTGAAGTTGTCTTACATAACTTTTGTGATTTTTTAACAGGTGAATAATTTTAAATTTCAGGTGGGTACGATAGAATATTTATCTGTCGCTTCCTAGATGATTCTCCTTTTTACAAAAAGATATTAAACGAGGATTTTTATGCATAGGTGATAACATGCCTGAAATGTTGATATGCTATTATTCTGAAAGCGGAACGACAGAGAAAATGGCGGAGGAGATATCAAAAGGAGCAGAGAAAAGCGGGGCTGACGTTAAAGTTGATTTAAAACAGGTAGATGAAGTAGATATCGAATCCTTGCCAGGATACGAATGTATCATCATTGGCTCTCCGACTTATTACGGACTACCATGCGCTGAGATAAAAGGATTCTTGGATAAAAGTATCAAACATCACGGTGATCTGGAATCTAAAGTAGGAGGCGCATTTACATCTAGTGCGAACACCGCTGGCGGAAACGAAACCACGATCATAGCTCTGTTAGAGTCTTTGATGATACACGGGATGATAGTAAAAGGTATGCCAAAAGGAGACCACTACGGACCTGTAGTCGTTGGTGAACCGAACGAAAGAGAGCTCAAACAGTGCAGTTACTACGGCAAGTGGATGGCTGAATTTGCCGAGAAAATAGCATCATTGGAGGTTTGAATATGGAATTTAAGAAAGTTGCAGAAAAAAGAAGGAGTGTAAGATCCTATACTGAAGAGAAAATACCAAAAGAAGACATCGAAGAGATAATAAGGATCGGTCATATGGCTCCTTCGGCCGGCAATCGACAAGCTAGAGATTTCATAATAGTCGAGGATGGAGAGGAAAAGGAAAAGTTGGTAGAGAACGCCTATGGTCAGTCCTTCATAGGCGATGCACCTTGGATCATCGTTATCTGTGCGAACAAAGAAAGGTCTGCGGAAAGGTACGGTGAACGTGGAAGAGAACTTTATTCCATACAAGACGCTACAGCCGCTGTAGAGAACATTCTTCTGGCGGCGGTTGATATGGGATATAGCTCTTGTTGGATAGGTGCTTTTGATGAATCCAAAGTTGCAGATCAACTTAGTATCCCTCAAGGAGTTAGACCTATAGCTCTTTTGCCGATAGCCCATCCCGCACAGGAACCAAAAAAGCCAGAAAAGATAGATGCCGAAGAGTTGACTCACTATGATATATGGTGATAGGAAAAAATATAGAGAGGACCTGATTCCTCATCTCATCCGGTATGGGGAGATCGGAACGAAAAGCCCCAGTATCAGAAAACATTTCGAAGATATTTTGATAGATAATATAGAAAGAACTTTTCTTTCAAGAGAAAAGGAAGTGATCACCGATAGAAAGGACCTAGGTAGGATATTCGCCTATACTCAAAGGGAGAACACCTATCTCTTCTCCAGGATCTTCGGTATAGTGTCTTACAGCCCAGTCAAGGAACTGAAGTCTGATCTTAAGGAGATCAAAGATGAAGCGAAAAAGTTTGCAGGGGATATTTCGGGAAGTTTCGCCGTTAGAGCTAGAAGGACTGGACAACATGAATACGGTAGTCAAGATGTTGAGGAACAGGTTGGAAGTTGGATCTTAGAAGAAAATCAGGACCTTGATGTCGATCTAGATGATCCAGAAAATGAAATCCATATCGAAGTAAGACATGACCGAGCTTATGTATTCACTGAAATAAAGGAAGGACCTGGAGGTCTGCCACTGAGTTCACAGGGTAAAATAGCGGCTTATATCGGAGACGAATACGATTTTTTAGCCACCTGGATGATGATGAAAAGAGGGGCCCGTCCTCACGCATTTATCGAGGATAATAAATGGGCCGAGAGATTGAAGAGATGGGATCCGAATCTCAAAAAGATAGAGGTCGAAAGTTTTGAAAAGATGATGTCATTGGACAAACCCGAAGAGGTAAAGGCATTGGTGTTGGGGGAAAGACTTGAGGGCTGCTCAAGAAGAGAATCCCAGCTGATGATCCTACGACCACTGATCGGACTTACTGAAGAAAGGATCAAAAAACTCTTTTCGATCGTAAAAAAGTTGGAGACCAAAGGCCGATAAGTATTAAACAAAATATCTATCTCACTCAGACCCACTTTTCCTTCACGACTTCTTCCTCGTTCTCAACGGGTCGGATACGTCCCCTGATGTTTATATATTCTCCGTTTAGATCTAATTGGCCCCCGTAATCTATTCCTCCATCGATCTCAACATTCTCAAAGATCCTTACATCACCCTGGCATGAGATATTTCGTACCCTGGTATTGTTTTCCAATAATACCTCGCTTTTAGCATCGATGTCCTCCACTTTACTTCTCTCAGAGATCGAAATAGAGTTTCCAGAGATCTCACCAGTGACCTTACAGTCTTTTCCGATTTCTACGTTCCCCGATTTAGACATTATTTCTCCCTGGATAGTCGTGTTCTCCCTGATGATTATATCTTCCTCAGATTTCAAAGATCCCTTCAATGTAACGCCTTTCTGAACTTCGATCCCGCCCTTTGATTCTATGTCATCGTTGAATTTAGAATCTGATTTCAGGATAATATTATCTTCATCGTATATGATTCTATCATCAGTATCTTTTTCATCGCTCTCTTTCTCTTCTATTTTTTTAGTTGGGTACTCGTCCTCCAGTTTGGGTTCTTGGATCACTCTAATATCTTCTTCTGACGACACGTCTGATTGATCGGCTGAGCTTTCAGAATCGAGAATATCGATCTCTTCCTCACTTTCTTCACTAGTAAACTCTTCTTCCTTTATACCCTCTACGTCTCTTTTAGAAGATTTTTCTTTTAACATCTTAACTTCATCTCTTAAAGAACCTACTTCTTCTTCCAATTTGCGCAGCGTCTCTATCATAGCAATAGTCCTATCGTCTTCCTCCTGTTTCTCCTCTTTTTCCTCCTCGATCTTCTCCATCTGTTCTTTGATATCTTTTTTCTCTTCCTCGACCTTCGCCACGACTTCATCCACTATCTCCTCTTCGAAAACTTCGTCTTTTCCTTCTTTCTGTCTTTCTGTTTTTATATTTTCTAACTCGTTTTTTAGAGTTCTATTTTGTTCTCTTAGAGCTTTTATCTCATCCTTAAGTGATTCAAGCTCCATAAAATCCGAAACTCCAGAAGGACTCCTTTTATCTATTTTATCCTCCTCTCTATCGATGTAGTCTTCCTGTTCCCTCAGGAATTCCATCATACTCCTAACTTGGGATACGAGATGTTCACCTTGCTCAGAAGTTTTTCTTTTTTCATCGACGCCCTTTTCCAAACTTTTTACCTCTAAGTCAAGTCTGTTTTTCAATAGCCGCAAGTCTTTTTCATCGAGCTCAGCGGTATTCAAAACTATCAACATCATGCTCGATCCTGCGCTTATTCGATCTTGAATAGAATTTATAAAACGTACAACTGATGAGATATCATTTTCAGTAATCAGATAATCTATACCCTCAAAAAGGACTACGCCACTATCTTCAGATACGAATTTTTTGATAGTTAAGGCCAATAAATTTAATTCTTTCGGGCCAATTGTAGTTGGGTCTTTAGAAGTAGAAAGATGACCGAACTGGACTCCATCGAGACCATGCTTTTCCTTGATATCAGCTGGAGTCTTTTTCGTTATGCACAAACCAGGCCTGTCCTCGATAAGCGACCGAAACACCTCGAAAGAAGAGGCTTCGTCTTCAGTCTCTAAAAGATAAGTACTTCCAATATCAAATTCGTTCGCAAATTCCATGTTTCCATCCTCGTTCTAAATCACTCTTTAAATAACCAATTTCTTTCTCTTCAATGTAGGCATAATGACATTCTATAGTTATAAATCTTCACATCAAACATCAAAAAAGAGAAAAAACTTTATTTCCATCGTCCTTATTCCTCCCTACGTGACAAGATGACTTCGACTAAATCGACAAGCGCCGATGGAGTTGAGTGGGATCTGAGCGATCTTTACGACGGTCCTGAAGACCCTCAACTTGATGAAGATATAGATAAAAGTATCCAGAAAGCGGAAAGGTTTAGAGAAAAGTACAAAGGGAATATAGAAAGCGCTGAACTTTCAAAAAAAGAATTCAGAGAGGCGATTGAAGAATATGAGGATATCTTTGAGTCTATAGGTAAGATATCATCTTTTGCCGCTCTGTATCACGCTATGGATACTCAAGACCCAGATAGAGGCGCCCTACTTCAAAGAGTAGATCAGAAGAAGAGTGAGGTCAAAAATAAATTGATATTCTTTGAATTGGAATGGCAATCTTTATCCGATGAAAAAGCGGAAGAATACATGGAGAGCGAAGAATTGGACCATTACAAAAGCTATCTTAACAATTGGAGGCGATATACTCCATACATGCTGTCGGAGCATGAGGAACAGATCATAGAATCGCTTCAGAATACTGGAAAGGAAGCTTTCAAGCGTTTGTTCGATCAGACCATCGGCGACATAACAGTCGAATTCGAAACTAGAGGCGAAAGTTACGAGATGGTGCTAGATCAGGCCTTATCCGTACTCTATGAAGAAGATAGAGAAAAGAGAAAGGCCGCAGCTGACGGCGTTACAGGATCACTAAAAGAGGAAAACAAAGTCCTTAATTTTATCTTCAATAATATAGTCCAGAATCATACCACTATCTGCGAATTCCGTGATTATCCGGATCCGATGACTCCTAGAAATCTGGACAACAGAGTCGACAGGGAAACGGTAGATGCGCTGATGGAGACCGTGGAAGATAATACACATATCGTAGAACGATTTTATAACTTAAAAAGAGATATAGGTGATTTCGATGAACTCTACGATTATGACAGATACAGCCCTCTCCCGGGAGGTGTACCAGAGACCGATTTTGAAGAGAGCCGGGAGAAAGTTTTGGATGCCTACGAGAAATTCACACCCAAGATGAGAGATATAGCCGAAAAATTCTTCGAGAAAAACTGGATCGACGCCGAGATAAAAGAAGGAAAAAGAGGCGGCGCTTTCAGTGCAAGTACGGTACCATCTGTTCATCCATACATAATGTTGAACTTCTCCGATAAAACCAGCGATATGATCACCATGGCCCACGAACTAGGACATGGAGTTCACCAATACCTCGCTAGAGAACAGGGAGCCCTTCAACAGAGTACACCTTTAACAACTGCAGAGATGGCTAGTGTGTTCGGTGAGATGCTTCTTTTCGACAAGCTGATGAATGACGTTGATGACGAGGAAACTAAACTTATTCTCATCGGGAACAAACTACAGAGAGATTTCGCGACTGTCTTCAGACAGGTGATAATGACTAGGTTCGAGCAGAAATTACATGAGGCTCATAGAGAAGGTGGAGAACTGAAGAGTGAAGATATAAACCAACTGTGGATCGAAGCAAATCGGGAGGAATTCGGAGATTCAGTGGAACTTAGAGAAGAATACGGGTGGTGGTGGAGCTATGTTCTGCACTTCGTTCACTATCCTTTCTACTGTTATGCTTATGCATTCGGGGAACTCTTAGTCTTGGCACTTTATGACATATATCAAGAGAAAGGAGAAGAGTTCGTCCCACAGTATCTTGATCTTTTGAAAGCCGGCGGTTCTGAAGACCCTAAGGTTCTCCTTGAGAAGATAGGTATCGATATCACAGACCCTGACTTTTGGGAAAGAGGTATCAGAGTACTAGAAGAGAAGCTCGAAAAGATGGAAGAACTCGCAGAAAGATCGGGTAAGATTTGAGCCCAACCTAAAGTTTTTAATGTATAAAGTCTTACTCCAGCGTGATAATTATGGATTGGGAACAGGACGAGATAAGGAATCTGAAAGAGAATCAGTATATCATAATAGATGATGAACCCTGTGAAATAAAGAGTATAGACACTTCTAAACCAGGAAAACATGGAGAGGCAAAAGCACGTATTGAAGGTAAAGGTATCTTCGATAACAAAAAGCACAGTATGTTGAATCCGGTTACGACCAAGATCAGAGTCCCTATAATAGATAGAAGAAAAGGCCAGGTGGTCAACAAATCCAGCGGGGAAGTGAATATTATGGATTTAGAATCCTATGACACTTTCCAGATAAATGTGGATGAAGATACCTACGAGGAAATAGAACAGGGACAAAACATCAGGTATCTAGAAGCGATGGGTAGGAAGAAGATAGTACAGGTATGAATCAGGTCCGAACTTTTGCTAGTTTTGACTCCAGCTTTGATAAAGCAGATTATATTCTCACGGGTATTCCTTACGACAAAACTTCTTCTTTCCGAACTGGAACTGATAGAGGTCCAGAGCATATAAGAAAAGCGTCCTATTGTTTTGAACCTTATCTCATGGAATATGACATATCGATTGATCAGATCGATCTGCACGATGCAGGAGACCTAAGCGGATTTGAAGATTTCGAAGAACTCAGGGTAGATATAAGAGAAACACTATCTGATATAGTGAAAAAAGATAAGTTCCCTATAACACTTGGAGGAGAGCACTCGATTTCTCCACCGATAGTTTCCTCTATCCAAAAAATTTTCCCGGAACTCGAAGTTATTATCTTGGACGCACACCTAGATTTTAGAGATGAATACGGAGGGAAAAAACACAGCCACGCTACCGTATCTAGAAGGATATCAGAGATCGTAGGGATCGAGAATATAACAGTAATTGGTACTAGATCGTTATCTGAGGGATTTACAGAGAAGAAAAAACCAACTTATTTTACTTCAAAACAAGTTAGAGAACGTGACTGTATCGAAAAGATATTGATGGAAATAACCGAGCCGATATATCTCTCCATAGATATGGATGTAGCAGATCCTTCTTTAGTCCCGGGAGTGGGGAATCCTGAGCCCTTCGGTTTATCATCGGTCGAGGTGAAAGAATTTGTCTCCCGATTGTCACCGGATCTTGTAGGAATGGATATAGTAGAAACCAATCCAAAATACGATGTATCAGATGTAACCTCTAACCTCGCGGCGCGATTGGTATATGAATTGATAGGATCAAGAGAAAAAAGAGATTTGGGAAAATAAGATTTTTACGCCACTTCTTCGATACCTTCTTCTTTGGATATCTCGTCAGCACTGAATATCTGGTCTGATTTGACTCCGGTAGCTACTATCATCACTTTGATCGTGTCTTCGAGAGTTGGGTCAACGCTGGCACCCCATATTATATTGGCACCTTTACCTGCCTTCTTTTCTACGCTTTCCGCCACCATCTCTGCCTCGTGAACGCTCATGTCCTCGGGTCCGGTGACGTTGATGAGGACTCCTGAAGCACCTGACATATCCACGTCGAGGAGCGGAGAACTTATGGCTTCTTCTATAGCTTCTTCCGCTCTCTTGTCTCCGCCAGCATCGGATTCGCCCATACCGATCATGGCTTGTCCCGCACCTTCCATGATTGTCTTTAGATCATTATAATCTAGATTGACAAGGCCAGGTTTGGTGATTATCTCAGTCATACCCTTTATAGCACGCATCAAAACTTCATCGGCCACTTTGAAGGCTTTGTTCAAAGGTAATCTTGGAACGAGATCTAACAACCTATCATTTGGGATGACGATTACTGTATCTGCCACATTTCTTATCTGTTTGATACCCCACCGGGCATTTTTCATCCGAGATTGTCCCTCAGCCTCGAAAGGTTTAGTCAGTACCGCTATGGTCAAAGCGCCTGCTTCCTTTGCAACGCGAGCCACAGGAGCTATCGAACCGGTTCCGGTACCTCCACCGAGACCACAGGTCAAAAAGACGATATCTGAATCTTCCAATATCTCTTCATATTTTTCTTGGGACTCTTTTGCAGCTTTTTCCCCTATCTCTGGTTTCGCACCGGCTCCAAGACCCTTCGTCAAGTTTCTGCCCATCAGTACTTTTCTGTTAGCCCTGACAGTCAGTAAGTCCTGAGCATCGGTGTTACCGGCGATCAAATCTGCACCATGTACGCCTTCTTCAGATATGCGGTTTATCGCATTGCATCCAGCCCCCCCAAGCCCGACTATATGGATTCTTGTCTTGAGGGACTCAAGGACCTCCTTTAATTCTTCATCGGTTTCAGTGTCTTGATATCCTTCATTTTTGGCCTCATCTTCGCTAGAAAGAGCTTCATCCACTAATGATTCCATGGTTCCATCGCCTCATTTTAAATCTCATCATGCGTGTAATTAACGAACTATTATTAATATTTATGGATTATACCCCACTAAATATCAAACCGATGGAACCAAACTCTATAAATAACAAGCTTTGAATACCAAATTCGATAAGATGGACGAGGATGTAACTATCATCGGAAGTGGGCCTGGAGGTTATGTGGCGGCCGTGATAGCCTCTAAAAAAGGGCTGAACGTTACCGTAATAGAAAAAGGCCCTATCGGTGGTGTTTGTACAAATCACGGGTGTATACCATCGAAAGCTCTTCTATCAACGGCTGAAAAGATAGAGACGATAAAAGGATCAAAAAGAGATGGTCTCGAAGTTCAATTCAACGGTGTAGAATTCGATAAGATAATGTCGAAAAAAGAAAGAGCCGTTAATGTATCTAGAAAAGCTATCAAGAACCTCTTTGAAAAGCATGGTATAAATTTGATAGAAGGAGAAGCAGAAGTCATCAGTGCGGACGAGATAAAGGTGAACGGGAAGACTATCAAATCCGATAATATGATAATAGCTACTGGATCTGAACCTATCTCACTACCTGGAGTTCAGATAGATGGGGAAGATATAATCTCCAGTAAAGAGGCTTTAGAATTGAAAAATGTCCCAGATTCTCTTTTGATCATAGGTGGAGGATATATAGGATTAGAGATGGCATATATTTATTCGGCTCTTGGTTCAGAAGTGACGATAGTCGAATTGATGGATCACCTTTTACCTAATATGGATAAAGACCTGAGCGAAGTCGCTGAAAAGATGATGAAGAGGAAAAGGGTGAAATTCTTCACGGGCTCAAAAGTTACTGAAGTGAGGAAAAATGATTCTCTAAAGGTTCAGATTGAAGGACAATCAGAAAAGAATATAGAGACCGATAAAGTCCTTTGTGCAGTTGGGAGAAAGCCCACCCCCCCTGATAGCGAAGTTGATATAATTTCTGAAAAAAATCATATCGAAGTCGATGAAAAGATGCGAACAGACATCGAAGGGGTCTATGCGATCGGAGATGTAAATGGAAAGTCGATGCTGGCTCACTCCGCGTTTAAACAAGCTGAGATCGCAGTAAGAGATATATTGGGTGAAGAAACCAAAAATTTTTCCGAATCGAATGTTCCCGCGGGCATCTATACTCACCCAGAGATGGCTAGTGTGGGTCTCACTGAAAAAGAGGCGAAAGAAAAAGAGAGCGGAATAGAAGTCGGAAAGTTCCCGATATCTGCAACTGGAAGAGGGTCCTCCACCGGAGAGAGGATGGGGATCGCTAAAGTTATAGCAGATTCAGAAAACAAGATACTAGGAGTACATCTCGCCTGCCCAGGGGCTACGGACATAATCATGGAGGCTACAGCGGCCATAGAGAAGGAGATGACCGCCGAGGAGCTGGGCGAGCTTATTCATCCGCATCCTACCTATTCAGAAGCGATAAAGGAAGCCGCAGAGAACGTTTCGGGTGAAAGTGTACATTCGGGTTAGAATTTTTTGCCCGCCATCTTTGAGCGGTAATATCAACTTCTTATAGATTTACAAACAAAATTAATTTAAGTTAGAAGTAAGATATCAATTCAAGACAAGATATCATGAATAAGGATGACGGGTTTGATCCTCAAGTACTGGAAGATGAAGTAGGTGATTTTTGGATTTCTAAAGGTATAGATAAAGAGTCATCTGAGTCACGAGAGGGGAGTGAAAAATTTTACATGCCCCGACCGCCGATCCCTGCAAAGGACGGCCCGAATTGGGATGAACTTTATTCAAGCATAGTATATGACGTCTGGGCCCGGTATAAAAGCATGCAGCCTCTACACGTTAGAAATGGGCTCGGCTTCGATCCTCTCAACTCGAGGGTCGAAAAACTATCGAGGAAAGATGAAGATATAAGTTACTTGAAAGGACTACCAGATGAGAAGATCTCCGAGATATTTTCCGATATGAAGGATAGATCCAAGGGATTCATAGAAGACACTACGGAAGAACTTCATAATTTCGGACTTTGGATCCCGAAAGAATTCCATTATAAAACCACCTCGGGAGAATTTGTAGATTCGATCTGGTGGAGTTTTAAGGAATTGATAGATAAAAAACTCATTGTCAAAAAAAAGAAGCCAGTGAATTGGTGTCCGAACTGCAGGATGTCTCCTTCTGTATCGGAGATATATTTCAAACAAGAAGTACGAGAGCACATATTCGTGAAAATACCACTAGCGAGCGGGAAAAGGAGGTACTTTTTGTTAGAGGTAGATGACATATGGATGCTACCAGCTAGTCTCACCATCGCGGTCAATCCTGATTTTGAATATGCCGTGGTAAAATTGGATCCTGAAGAAGGAACTCCGGAACAATTGGTCATGCTTGAAAAGAATGTTGAAAGCATCATGGGAGAGAGCGACATAGACGAATACAAAGTAGTTAATACTATCAGTGGAGAAAAGCTAAAGGGCCTATCCTTCAGATATCCTCTCGAAGACAAGATACCGGAAAAGAGTGATATAAAAGATGAAGATGAACGAAAAGTAATACTTACCGAGAAAGTCGATGACGATGGGACAGGATGTGTTTTCCTCGTACCTGAATATAAAGATGATCACTGGGAAATAGCAGAGGAAAAAGATCTGAGGACCTATAACCCGATACTCAAAAACGGTTATTTCGATGGTGGTCCAAGAAAGAATAAGTACTCAGGTATTTCTGCGTCGGAAAGCGAGTCAGTGATAATAGACGACCTGAAAAGTAAAGAACTTTTGTTTGCAAAGAAGAAAATAAATAAAAAAGTAGAACTATGCGATGTCTGTAAAAGCCGGCTCATCAGATATCCGATAAGAGGATGGTTCTTTGAGATATCCCAGATCGAGGAAGAATTTAAAGAGACACTCGAAGAAGTAGATGTTCTTTCTTCTGAAGACCATATCACAGCTAAAGATTGGTTGGTCTCTAGAGACGAAAATATCTGGGGGGTCCCTCTGCCCAGATGGGAGTGTAGTGCCTGTGGAACTACCTTCATATCTCCGGACCTGGTGAAACTTTCAGAAATATCTGATTATGAGGTGAGTAAAGAAATAACGCCTGATATGATCATGAAGTCCAATGTGAATTGCCCAGAATGTGGAAACGAAATGGTGTGGGAGAAGAAAACTTTTGACCCACTTTTCGTACATGCTTGCTCGCCTTGGGCTCAATTGAGCTATCCCGATCAGAAAGAAGGATACGAATCTTGGTGGCCCGGCAAAGTTTTTTTGGTAAGGAAGTCTGACGATATCGATTTATTTACCGCGAACCTTTCCCTTTCACTGGCTCTTTTCGATGAACCATGTGTTGAAAAGATAAATTTCTTGGGCTCGGTTTGGAGTGAGATCGAGTATAAGAACGTCAAGAATCTCGTCGGTAAAAATGGTTACGATTCACTCAGACTGTATTTGCTTTCTGATGGACCGCTGTGGAATCAGAGGAAAATAACAAGATCCGACTTGAAGTTTCCACATCAAGTGCCCAGGGTTGCATGGAATTTGAATAGATTCTTTGAAGAAAATATCGATGATCTAGAAATCGATCTTGATGATATAATTTCATCATCGTTTGAAGAGAGAGGAAAAGCAGAAGACAGAGGGATATTATCAAAATTGGAGAGCGCTAAACAAGAGATAGTTGATAATTTTGAACAGGGTAGATTCGATTTGGCTGTCGAATCATTGAAAGAGTTGATCCTGGAAGATATAGCACAATCATATATAAAGAGATGTAGAGTTAGACTTGATAGCGAGGACGAAGAGGAAAGATATCTTGTGATGAGGACTTTATATTTAGTTTTAGACTCCGTATCCCGATTGTTAAGTCCTGTCTCCCCATTTACTGCCGAGCATATATACCAAAGTTTAGAGGGAGAGAAGGAGAGCGTATTCATGACAGATTGGCCGGAATGCGATGAGAGATACATAGATAAGGAATTAGAAATGATGATGGATGATGCAAGAGATATAATCGATGAAATAATGGACTTAAAAAATAGAAACGAATTACCCGAAAAATGGCCTCTACATAAGATCGTGTACAAGGCTAAAAATCAGAGAGGTATGGATATAGCGGAGAGGTTCGCTGATTTCATAAAAGATAAAGCCATAGTAAGGAATATCCATATATTAGGTCCTGAAGAAGTATGGAGTGGAGCTATTTTTAAGGCAGAACCGAACCGAGAGGTCATCGCTGATTCCTATAAACACTGGGTAAGAAAGATAGAAACCCTACTGAAGCAGAAATCGTCTGAAAAGATAAAAGCGGGTATTGAAAAGGGTGGATTTGAAATCGGGCTTGAAGGAAATATGATCGAGATAGATCCGGACATGGTGTCCTTTGAAAGGGAAATGCCCGAAGGTTTTCAAGAGATCTTGTTAGATGACCAAGAGATATTTGTAGACCTGGAAGTGACTGAAGAGATATGGGAAGAAGAGATGGTCAAAGAGATAGCTCTCAGGTTGAAAAGCATGAGGAAGGATTTGAACCTGAGCGACCAAGACGAAATAGAAGTTTATATTGATTCTGGGAGAGATGTGATCGAAACAATAAAGAATAGCAGGGGCGAATTTAAAAAGGAAACAAGAGCAAAAAAGGTCAAACTAGACAGAGTCGAGATGGATAAAGCTCAGTACATTCTAGAATGGGAAGTTAATGGGGAAATAGTCGAGATCGGCATCAAACCTCTCTATCGAAACAAGATGAT